>VFSW01015879.1_pt1 | contig 10317 bp, 2 predicted proteins | sample 5358111 | NCBI WGS metagenome assembly VFSW01 (sample SAMN11554181, study PRJNA540505) | mine drainage metagenome | isolation source: sediment from site ElyBrook_90M | place: USA: Ely Copper Mine, Vershire, VT | collected 2017
AATAAGGTCATAACGTTCTTCCAGCACCGGGCGGACGAACTCATCCCAGGCATCAGTGCGCAGGCCATCGAAGACCAGGATGATGGCTTTCTGGCCTTTTTGTGGATCCCAATAAGGTTTGAGCAGGCGCGGCAGGAACTGGTGGGTGAAAATGACCGGGATGTCGCTGCGGGTTAGCCACTCGGCATAGTGTAAAAGGTAAAAATCTTGAAAGCGGTTGTTGACCAGGTCGAGGGCCTTTTCGGCGGCCAAGGTGGTTTTCTGGAAGGCCTGGCGGGCGTCGGCGCGGCGTTTGGCCAATTCAGGCCACAACCCGTTAGAAGACATGGGTAAGATATCGCCGGCGCGCAGCTGGCGCTCCAGGTCCGACATGTAAAAATCCAACCGGTTGAGGCGCTCGCCATTCCAGGCCCGGTCAAACATGGTGAAATCCAGGTCGCCTACTTCAGTGACCTTGAGATTGTTGGCAGTTTTGGAAAGCACGGCGGTCAAATCAAAGACCGCCACGGCGCGCCGGTAGGTGGTGGTCAGCGCCTGCCATTGATCGCTCGGTCGGCGCAAGGCCGGCAAAGCGGGATCACGCTCCTGCTTCTCCAAGTCTTTCAAAACAGCGTGGTGAAATTTTAAGTCCTTGTTCAAGATTAAATCGAACAACAGCGAGGCCAGGGCCAGGCAGCGTACCAGATTGGACAGGCGTTCGGCTTTCAGTACCGCCAGGGCTTGCTGCGGCTGGTCCAGATGAAGCTGGTCGCGCAGGACCAGGGCCAGGCCGGCCGGGTTCTTGATCATGGCGTCTTCTACAGAGCGCACATCTTCCAGAACCCGCTCCGGATCGGCGGCCAGTTGATCTTTGATGGCCTGGTCGAGAAAAGCTGGGTCGATATCTTTGTAATCGTGCAGCAGCGGGTCGATATTGGCCATCAGGAGCTGATAATCCAGTTTGTGCTGGCGCAGGAAGGCGGCCAGGGTAAAGGCGCGCATCACCAGGGCCGGGTCGCGTTCGAGCAGCCAGCAGAATGGTTTGGGGGCTTTGGCGATCTCATTGTAGAGCGCGGCTACTACGTCCTCGGGCAGGCGGCCTTTGAGGCTTTCCAGCCGGGGATGCTGCTCGATACACAGGCAGCGGATTTCGCCTGGGATGAGTTTTTTGAAAGGGTTGATTTTGAGCGCGGCGCCCAAGGCGATCTTGTATAAATCGCTGTCGCTGAAGCGGTTGGGGGCGACCTGGCGCAGATTATGGTAGGCTTGCAGCGCCGCTGGCAGGTCTTCCAGCAGCAGCCCTGAAAGTCCACGTTCATCGACCAGCTTGGGCCAGGCCGGGTCGCCGGTTTGCTCGATCAGGAATTCACGCAGTGAAAGCGAAAGGATGTTGGCTTTGCCGGCCTTCACTTGCAGGTCCGGGTAGAAAAGGGTTCCGGCGCGGCTGCGGTCTACCAGCAGGATTTTTGCCTCGGCATCCTCCCGGATCGCTTCGTACATCTCGCGCAGTGCCAGGTTGCCGGTGCAGAATAAGATGGTGTAGCCGTGTTCCTCGGCCCAACCGTCTACGACGTGGGCGCCGGAGACGATCATGCGCTGCGGGTCGCGCAGAATAATGACTGGGTGGTTGATGAGCGGGGTGAGTTTGGAGAGGATCCAGGATTCAAGCATTTAGTTCAAACTCCGTTCGCAAAAAAAGTTGCCTGAAGATGATATTTTATTAACGATAAATAGTCTTGTGAACGCTGGTGCTTAGATTCCATAATTCATAGTATGCAGAATAGGCAATTGGTTCATAATGGGCTAGGGAATTCCGAATCTGCAGTGCTTGATATATTCCGGTTCCCCATTGGTGTTTTTCCCATGCAGATTGAGGTAAATCTGAAAAATATCTCTGAAGTTTACTCAATTCCAGCGGCCCATCTTGCCAATTTATCCCTTGCCCATTCCAACCAGAACGACACTGGCTGGATAAATATTCACAAATTCTTCGGCGTACATCATCAATAAGCGGAAGTATTAATGATGCCTGAGCTCTCCATATACGATGGTTTATCTCTTCTTTCTTATTTAGCATTGCCAATATCGCAGAATGGATTTCCTCTCCATATTCTTCTGTATATACGGCAAGGCCAAAACTGATTGGTGAATTTGCACTCTTGAAAAGGGAATTATAAGAATTTAATCCTGGCGGTTTGGGCCGCCAACCAGTTAGAAGGTCATCAATAGTCTCTCGTTCAACACCGAATTCATTCGCATAATCTAGAAGCTTCTTGAACAGATCGTCAAATGGTAAAAAGATATCGTCCCACAGTCTCTCGCATAGGATCAAGTCACTACCGCCAAGCGATGCAAGGAGATATTCACGCCAATATGCTTCTACGGCTGCTTCTTCATCGAATTGTCGGCATATTAAACGAGTTTCAAGCACAGAAGGGATTCCCATCCAAAATCGATATTTTAGACGAACGTCGGTAGGAAGAAGGTTTTCTGTGTTTATGCAAGATGATCTGGTTGGAATCACCAAAACATGGTTTGATCCTCCGGTCCGGCAGGCTTCTGCCCAACGCCTTATCCCACGAACCCATTCTTCCTGCAGGTTATGTGAACTTTCCTCAAAATGGGTTATAAGGATTACATCTGGCAATGAAGGCTCATCAACCATTTGCTCAAGATACAGACAATTATTCGTAGCATTAAGTGATTGTTGCAAAATGTCGAAAGGAGTATTACCTTGAGCATAACGAAGATCGATCTGACGGATGTTAGAAAAGTATTCGCTTTCCAGACATTGGTGGAGATTTAGTATAAATCCCGGAAGGTCGGTTTTTTGGGGAAAAAGAATCAAAAGACTGATCCCTTCCGAGATATCCTGGCAAGCTCTCCGCACCCATTGACGAGAGCTAGGTAGATCCCATATGGATGAGGCGAGATCAGGAGGCATTCCAAATACGCCCAAAAACCGGTTCGACGGTCAGAAAAGGTTCGGCATTTACAACACTCATTCGCTTGAGGTATTCCACTGCATTATCAATTTCTTGAGGCGTTTTCCCATCGATAGCAAGGGTTAAGACATCGATTTCATTTTCTCCCTTCTCAATCATTTCTCGCAAATCTTCTCGTAAAAGGGCTCGAATTACCGTCAACGGTAATTCATCAGTAATACCCAGGCTGCTTATGAATGAACGGGAGACATCTGACTTGTGATTTGAAACCATTTGCCGGAAAGAATCGAGAGCAACATTCAAGTCAGATTCTGGGCATTTCTCGACCATTTCGTCGAATAGGAAGGGCCATCCACCCACAATATCATATACTTTATTCATAAGACGATCTGAGGTGATTATCTCATTGCCATTCCATGGTTCCATTTCAAGCCGATGTTTTAATCCCAGTCGATCCCAGCGCCGTAATCGCACAACTGTATCAACCTGATCCTCGATAGATTCCCTTTCTTTTGAGTTCAATTGGAACCACTGCCAGGCTGCCTGTGGCCCCATTGTGAACAAGACTCGTAAAGTGCGACCATGCACCTGGTTACAAGCCCGTAATGCGCCAGACACCTGAGCAAACAAGTCCTCTGGGTCGCCCTCTAACTCTCGTAAAGCCACCAGGTAATTTGCTTTCGGTTTATCGTGAACAAATTGGTTGAGTTGGCGTTGTATGGCTTCGGCCGAACGAGAGACGATTCCAATTTCAATCAAAGCGCCAGTGTTCCTTGGAACTAACCGTTGTAAAGCCATATCTAAATTTCTCAATCCAGTCGCGTTCGATCCGATGATGATAGCGACTCCAGACCGAGAATTATTTAAAACACGCTCTTGGGCGAAAGTTAATGGACTATAAGGTCCTTCTTCCATGTGGGCATGGTAACTCTCAAGTGCCTGTTCGCCCGGTGGGGTACTTCGCGATAAGACTGCCATTCGATCCAGTACCTGATCGCGATTTCCCATCAAATAGACCAGGTTCGGACTCCTCAAACGATATGAGTTCCCATCCTGGCTGACTGATAGGACTCCCAATCCCCGCATTTCTTCAAGGAAACCCTTGAATTGATCTGGTGATATATCGGAGCTGAACGCTTCAGTCCATTGGTATTGTGAGATTTCTTTAAGCCGGGTTGATGAGTATAGCTTGTCGAAACCGTTTTGATCGTCCCATTGCTCCAAAATGAGCGCCAGAGTAATGGCTTCATAACGGGGATCCAGAGCAAGAGTCCAGTTGAACCGTTCACAAATTGCATCACGAACCTCTTTTTTTCGATAAACAGCTTCAATATCAGCCCGAGTTATAGAAAACGGTAACTTAGCTGAGTGTTGAGGTTTTTGTTGTATATGTTCGACCAGGTATTTACCAAAAAGCTGGATTAATCCAGGGTGGTAATTTGTATAGGAGAGGATATGTAGGGCAAGTGAAGTATCTTCTTTATCAGGACCTTGGCCGAAACGATATCCTAGAGCATGCAGTGGTTGTAGTAATAGATCTAAGGCTGGCCCTGGGTCAAGAGGGCCAATTTCTTCTGCAGCAAAATGGGCGAGGGGTTGATTTGGAATTCGCTGGAATCGTTGAACATTATGCAAACCTGCAAGAACCAGCTTAAAATTCCGGTTGGTTTGGCCCATCAGACGTTCGAATGCCTGTACGATAACAAAGTTTTTAGTAGCATCTGCATCTAAGAAATGATCAGCTTCATCAAGTAACAGTAACAACCTTAGATTCTTCTCATTAACTTGCTGCTGGATCCACAGGAAAAGATGGTCTAGATCGATCATTCCTTGTTGTGGTTTCAAGAGCCCAAGATGCAGAAAGGCATGGACCATCCGATCTCGTAGATCGGTTTTATAGTCCTTTCCAGAAGCCGGATCGCCTACAGATTTGATGTCATCGTAAATCGCAAATTTTCCATTTTCTTTGTTATTAAACTTGCGCTCGACCTGGCGGAGAAGGGCAGATTTTCCAAGCTGGCGTCCTCCATAGATAATCACAGTACCTAAAGGATCAATTACCTTGTTTACTAATTCCTGACGGCCTTTATAAACCTCAGGCGGAACCAGCCCTGCAATCGATGGGAAATAGGGATTAAGAGCTGCATAAGGTAATGTACAGAGTAACATTGGAAGTAAACGCGATCCATATTCCTGGACAAGGTAAAGGATGAGTGTCTCATCCACCACTAACATAGGTAAGCCGTTTTTATGCGTGACGTTTAGCAAATCGTCCCGTTGAGATGGTAAGAGGCGACCAAAGTAAAACAAAATGGTCGGCTCGTTGCCTGTTTGTTGCATAATGGTGTTCACTTGTGAGCTAATTACATCCAACCCGGGACGTTCCCAAACTCCAATGACATCATAATAATAACTTACATCGTTATGCCCACTTCGCAATGAGCCAAATTGAGCTACTGGAGAATAATCGTGACGGTATGTCGCTACCCGCCAATGGTGGAAAGTGGGTAACCCGCCTGGATTTTCCTTCAAACTGACTGCTCCATTTTCGGGGAGAGAAAAACCCAAGTATCTCATTAGGATAGCAACATTGAGTAGGTTTGCTTGAGGGTTATTCAATCCTTGACCTTTCAAGCGTCTCCAGGTATCTAACGCTTGCGCGGCTTCCTCGAGTCTTCCTTTTGGTAAATGTGGAATTTGAAAGCCTGGGAGAGGTTGCTCATTTAATATGCGATCACGAATCTGCCCCAGGCTGAGGTGCGAACGGGCCTCGTCCAGGAGGTTTACCAGCCCTGGAATTAAATTTTGAAAATCTAAAATTGCTTCATTATCGGTAGCTGGCTTTTCGCCAAAAATGCTTCGATCCAAGGGTTTGACGTTTGCCATTACCGCATCCAGGTGCGCTAGATATTCACCGGTGATGCGAAGATCTTGTTCCAGGAGGCTTTTTTCCACTACAGCTTCAATCGTTTCTAACAATCCAGGTTCATCATCAATAATTTGGGGTAACTGGCTTTTCAAATTGTGCCAATGTTTCTTGTGATTTGCCAGTCGTTCTTCCCTTTTCAGGCTTAATTCTTTTCGAATCTCTCCCAATCGAGCTGACATTTTTCTCGGAGAGATCTGGCCAAAAGTTTCGATGTCAACCTGACGAATATTTTTTCGAAAAGATTCGACGCGACTTCGGTAAGCTGTATATTCGCTTTCTGGGATCAAGGACTCCAACATGGCTTGCTCGACGGCAATAACAGTATCTTCGATATCTTTTTGTTCAAACCTCTGCAAGTCCATTCTAAATGCTTCGCGTATTCGCGATTCCCAGATTTCTCGATTGTTCACCTGACTTAATATGGTAGAAATAAAGCGATAATCCCGGGAAGAAATCCATCCATTAAGAGAATCTTCAATTGAACGGCTTTCATTCTTCAGAAGAACTGCGACCACGTTCTCTGCTTGTGATTCTTCGGGATAACCATCATCACCTAATTCCATTTCAGGATAATTAAGAAGTCCAAACGACAGGTGGTCACGCATAGTTGGTAATGCATGAGTTGGATGATTTACTACAAAATAGGGTGGACGCGAACGATCTTTAATTGAAGAAGCAAAGCCTGGGGTCAGAATACCTTCCAAACCTGTGAGAATCCGAATGATTTTTTTAAGGGCGACTGAACTAACAGAGTCATTCGATGAGGTCTGATAACCCTCGATCTCAGCTTTTGTATTTGGCAGAAGGTTTTTACAGGAATCACAAAATTCTTTCATTTGGATCAATTGCCAGTTTCCACCCTGGCTGATCTCATAATTTTGCTGGTTGGCTTCGCTCCAATTCGCTGCAGTCTCACAAATATCTAGAATCCATCCTATAATTTGTGCTCGCTCTTCACCAACGATCATAAATCCCCTACGTTGCTTAAGACTCTTATCCAATTTCTGGATGTGTCTATCCAACCAATCACGATTACGCCAGTCTGCCAATTGGCGACTTATTTCCGAAGCTTTAGAGCGTTCATCACCTGCCACCGGTTCGATCAGATGGAACAACTCGCCTTTTGACGGATCTACTAGTGCCTGCCATACCTGAGTCGCTCCCCCAGTCCGTGCATTCCTGGTTCTTGATTGCTGTATCCAAAGTCTTGCTTTTTGTGCATATTGCTTGATCTGTTGTTCGACCATTTCCGAATTTACAACCATTTGTACCTGGACCGGATTTAACCGCAATCCTTTGTGATTGGCCATTCGAATCAATTGAACAAGTTCACTGAAATATGTAGTTTTACTAGGAATAGGAATATCGAGCCATTCTTCCCACCCATTTCCAGGATCTACAAGGCTGAAAAAAAGGCCAGCAGCTAGGCCCATCCAGGCGCACCCTTCTTCTTGTCCAAAAACCCTGTCGCCTGGTCGAACAAATTCACAAATGCTCTCGACCAGATTCTGGTGTTGTTCAGGCCAAAGGGCAATATTCCATTCAGCTCCCTGGATTGCAGAGATCAGCCAGGATGGAATGAGGGTCGGTTTGTTTTGTTGTTCAAGGGCCCAGGCAAGCCAGTAGGCTTCAGAAAGATCGTCCTTTTCTAAGAGAAAAAGCTCTGGTTCTTTTACTTCAATTGGTAAAGGAGAAGCTCCATTGTCGACGATTGGTTTTACTTCCTCAACAGATGATTCCGCTTGATCTTTTTCTCCAAGTGATTCTTCGACGCTCTGACCAATTTGTGGGAGCTCTTCATCAGCAGTTTCGACCCCTGAGCTGCCTTCTTCATATTTATCCTCATCAGAATCTTGTTCAACATCCCTGTGTTCGGTCTCTTCTTGAGATGGAATATCGACTCCAGGTTCTTGTTTAGCAATAGTTGGAATCGTTTCTGCTTGAATTTCTGTATTGATTAGAGGTTTATCGAATTCGGCTTTATCGATAGATTTATTTTCTGCACTGGCTCCGAGAGAATCAAGCACTGGGGGGACAAAAAGAATATCTAATGCATGGAATTCAAGTTTCATTTCCCGATCATATTTACTAATTTCCTCCTCGATCTGGGAACGTTCTTCTGGAGAGGAATCTATTAGATCCTTAAGAAGTAGATCTCGAAGTTTTTCTCGAAGTTCTTTGTGCTCCTGTAAATGTTTATCCAATTGTTTAAGGCCGTTTATAACTACTTCGACCTTTCCTTCAACCACATTTTCTGCTAACCAGGGTCCTGAAAGCTCAATTCGCAGGTATTTTACATATCGATCACGCTGGTCAGCATTATTCTCAAGCGCTTTTAATAAATCGGTGGATAATTGCTCAATAAATATCTCTTGCCGTTTTATTTGCACAATTTGCTGAATTGAGTCAATCAGGGTTTCAATCGAATTCCAATGGGGGTCGTCTGCCGGAATCCGTCGTAATATATCAAGGATCGTCTCCCAGGCTTCGGGCTGTGTATCATGGTGTTCGTTTTGGATTTCCTCTAGCTGGGCGGGTTTTTCATCCTCTGGAATCTCTTCGGGCTGAAAATCGTGGTGTTCAACTTGGAATTCTTCTGGCTGGGAAGGTTTTTCTTCTGTGAGGATCTCTTCAGGCAGAATTTCCGAACGTTCATTTTGGATTTCTTCTGCTTGGGCAGGTTCTTCAGCGGGTTCTTCTTCAGGCTTGAATTCCTTAGTTTTCTGGCGTAGCAGTAGTTCGATCATAACGCGGACATCGGTTAGATATCGAAACTTGGGATTTTGGCGTACTATTTCCTTTATAGCATATTCCAAAGGTCCTGGGATTTCATTTTCATCGTTCTGAACAGTTTTCGCCAATTCTTTGATGATCCCCAGAACTTCGATTTTGTTGTGTTCCTCAATCCAAGTAGCGCATATCTTTTTTAATTCCTGATTCTGACTGACCCAACACTCCAAGACCAGATCACAGAGATCCTCATAATCCATCCACTGTATTTCCAATTCCCGTCTGATTTGACCCGGATTAGCTTTATTAATATCTGAGATTCCACGAATTTTTATGTGGGTTCGAATAGAGTCCTTTATTTTGGCTGCGAGGGGAGAATCGCCTTTCATATAAATCCTCCAAGCCGGCGCAACGATCTCCGCGCACTCTTTCTCGGAAAATATTCCTACGAAACCTGGTATCATCATGCCTTCTGGTTCACTTTTTCCTATATTCATTGTTAATCCTCCCATGTGTTGCAATAAATTGCCTGTCGATTATAACTTTTGATGACCTTTGCGATAGCCAAAAATCCCTATACTCCAACAGACTCTGGATAAGGCCAGACCTTAAGCGCAACTTTAAACAAATGTTCACCGCGCTCCTGTATATTATTTTCATTCCAACGGGTACCCAGTTCAGGGTCTTGAAAATATACATTCAAGCGTAGCGCGCTTTGTTGAGCAATTTCTGGCTTCTTATCCTTGAAGGGTCCATTACTGATTTTTACATTGAGTGTTGAAGTTAAAAGGGTTAGATTACCGATAGTATGAATCAAGTCATCGCGTTTCAATCTTAGCTGCGTTTCATCCAGGCCAGTTCCAGCAAGGAACGGATAATCCAATTGTGAATATTTTTGCGGCAAGATATGCTCTACGGTTAATTTACTAATAACATTTACCTGTTCTTGTTTTGATGAAGTCATTTGCTGGTCCAGGGCCAATAGGAGCATCGGAATACGACTACGAATAGTCCGGTAAACAGGTTGAGAAAGCCATTTTGATCGAAATTCGTCGTCCTTTGGCCAGCGTCCGGCATCACCCTGTGGCTCAAGCAACAACCGCTGAAGTTGTTCTCGTTTGATTTCCGGAGACTTATGGATGTGGTTGAGTAAGGCCAAAAATATTTTGTTGTAATTCTTTCCTGTCAATCCGCATACGAGTCGGCGTACCAGGAAGGATTCGATATCATTGGCTATCCCATTTAGTTCATCCTGACCACATTTTGTCTCCTCTCCTAGCAGAAAAAGTAGCAATGGATAAACTGTACTCATATCCAATAAGCGTAAACGTTCGATGAAAACATCGAGGGGCGTATTGCCATCGGATTTGATAAACCTGGCAAAGATTTTGCTGAACTTCTGTAAAGTGATCAGCTCTTGCTCTACGGACCTTTCAGGGGTACTTTTCCACCAGGTTTGGAATTCTTTATACAACCGTGTAATTAGAAGTTCCTCACACCTGACAGATGATAAATAGTGAAATATAAATAGGTCCAGGCGAGGACGTTTGAGACGGCCTTGTTTTTCCTCAACCTTCCAGAAACCAGTCTGGCCATTTTTCTCAGGGCGGTCGTAGTCGTACCAATGGTTGTTATACAATTCCTTTACCGGAACGCCGCGACGGTTCGCTTCCAAAAACACAAAATTTCTGATCAAATCAGAAGGCAATAAAGGCTCGCCCAAATAATTCAGAC
>VFSW01015880.1_pt1 | contig 10316 bp, 17 predicted proteins | sample 5358111 | NCBI WGS metagenome assembly VFSW01 (sample SAMN11554181, study PRJNA540505) | mine drainage metagenome | isolation source: sediment from site ElyBrook_90M | place: USA: Ely Copper Mine, Vershire, VT | collected 2017
ATACATGCGCTTACCCCTACCCTTCTAGAGATATCCAGAGCACAGTTAACACCGCTCCTCGATCCATGCTAAACTGAAACCTGCGACCCAACCGAGGAGCGGATGGTCGTGAGGAGAAGTCGTGGCGTTACCTTTATCCACTCTCAGGGATATCATCGTCGATCCCAGGATTGCCTATAACGGTTCAGGCCCCAGAGGTCTGTTCGGATTCAAGGATTCACAGTTTGCATTTAGGACTGGCTTTGCCAACAAGAGTGCATCTCAGCTTCCTGACTCAGTAGCCGATGCTAAGCGTGCGGAAGCACTAGCTACTCGCATAAATCAAGCATACGATCCCAAGGGCTACAAAGGAAGAAGGCTGAAGGCTGGAGACATATTGCGAGACCCATCTCTGGGGAGCCTAATTGGTGCTGAATCACCTGCGTTGCCAGGCATTGAACCTTTTGGTAAGTACTATTCCCGTCTATCACCGAGACTTAGGGATGCTTACCTTGGCAAGATGATTCATGAATCTATACGGCTTCGAATTCCAGTGGGAACGCTTTATTATAGGTTAGGCTTTGGCCTGAATTCAAGACTTAATACTTTAGATCAATACCGTAACATTAACAGCAGATACAAACGTGGCGAGAAGTATAGAACTCTATTGCAGGTAAAAGCTGTGATTACTCAAACCGACGTAAACAACATTAGAAAGCTAATGGCTTCGCAGGGAACCCAGCTGGAGATGGCGCAGTTCAAGAAGCTGTCAAAGTCAAATGAGTTTATAGTAGTTCTGTTCCGAGACCTTTATAGCGACAATCCTTCACGCTCTGTAATCTCTACTTACAACTGGTCGGACTACGATGGCGCTTATATATATATCGAGAGCTTCGGGGCTGAGGGCCCACAGTTCTCGGGCGGAGCGGACTGGCCTTTGGTACCAGGAGATCCTTCAGACCCTTATTACAGTACCTTAGATCCAAAGGTTCCACCCTTCCCAGAGAACTCTCCTAGGCCATACATATGGTGTCAATGGGACTACTCGCAAAGAGGGGAGACAGTTCAGCATTCAATGGGGACGTATTACGACCCCTTTTTAGTTTGCGTTCAAAGACCGAACGTAAGAAGAGCACTTTGAATACCGTGGCTGATATGGAAAACGACATCATCGACCGATGGACTAAAAAGAAGATAGAAATAATAAACGACGACTGGGAGGTGATCCGTGAAAAGGTTGAGAGTGGTTTGCACAACTGGCCTGAAGTATTTTCTAGCCCATCTTCTATGTCCTTCTTTGTAAAAGAGAACAAGTATGTGGCCAAGAGGTATCTAGGTTATTACGAAGGCACTAGGGACTACGCAGTAACGCTGGGAGCTTTGGGACGCTATGTAATCTCGTCCGCAATGAAGGCGGAGAACATGGCAGTAAAGGCTAGGGACTTTTATGAAGGCATACCAATACCAACCCAAGACATTAGGTTCGCTATTTTTTCTAAGCAGTCAGACGTATATGACAATTGGTCTTTAGTGGACATCAAATCTGCTTACTGGTCTATTATGTCTACATACCCCCTGACCAGCGCTTTAATAGTTTCAGACACAGAAGTGAAACTAGGTCGTCAACAGAAAGTTATATTGGCGAATCATTACGACTGGCTGCAGGACAAAAATGTCAAATTAGCTACTTGGGGTTCTATGGTCAGGCCAGGTATGTCAAGACTTGTGTATGGCAAGATGCGTGAAGCACCTTACGGTAATACCCACTTCAACAACTCCGCAGTTCACTGGCTCTACTTAGTGATGAATGCAATCGTATGTGATATGCGCTACATATTTGGTGTGAAGGTATTCAATACGGACTGCGCTTTCGTTTCTAAGGAACAAGAAGCGGATGTAATTAGTTACTTCAAGGAGGCATGGCATCTGGATATAACAGTAAAGGGTTCTGGCGAAGGGGTAGTTCATGGCCCTAACCATTACAAGGTCGGAGACAAATGGGGTAACAAAGACCATATGCAGAGAAGAATTGAATCTGGCTATACTCCTCCGCTTAGAGTTGGTAACTACTACGAGATGTCCAAAGAGCTGCTAGAATCGGTTAAGAAGGTACGAAGCCACATCCTTGGAGATGTTTAGAGAAGGAGTAGATAATATGGGAGCAGTAATGCCTCAAGGTTCTTCGAGTAATTCGAAAACTGCATTAAGCGAGAACCAGTTTGTTTCTAGAGTGACAATTATTGTCGAGGGAATATTAGCAGTGATTTTTGTTATCTCATGGATCATATTGGACGTGATTAAAGTTAGCTTACCCACCGGATTGATTGCAATCGGTACAGCGATTTTAGGCCATTTTTTGGGCAGAGCGGGCGTCGTGGCCGGAATGGCTTCGACTCCGGTTCCTTCTTCCTCGACCAATGGGACCGTGGCAACTAATGGATAAATCATTCTTTGACTTTTTGTCGGCTCCTCCGAAGGGGGAGCCTTACGACAAGGGCAACGAACTCGAGTCGTACGCTAAGGTGATGCAATACGCCGAAGGCCAGCACGCATTGTTAGGCAGGATTCTTACCGAGCTGCAGGCGCAGCGTCAGGATTCTAACTCCTGGCCAGTATTCGAGAACCAAACTTACAACGCATCAGCTACGGATACAGGGTTCGAATGGGCTCCTTTTACATCTGCGCTATGGGTTTGCGAGGGAATCTATATCGCATCTCCAGTAAGTAATGTAAGCATTACGCTGGGAGACGTTACCTTTACAGCCAATCAGGGAAATATTGGCCCTATGAAATTCCCAGTTCGAGGAATTACAAGATCGCTAAACTTCCCTGCAGGTTCTTACGCTACACCATTCCAGATTCTTGCGTGGGGACATAAGTACACCACCTGGGAATCAGAAGCACAACAAGGAGTAATGAAGCATGGTAGTTGATCACGTAGTAAATGAAGAAGAGCCTGAAGAGCCAATCATAGATGCGGTGGACGACGTAAAGGAAGAGGTCGAGCAGCAAGAGACTGCCGACATGATTCGAGACGTAAAGGATACCCTTCTGGAAGTTTCTAGCGTAGAAAGATCGATGGAGCTTTTGGCAGCTATGGAAGTTCAAGACGTAAAGATCGGGGAGATACGTGAAACCATCGAAGATATTTATGAAATGGTATCGGACGTCGTTGCTATGTTTCAATCTGTTGTTGGTGCGGAAGAAGGGGATGAGGTTGAAGATAGCGCCCCCATCCCAGTTGCTCCTCCTGCTCCTAGCGTGGATATTATTTCACTCAAGGATGGGGCTGACATGGCGAAGGCGGATGCCGAAGATACCAAGTCAGAAGAACAAGCTGCAAAACCAGTACGTAGAGGTCCAAGGAGAAGTAGATGACCAATATATCTGACATCGGCGATGTCCTAAAGAGTGCCGAGGAGCTAGAGAACCCTTCGGCAGCCAAGCCTAAAAGGACTAGGGGCCCAGCGGCTTCGAAGAAGGTAAATATAATCAATCCAATAAACATCGACGTCGACAAGACAGCGATGAAGGCTGGGAAGATTATCTCCACTTCGAATGACCTAGTGGCTGCGAGACTTTTGATGCTCAATGCGGACATTATAGATCCACAAGAGCATGCAAAGATCGAAGCAAACTTGAGGCTTACTCAGGAGCAACAGTTAATACTAGGCAGGCCAATTGCCGAGATAGCTTCTCGTAACGCGCAGAATGCTGTAGGCAAAACCATAGGAGCAATTGTTGAGTTCGGCGAACCTCTTACCGTACTAATTCCTTTGATGATGAACTACGCAGCAATAGCCAACGAGCTGCGACTTCGCAGAATTGCAATCGAGAAGGGAGTAATTCATGGCGTTTAAGTTTTTCGGTAACTCAATGACGGAAGAGGAGATGTATGAAAGACAGCTCTTCTCCGACTTTGTCGATCTCGCAAAACAAAGGCTTGTAAAAACTCTATCGGGAATAGAGACCGCAATACCAGCTTCGCAAATGAACATGATCCTTTCGGTAATGAAGTCGCAAGGTTTCAACGGTAACGCCGAGCAATCCATTAACTCTGTGGTGAACGGGGTTAATGGATTGTTTGCTGCTTTGGCGGATGCATTCAATTTTGCAAGCGAGAACATTGTTTCACGTGGAACAATTGAGGCTCCCCTGGATGGAGGTGCTGATGGAATCTCTGACTCCAGAGGACTTACAGCTTAGAGTTATCAAGTCAAAGAACATGGCGGACATGGGGCTGCTGATAGGTGCTACTGGTACAGGTAAATCTACAGCAGCTAAGTTCCTGATTCAGATGTTCTATAAGACTTACATCGACGGCAGAGCCAAGGGCACTAGGGGCAGAGTACTAATAGTCGACACCAAGCCACGGTGGAGAGCGCCTTACGACCTAAAAGGTAACAAGACCGATTCTTACTATAGCCGATACGTATCTAACGACTTTGGGGACTTGATTAATAATGCTTATGCCTTGTATCAAGTCCAGGATATCAAAAGAGCATGGGTCGGGGAGAAGGATATAATCATAGCTCAAAACTTGGCTATGGGTAGGAACTTAAGATCCTTAGTTCAGTGGCAAAGTGCCATAATGACTTATGCGTTTCAGACCGCTTCAAAGTCTCGACCTACCATGATATTCATCGATGAAGGCATGGACTTCTTCTCGGAACGAGGCTTCAACTATGGCACGGAGATCGTTAGGACTTTGTATAGAGCAGGCAGGGAGAAGGGCATATCTACCCTCAGTGCTGTGCAGCGACCTGTTACCATATCAAAGCAGATGCTAACCGAGGCTAATACGGTCTACTTGTTCAAGATTAGATTCGCTAAGGACCTAGTTAGCTTGCAAGAGATGGGGTTCCCAACAGGCGTAAAACCCCCTAAAGAAAGAGGTCAATTCTACTTCTTTAGGGACGATGTTCTGTATCCTAGGTTGATGCAATTTGACATAAATTCGATTAGTATATAGAGAGGAGGGCTGTATAATATGGAAAAAGATCTTCATTTACTCGAGAACCCCTTGATCACTGGAATAGTGATGACGTTTATAGTTTTTGGCGTTCGGTATGTAATACTTATCGGTTCCAAGAAATATAACATTCACGGACTAGCTCACTTCTTTGGAGGATAATTAATGGCTACAACTAACCAGCAACCACAACCAGGTTCTCTTTTTAGGGTTCCGTCGGCATCTGCGAGATCTATTTACCTCCCAGAGGGAACTGGAGCAAGCATTACTGGTTCGCTCGAGCAAGGAACCAGCACCTCGGTTCCTTTCAACAAGTACGACCAAACAACTATTACTAGGGCGCACGACCTTCTAATTACGCTGACTAACACTGGTTATACTCCTGGAACCTCCACACTTACTACCTCTGACTTGTTCCCTTTCAACATAATTCAGAACGTCCAAGTGAACTTTGAATCCACCTTCTCTACCATAAATCAGTCTGGTTTCACTGCAGCAACGATGCAGGGTTACCGACCAGCTAGGGGTAGGAAGACTGGGTTCTTGGATCAGTCGAACCTCTTTGTGAACACAGGCAACGTTGCCTCTATCAACACCAAGCAGCAGGCTGCAGGAGTCATTGCTACAGCGTCCCCAACAGATGCTACTGCAACGATCAACCTCGGCATCGAGCTTGCGGAGTCAATAGAGTTCGACCTTTACTGGGAATTGAACTCTGCAGGCCAGCCAGTATCGGCTCCTGCTGCAGACTTCATTCTGGTTCCGCAGGTGATGTCAGGAACGACAAAGATCATCACTCCTGTATTGACCTTTGCGCCTATGCTTTCTACCAACAACGCCAAGGCATCCCCAGTATCCGCAACGACTGGAACTGGAGCCTTTAACGGTGGAAGCTACTCGCTAAAGCTATACAAGTCTGGTTGGTATCCTTCCAACAACCCAGCCGTAGAGCCATTCTTCGCTAGCGCCTGGAGATACACCAGAGGAGAGTTTGTAGTTCCGATCTCGGGTTCCACGGCGGTTATAGACTTCGCTAGCCAGCTTGCAGGCCAGGGTCAGCTCCTAAGCTTCATCGCTTGGACTTGGGATCCAACCCTCAACTCGGGCGCAGGCGGTCTAGTACCAGTAGATTCCGCACACATTGCGAGCATCTTCCTTTACGTTGGAGCAGGGATTGTCTACCGTCAATACAACGACATTTCTGCCCTGCAGCTCGAATGGTTACGCAAGCATGGAACCTTCCCTCCCTATGGAGTCATACCAATAGACCTAGCAATCGACGAGCATGGTAGGTTCACTAACGGCGCAGACGTTCTGAACACCTTGACCACCGCAGGCTGCCAGTTGGTAATCAACTGGGCTTCTGGGTACACCCCAGCGTACGGCACGCAGGTTGTAGTTGGAACAGAACTTCTCAAGCAAGTAGGAGCAGCGTAATAATGACTACAGCAGTTGAATACGGCCCTGATAATACTTGGCAGGTAGGCGGATCTCGATTCGCCTTTATGCCACCCGAGGCATTGATCGGGCCTCCGAACTACACCTTCACCCAGCCTCAGCCTGGCACCACCACGACCAGCATTGCACCTTATGGTGCAATGATGGGGCAGGCTCAAACCGCCAACGTGAGCGCTATGTCGGCATCTCCTTATAGCCCCAAGAACAGTCCTTTGCCTTGGATGGTTATCGGACTATTAGGTGGCGTGCTGTTCATCCATAAGGCTTGGGGAGCCAAGTGATATTCGCTGACGACCTAGCAGTAGTGCACAACCTTATGATTTCAATGGCTATTGCTCTTGTGGGGTTTTCTGCAGCTTACTTCATAATGAAAGGACTGAGAGATGAATCCTTGGGCAATGATCATTTTGGTGATAGGCTTAGTGATGGTAATCTCAGGGGTCAAAAACACGGCGAGTAACGTAAAGGCCGTGGTGGTAGGTCACACATGAACAGCGATCAGCAAACAATAGGTTTCTTGGGGGTGAGTTTGGTTCTGGTATCTTTTGTGCTAATGAACCTTACTTGGCTCAAGCCTGTTTTATTTCAGACTGATTACGTAGCAAATCAACCCACCTCCGTTTTGCCATTATCGCCTTTGGGGATAGCAGGAACAGTAGTGGGAATGAGCACAGGGCTTGGGGCTGTTGGAGGCGTTAGCCTCCTAAGCAAGATAAAGTCCTGGTTCCCAGGAGGTCTCCTACCATGACAACCACTCCAGCTACCACAGGAGGGGCAGTACCAGGCCCAGGGAGTTCAGGTAATGTAGTAACTGGATCAGTTGCTGCAGTGTCAGTTCTGACTGCCGAACACAAAGCATTCATGGGGCTAGTTTACGGAGTAGCTCTAATGTATGGTTTGTCGATAGCAGGAGGTAAAAACCCAGATGTTGCCCGAGTTATCAAGTGGTTCTTGATAGCCCTATGGGTAGTATTTGGTCTAAACTATACAACGAAGAAACTCACGGGAGGTTAACGATGAGCGCAACTGAAAAGAAGTGGCTGATGATCATTGTCGTCGCTGTAGTGGCATTCTGGGCCTATAAGAAGTTCATGTAATCATGGGCAAGGCAGGGACATTCATAACCTATGGAATCATAGCGGTTATTATTGTTGCCATCTTGAATAGGCCAGGCGCTTCTATAGGCTTGGCAGCAATAGGATCGGGCTTCCTTACGAAACAAACCCAGATCCTAACTGGAACCCAAACAGCAATAACTAACTTCAACTATCAGCCTTCAAGTGGAACTCTAACTTTCGCATCGGGGTAATCATGGCATATACACCACAAATGGTAATAGATGGTTTCCATTCCTTACCAATTGTTACACATACAAACGACGCTGCGAACCCTCCTCGTTTCTATTATGCGAACTGGAACTACGAGCCTCTACAGCGGCACACCGCTGTAGAGGACATAGCCTCGGGGTGGTCGGCGACTAGCAACTTCTACACCTCTAACGCTCCTATAACGTATCCAACGTTTGCAAGAAGCGGAGAGGTTCCTGCAGCTTTAGGGCCTGTAACTGCTGCTAATATGCAGCAGCAAACTGCCAATGCAGGATTCTTGGCAGGTATCATGTCCCTATTCAAGGGAGGCACAGGTGGCTGAAGAAGATAACGGTGATACTAGCAACTCCCCTTCGGGGGATGAAGCTAAGAAAAGCAAGAGCAAAGAGAAGCTGGTAATAGGTCTCGGAATAGTTGGATTGTACTTAGCTTATAAAAGCTATCAAAATAGTACTGGAGCCTCGACCTCTACTAGCACTACAGGGACTACCACATCTTCAACACCTCCTACCGTAGACCCCACAGCAGCGCTCAATACCTTGTCGACTGAGATAGGTGCTCTTGCCCAGCAGCAAGCGACTAACACCTCTTCTATTGCGTCATGGCAAGCCACTCCTGGCCCTACAGGAGCCACGGGCCCAGCAGGGCCAGCAGCTCCCTTAGCTAACACATACGCTTCTGGTGCAGGTACTTATAACTTTCCAAACAACAGCCCTATAGTGGGAGCTGTAGCTGCAGGCTCTTCGGGTGGCTTGTACGAGACTAACGCTCAAGGGCAAGTTTACGCTTTGGGCGGAGCTCAGTATTACGGAGGGCTAAATCTAACAGGAGCTAATAACAGGGTAGTTTCTATTCTGCCTAACTCTGGAGGCTATACTTTAGTAGACGCTGCAGGTGGGACGTATAATTTCGGGCCTAACAGCGGACAGTCGACTGGACAGGTTGTTGACACCAGCACGGTTCCAGCAAAGCCTTAAGGAGAGGTTATGATAGTAGCATTTGATTCCGCAAAACCCCAAGAGGATTATTCTCTGATCTCTGCTGCGCAGGAGACAGTGATAATGGTGTATCTGGGTTCTCCCTACACATCTAGCAGGGATGCAAACGGCAACCCCTTGTATACGAAGGCAGTTGTAGATTCGATTCCCAAAGAATTTATAATAAACGCCATATACGTACCTAGCCAAGACCCATCCCTGACAGATACTCTAGATGAGGATTATTCGCTAATCACCAAGGGGCTAGCGGAGGCAGGCTTGCCAGAGGGCACTCGCGTATGGGTGGACTGGGAATACAGTCCTTCGTATACTAACCAAATAGCTCGCCATAAGGCTTTAGCTGATTCCCACCCCGAGCTAAACATTGGCGGATACTTCTCCCGAAGTCATTTGCCTGAAGTTCTTTCCGCTGGGATACAACCTAAGGATATCTGGCAAGCATGGTGGACAGTAGCTCTCCCCATGCTGAACATAACCCTGAACAACCTCCCCACTCCTCCATCTGTGGATACGGCTGGAGTTCAGTACATTCACGACGTTGCCTTCGGGGGAGGGTATGTTGATGTTTCTTACTTCCAATTTGAAGCTTCGGTTCGACCGATTCCAAGTCTTACTCCAGCCCCAGTTGAGCAGCCTCAACCTATACCCGAAGGGATAAACTACAAAATGAAAGAGCTAGCTGTTACCTACCCTCTGGCATACGATTATCAAGCAGAGGTTCTTCAAAAGCTTCTATCCATTCAATACCCATCGCTAACAGTAGACGGGGTCTATGGCCCTATTACAGCAGGGTTCGTAAAGGCGTATGAAGCCAAAGAAGGACTTACTGTAGACGCTGGAGAAGGAATCGCAGGGCCTCAGGTGTGGGGCAAGTTACTAGGGATCTAAATGGCAACGCCAACTACAGGTAAATCGTTTGGGGACTTGACAGCAGGGTGGCAGAACCAACTCCTTACCTACCTCAACGCCCCAGCTACACCCACTAACGTAAACTTCCTAACCACGTGGGCACAGCAAGAAGGAGGGGCTGGATACGCTAACACGGCGTATTACAACCCCTTCAATACCACTTTGGCCATGCCAGGAAGTTCCGCTATCGCAGGTAACTCGGCTGGCGTTCAGGGCTACTCTAGCCAGACGCAGGGGTTAGTAGCTACTGCTTCCACGTTGCTTCAGTCAAATTACACAGGCATAGTAAACCTACTCCGTTCTGGGAATGCCTCAACCAACCAGCTTCAGTACGCTGTCAACTCTTCATCCTGGGGCACTAACTTCCCAGGAGTAGGTGGAACACCGAATTCCTCTTCGGGTAGCACCCCTAGCACCACGGTAAGCCTTCTAAAGACTCCTGTGGGCACAGTTACTGCAGGATCCTCATTCCTGATTCGAGGAGGGCTGATAATACTGGGTGGCCTGTTTGTTTACGCAGGAATCACCAAGCTGTTTAGCTCTGATAGCTCCCTAATAGAAGTAGCAGGCAGCGTTCCGCAACCAGTAACACAGTTCGCTCCGAACCCCACGGAGGCTATAAAGACACGCCAGCGAGCTCGTAGGGCTGGCAAGGTAGAGAAGGCTAGGACT
>VFSW01015881.1_pt1 | contig 10316 bp, 7 predicted proteins | sample 5358111 | NCBI WGS metagenome assembly VFSW01 (sample SAMN11554181, study PRJNA540505) | mine drainage metagenome | isolation source: sediment from site ElyBrook_90M | place: USA: Ely Copper Mine, Vershire, VT | collected 2017
GGCTGGACCCGGCGCTGGCCACGCCGTCCAGGTACCGCCGGGAGTCGTAGTAGTAGTACAGGTACTCGGTCGGGATCGCCCCGACCCGCCGCACCAGATCGGGGTCGAACGCGGCCAGGTGCCGGTCGTGCCGCTGCAGCTCGGTGAAGGCGGCCAGCGCCTCCCCGATCCGCTCCTGCCCGTCCACCACGAACGAGGTCACCCAGCCCAGGTGATTCAGCCCGCCGTACCCGGCCGCGACCCGCCATGCCTCCCGTGCCTCGCCGGCCCCGAAGAAGTCGGTCAGGTGCTCGATCGTCCCGGACGGGGTGTCGCAGACCCCGACCGCGCGGACCTTCCCCTGAGCCGAGATCGCCTGGGTGATCAGCCCGGCCGGATTCGTGAAGTTGATCAGCAGCGCGCCCGGCGAGCACTCGGCGAGCAGCTCGCAGTAGGCCAGCACCACCGGGATGGTCCGCAGCGCCATCGCGCAGCCCCCGGCCCCGGTGGTCTCCTGGCCCACGATCCCGCGCCGCAGCGCCACCTGCTCGTCGATCACCCGGCCCCGGTCCCCGCCGACCCGGATCGCCGAGAACACGTAATCGGCCCCGGTGAACGCCCGCTCCGCGTCGTCGGTGACCGTGACCACGCCCGGCTGGCCGACCGCGCCGGCCAGCTCGGCACAGAGCCGCCCGATCGTCGCCCGCCGCCCCGGGTCCGGCTCCAGCAGGCTGATCTCGCTGAACGCGCCCGGCCGGCCGGTCAGGACCGACCGCACGAAGGCGGGCATCCGCACTCCGCCGCCGCCGAGGATCGTGAGCTTCATCCGCGCCGCCTCACCTTTCAAGATCTTTAAGGGGAAAATGGGCCGTCCCGCCCGCACCGCCGTCGCCCCGTGCCTCGCCGACCGCGCCGACCGCGCCGACCGCGCCGAGCAGCCCTACCGCCCGCGAGCCGGCCGCGTTCGCGGCGACCACCGCGTCGCGGAGGCTAGCGCCCTGGTGCAGCGCCGCGATCAGGGTCCCGGCGAAGCTGTCCCCGGCCCCGGTCAGGTCCCGCACCGTCACCCGGCCGACCCCCTCGGCGACCTGCGGGCCGGGGGAGGCCGGGCCGGCCAGGCGCGCCCCGGCCGCTCCCCGGGTGACCACCAGCGGGGGGCCCCACGCGGCCGCGGCCGCGAGCGCGGCATCCAGGTCGGCCGCCCCGGTCAGCCGGATCAGCTCCCCGGCGTTGGGCACGAAGTAGTCGGCCAGCCGCACGCACTCGATCACGATGTCGTTAACACTCGCCCCGTCGGACCGGCGATCGGCCGGGCGCAGGTCGCTCAGCGCGGTGTCGAGCACGATCCGGCAGCCGAGCTCCCGCGCCTCGCGCAGGAACGGCGGCACGCCGGCGCCAGCGTGCAGATAACACCAGGCAGGCCGCTCCCGGCGCAGCACCTCGCGCCAGTGCTCAACCACCGGCCGCTCGCCCGCGGCCCCTGGCGGCAGGTGCGTGATGAAGCCCCGGTCGCCGGCGAAGTTGAGCACCACCGTGATCCCGGCGGCCGGACGGCTGACCACCGCCGACGGCGAGACATCCACCCCGGCGGCGGCGCAGTGCGCCCGGACCACCTGGGAGCCGAAGTCGCTACCGAGCACCGTGCACAGCCCGGCCCGCAGCCCCCCGGCCGCCGCCAGCGTCGCGCTGGTCACGGCGCCGCCGCAGGACATCGAGAACTCAGCTGTCACGACCTCCTCGCCGGGGCCGGGCAGCTCGGGCAGATGACCGAAGACCAGTTCCAGGAAGACCGAGCCGAACGAGATCACGTCCATCGCAGGCTCCCTTCCTCCGGCCCGGTCCGGGCGCTCTCACCACCCGGGCCGGACGCCAAAGACACCCGTTCCGCGCGGGTGAACCGCCCGGTTGCGTGGCCGATGTCACGGTTCGGCCACGATCTTGTCCCGATCTTCTTAGTTAGGATACTGTCCTAACCAACTCGAAAGATACCGGCACCGGCGTTAATGCGACACAGGCAGGTCATGGTGGAAATTCCCCCACGAGCCCTCGGGCAAGCCTGCGCGAGCCGGCAGCGCCAGCGCCATAGTCCCGGCCGGGACTCCCGACGGCCGCATCCGTCCCAGCCCCGGTCCGGCGCGGATTTCCGCCCGTCCCGCGGGCACCTAACACCGAAGGGGTAGCGCCATGAGACGCCTTGTCACAGCCGGGGTCCTCGCCGCTTCCTGCCTGCTCGCAGCCTGCTCGTCGAGTTCCTCGGGTACGTCGAGTTCATCGACGGGTACCTCGTCGGGCCCGAGCGGCACGCTGACGATCGACAACGAGAGCGGCAGCCTGTGGACCTGTAACTTCAACCCGTTCAACCTGTCCGACAACTACCTGTCCGTCGGACCCGTCTACGAGCCGCTAATGTTCGTCAACACGCTGCAGAACGCCAAGACGACACCCTGGCTCGCCACCTCCTACACCTGGGGCACCGGCAACAAGCAGCTGACCTTCACGATCCGCAGCGGCGTGAAATTCTCCAACGGCACCCCGATGACCGCCGCCGACGTGGTTTTCACGTTCAACATGCTGAAGAAGTACAGCGCGCTGGACCTCAACGCGATCTGGTCGGTGCTCTCCAGCGTGACCCAGCAGGGCTCCAACCAGGTCGTGATGACGTTCAAGAGCCCCGCGGTCATCTACTTCTACTACATCGCGGACCAGGTACCCATCGTCTCGCAGGCGATCTGGTCCAAGATCGCCGACCCGGTCAAGTACCCGGACGTCCACCCGGTCGGGACCGGCGCCTTCACGGTTAACCCGTGCACCCCGCAGAACGTCGCCTACAAGGCCAACCCGAGCTACTGGCAGCCGGGCAAGCCGAAGATCGCCACCGTCAACTACCCGGCGTTCACCACCAACGACACCGCGAACACCTACCTGGCCAACGGCCAGGCCCAGTGGGGCAGCCAGTTCATCCCGAGCATTCAGCAGTACTACCTGTCGAAGAGCCCGAACTACCACTACTGGTTCCCGCCGGTGGCCAACGTCTCGATCTTCCTGAACCTGAAGAACCCGATCCTCGCCAACCCGGCGGTCCGGCAGGCCATCGCCTACGCGGTCAATCGCTCCCAGGCCTCCCAGATCGGCGAGTACGGCTACGAGCCAGCCTCCAACCAGGCCGGCATCGTCACGCCGACGTTCTCAAGCTGGCTGGACACCGCGCAGGCGGCGAGCTATGGCAATAACTACGCCTACAGCCCGGCCAAGGCGATCTCGATCCTGACCGCGGCCGGCTTCAAGAAGGGCTCCGACGGCATCATGGCCAACGCCGCCGGCCAGAAGCTGTCCTTCACGATCATCAACAACGGCGGTTTCTCGGACTGGGTCAACGCGGTGAACGTCCTGGTCCAGAACCTCAAGGCGGTCGGCATCTCGGTGACGCAGAACGGCCTGGCGACACCCGCCTACGACGCCGACCTCTACAACGGCAACTACCAGCTCGCCTACGGCAGCGAGACCGGCGGGCCCAGCCCGTACTACGAGCTGCGGCAGTGGCTGTTCTCTGGCAACACGGCGCCGATCGGCCAGCCGGCCGGCTCGAACTTCGAGCGCTACTCCAACCCGGCCACCGACGCGCTGATCAACTCCTACGCGACCACGACCGACCCGGCGCAGCAGCAGTCGATCGTGAACCAGCTTCAGCTCGTGATGCTGAAGGAGGTCCCGGTGATCCCGGTCACCGAGTCGGTCGACTGGTATCAGTACGACACCGGCTCGTTCACCGGCTGGGTCACCCCGTCCAACCCGTACGCCCAGCCCGCGGCCTACAGCTATCCCGACTGGGGCCAGATGCTGCTTAACCTGGCACCCAAGAAGTAAGCCGGTGGGGGGGGGGGCGGGGCGCGCCCCGCGGCGGGCGGGCCCCCCCCCCGCCCGCCGCCGGCCCGCCCCCCCCCCCCCCCCCCCCCCCCCCGCCGCGCGGCGCGCCCCCCCCCCCCCCCGCGCCCCGCCCCCCCCCCCCCCCCCCACAGGCCGGCGCCGGACAGATCAGCGCGGGAGGACACCATGAGATTTGCCCTGCGCCGGCTGGGCTTCTTCGCGATCACCTTGTGGGCCGCGCTCACCCTGAATTTCGCTCTGCCGCGGCTGATGCCGGGCAACCCGGCGATCGCGATGATGGGAAAATTTCGCGGGCCGGTCAGCCCAACCGCGCTGAAGGCGCTTGAGGCCGCGTTCGGCGTCGATACCAAGCAGAACGTCGTATCGCAGTACTTCACCTACCTGCATGACGTAGCCACCGGCAACTACGGCACCTCGCTTTACTTCTACCCGACCTCGGTGGGCCAGGTCGTGCGCACCGCGATCCCGTGGACGCTGGGCCTGGTCGGGGTCACCACGATCCTGGCCTTCATTCTCGGCACGGTGATCGGAATCGTGGCCGCCTGGCGGCGCGGCAGCCTGATGGACAGCACGGTGCCCCCGATCTTCGTGATCACGTCGGCGGTGCCCTACTTCTGGCTCGGGATGATGCTGATCCTGCTGTTCTCGGAGCTGCATCACTGGCTGCCCAACGGATTCGGCTATGACATCACGCTGGTGCCCAATCTCAGCTGGTCGTTCATCGGGAACGTGCTGCAGCACGCCATCCTGCCGTCCGCCACGCTGCTGGTCACCACGATCGGCACCTGGATCCTGACCATGCGGAACACGATGATCAGCACGCTGGCCGAGGACTACGGCCGGATGGCGCGGGCAAAGGGGCTTCCCGGCCGGCGGATCATGTTCAGCTATGCGGCCAGGAACGCGATCCTGCCCAACCTGACCGGCTTCGCGATGTCGCTCGGCTTCGTCGTGGGCGGCGCGATCCTGATCGAGGACGTCTTCAACTACCCAGGGGTCGGCTTCCTGCTGCTGCAGGCGGTCGACAACGAGGACTACCCGCTGATGCAGGCGCTGTTCCTGCTGATCACGCTGGCGGTGCTGCTCGCGATCCTGCTCGCCGACATCGCGACGGCGTTCCTCGACCCGCGGACCAGGACGGCGAGGTAGCCCATGGCCATGCTGCCCGTTCCGGCTCAGCCGGACCTGCCGGGTCACCCGGCTCTGGTGCCGGGCCTCGCGCCAGGTCCGTCGAGGTCTGCCGCGGCCCGGCTCGGCCGGTCCCGGATCTTCCGCGCGATCGGCTCCAGCGGCAAGGCGATCACCGGCTGCGTGATCCTCGTGTTCTTCGCCCTGGTGGGGCTCGTCCCCGGCGCGATCGCGCACGATGACCCGCACTCCTATTCCTACCCCAGGACGCTCGGCCCCACCGCGCAGCACCTGTTCGGGACCACCGCACTCGGCCAGGACGTCTTCGCGCAGGCCGTCTGGGGCACCCGCCAGGTGGTGGTCATCGCGATCACGGTCGGGCTGCTATCCACCGCTATCGCGATGGTGATCGGCGTGGCCGCCGCCTACCTGGGCGGGCTCCCGGACGGCGTGCTGAACCTGATCACCGACGTGCTGCTGGTGATCCCGCTCTTCCCGCTGCTGATCCTGATCTCTGGCTACGTGCGGAACGCTGGCACCTGGGTGCTGGTCATCGTGCTGACCGCCACCGGCTGGTCCTATACCGCCAGGCAGCTGCGGGCCCAGGCGCTCTCGATCCGGGGCCGCGACTTCCTTGAGGCCGCACGGGTGCGCGGCGAGCGCGGGATCTACATCATCGTGGTCGAGATCTTGCCGACGATGACCTCGCTGCTGGTCGCGAGCTTCCTGACCAACGCCCTCTACGCGGTGCTGTTCTCATCCAGCCTGCAGTTCATCGGGCTCGGCGACCTCAACGCGCTGAGCTGGGGCACGATGCTCTACTGGGCGCAGCAGGGAGCCGCCCTGCAGACCGGCCAGTACCTGTGGGCGATCGTGCCCGGCGCCTGCATCCTGCTGCTCGGCGCCGGCTTCGCGCTGCTCAACTACGCCTTCGACGAGATCGGCAACCCCGCGCTGCGGCCGGTGAGGAGGATGCGTGTCAAGCGCTCCAGCTGAGCGGCCGATCGAGGCTGGCCGCACCGACCTGATCCTCGACGTGGATGGCCTGTCGGTCGACTACCAGACCGACGCCGGGCCGGTAACCGCCGTCGACAACGTCAGCCTGCAACTGCGGGCCGGGGAGTTCGCCGGGATCGTCGGCGAGTCCGGCTGCGGCAAATCCACGCTGCTGTTCGGGATCGCCAGGCTGCTGAGCCCGCCGGCCGGAATCACCGCCGGCACGGTGACCTTCAAGGGCCGCGACCTGGTCCGCATCCGCGACTCCGAGCTGAATCTGGTCCGCTGGAAGGATCTGTCGGTGGTCATGCAGAGCGCGATGAACGCGCTCAACCCGGTGCTGTCGATCGGCGCGCAATTCGCCGATGTGATGCGGGCGCACGGGGTGAAAGACCGGGCGCGGATCACCGAGCGCTCGGAGCAGGTGCTGAAGATGGTCGGCATCGACCCGGTGCACCGGCACAGCTACCCGCACCAGCTCTCCGGCGGCATGCGGCAGCGATCCATGATCGCGATGGCGCTGCTCTTCACCCCGGACCTGATCATCATGGACGAGCCGACCTCCGCGCTGGACGTGGTCGCGCAGCGGTCGCTGATGGTCCAGATCAAGGAATTGCAGGATCAGCTCGGCTTCGCGGTCATCTTCGTCACCCACGACATCTCGCTGGTCCGGCACTTCTCCGACCGGCTGATCGTGATGTACGCCGGCCAGGTCGCTGAGGACGGGCCGACCAGCGCGGTCTTCGCCAGCCCCCGTCATCCGTACACGGTCGGCCTGCTCGACGCGTTCCCGTCCATCCGCGGCCCGAAGCTGCCGCTGACCGGCATCCCGGGCAGCCCGCCGGATCTGGCCAGGCCGCCGGCCGGCTGCCGGTTCGCCCCGCGCTGCCCCAAGGTGATGGACGCCTGCGAGACCACCCGGCCGCCGCTCTACCGGGCCGGCGGCGTGAAGGTGAGATGCCTGCTGCACGCGGACGGGGAGGTCGTCAGTGACTGAGCCGCTGCTGCGGACCGAGAGCCTGACCCGGCATTTCCGGATCGGCGGCGGCCTGCACCGGAACACCTTGCACGCGGTCGACGACATCAACCTGACCGTCGGCAGCCGCCAGATCGGGGCGCTGGCAGGTGAGAGCGGAAGCGGCAAGTCGACGATCGCGCGGCTGCTGGCCCGGATCTACCCGCCGACCAGCGGCGAGATCTACTTCGAGGGAAAGCCGATCTCGCGGCTGCGGTCCCGCCGCGACCTGCTCCGCTACCGCAGCGACGTGCCGATGGTCTTCCAGGACCCGTTCAGCTCGATCAACCCGGTGTTCCGGGTCAGGCACGGGATCATGCGCAGCCTCAAGCTGCACCGGCCCGAACTCTCCGCGGCCGATCAGCGGGCCGAGGCCGAGCGGGTGCTTGATCTGGTCGGGCTGACCCCCGCTGGCGAGGTGCTGCGCCGGTTCCCGCACGAGCTCTCCGGCGGGCAGCGGCAGCGGATCGGCTTCGCGCAGGCCCTGGCGATGCGGCCGAAGCTGATCCTGGCCGACGAGCCGGTCTCGATGCTCGACGTCTCGATCCGGATCGGGCTGCTGAACCTGATGACCGCGCTCCGGGACAGCCAGGGCGTGTCGATCCTCTACATCACCCACGACATCGCCAGCGCCCGCTACGTGGCCGACCGGCTGGTCGTCATGTACGCCGGGCACATCGCCGAGACCGGCCCGGTCGAGGAGGTGCTGGCCCGGCCCCGGCACCCGTACACCCAGCTGCTGCTCTCGGCGGTGCCCGACCCCAGGGCGCCGCTGAACGTCGGGGCCGAGACCGACCGCGGCGAGCCGCCCAGGGTGATCGACCCGGTGGACGGCTGCCGGTTCCGCTGGCGCTGCCCGCTGGCCATCGACCAATGCCACCAGGTGACGCCGCTGCTGGAGACGGCCGGACCAAGTCACGAGGTGGCCTGCCATGTCGCTCACTCGGGGGCGGAAGTGAAGGCGTTCTGATGAAGGTAGCGGTAATCGGCGGCGGTTCCACCTACACGCCGGAGCTGATCGACGGCTTCGCCCGGCTGGCCGGCCAGGTCGACGTGACCGAGCTGGTGCTGGTCGATCCGGACGAGAGCAGGCTGGCGGTGGTCGGCCCGGTCTCGCAGCGGATCATGCGCGCCTACGGCCACCCGGCGGTGATCCGGTGGACCACCGACCCCGACGACGGCATCGACGGGGCGGGCGCGGTGCTGCTGCAGTTGCGGATCGGCGGCCAGGCGGCCCGGCACCGGGACGAGACCTGGCCGCTCAAATGCGGCTGCCTGGGCCAGGAGACCACCGGCGCGGGTGGCCTGGCCAAGGCGATGCGGACGGTGCCGGTGGTGCTCGACCTGGCCGAGCGGACCCGGAGGCGGGCCGCGCCGGGCGCCTGGATCATCGACTTCACGAACCCGGTCGGGATCGTGACCAGGGCGCTGCTCGACGCCGGCCACCGGGCGGTCGGGCTCTGCAATGTGGCGATCGGCTTCCAGCGCAAGTTCGCCGCGATGCTCGGCGTCGAGCCGGAGCGGGTCAGCCTCGGCCACGTCGGGCTGAATCACCTGACCTGGGAGCGCGAGGTCCGGGTGGATGGCGCCGATCGGCTGCCGGAGCTGCTGGAAAGTCACGGCGGGGAGATCGCGGCCGAGATCGGGCAGCCGGTCGAGGTGCTGCGGCTGACCGGGTCGGTCCCCTCGTACTACCTGCGCTACTTCTACGCCCACGATCAGGTGGTCGCCGAGCAGCGGGTCAATCCCACCCGGGCCGAGCAGGTCTCGGCGATCGAGCTGCAGTTGCTGGAGATGTACGCGGACCCGGCGCTGGACCACAAGCCGGAGCTGCTCGGCCAGCGGGGCGGCGCGTTCTACTCCGAGGCGGCGGTCGCGCTGCTGGCATCGCTGGTCAACGACACCGGCGACACCCAGGTCGTGAACGTGCGCAACCGGGGCACGCTGGCGTTCCTGCCCGACGACGCGGTAATCGAGGTCCCCTCGGTGATCAGCGCCGCCGGCTCCGCCCCGCTGCCCGTGGCGCCGATGAGCCCGCTGATGCGCGGCCTGACCGCGCACGTCAGCGCGTACGAGGAACTGGCGCTTGAGGCGGCCCTGCGCGGCGGCCGGGACCGGGTGGTCGCCGCGCTCCTGGCGCATCCGCTGATCGGCCAGTACGACCAGGCGACGGCCCTGGCTGACCTGCTGATCAGCGAGAACGCGAATTTCCTGCCGTGGGCGAGCGGGCGGTGACGGCTTTCCCGAGCGCTGTGATCGCGATCGACGGGGGGAACAGTAAGACCGACGTCGCCATTTTCTCCTCGGAAGGGGTTTTGCTTTCATCGGTCCGCGGGCCGGGCATGCCGGTGCGTCTCGGCGAGCAGACGGTGGCAGTCATCGGCGACCTGCTCACCGCGGCGGCGGCCGAGGCGGGGATCGGGCCGGGCGGATCGGGCGCGCCGGTCGGCACGCCGGTCGCGAACCGGATGGTGGCCTGCGTCGCCAACGTGGATCTGCCGGCCGAGGAACGCGAGCTGGAGCGGATGCTCACGGAACGGGGCTGGGCCGAGTCGACGCTGGTCGCCAACGACACCTACGCGGTGCTGCGGGCCGGCCTTGAGGACACCCCGGCCGACGGCGCGGCGAGGCACTGGGGCGTCGGGCTGACCTGCGGGACCGGCATCAACTGCGTCGGGCTGGCGCCGGACGGGCGCTCGATCGGGTTCCTCGCGCTGGGCCGGACCAGCGGCGACTGGGGCGGCGCCGGCGGGCTCGGTCTGGCGGCGCAGTGGTGGGCGATCCGGGCCGCCGACCTGCGCGGGCCGGACACGATGCTGCGCCGGATGGTCCCGGCCCACTTCGGGCTGACCGAACCGGCCGAGGTAGCCATCGGCCTGCATCTCGGCAAGATCGCCCATGATGAGCTGGCCGGCCTGGCGCCGGTGGTGTTCGAGGCGGCCAGGGCCGGTGATGTCGTCGCGCGCGACCTGGTGCTCCGGCTGGCGGGGGAGATCTTCGGGCTGGTCTGGTCGGTGGTCCGCCGGCTCGGCCTGGCCCGGGAGGCCGTTCCGGTGGTGCTTGGCGGCGGCGTGATCGCGGCCGGGGATCCGCTACTGATCGAGTCGATCAACTCGCAGATCCTGGCCGAAGTACCGGACGCGGTGATCACCATGGTCCGGGAGCCGCCCGTGGTCGGGGCGGCCCTGCTCGGCCTGGACCAGATCGGCGCCCCGGTGGCCGCTAAGCGGCGGCTCCGGGAGAGCTTCGCGACCCGGCCGGGCGCCGCGCCGCGGGCCCCGTCCGGGCACCGGGCCGGGAGCGGGGCCGGGAG
>VFSW01015882.1_pt1 | contig 10315 bp, 9 predicted proteins | sample 5358111 | NCBI WGS metagenome assembly VFSW01 (sample SAMN11554181, study PRJNA540505) | mine drainage metagenome | isolation source: sediment from site ElyBrook_90M | place: USA: Ely Copper Mine, Vershire, VT | collected 2017
ATCCTCAGGCGTATCCACGCCCGGTCCCGGCGTTTCCCGGGCCACGTCCACGGCGATCTTCATGCCCAGCCACAGGGCACGCAGCTGTTCGAGTTTCTCCAATTGCTCGGATTCACAAGGCGGCGCGGCCGCCAAGTGTCGCAGTGCCCGCACACGATAGGCATACATGCCGATATGCCGCAGTGAGCCCTGCCAGTGTTGCTGCGAGGCCAGCCCGGCGGTTGCACCTTCGCGGTTCCAGGGGACGGGAGCGCGGCTGAAATACAGTGCATTCCCGACCTGATCGGATACCAGTTTGACCACGTTGGGGTTCAGGTAATCTTCCAGCGCATGGATGGGCGTGCACAGTGTCGCCAGCTGCGCATCCTCGCGGGCATCCAGTAATTGCGCCACCTGCTGAATGTTCGCCGCCGGCATCAGTGGTTCGTCACACTGCAGGTTCACCACGATTTCCGCGTCATTCCAGCCGAGTTTGGTAACCACCTCGGCAATGCGGTCGGTACCGGAGGCATGCTCCGTGCTGGTTAATTCCGCGCGAAATCCGGCAGATTTGCACACATCGAGAATGCGCGGGTCATCGGTTGCCACCAGCACCTGTTCCGCACCGCTGTCCCGGGCCTGCTCGCAGGTATGCAGGATCAGCGGTTTGCCCAGCAGGTCCACCAATGGCTTGCCGGGCAGGCGCTGAGACGCCATGCGCGCCGGGATCAGGACCGCAAAATGCATTCAGACTTCCTCGCCGGGTTTGAGTTCGCGGGCTTCCTCTTCCAGCATCACCGGGATGCCGTCACGGATGGGATAGGCCAGCCGGTCAGCCTTGCAGATCAATTCATTCTCGGTTTTGCGATAGAGCAGCGGACTCTTGCACACAGGGCAGACCAGAATTTCCAGCAGCTTGGCATCCATTCATTCCTCCTTAATGCTTATTCATGGGCGTTACGCCCTGGCTCATTAACTGCCGCCGCACGGAATTCAAAATACGTGCGGCGTCTTCCTCGGCAAATTCCACGCTCGCGGGCACATACCAGTGACGCGGCAGGCGCAGATCGCGGCATTTTACCGCGTCCTTTTCGGTCATCAGCACCGGCGTGTCGTCGCCGAAAGTCAGGTCCGCCTCCGACAATTCCGCATGATCCGGCAACGCCCGGCCGTCCACCCGCAAGCCATATTTTCCGAGGGCATCGAAAAATTGCTGCGGATGACCGATACCCGCCACCGCATGCACCTGCCGGCCGGCGAATTCAGTCAGCGGCAGGGACGACCCATCTGAAATTTTGACGGCATGTTCCAACGATAAACGCAGTGCCAGTGCGCCCGCAGGCAGGGCGGCGTGCACAGCCGAATCCATCTTGCAGATCACAAAATCCGCCTCCTTCAGCCGCGCCGCGGATTCGCGCAGCGGGCCGGCGGGCAGCCGCCAGCCATTCCCCAGGCAGCGCCGGCCATCCAGCAGAATGACCGACAGGGCACGCGCCAGGCGGTAATGTTGCAGACCGTCGTCGCTGATAATCACGTTGACCGGATTCTCTTTCAATAAGTTCTGTGCAGCTTGCACGCGGTTTGGTCCCGCCATCACCGGAACCTGCGTACGCTGCGCCAGCAATACCGCTTCGTCGCCCGCCAGCGTTGGATCCGTCTGCGGCGTGACCGCTAACGGCCACTGCTTCGATTGGCCGCCGTAGCCACGGGTGATGATGCCGGGACGGTAGCCATGCTTCTGCAGCGCCTGTGCAAGCCAGATGACGAACGGTGTCTTGCCGGTGCCGCCGACGGTGATGTTGCCCACCACGATGATCGGGATCGGCAATTCCACCACCCGAAGAATGCCATGCCGGTAGCACCAGCGGCGCACGGCCGTGAGCGCCGCAAACATACCGGCCAGCGGGATAAAAAACCAAATGGGTCTTTGTCCATACCAGCGCCGCAACAGCCAGGCGTGAATTTTTCGGCGTGCCATGGCGTCCTGCGAATATCAGGCGACAGCGGTTTCACGGAACTGCATGTGGTAGAGCATGGCATAGTGGCCGTTGTGGGCCAGTAATTCGGCGTGCCGGCCGCTCTCCAGGATACGCCCCCCATCCAGCACGATGATGCGGTCAGCGCGTTCCACCGTCGACAGGCGGTGCGCGATCACCAGCGTAGTGCGCGTGCGCATCAGTTTCTGCAGCGCCGCCTGGATGTGGCGCTCCGACTCACTGTCCAGGGCGGAAGTCGCCTCATCAAGAATCAGCAGCGGTGCGTCCTTGAGCAGCGCGCGGGCAATGGCGATGCGCTGCCGCTGGCCGCCGGACAGCAATACGCCGCGGTCGCCGACCCGGGTCTCCAGGCCCTGCGGCAACTGCAGGATGAATTCCATGGCGTAAGCGGCTTCGGCCGCCGCGATAATGTCGGCTTCGGAACGTTGTCCCAGGCTGCCATAGGCGATGTTGTTGCGGATGCTGTCATTGAACAGCAGCACATCCTGGTTCACCATGCCGATCTGCTCGCGCAGGTCGTACAGACGGTATTCCCGGATATCGCGGCCATCCAGCAGGATGGCGCCACCGCTGGGATCATAGAAACGCGGCACCAGCCCCACCAGCGTCGATTTGCCGCTGCCGGAGCGCCCCACCAGTGCCACGGTTTCGCCCGGCTGCGCCTTGAAAGAGATGTCCTTGAGTACCTCGCCCTTGGCCGGGGTGTAGGCGAATGTCAGGTTCTGAAATTCGAGTGCGCCGCGTGCCCGGCTTAGCGGCAACGGCCCGCCCCGGGTTTCCATTTCTTCGTCCAGCAGCTCGAAAATGCTCTGGCCCGCGGCGATGCCTTTCTGCAAGGGAGCATTGATATCCGTCATGTGTTTGAGCGGCGCGGTTATCAGCAGCATGGCGCTCAGGAAAGCACCGAAGGTTCCCACCGACACTACTGCTAACATGGACGGCAACGTGGCAAAGTAGATGACCAGTGCCATGCCGCAACCCGCCAGCAGTTGGATAATGGGACTGGAGCCGGCGTTCACCAGCATCAGTTTCATATTCAAGTAACGATTATGCTCATTGACCTGTTCGAAATGCTGGGTTTCCTGTTGCTCGCCGCCGAATAGTTTCACCACCCGGTGACCGTTGATAACCTCCTCCGCCACCCGCGTGACATCCCCCATGGAATCCTGGATGCGCGAGCTGTAGCGCCGGAAACGGCCGCTGATGTAACGCACCAGCAGTGCGATCAGCGGTCCCAGAACCAGGATGAAGATGGACAGTTTCCAGTTCAGGTAGAACATCAGGCCGATGAGGCCCACGATGGTCAGGCCGTCGCGAATCAGCACGGTAATGGCATTGGTGGTGGCTTCCGCCACCTGCTCGATATTGTAGGTGAGCTTGGAGATCAACATGCCTGCGGAGCTGGCATCATAATAACGTGCCGGCAACCGCAGCAGCTTCCCGAAGGCCTGGGCCCGCAGCGTCTTGATCACGCTACGACCCACCCAGCTTATGAAATAGGCGGCGAAGAATCCCGACAAACCGCGCACTACAAACAATGCAATCACCAGCAACGGTATCAGGCGGATACTGCCGGGATCATGCTGCACGAAACTCCTGTCCAGCAGCGGTTTGACGAGCGCGGCAAACGCCGGTTGGGTCACCGCATAGATGACCATGCCAAGTATCGCCAGCGAGAAGATTTTCCAGAACGGCAGTACGTAGGCCAGCAGCCGGCTGTAAACACGCACCACGCCTTTGTCCTGCCGCAGCGCGCTCATGTCATTGTTGCGCCGCCGGCTTGGTTGTGAGGATTTGCAGTTGCGTGAAGCCCAAACCCCCGGCCACATCCATGACTGTCACTACCGACTGATTACTGGAGCGTGCGTCGGCGCGCAGAATGATAGGCAGATCACGCCGCTCACCGGCGACTGCCAGGATCGCGGCGCGCACCGCATCCGGACTGGTGCCAGACACGGCTTTCTGATTGATGTAGTAATGATCCTGCGCGTCAATGGTCACTTCAACTCCGGCCAGCGGTTGCGGGGATGGAGCGACGCTGGCGGTGGGCAGTTCCACTGTCAGACTGGTGTTCTGGATGAAATGCGTGGTCATCATGAAGAACACCAGCAGCATGAGCACCACATCCACGAGCGAGATGAGATTGAACTCGGGATCCTCCCACTGGCGGGAACGGAGTTTCACACACGCGCCCCCCGGGCAGCCTTGGATTTCGCCGGACGCTCAAGCTCCTGGGCGTTGTCGACGCCGCGCACCGCGTTCATGAGACGCATGGTTTCGCGTTCCATGCGCACCACCAGATCATCCACTTTGCCGCGCAGGTAGCGATGCAGGATATACGCAGGGATGGCGACCGCCAGGCCCACGACGGTGCTAATCAGTGCCTCGGAAATACCGCCCGCCAGCGCCGCGGGATTGCCGAGACCGGCGGTGGAGATGGCGGCGAATACCCGCATGATGCCGAGCACCGTGCCCAACAGGCCCAGCAAGGGGGAGATGGTCGCAATCGTACCCAAGGTAATGAGGTAACGGTCCAGTTCATGCACCACATGCCGGCCGGTATCCTCAATCGCTTCATTCATGACCTCGCGTTGTGCATGACGATGTTCGAGTCCGGCAGCCAGGATGCGTCCCAGCGGCGAACCGGCGCGCAGGACCTCAAGGCGGTCATCGTCCAGCTCACCATTCTTGAGCCAATTCCATACCTGGGCAGCCAGATGTTCGGGGGCCACGCGCCTGGTCTGCAGGGTCCAGAGACGTTCCGTGACGATGGCGACCACCACGATGGAACAGAGGATGAGCGGGGCCATGAGCCAGCCGCCGGACTTGATGATTTCAAACATGCAGGACGCACATCCGGTATTGATTCCCGGGCATCATACTGGATTTTGCCTGCCGGGCGAACGCTCAAAACCGCTCACTGAGCGGTCCAGAAACGTGCCCCATCGAACCGCCAGCGGCTGACAACTTCCGGCTTGCGTCCCGGCCACAGGCGGATTTCCAGCGCGCCTGCCGTGGAGGTATCCAGCAATTCCGCTCCGGCATTGCGATAGGCCGACGTCACCCGGGGCTTGGGAAAACCCCAGCGGTTGCGATAGCCCACCGAGAACAACGCGAACCGCGGTGACACGGCTTTGATAAAGCCATCCGTTGATGAACTCAGGCTGCCGTGATGGGGCACCACCAGCACATCGCTGGCGAGCGCGTAATTCTCAAGCCTCAGCAGCCGCTGCTCGCCATCACGCATGAGGTCGCCCACCAGCAGGGCACTGCCGCCCGCACCCTGCACCCGCAGAACACACGATGCGTTATTGCCCACCGCCGGCTCATCCACACCCGGAGCAAGCATTTCGAAACGCACCCCATCCCATTCCCAGGATTGTCCACGCCGGCAGGCTTGCGTGCCCGCAATCCGGGCGACTTCCCCCGAGAGTACCGGCATGCGCGCATAGGCGGCGCGCAGGCTCCGCAAGCCGCCCGCATGATCATTGTCCGCGTGACTCACAATAGTCAGATCGGGTGCCTTGACGCCGCGGCCCTGCAACCAGGGAATCACCACCAGTTGGCCGGTATCGGAATCATCGGAGTAGGCGGGACCGGTGTCGTACACCAGCGTATGTTGCGTGGTGCGCACCACCACGGACAATCCCTGACCCACATCCAGCAATGTCAGGTTAAAACCAGCCGCTGGAATTCCAGATGCGGTGGGCAAAAACAAAGGCAATAACAGAATGACGCCGAGCCAGCGGGCCGGCACTTGCTTTGGCAGCATCAGCCACAGCGCGCCGATTGCCGCCACCCCCACCATCATCAGCGAGGGCTCGGGCGTGGCCAGGTGCGCTATCGGCATACTTGCGAGATGCTCCAACAACGGCCAGCTCAGCGACATCACGCCCGTGGCAAGCTTCAACACCAGAGCTCCGGCCCAAGGCCAGATGCCGAGAAACCCCACACCCACCAGCACCAAGGGCACCACCATCAGGCTGTACACCGGCACCGCCACCAGATTCGCCAGCGGCGCCACCAGCGTGACGCGATGGAAGAAAAACACCAGCAACGGCAGCAAACCGATACCTACCGCCCATTGGGTGCGCAGCAACTGCATGACTTTGCCGTGACTCACATGCAGGCGATTGCCAAAGACATAAAAAATCGCCGCCACCGAGGCAAACGACAGCCAGAATCCGATGTCGCCCGCCGACAGGGGATCCAGCAACAACACCGCCAACAGGGCCAAACCCAGTACATCGGCCGCGCGCACGTGCCGGCGCAATAAGGTCGCACCGGCAATCGCCGCCAGCATAATCAGCGCCCGCTGCGTCGGCACCGAAAATCCGGCCATGGCGGCATACAAGGCCGCGCTAAGCAATGCTCCCACTGTAGCCGCCAAGGTCACCGGCAGGCGCGCGCATAGCCAGGCGCTGCGGCGCCAGGCAAACCGGATCAGCAGGAATACCAGCCCCGCCATCAGGCTGATGTGCAAACCGGAGATAGAGACCAGGTGGGCGGTGCCGGTTTCCCGGAACATGCGCCACTGTTCGCGGGAAACGCCGCTCTCGTCGCCGATGACCAGCGCCGCGGCGAGACCCGCGAAGGCATCATCCGGCAGCGCCTGTCGCATGCTGCTCATCACCCGCGCACGGGCACGCAGCAGCGGGAAGCGTGGCGCACCGTCAAGCAGCGCGCCCCGGTCACCCACCACGTAGCCGGTCGCGCCTAGGCCGTGGCGAAACAGCCAGCCTTCATAATCAAATCCTCCGGGGTTCATGTAGCCGCGTGGCTGTTTCAGCCGCGCCGTGAAACGCCAATGCTGTCCGGGTCCAGGTAATTCGGCAGTCTTTGACCAGCTGAGTCGAATGTGGCCGGGGATACCCCTACCCGGCGGCCGGCCATCCAATTGCCCGACGGCGAATTCGAAACTCAGGTAGTCTGTTTTGATCTTGGGAATCGAGGCAACCCAGCCGCTGACGGTCACATTGCGGCCTTCCAGGGCCGGCGCAAGACGCAGCGCCAGCTGATTCTGAGCGCACCACCAGCACCAGCCGGCACCGATGAATACGAATGTAAGGATGCGCGTCGGTCGCCATAGGCAGGCCAGCACCGCCAACGGCAGACCGACCAACATGAGCATTGGGCCCGAAGGCAGCGTCGGCAGCCCCAAAACCACCAACACCCCCAGCAGCATCGCGATCCCTGCGATTCCCATGATTTCGTCCCAGCCCATGGACAGTGGATAATGGACCCAACCGGATCAGCCAGGCAGCGGATTAAACGTCCAGCACCGCGCTAATTTTATAAACCTGTTCTGATACGCTTGCAAACCCGGTAACCACTCACCCATCCGGTTTCTAAAACGCGCCCAGGAGCATTTCCGGCCTCATGCCACGCAAATTCCTCAACAAGCTGATGCCAAACCGGCAGAAACTGCACCAAAAGCTCAGCAATAAATGGTATGTGCGCCCCTTCCGGAAAGTCTTGTCTGACCCGTTGCTTTGGCATGTGAACCGCCGTGGCAGTTGCGGTGCGGTGGCCTTGGGGTTGTTCATCTGCTGCCTGCCGATTCCAGGCCACACACCGCTGGCGGTGTTAGGCGCGATCTACTGGCGCCTGAACCTGCCGCTGGCAGCGGTCGCCGTCTGGTTCAACAATCCCTTCACCTTCGGCGCCATTTACTATTTCAGCTACCGGCTGGGCGCCGATCTGCTACAACTCAAGCCGCATCATTTCCCGCCTCAGCTATCGCTGAGCTGGATGCTGGGAGAATTTTCCCGCATCTGGGAACCGCTATGGCTGGGCTGCATTATCGTGGGTATAGTGCTTGCCGTCATTGGTTATGTGATGCTCCACATTGCCTGGCAGTTATCCATCCGCCTGCGCTGGTACCGCCGCCAGCAAGCACGCGCTCACAGCAACACCATCAAATAATCCCGGCCTGAGAAACGCAATCAGGCACGCAATACGCCGTCCTCCAAATGCAGCACCCGCTGCATGCGCTCCGCCAATCGCAAGTCATGGGTCACCAGCACCAGACTGGTGTTGAGATCGCGATTAAGCTCCAGCATGAGGTCGTAAACCTGCTCGCCGGTACGCGCGTCCAGGTTGCCGGTGGGTTCGTCGGCCAGCACCGCCGCCGGTCTATGGATCAACGCGCGTGCCACGGCGGCTCGCTGGCGTTCACCGCCGGATAATTGTCCTGGCTTGTGGTGCAAGCGTTTGCCCAAACCGACGCGTTCCAACAGGCTCTTGGCCCGCTGCCGGGCTTCCGCCACCTGCACACCGCCGATCAGCAGCGGCATGGCCACGTTTTCCATCGCCGTGAATTCCGGCAGCAGATGGTGAAACTGATACACGAAACCCACGGCGCGATTGCGCAATAAACCACGGGCGGCATCATTCAGACGGTTGATGGGTTCGCCCGCCACCCGGACTTCGCCGCGCGTCGGCAGGTCCAGCCCCCCCAGCAGGTGCAGCAGGGTACTCTTGCCGGAGCCCGAGGCCCCCACGATGGCGACGCGTTCACCCGCCGCCACGGATAAATCCACGCCGTTCAGCACTTCCACCACATTACCGGTCTCGGTGAAATGCTTGACCAGGCCCTGACAATAAATTACTGCGGCATTGGCATCGCCGGCTGCCCTGACATCGTTGTTGTTATTCATAGCGCAACGCCTCGGCCGGCTGGGTGTGAGCCGCTCGCCAGGCAGGATAGAGGGTGGCCAGGATCGTCAACACAAACGTCGAGAGGGTGACCTTGAGCACATCACTGACATAGATATCCGAAGGCAGGTTACTGATGTAATAAACACTGGCGGGAAATATCTGCACATGGAAGGCACGCCGGGCGAATTCGAGAAGATTATTGACGTTATGCGCCAACAGAATGCCTAGAATCAGCCCCAGCAAGGTCCCCAGAAAACCGATCAGTGTTCCCTGCACAATGAATACACCCATGATGCCCTTGGGTGTCATGCCCAGGGTACGCAGGATGGCGATATCCGACTGCTTGTCCGTGACCGCCATGACCAGGACGATGATGATGCTGATGGCCGCCACCAGATCGATCAGCGAAAGAATCACGAACATCACGGTTTTTTCTATGGCGATGGCGGTCCACAGATTCGCATTCTGTTGCGTCCAATCACTGATGTAATAATTGCCGTTGAACATCGTCACCAGCCGGCGCGCAATCTCCGGCGCCAGCAGATTGTCATCCAATTTGAGGCGTACACCGGTGACTGCGCCGCCCATGGCGTAAAGTGTCTGGGCGTCCTTGAGACTGATCAGCGCCAACGCGCTGTCGTATTGATAAACTCCGGCGTAAAAGATTCCTGCCACCGTAAAGCGCCGCAGGCGTGGAATGATGCCCGCGGGTGTCACGTTGCCCTGGGAGATCAGCATGATGACCTTGTCGCCAGGCCCTACGCCCAGGGAATAGGCCAAGTCTTTGCCGAGGATGATGTTGTAACTGCCCGGCTTGAGATCATTGAGACTGCCGCTGATGAGCTTTTTGCCCACATCCGAGACCCTGGTATCGTCACCGGGGAGGATGCCGCGCACCACAGTGCCGCTCATGTTGGCGCCATTGGCGAGCATGGCTTGGTCTTCTATGTAAGGCGCCGCGCCGGTCACATGCGGCATACCCTGTACTTTTTGCATCACCGATTGCCAATCAATGAGCTTGCCCGCGAAGCTGGATATGGTGACATCGGATACCATGCCCAGGATGCGTGTGCGCAACTCATTCTGAAAACCATTCATCACGGATAACACCGTGATGAGCGCCATCACGCCGATAGCAATCGCTATCATGGACATGAACGAAATGAAAGAGATGAACTGGTTGCGGCGCTTGGCGCGAAAATAGCGCAAGCCCACAAACAGCGGCAGCGGTCGAAACATGGGCGTGCATTAAAACACAAAAGGATGGCTTATTCGATATTCACGGGTACCATTCGATACAGCACCAGTTCCTCGGGCGTGACCCGCGCCACACACGCACAGACTTCCACACCACGTTGCAGAGCTTGCCGCAGGGTCTGTCCATACACCCGATCGATGGCATCGGCGGGACGGACTTCCCGCACATCATCCCGCTGCACACAAAAACACAGCATGGCGCGCTGGCCGTGTTGCGCCTTGCGCATCAACTCCCGCAAATGGCGGCTGGCACGCTCACTGATGGTATCCGGGAACAGCGCTACCCCGCCGCTCACGGCAGCCGTGACATTTTTCACTTCCAGGTAACAGTCGGCTTGGGAAGCGTGGCCGGACAACAGAAAATCCACCCGGCAGCCCGGAGCGGCGGTTACTTCAGCCCGGAGTTCGGAATAGCCCTTGAG
>VFSW01015883.1_pt1 | contig 10315 bp, 10 predicted proteins | sample 5358111 | NCBI WGS metagenome assembly VFSW01 (sample SAMN11554181, study PRJNA540505) | mine drainage metagenome | isolation source: sediment from site ElyBrook_90M | place: USA: Ely Copper Mine, Vershire, VT | collected 2017
GCAGGGCAGCCTGGATGAAATCAAGGACCGCCTCTTCCGCCTCGAGCTGCGCCGCCAGGCCGGCACCATCCCCGAGGAAGAATATGCCCGCCAGCGGGCAGATGCCGAGCAGCGCATCCGGGAACTGCTGAGGGATTGACCACCGGAATTGAGCCAGCGCGGAAACACACCGGTGCCGGGAATCGTCTTCAACGCGGTCACCAAACGCTACGGCGGCATCTTTGCCTTGCGCTCGCTTTCGCTGGCGATTGCTCCGGGCGAATGTGTGGCCCTGGTGGGCTCCAACGGCGCGGGGAAGAGCACGCTGCTGCGCGTGGCGGCGCTGCTGGCCCGGCCAACGGCCGGCAGCGTGGAATTTCCCGGCGCCGCGGAGGATTACCTCGAGCGCAAGCGCGCCATCGGCATGGTGGGGCACTACACCTTTCTCTATGAGGAGCTGACCGCGCGCGAAAACCTGGAATTTACCGCGCGGCTCTATGGCGTGCTGCCTTTGGCTGCTTCCGTCACGCAAGGCCTCGAGGATGCCGGCCTGTCGGGGCGCGCGCACGATCTGGTGAGAACGTTTTCACGGGGCATGCGGCAGCGGCTGGCGATTGCGCGGGCGTTGATTCCCCGGCCCGGCCTGCTCCTGCTCGATGAGCCCGGCACGGGCTTGGACGCCGAGGGCATGCGCTGGCTGGCCGCCACCTTGCGGCGCTTGCGCGATAGCGGCTGCACCATCCTGGTGAGCCTGCACGCGCCAGGGGAATTGCTCGAGCTGGCCTCGAGCGCCATCCGCCTGGCAAATGGCCGGCTCGTCCAGCGCTACCTCGACGCGGCGCAAGCCTTCAGTTCCCCCACGGTGAGCGCATGAGGGCCGCGCGCGCCATGGCCATCCTGGTGGGCCGCGAGCTGCGCGTCGAATTCCGCACCCGCGAGCTGCTCAGCACCACCGTGGTCTTTTCCCTGATTGTTGCCGGCCTTTTCAATTTCGCCTTCCAGCCAGCCAGCCTTGAGGCCCGCCGCCTGGGCCCCGGCCTGCTCTGGATTGCCATCCTGTTTGCCGGCACGCTGATGCTCAATCCTTCCTTTGCCCGTGAGCAGGTGAACGATACACTCTCCGCCCTGCGCCTGGCGCCAACCTCCGGCTTTGCGATTCTGGGGGCCAAGATGCTTTCAAATTTGATCTTTCTGCTGCTGGCGGAGGCTGCGCTGGTTCCCGTCTTCGCCATTCTCTACAACGTCGGCATCGGAGCTGTGGCGGGCCGGCTGGTGCTTGTGCTGCTGCTCGGTAGCGCGGGGATCGTGATTGCCGGCACCGTGTTTTCGGCGATTGCGGCGCAGGCGCGCATGCGGGAGCTGCTCCTGCCTCTGTTGGCTCTTCCCGTGCTGGCGCCGCTGCTGATTGCCTCGGTGGGCGCCACGGCTTCTCTGTTTTCCCTGGAGCCGGCCTTAGACCCCACATGGATGGCCTTTCTGGCCGGATTTGATATTGTGTTTCTGACCGCCGCGTGGCTGCTGGCGGATTTTTTGCTCGAGGATTGAGGGGCAGGCAAAGATGAAGGCACGCATCGCAATGGCGGCGGCAATTACCGCGCTGATGATCTACGGCGGCTACGCCGCGCTGTTTGTGGCCCCAGACGAAGCCACCATGCACGAAATCCAGCGAATCTTTTATTTCCACGTGCCAAGCTGGATGGCCATGTTTGTCGCCTTTGGCATCGTCTTCTGCGCCAATATCGCCTATCTGGCCACACGAAAGGAAAAGTGGGATGCCCTCGGCGTGGCCGCGGCGGAGCTGGGCGTCGTCTGCTGCACGGTGGGCCTCATCACCGGCCCTCTGTGGGCCAAGCCTGTCTGGGGCATCTGGTGGACCTGGGATGCGCGCCTCACCACCACATTCCTGCTCTGGCTGCTCTATATTGCCTACCTCCTGCTGCGCGGCCTGCTCGATGAGCCGGGGCGCAAAGCCATGCTCTCCGCCGCCTTCGGCATCTTCGCGTTTCTGGATGTTCCGCTGGTCTACGTCTCCAACCGTCTGTGGCGGACCCAGCATCCTCAGCCGGTGATCCTTGGCGGAGCGAATTCCGGCCTGAATCCCGTGATGGGCAAAGTGCTTCTGATATGCAGCATCGCGGTGACCGCTTTGATGCTGCTGTTGCTGCGTGATCGCTACCGGCTCGAGCGCCTGCGGGCCCGTACCGCGGATTTGCGCCTCGAGCTGGAAACGCGCGCGGGAGGGCTGTGATGCCCCGGCGGCGGCCCGTGGCAGCCTGGAAAAAGGAAAGGAGGATCGCGTGAGAAATTTCCATTTTTTGTTTGCGGCTTGGGCGTCTGTCTGGGTCGTGTTCTTCGTCTATGAGGTGAGCGTGGCGCGAAGGCTGGAGCGCCTGCGGCAGGAAGTGGAGGCGCTGGGCGCACGCCTGAAGCGCGGCTAGCGCGCCCGCGCGCGCCACTGTGGCGCGCCCATGCCAGGGCGCTATTGTTCCACCGGCCTGCCGGGCCAGGGGAGTGAATGACTACTGCAACGCGAAAGAAAATCGCCGTCGTGCTGTTTCAGCTTGGCGGCCCGGAAGATCTTCAGGCCGTCGAGCCTTTTCTCTATAACCTCTTTAGCGATCCAGACATCATAGATTTTCCGCTGGCGTTCCTCGCACGGCGCGCCCTCGCCCGCTGGATTTCCCGCTCCCGCGCGAAGACCGTGGGCGAACACTATGCCTCCATCGGAGGCGGTTCGCCCATTCGCCGGCTTACCGAGGCGCAGGCCGCCGCTCTGGCTGCGGCCCTTTCTCCCCATCTCGATGCCACGGTCGTGGTGGCCATGCGCTATTGGCACCCGTTCACCCAGGAAGCCATTGCACGGCTTGGCGACAATCGTTTCGACGAAATGGTTCTGCTCCCTCTCTATCCCCATTTTTCCTTCGCCACCACTCGCAGCAGCCTGAAGGAGTGGCAGCGGCACTACCGCGCGCCCGCCTCCATGCCCGTGCGCCTGGTGGAGGATTTCCACGCCCATCCGGGCTACATCGCCGCCGTGGTGGAAAGGATGCAGGAGGCGCTGGCGAGCATGCGTGAGCCTGGGCGCGCTCATCTGGTCTTCAGCGCCCATGGCCTTCCACTGAAGCTTGTCCGCGCCGGTGACCCTTACCCCCGGCAGATCGAAGAAACGGTGCGACTGGTTCTGGCCCGCGGCGGATGGAACAATGCACACACGCTCTGCTACCAGAGCCGCGTGGGCCCGCAGAAATGGCTGGCGCCGTCGCTGGTGGAGACCATTCCGCGCCTCGCGCAGCAGGGAATTCGCCACATGCTGCTCGCTCCGGTTTCCTTCGTCACGGAACACATCGAGACGCTCTACGAAATTGACAGGGAAGCGCGTGAACAGGCCCACAGCCTCGGCGTAGAGGAATTTGCGATGATGCCCGCGCTCGATTCTTCGCCGCTTTTCATCGCCGCGCTCGCCGATTTGGTCCTCCGCGCCACGCGCTCCGTCCCCTAGCGCGCGCCCCGCGAATTTCCCCCCTTAAAAAAAATTGTGAAACGATCTTGACACCAGCGAAGCAGGAGCATATATAAGGGGCCGTCGGGCCGCCCATTTGCACCTGAGTCCCTGGGAGGGCGCCAACAGAACGGAACTATGACGGAACAAAACGAAGAGAAAGCCGCTGTGGCCAGCACCACGCCCCCGGCCGCGGCGGCGAAGAAGGCTGGGGCGAAAGCCGAGGATCCCGCCGTGACTGTGAACAAGTCGCGCCGGCGGATCATTTGGGCGCTCATCTGGGGCTACATGGGCGTGAATTTCCTGATGTTCCTGCGGTTTTTCTTTCCCCGCGCGCTCTTCGAGCCCAACACCTCCTTCAATATCGGCTACCCCGCCGATTTCAGCCTCGGCATTGACCAGCGATTCTTGAATACCGAAAGGGTATGGGTGATTCGTGAGCCAGACCGTCTCTTTGTGATCTTTGCCCGCTGCACCCACCTGGGCTGCACACCGGAATGGAAGCCCACCGAAAACAAGTTCAAGTGCCCCTGCCACGGCAGCGGCTACGATAGCGAAGGCATCAATTTTGAGGGGCCGGCGCCGAGGCCCATGGATCGCGCCCTGGTCACCCTCGACCCCACCGGAAAAATCCAGGTGGATACCAGCCGGCTGTTCGTGGATGATCCGCGCGCCGGCGTGAACCATTTCAACGACCCGGGCGCGTATCTCAGCGTTTAGCCGCCCGAGAGGGGAAGTCCATGCCGGAAGAGAACGGAGGCAACGACCGGAAAGCCGCGCTTCTCGAGACCGCACAGGAGAAGGCGAAGGCGCTGAAGGGCGTTGTCCAGGAAAAGGCCAAGCAGCAGATCGAGGAGCTGAAGCAGCCGGAGAAGACCCAGGTCTTCCGCTCGATCTTCCGCGTGAAGCACGATGAGCAGCCGCGCAATCGCTCCCTCAGCGTGCTCAGCAACGTCTTCTTTCACCTTCACCCGGCCAAGGTCAATCGCGACGCGGTGAAATACAATTACACCTGGGGCATGGGCGGCATCACTTTCTATCTCTTCGTCGTGCTCACCTTCACCGGCGTCCTGCTCATGTTCTATTACCACCCCACCAAGGTCCAGGCCTTCCGCGACATCCTCTATCTCGAAAACGACGTTCCTTTCGGCAAGCTGCTCCGCAACATGCATCGCTGGGCCGCGCACCTGATGGTCATCGCCGTCTGGCTGCATATGTTCCGCGTCTTCATGACCGGTTCCTATAAGCGCCCGCGGGAATTCAATTGGTGTGTGGGCGTCCTGCTGCTGGTGCTCACGCTCCTGCTTTCCTTCACGGGCTACCTGCTGCCCGATGACCAGCTTGGTTTCTGGGCCGTCACCGTGGGAACCAACATGGCTCGAGCTACGCCCTTTTTAGGCAACGAAGGCCCCTTCGGCTCGCAAATGGGCATGACGCCCTACAACGATGTCCGGTTTGCTCTGCTGGGCGGCTCCATCGTGGATGCCAACGCCCTGCTCCGTGCCTACATCTGGCATTGCATCGCCATCCCCCTCATCGCCGCCATCTTCATGGGCGTCCATTTCTGGAGGGTGCGCAAAGACGGGGGAATCTCCGGGCCATCCCCGGTGATGCTCGAGACGGAAATCAAGGAAGAGAAAGGGCCGCGTCCTGTGATTATGAAACCCAGCGGTATGGATCAATGGGGGAGATGAGGCCGAGCCATGTGGGGTGACTGGCACCAGCTCTGGGAGATTATTTCGGCGCCGGATAATGTGCCGATCGTGGCCATGCTGTTTCTGGTTCCGTTCTACACCTGGTACGCGCTTCGCCAGGCCAGCGCAAACGACAGGCTGATTGCGGAGCTCGAATCGGATCCCGCCGCGGCCAAATCCAAATACCGCAAGACGCAGCCCTACGAAAAAGGCTGGGACCGCGAGGTCCACACCTGGCCCTACCTGATGCGCATCGAGTTCCTGGCCGCCATCATCGTCACCATCATCCTGATGGTCTGGTCGCTCTCGCTCAACGCGCCTCTTGAAGAGCCTTCCAACCCGAATGTGACCATGAACCCCGCCAAGGCTCCCTGGTATTTCCTCGGCCTTCAGGAGATGCTGGTCTATTTCGACCCCTGGATTGCCGGCGTGGTCATGCCCACGCTCATCATCGTCGGCCTGATGATCATTCCTTATATTGACATCAACCCGCTCGGCAACGGCTATTACACCTATCGCCAGCGCCGCTACGCCATCTGGACGTTCCTGATCGGTTTCATCGGCATGTGGACGGCCATGATTGTCATCGGGACGTTCATTCGAGGTCCTGGCTGGATGTGGTTCTGGCCGACGCAGACTTGGGATGCGGGGCGCGTGGATTACGCCGTAAACCGCAATCTGGATGAGGTCTTTGGCATCAACGGCTCCTGGCTGGCCCACTTGCCGGGCGTCACCCATGCCTATGCGCCCATCCTCGCCCGCGCCATCTTCGGCATCTTCCCCCTGATGCTCTTTTTCCTGCTGGCCGCCCTGGTGGTTCATCAGGTCTGCGTCAGCTCGGCCTTCAGCCGCAAGATGTATAGCCGGATGAGTCTCGTGCAGCTCATCACCATGTATGCCTTCCTGGTGCTGATGATTTCGCTGCCCGTGAAGATTTTGCTCCGCCTGCTTCTCAATATTAAATACGTATGGGTTACACCGTGGTTCAGCGTTTGAAATCCGTCTACCACCGCGAGGAGGCTCCGGGTGCCTGAACGTCCGCCGGATGATCCGATCACCAGTAGTTCCTACAGCAAATGGCTGCTCATCGCCTCGTTTGTGCTGATGCTGACTGTCGCCTGGTCGCTCTACGAGGAATTCTATGGCCTGCGCCCCTGGCGCGCCTACCAGAGCCGCTTCGGTGAAGTCTATTCCACCTACCTGAAGAAACAGCTCCGCGACCAGCAGGCCGTCGAAAAGCAGGTCTTCTCCGCCCCGGAGTATATCCAGCTCAAGACGCAGGTGCAGCAGCTCACCGCCGAGGCCCGGCCCAAGGATCAGGCCGCCCAGGTGCAAATCGTGCTGCTCGATGATCAGCGCGCCGCCATTTCAGATGCTTTCAAGGATGCGCGCGGCCGCGTCGGCGCTTTGATTTATCGCTATGAGGTCACCCCCGCCAGCGATAAGAGCGCCAAAGCCGCCAGCTACAAGACGCTGCTGGATGGCAAAGCCAAGCCGTACGTCGTGGATTGGCCCATCGGCGGCGGCAAGACCATCCAGAAAAGCTTTAATTTCGATTCCCTCAATCAGACCTTCGCCGATATCATCAACCAGCGAGCCGCTCTGGTGGCCCAGCGCGGAGAAAATGACAAAGCCGCGAAGCAGGCCCAGCTGCGCCTCACCGAGTATCTGAAGGTTCACCTCCCGGGCCTCAGCTCCGCCGCGCTGAAGGGGCTGCTGGCCAGTGTCAGCGATATGGATATCGAGTTGCGCCAGATTAACGTCAACCCCAGCGGCGCCTCCATCAACTATCTCGGCGGCGCCGGCCTGGTGGATCGCTGCCAATCCTGCCACCTGGGCACCGACCCGAAACTCGTCCCCACCGGCATGACCTTGACAAAGGCCGACCTCGGCCTGGCCAAGAGCCACGATGCCCCTTTCAGCAGCCATCCCGAACCCGAGCTGCTGGCCGAGCATCCCCTGGAAAAATTCGGCTGCTCTCCCTGCCACGGAGGAAACGGCAGGGCGCTGGATAGCGTGACGCGCGCGCACGGCCGCTACGAACACTGGCTGTGGCCGCTCGCTTATCCGGAAAATTTTGATTCCGGCTGCCAGCAATGCCATTCCGCCGATATGGTCACCGAGCACGCCCCCGTGCTCAATCTCGGCCGCCAGCTCTTTCGCCAGCGCGGGTGCATCGGATGCCACCGTTATCAGGGCTTCGATAATCAGGATGAATTGCTTACCAGCACCCGCCAGCAGATCACACAGCTCGAAGCGGACCGAAAGCAGAACGAGCTGGATATCCCGCGTCTGCAGAAGCAGGGCGACCAGGCCCCGGATAACGCCACCGCCGACCTCTTCTACCAGAAGGCCACCAACCTCACCGTGGTGGATAGCCAGCTCCAGGCGCAGATTGGCCAAATGGAGATACGCACCCACAATTACCTGCAGGAGATCAAAAAAGTGGGGCCGGACCTGAAGGAAGTCCGGATGAAACTGCGCAAGGAATGGATACCCTACTGGATCGGGCATACACACGAATTCCGCCCCACCACAAAAATGCCGCAGTTCCGCCTCTCCGACGATCAGATCCACGCCATCGCCGCTTTCATCTGGCAATCCGGCCTCACCGGCCCTCCGCTCGATCACCAGGCCCCCGGCGACCCCGTTCATGGCAAAGTGCTCTTTGAAGAACGCGGCTGCCTCGCCTGCCATTCCATCGGCGAAGGCTCCCAGCGCGTGGGCGGCGCCTTCGCCGCAAACCTCAGCCGCATCGGCGAAAAGGAAAATTACGATTACGTCGTCCGCTGGGTGCATAATCCGCGCCAGCGCACCCGCCCCTATTGTCCCTTCGAGAAGCGCGACCTTGGCCCCGAGGATTACGCCAAGCACAATCTGCCCTTCGTCTTCGATCTCGATCATTCCAAATGCCCCAATGACGGCCATGAGCTCGTCGTCCAGCAGCCCACCGTCATGCCCAGCCTCAGGCTCAGCCCGTCCGATTCCCGCGATATCGCCAGCTTCCTCATGACCCAGAAGCATCCCGATGCCACCTACGCCAGCGCCAGCTACATGGACGATCCCAAGCTGAAGCCCGTGGGCGAAGATCTAGTCAAGCATTTCGGCTGCGCCGGCTGCCACGAAATTTCCGGCTTGGAAGACGAGGGCCGCATCGGCACCGAACTCACCAACGAGGGCAGCAAGCCCATCGAGCGCCTCGATTTTGCCCTGTGGACCGAGGATGCCAAGCGCGGCATCCTGCCCGACGGCAAGCCTTCGCCGCGCGGCGAATGGTACGACACCAAGGGCTTCCTCGAAGCCAAACTCTCCAATCCCGCCATCTTCGATCAGGGCAAGTATCATTCCGACCCCATGGAAGCCCTGCGCATGCCCAAACCCAACATCCAATCCAAAGACGAATTGAATGCACTGGTCACCTTCGTCCTCGGCAGCGTGGACCCCACTCTGCCCCCCAGCTATATGTACACCCCCGACGGCCGTCGCCAGGCCATCCAGGAGGGCTGGTGGATCATCACCAAATATAATTGCATCGGCTGCCACCAGATCGACATCGGCCAGCGCAGCGTGCTCATGGATCTGCCCCAATACCAGGGCGAAAATAAGGCCAACCTGCCTCCCGTGCTCACCAGCGAAGGCGCGCGCGTCAATCCCGAATGGCTGAAAGGCTTCCTCGCCAATCCCGCGCTCAGCACCACCGATACCGATCGCGATGGCGTGCGCAGCTACCTCCAGGTCCGCATGCCCACCTTCAATCTTTCCGACGACGAAATTCGCAAGCTCGTGATGTTCTTCGAGGCCATGTCCAGCCAGCCCGAACAGTTCATTCCCCCGCGCCAGCAGCCCATCACCGATGTCGAGCGCGCCATGGCACGCAACCTTTTCACCAGCCCGGCCGCCCCATGCCTGAAATGCCATATGGACGGCAACGCCGCTCACGATAAGAATTCCTCGGCGCCCAATTTTCTGCTCTCCAAAGACCGGCTCCAGGCCCCGTGGGCCATCCAATGGATCACCGACCCCGCCAAGATCATTCCCGGCACGGCCATGCCCTCCGGCCTGTTTCGCCGCGAGGACGGCCGCTGGATATTCAATGGCCCCCTGCCTCCCGATCTGGCAAAGTATGACGGTGACCATGCAGCCCTTCTGGTGCGCTACATGTTCCAGCTTACCCCGCAGGAGCAGGCGGCCCTGGTGGGTCGCACGCCCGCGCCTCGGCCCGCGGGGGCTGGGGGAAAATAACGCCGCGCTCGCGCCCTGTTACCATGGCGCGGGCAGCGGGGCAGGGAATTCAATCAGAGTTCAACGGTCCTTAAGGAGGAACCTACTATCATGAATTCGCGAAAATGGCAGTTTGCCCTCGCGGCGGCCTTGCTGATCGGCCTGGCCGGCTGCGGGAAAAAGGAATCGCAGGAGTCCAGCCAGGAAATGGCTCCGGCCGCCACCACTTCCGCGCCCATGGATATGGCCAACGCCGGCGACCTCAGCGGAAAGATCACTCTCGATGGCGCCGCGCCGGCCTTCCGCCCCATTAACATGAGCGCGGACGCCTATTGCACCAAGGCCCATAGCACCCCCGTGATGCCGCAGGAAGTCGAGGCGGGAGCGGGCGGTGCGCTGGCCAATGTGGTGGTCTACGTGAAATCCGGCCTCCCCGATCATACCTGGGACGTTCCCAAGGATCCCGTCGAGCTGGATCAGAAAGGATGCATGTATACGCCCCACGTGGTGGCGCTGATGGCCGGCCAGGACCTCAAAGTCCTGAACGAGGATCAGACCACACACAACATCCACCCGCTGCCCAAGGATAACCGCGAGTGGAACAAATCCCAGCCCCCCGGCTCGCCCGCCATCATGGATAGCTTCGCGCGCGCCGAGGTGGCCATCCCCGTAAAGTGCAACGTCCACCCCTGGATGAAGAGCTATGTCGCCGTCTTCAAGAATCCCTATTTCGCGGTTACCGGGGCCGATGGCACTTTTGACATAAAGAATCTTCCTCCCGGCACCTACACCATCGAAGCCTGGCAGGAGCGCTACGGCACCGTTGACCAGCAGGTAACCATCGGCCCGAAGGAATCGAAGACCGCCAATCTCTCCTTCAAGGCCTCCGCGGGCGGATAAACCGCCGCTGCGGTACAATACG
>VFSW01015884.1_pt1 | contig 10315 bp, 7 predicted proteins | sample 5358111 | NCBI WGS metagenome assembly VFSW01 (sample SAMN11554181, study PRJNA540505) | mine drainage metagenome | isolation source: sediment from site ElyBrook_90M | place: USA: Ely Copper Mine, Vershire, VT | collected 2017
GCGTTACCTTGTGCATCGGTGAAGGTCGGGGTGGCCGGGTTAGTGTAGTTATGCCAGGTAACTCCATTATTCAAGGTGCCCGACGAGCCGCTGTTCGGAGCGTTGTAATCCGAGGTGTGGTAGCTGCCAGTGAGGTTGCCGCCGGCGCTGTACTGCCATGCGCTGATATCCCCTTGCCCATCCTGGTAGTAAATGGTACGGCTACCATCCGCATTCACAATGTCGCTGAAATCCGAGCCGTCGGGGTTGACGACCAGCCCTGCGGCTACGGTCTGCTGGTCGGCGATGGCGCCGTCCGGGGCAAAGTCGGTGACGGTCACGTCGCCGTTGGCGAGGTAGTCATAGCTGCTGAGCACCGTGCCCGCAGTGTTGTACGTCGAAATCGTGTAGCTGCCGCTGCTCGCGTTCCAGCTGTCCGTGCTGGTGAGGGTGCCGCCGGAATTGAAGTTGCTGACGCTGATGTTGCCCGTGCCGTCGAGCGTGATCGTGCCTGATGTGCCGTCGCGGGTGTCGCTGAAGCTGCCGCTGCCGGCATTGCCGTTGAACGTATCGCTGCCGGTGATGGCGGGCGTGCCGGATACCGGGGCTTGCGAGCCCAACATAGGGTCGCCTATCATGCCGTTGTAATCGCTCCACTGGTCAGAGAGTAACGTCATGCCGCCGCTGTAATGGCTCACCGTATCGCCGGCCAGCCGGGTGGTGTCCTGCCAGACGCTGCCGTCCAGCGCTGTGGCTTGCCTGACCATGACGCCGCTGGCGTTCACGGTGTCAGAGCCTTGCGTCGCCATGATATTCTGCGCCCAGGCGATTTTGTCGCCGTTGGGGTTGTTGACAATGCCGTTGGGGCCTTGGTATGCGCTATACCAGGCGTCGCCGGTCGGCGCGCCGCTGGCGTTGTAGTGGTAGCTGAATTCCGCGCCGACATACACCACATCGCCGGTGTCGGTATAAAACGAGGATTGTTCGGCAAACTGGTCGGTGGAACTGGCGGTTACGGTATCGTTCGCCCCAAGGCCAACACCGGTTGTATTCGATGTGACTGCCCCGGTACTGGAATAGTTGGTGTTCACGCCGGTATCCTGCGCATCCCATGCCGAAGTCACATAGCTGCCGTCGGGGTTTTGCTCCACCATGTACTGGCTCTGCGGCACCTCCAGACTTCCGCCGCCCGGTATCTGCGTCACCCCGTCACCGTAGGTGCTCACTTCGCCCGAAGTGCCATCCGCATGCACCCACGTCGCGCGGATTTCCGTGCCGGCCGCAGTATAGTAATCGGTGCTGATATTGCCTTGGCCGTCGTCGGTGTAGCGCGCGTAGCTGCCATTGGCGTAGGTGATCTTGCCGGTGGAGGAGCCGTCGGCATTATACGTGTCGGTGCCTTGTACTCCGGCGGCGTTGCTCCAGGTGTCGGATGTCAGTTTGCCGGTCGTGGCCGCATACCCATCCGTTTGCGTATACCCATCATTGCTGGTCATTGTGGCAGTATCGCCATTGGCCGTGATAGTGGTCACATCCCCCAAACTACCAGTGTCGGTAATGCTGGTGCCCGACGTGGCTGCCACATAGGTTTCATCTTGTGTGATCGAGAAAACATCGTGAGTTGTGCCCGCCGAACTGGCGCTACCGCCCAGCGTATTCTCTATTGCAGTAGTGGCCTGGTCTGTCACCGCCTGGGTGCTGCTTGTCGTCGTTGTGCCATTCACCAGATTATGCAGATCGTTATTCAAGGCGTTCAGATTTTGTGTGACGAAAGAACTTATCTCAGACCAATCGGATGCTGCACCGCCTGCGGTCAATGCAAAACCAAGCCCATCGAATAGTTCACCCAGCGTAAGGGAAGCCCCACCAAGTTCGGGAAAAACCGGGCTGGCATCCACCCCGAAAACCTGAAGTTCTTGGCCGCCTATGGTCAGTGTATTTCCCAGTAACGTAGCGTCCTTTGCTAAGGTATTTCCATTCAGCTGTATATCCTTCGCATCAGCCGTCACCGCCAAGCTCGCAAAAACCGCCCCCTCGACTGGAATTAGCGCGGTTTCAGCCGCTTCAGCGTTTGCAACAGCAGCTTCATATGCGGCCTGCAGCAGTGCGGAATTCGGATCTGCCAGATAGGCATTTCTGGCATCCTCTACACTGGCTATATTATCCACACCCCCAATTGCATAACCTCCAATAACAACTGTGTTTGACATTGGCAATACTCCTGTTCAAGCATTTAATAACAATATTGTTTCGTAAGGATATTTATTAAAAAAACCACTACTGGAATCAATACAATTATGACTGCAACTACGCCCATCTTTGAGCCAGACGATTGTGGGGAACGCATTGCAAGCAATGCTTGCCCGGCCAAGTACAAGATTGGGATAAAAGAAAAAGCTAAAAAAACCAACGCCACAAAAAGTGCCGCGTTTCCTCTTAATTCTCGTATCCCGCCCAAATCACAACCCACAGCGGCAAGATACCCCATAGCTACCCCTAAACTCAGTAGCGGCACAACCAACCATTTGTACTGTTTCATGTTCATCTTTCTAAACGCATGAACAACTGCGATATGATGTCGCATAGATTGCCGACGATCTGAGCCGCCCAGATGGTGGCCGAGTCCAGATTGGCGCTGCTGCTTGTTGTATCTGCCATCATAAATCTCCCTGTAGAGGTATTTTGAAATACAGCTTACGGTTTATCCACAAAATCCCAGACCATCAATCGGTGATCCGTTGTCACCACAAATCTTGGCCGGCTGGGGTCGACCGCCAATGACGCCACAAAGCCATTGGCGCTCAATGCTGCTACTACCTTGAAAGCATGTGCGTCAATAATGTCCAGCGTGCCGGATTGATCGTAATGCCCAAGCAATAAATATTTGCCGTGATCGATATATCCCAGGGCATCTGAATAACCGCCATCGTCTATTCCATCCAGCGGTGCCGCCAGTAGGACATGCGTTTGTGTATTCCAGAAATGCACTGAAACCATCACCTGATCCGGTGGCCGCCCTACACCTGTTGATGTCCCAGTTGCCATTTGTCGGCCATCGGGACTGAATACCAGTGCCTGAATTCCCCAGCCACGTTTGTATGCAATGATGCTTCGATCCAGATCTGAGGTCATCAAATCCGGCGCTCGACCCTCTATATTCCAGAAAATGATCCGGCTGCTGGTGGGTACATCAGTAACGAAAGCCCCATTGGCATTACGCAAGGGGATAGGCACGCCGGGCGGAAAGCCAAAACCACCGTGCATTCCAATCGCTACGGTGTGCGTGCCTGGCTGGAAGACGACGCGATCCAGATTGAATCCCCAGCCGATACCTCGTCGATCTGTATCACTGAAACCCAAGTCACGGTACAGTTGCCAAGTATCTGTTCTGTAAACCCGCACGATGCTGTGACTCTTTTGCCCCTGTTGGTCAATACCGCCTGTGTTAAATGCCAGCAACTTGCTGTCTGAGCTAAAAACAGGGCAACGTCCTTCAACAAAATCATTGTCTTTTTGCAGGGTTATCGGCTGCCAGTTGCCGGTATTCAAAATGAGCATCGGGCAATCTCGACCGCGAGCCACCGCGAGATAGCGGCCATCCGGGCTCCACGCCATACTGGAGAAATCAGCGGCTGCCAGGCAGGTCAACGCGATCCGCTTGACCAAGCTGCGTTGCGCTACATCCCAAATGTGAATTTCGGAGCCGAGTGGACCATCATCCGCAATATATTTCCCATCCGGACTCCACACCACGGAAGTAGGGTAGAAGTCCTCATCCAGCACAGCGTAGGGCTTGGCATGGGGGCTGCTTTCCTGCAGACCCAGCACACGGCCCAGCAAACTGCCCGCGGGTGCCGGCGCAACCAGCGCCAGGCACAGCAGTACACCCTGAATCCCCATCCATAAGTGCCGCAGCTTCATTGGATTCCCCCGATTAATGCCCAACAACGTATTATTTTTTTTGACTATTTATACCGTGTTCATGTGACGCCATGATGCCTGTTTGGTGACGGATTTCGGTCACTTTTATGTATGCTCAGATGCGGCATTTGCAAAGGTCGATTTGTCATGCCGACAGCGCCCGTTCCGGCTGATTGGCAGCATTGCCGAGGTAGTCATAGCTGCCAAGTTCTGCGCCCGCGCTGTTGTACATCGTGATGGTGTAGCTGGCGCTGCTCGCCTCCCAGCTATCCGTGCTGGTGAGGGTGCCGCCGGCGTTGAAGTTGTTGATGCTGATGTTGCCCGTGCCGTCGAGCGTGATTGTGCCTGATGTGCCGTCGCGGGTGTCGCTGAAGCTGCCGCTGCCGGCATTGCCGTTGAACGTATCGCTGCCGGTGATGGCGGGCGTGCCCAGCGCGGACTGCGAATACGGTCCCACCAGGGATATCGGGATCATGCTGTCGTAATCCGCCCACTGGTCGGACTGTATCACCTTGCTCCCGGTATACTGGCTCACCGTGCTGCCGTAAGCTTCTTCCGAGAGTTGCCAGACCGTGCCGTCCACCGCTGTGGCGGTTTCTACATTTAACCAGCCGGCATTGTTTGTTCGTGTGCCGCTGACGCACCGGGCGTTTTGCGCCCAGCTGATCGGTACGCTGGTATCGGACGACAGCATCTGCCAGCTGGCGCCGATCACCCCGCCGCTGGCGTTATAATTGGCGGTGAATGCCACATTGTAAGGAGTCGTGTCCAGTTGAGTGAAGTTGCCCATATCCATGCTGATAACGTTAAAGTCATCAACGCGGCTGCTGACTACAGTCTGATCGTTCACGCCCGGCCCCACGCCCGTGGTTGTGGCAGTGACCGTGCCGCTACGGGTGTAGTCGGTCCCGGTCGTGACGCCCTGCGAGCTCATTGCGTCCGTGACATAACTGCCATCTGGATTCTGCAGCACCGTATAAGCACTCATCGGTACGCTTCCTGTCCCAGGGAAAACCGCGCCGTTTGACGGCATCGGGGCATAAATATTGGACGGATTGCCTATATTGCTGCTCCCCGTCCCAGGCACCACGGTCAGTCCGTCATCATAAGAAGTGACTTCGCCCGCAGTGCCATCCGCATGCACCCAGGTGGCGCGGATTTCGGCCCCGCCCGCCGTGTAGTAATCGGTACTGATATTGCCCTGGCCGTCGTCGGTGTAGAGCGCGTAGCTGCCATTGGCGTAGGTGATCTTGCCGGTGGAGGAGCCGTCGGGGTGGTAGGTGTCGGTGCCTTGTACTCCGGCGGCGTTGCTCCAGGTGTCGGAGAGCGGGGCGCCGGTGGTGGAAATTTGTTGCGTTTCGCTGTAGCCTTGGTTGGTGGTGATGGTTTCTACCGGGTCGCCTACGATGGTAAGCTGGACGGTGTCGCCCATATTGCCCGTCAGGGTGGTCATATTTCCTGTAGTGGAGGCAACGAAGGTTTCCTGTTCGCCATGGGATGGGGTGCTGCCTGAGGCGCTTGTGATATCAGCGAGGTTGAATTGGAGGCCGCCCACATCCAGGTAATCACTCGTACTATTATTGAGCGTAACCAGTTGAAACGAATCGGCGCTACCAATCGGCGCGCCGAGCAAGCTGTTACTGGCTAGTCCGGGCATGTAGACGCCTGTTCCGCTGGGGTCGTTCAGATTGATCTGGAAATCCTGGATATCTTGAATAGCACCTTTCATCAATGCGTTATCAACTTCCTGCAGGTATTCGGTTAGCGCATTCACAGCCGCATCGCCCAGTTGAGCCGTGGTTGCGATGGCGCCAATGGCTGTCGCCATAGTGCCGACTATAGCCATGGCAGGCGCTGTAGGCGGCGCGACCAGTGCCACGACTGCGGCTGTTGGCACGGTGATGCCGGCGACGTCAGCGACAATCGCCAACATGGCTTGTGTTTGTTCGGCGCTGTTATTGTTATCCTTTGCATCTTGATAAGCTTTTAAATCAGATTGAAAACTCGAAACCCCCGACGCAAAGCCGGTCAGGTTGGCTATGGCGGACATTCCGGGTAACTTGGACAGCGCGGTCGCTGCGGAGACCAAAGACCCGGCCGCATTGATTACATCGGTTTGCGATGCCGCTCCTTGCAGATAATTTGCGAATGTCGTGCCGAAGTTGGCCCAGGCAGCGCCAAAGGCTGACACATTGGCAGTCGTTTGAACATTGACGATTTCATTCATGATTCATCTCCTGATTTTGGTGGTTAATATCGACTGCAAGCCTGAAGCCAAAGTTACTATTTCGCATATTGGGGTCTAATGCAACCCTGCTAGCTGAGCGAATCCCAATAGGAATAGTTGCCCACCCTGCCCCGCGCAATTCCCTTTTGGTACAATTTCCTGGGCCTAGAGCATTCCCAGTTGTAAAGTTATTCGCGTACCCGTAATGCCAGCAATCCTGAACCCATTGTTTAACATCGCCCAGCATGTCATACAATCCCCAGGCATTCGGCTGAAATGATCCCGCGGGGGAGGTCTCGATGTATCCGTCAACACAATAGACATGCGGCGCGCCGGGGTCCAGATCCTTGGCCGACCTATCCCTGGCATTGGCAAATTTGCATTGGTTGGGCGAGCCGACTCCTCCCCAATAGTTGGGGGTCTCCGTTCCGGCTCTTGCGGCATATTCCCATTCGGCTTCGGTCGGCAAGCGATAATGATGTATGGGTTTACTGTCGATCCTGGAATTGAGCCAAGCGATGTATTTCTGCGCGTCATTCCAGGACACGCAAACCACCGGGTCTTGCCCGGTTTGCTTGAAACCAGGGTTTTGCCAATCATTATAGGAACTCTTCACCCAAATCTTTCTGCCAAACAGTTGAGTGAAGATTTCGCAGCCTTGGCCTTTAAACCCGGTTTCGCTGGCGAACTGCGCAAACTGCGCTCGCGTGATATCAAACTTGGCGATGGCGAATGAGTTGACGTCCACTCTGTGACGCGGCGTTTCTGTCTCGAGCATGAACCGGTATTGCTCGTTGCCTTTGAAATCTTCTCCTGTTGCACCGATCATGAATTGACCGGATGGCAACACGACCATGTCAGAACAAGTGTCACAGTCCTTGAAATGCTGAAAGGGTTTGAAGGTATTGTCTCCCGCCAATACGGAGTCAGTCAGCGTCATGCCGAGGAAGATTAGGCAGGCAAGATACCAGGCGCGGGAACTCGACTTACACCACCGGAAATTCAATAGGATTTGCGTCAATTGTTGACCCCTTGTTTATTTTCGGCTGCGGGATATCAACCCCATGCCGTTGGTATGTATATTGAATCTAACCGCAAATTATGACAATTCATCTGTCGGCTGGCGTCGAATTTGTCCGGCAATCCCGACGGCTAAAAATAGAATTGTCACGTTAATCAAGCCGCCAGAGCCCATTCCGACAGATAGTCGGCGTGGACTATCCTGCTGAAATCCGAGCCGTCGGGGTTGACGACCAGCCGCGCGGCTGCGGTCTGCTGGTCGGCGATGGCGCCGTCCGCCGCTGCGGCGGTTTCTACATTACAATATCCTGTGCGGTTATCACGCGCATTTATGAAAAGATCGGGCTAATTCGGATGAGAGTGACATCGCGATGAGCAACATTCTGTTTGCCTGGGAGTTCGGTGAAAACTGGGGCCATTTGTCCCGGGATTTGCCGGTCGCGCGACAGCTTCGCGCTGCCGGGCATCAAGTGTTTTGTGCGGTGTACGATACGCGCGTGGCGTCGGAGGTGCTGGAAGCGGCGGCGATTCCGTTCGTCCAGGCGCCGATGTCGCGCCGCATTGCGCACACGGCCAGACCTGTCCAGAGTTATGCCGAGATGTTGATTGTCGGCGGTTATGGCGAACACGATACCTTGCGCGGTTTGATCGGCGGTTGGCTGGGGCTGTTCGACCTCTTCAAACCCGACGTAGTGGTAATCGACTATGCCCCCACCGCGTCGCTGGCGGCGCGTATCGGGTGCATCCCGGCGGTGCTGACGGGTAGCGGTTTCGAATTGCCGCCACCATCCTCTCCGCTCCCTGCGTTTAACATGCGGGAGGCGGCGCCAAAAGCCAGTCTGCTGCTCGCCGAGGAAGTGGCGCTGCGTAATATCAATCATGTGCTGGCGTATACTCAAACCCGACCATTGGCGCGATTTGCGGACGTCTTCGACGGCGAACACAAAATCCTCACCACTTTCCCGGAGCTGGATCATTATGGGGAGCGCAGCGGCCAGGTGTACGCCGGGCCCGTTTATGAAATGCCGCGGGCGCAGTCCGCCCAATGGTCTGACGCGGGAACCCGTCCGCGAATTTTCGCTTATCTGCGCGCATGGATACCTGCCGTCGAAGAACTGTTGCGCGCCCTGCAAGCCAGCGGCACCAATGTGATCTGCGTTTTCCCGGGCGTGTCCGCGGCGCAAATCCAGCGTTTCCAGGCATCCGGCATGCAAATATTTGCCAAGGCCGTAGCGGTTGAGCCGCTCATAACCTCGGCCGATCTGGTGATCGGCTATGGCAGCGGTACGGTCGCCATGGCTTTGCTTGCGGGGGTGCCCTTGCTGCTGATTCCGCGCTGGACCGAACAGTATCTTACCGCTCTTCGGGTAGAGGCTTTGGGCGCGGGCCTTTTTATAAAAGCAAGGCCGACGCGGGATTCCTATGCGGCAAGCATCGAGATGCTATTATCCGAACCCGGTTTTCGGACGGCGGCACGACGATTTGCAAAAAAATACGCCGATTTTACCGGTGATAAAGCCGTCAATTGCGTTGTCGATGCGATTCAAAGCGTGCTTCTACAGCCAGACCGGCGGGTGGCAGAATGGCAAACAATACGGAGTATGCTCAGTTGACGCATACATAAAACCGATGAAATTCCTGTTTGCGCACCAGAATTTTCCTGGTCAGTATTTGCATGTCGCGCGTCATCTGGGCGCGCAGGGCAGGCATCAGGTGGTGTTCCTGACCCAGCGCGAGGACGCCGGTTTGCCGGGCGTGCAGAAGGTAATCTACAAGCCCGGGCGCAAGGTCGACAAGCATGTGCATCATTACCTGCGCGAAACCGAGGCAGGTGTGCTGAATGCGCAGCAAGTGGCGCGCGCCGCCATCGAGTTGAAGCAGGCAGGTTTTGTGCCGGATGTGATGGTGGGTCATAACGGCTGGGGTGAGATCTGGTATCTGAAGGAAGTATTTCCCGATGTGCCGTTGCTCGGCTATTTCGAGTTTTTCTATCGGTTGCAGGGCGCGGATGTGGGTTTCGACGCTAACGCATCTTTGATATTCGACACCGGGCCCAGGTTGCGCACCAAGAATATCGGCAATTTGCTGGGGCTGGAAGCGGCGGATCTGGGGCAATGTCCGACCCAGTGGCAGCGATCCTTGTATCCGGCGCGTTACCGCTCTGTGTTGCGGGTCGTGCATGAAGGCATAGAGACGACGACGGTCGCGCCCGACCCCAAAGCCAGCATCAAACTGCCTGACGGCCGCGTCTTGAATGCGGGCGACGAAATACTGACTTATGTGGCGCGCAATCTGGAACCTTACCGGGGGTTTCCGAATTTCATGCGCAGTTTGCCCGCGATTCTGGACAAACGGCCCAAGGCGCAAGTACTTGTCATCGGCGGCGACGAGACCAGTTACGGGCCGAATCTGGCGGGCGGAAAAACCTTTCGCGGACAACTGCTGCAAGAACTGGGCGACAGCCTGGATCGTTCTCGCGTGCATTTTTTGGGGCGGGTGCCGTACCCGGTGTTTTTGCAGGTATTGCAGGTTTCGCGCGCGCATGTCTATCTGACTTATCCTTTCGTGCTTTCCTGGTCGATGCTCGAAGCGATGTCGGCCGGTTGCCTGGTCATTGCTTCGCGCACCGCGCCGGTGGAGGAAGTAGTGCGCCATCGCGACAACGGTTTGCTGGTGGATTTTTTTAATTCAGCCGAACTCGCCGACACTGTCATCGCCGCACTGGAACAACCTGAAGCCTTCGCGCAGATACGCCGCAATGCCCGGCAAACCGTCATCGAGCGCTACGATCTGAAAAGAATCTGCCTGCCGGCTCAATTGGGCCTGCTGGAAGAGTTGGCGGGGCGGCCGATTGGGTGAATGAGACCGCATTTCCAGTCAGTGCGCCAGAGTAGCGGGCAAGAGAAAGTGAATGCCGCAAGTGGACGTTCGCCAAAATCCGGGTTTTTTCACGATGTCAGTGCGTGCTGAACTTTGATCATGGATAATCAAGTGTTATTTCCGGTTATTCGGCGGGAAGATACAATGCCGTTGTTTGCATTTGCACTCGAATGTTTGAAATTTTGCGAGATTGTAATAAAGTGTACTAACCCGATCTTTTCATAAATTGGCGTGCGCCCTCGCTGGTCTTTTGTTTCGTATGAAACTTTTGTTCAGCTGGCTGTATGA
>VFSW01015885.1_pt1 | contig 10314 bp, 11 predicted proteins | sample 5358111 | NCBI WGS metagenome assembly VFSW01 (sample SAMN11554181, study PRJNA540505) | mine drainage metagenome | isolation source: sediment from site ElyBrook_90M | place: USA: Ely Copper Mine, Vershire, VT | collected 2017
CGGGTGGCGGAGTGTTTCTTGTCTTCTTATTTCTTCACTGGCTGTTTCTTGAAGAGAAGCATATTCATTTGCGACACGAAAAGTTTTTCCTCGAACAAGGGGTTTGGTTTTATGCGGTTGTGTCTGTCCTGCTCACGGTCATCGTCTGGCTGGAAGGTGACTCGCATTGGAGTCCGCTCCCACACCGGCGCCGGGCACTCCGAGTCGGGATCGTCGTCTCCGGCCGGTTCGCCTGCATCTTTTTTCAAGATTGGTTTGCGGCGTCCTACCTGGGCTACGACAGCATAGAGTTTCTTCCCGTCCTCCGAGACTCCGCAGTAGGCAATGTAGTCGCGGTACCAGCTGGCCGTCGAATAGAAGGGATCGAACTCGGGCAGGTTGAGCTGGGAGACTCGTCCGGTGAGCCGGTCGACGAGCAGCCAGCCGCCGCGTTGCCACTGCCAATGTGGGACGCTCGCACCCTCTGAGGGGAGCGCATCATTGACCCGGAACGCGCGCCGGACCACAAACAGGCGGTCGGTCACTTCATGCGGAGCCCCGGTCGTGTATTCCTTGAGCCGTGTGTCCACAAACAGTGCGCGCACCTTCAGGTCAAACATCTTCTGCCCGGTCGCGCTGGGCCACTTCGCGGAGATCCACTTCCCAAAAATGATGACGTGTGGCTTCGAGACAGCGGCGCACTCTCCGCACGCGAAGCAGAGCATAGCCAAAATCGGCAAGATTTTCCGCGGCATAATAGTGGAAGATTGGCACGGGCGCGAAGGACGTCGCAATGACGGTTGAACAACCAGAATGTTCGGTTTTCTGGTGACGGCAGCCCGTGACCTGAACGGTGGGATTGGGTCTATCTGACCCAGAGGGTTGGTTTCACTAAGATCCCCACCTTCAAACGTGACCGTTGTTCTTGTTGTTGTAATGCTGGCAGAGTTCCCTAGGGTGTGGGACACTGATGTCATGAGTCCCTCACCCCACCCCCGCCGGACAACCCTTTCTCCGCAAATGAGTTCTTATGCGAGTATGGGTGATCTGCTGGTGGGGCGCCGAAAACAGTCCATTCTGGTGGTGGACGACAACGCCATGAACGCGGCACTGCTGAAGGAGTTACTGGTGAGCCGGGGCTATCCGACGGTGGCCGTCCAGAACGCGGATGCAGCCGAAGCAGAGATTCGGCGCGAGGCTCCGGACCTAATCTTGCTCGACGTGGTCATGCCGGGCAACAGCGGCTACGACCTGTCCCGCGAGCTGAAAGAAGATTCGAAAACGCGGCTGATTCCAATCGTCATGATTACCGGCCTGAGCGCCAGGGAAGACAGGCTGAAGGGAATTGAAGCCGGCGCCGACGATTTTCTTATCAAACCAATTTGTTCGGAGGAACTGTTCGCCCGCGTCGGTTCGCTGCTGAAATTGAAGGAATTTACCGACGAACTCGAGACGGCCGATTCGGTGCTTTGCACGCTCGGGCTCAGCGTCGAGGCGCGCGACCCTTACACCGAAGGCCACTGCGAGCGTTTGTCCCGCAACGCCACCGATCTAGGGCGATTTCTCGGGGTGGATGAAGAAAGTCTTGTGGCACTCGGACGGGGCGGATACCTGCATGACTTGGGGAAAATCGCCGTGCCCGATGAAATCCTCAAGAAAGGCAGTGACCTCACGCCAGCCGAGTGGGACATCATGAAGCGGCATCCGGTGACCGGCGAGGCGATTTGTCGTCCCTTGAGATCTCTGCGATTGGTGCTTCCGATTATTCGCCATCATCACGAGCACTCCGACGGCAGCGGATATCCCGATGGCCTTCGGCAGGGCGAAATACCACTTCTGCCGCGCATTCTGGAGGTGGTGGATATTTACGACGCGCTGCGCACGGAGCGTCCCTACAAACCGGCGCTCGGTCACGACCAGGCTGCGATCACCATGCGGGCCGAGGCGCGAAGCGGGCTTTGGGACCAGGAACTGGTGTCGGAGTTCTTCGGCATGCTCGACAATCGTCGCCAGGTGGCGTAGTCTGCTCGGGCAATATTGCGCACAGCCGCACGAGAAAGCTTCTTGACATACAGTTTCATCATTCCCGCTTATAACGAAAGCGTACGCATTCCGTCTGCCTTACACGCTCTTCTCCGCCACGTGCAGGAACAAAACTGGGACGCGGAGATCCTGGTAGTAAACGACGGTTCCACCGACGATACCGCGCAAATCGTCCGCGAGTTCGGCATGTCGCACCCGCAGGTTCTGTTAGTGGAGAATCCCGGAAACCGCGGCAAGGGCTACAGCGTGCGCAATGGCATGCTTCACGCGCGCGGCGATATTTGCCTGTTTTCCGACGCCGACCTTTCTTCTCCGATCACCGAGGCGCAGAAGTTGTTCGACGCCATCGCCCAAGGCGCCGACGTGGCAATCGGCTCGCGCTGGCTGCGGTCGGAACTTCAGACCGAGCGTCAACCCCTCTACCGGCAGGCTTTTGGACGGATCTTCAATCTGGTGCTGCGGGTGGTCCTGGGATTGCACTTCGCCGACACGCAATGCGGGTTCAAAGCCTTCCGGCACGATGCCGCGCAGCGTATCTTTCCCCTGCAGAAAATCGAGCGCTGGGGATTCGATCCCGAGATTCTGTTCTTGGCCCGGCGCGCAGGGTTGAAGGTGGATGAGATCCCGGTTGTGTGGGCGCATAGTGAAGGGACGCGCCTGCACCCTTTCCGCGATGGAATGCGAATGTTCGTCGAGGTTTTGCGCATCCGCTGGAATGCGATGACCGGAGATTACGCGGCGGACGCGGTACCTTCTCCCGGGAAGCTCTAAGTTTGAGTAGCTACGAAGCGGCTCGATTGTTCGCCGTTCCCGCCAAGCGTACAAACTCGGCGATGTGCGCCCCCATTGCTTCCGTGGAAACCGTGCGTTCGCCAGGCCGCGCCAGATCGCGGGTGCGAAAGCCTCCCATCAGAATCGACGTGACACCCGCCTCCACACATTCCGCTTCTTTGGGCAGTTGAAACGTATGACGTAGCATCAGGGCAACTGAAAGAATGGCGCCCAACGGATTCGCGATACCCTTTCCTGCAATGTCGGGAGCCGAGCCGTGCACCGGCTCGTAGAGGCCGACCGGGCCTCCGATGCTGGCCGAAGCCAGCAATCCAAGAGATCCCACGACTCCTCCCGCCTGGTCCGACAAAATATCGCCGAACATATTTTCTGTGAGGATCACGTCGAACTCAGTCGGCTTGAGGACAAGCGACATGGCGGCCGAATCCACGTACTGGTGAGACAGCTGAACATCAGAGAAATCGCGGCCAATGCGAGTCACGACTTCGCGCCACAGACGCGAACACTCCAGAACATTCGACTTGTCGATCGAGAGCAGACGCCGCCGCCGGGTGCGAGCGAGTTGAAAGGCGACCCGGGCAATGCGTTCGATTTCCGGTTCGCTGTAGCGCATCGTGTTGACTGCCTGACGTGTGCCCGGAGCGCCCTCGATGGAACGAGGCTGGCCGAAATACAGTCCCCCGAGCAATTCGCGAACAATCAGAATGTCAGTTCCTTTGACGATCTCTTCGCGCAGCGGCGAGCACGCGGCCAGCGACGGAAAATACAAAGCAGGACGCAGATTGGCGAAGGCTCCGAGTTCCTGGCGGAGGCGCAATAGTCCAGCCTCAGGGCGAAGTTCGCGGGGGTTGCGATCAAACTCTGGACTGCCGACGGCTCCCAGCAGCACAGCCTGCGAGCCCAGACAGGCTTGAATGGTGGCATCCGGCAGAGGATTGCCGAATCTCGTCAGAGCCGCCCCCCCGATCTCCTTTTCGTCGAGTTCGAGATCGTGGCCAAAACGGCTGGCTACTTCCTCCAGAACGCAAATAGCCTGGGAGATTACTTCCGGACCGATCCCGTCTCCGGGTAGAGAAGTGACACGGAGTTGCATGGAATCCTCGATTCGTTGAAAGAATATATGAGGAGACGCGGCTAGGGTAGCTCGTTTTCAGAAGATTTCATGCAATCTCCGTATGCGCGGTGTTTACACGCCCCAGAGGTAGTCTTCCTGTTCGGTATGGTGATCGGTGAACGGGATCGACATTGTCGTCTGGCCGGCGCTGCCGGAAATGTGCGCGGCATGCGAGTCGTTGGCAGTGGCTGCCGCAGCCGCCGCACGCGGCAGAGGTATGCCGACTGGCGCCGGAGGAAACTTTCTGCCCTGGCCGAAGGCCTCGCCTGTGTTCGCCTTGCCTTGGCTCGAGGCGCCGCTGGCTACGTCCTGGATCAGTTCCAGTAGATGGCTGTCCTGCACTTTCTTGATGCGGTCAGCAAGAACCACAAACCGGCGGTAAACCTCATCCAGTTCGCGTCGCTCAAACTGGTGTCCCAGTTGTTCGCAGCGCAAAGCCAGCGCGTGGCGTCCGGAGTGCTTGCCCAGCACCAGGCGCGAGTCGGGCACGCCCACCGACTGCGGCGTCATGATTTCATAGGTCAGCGGATTCTTCAGCATGCCATCCTGGTGAATGCCGGCCTCGTGCGCAAATGCATTGCGCCCAGTGACCGCTTTGTTCGGCTGTACGGGGACGCGGGTGATTTCCGCGAGCATCTGGCTTGATGGATAAATTTGCTCGCTGGCGACCGCAATTTCGTAAGGGTAGCGGTCGGCACGCACCCGCATCGCCATCACAATTTCTTCGAGCGATGCGTTGCCGGCGCGCTCGCCAATCCCGTTGAGGGTGCACTCGATCTGACGTGCGCCGTGCTGTACTCCCGCGAGCGAATTCGCAACCGCGAGACCGAGGTCGTTATGACAGTGCGTGGAGATTGTTACCTTGTCGATATCCGTGACCTTCTCGTACAGCGTGCGGATCAACTGCCCGTATTCCTCAGGCATGGTGTAGCCGACGGTATCGGGAATGTTGACGGTCGTAGCTCCGGCCGCAATCACTGCTTCAACAACCTGGCACAGGAACGGTACATCCGTGCGAGTAGCATCTTCGGGGGAGAATTCAACGTCGGCGCACAGCGACTTGGCATGGCGAACCGCTTCGCGCGCCTGCTCCAGGCACTGCTCGCGCGTGATGCGCAACTTGTACTTCAAATGTATGTCGGAAGTCGCCAGAAAAACGTGGATGCGCGGACGCGCGGCTCCCTGCAGCGCCTGCCAGGCGCGGTCCACATCGCCCCTACATGCGCGAGCCAAGCCGGCAATAATGGGACGGCGCACCGTGGCCGCAATCCGCTGTACTGCTTCAAAGTCGCCATCGGAGGCGATCGGAAATCCGGCCTCGATCACGTCCACGCCAAGCCGGTCGAGTTGCTGGGCCAAGCGCAGTTTTTCCTGCACGTTCATACTGCAGCCCGGCGACTGTTCGCCGTCACGAAGCGTTGTGTCGAAAATTGTGATGCGCGGACGATCCATAGACTGCATCCCTCCGGCTGAATTGCTTCTCTACTTTATCGGCGCGGATGGGCGAAAGAAAAGGTTATTATCTTTACTGAAACATTAGCGGCGATGATAGTATTAGAAGTTCTTATGCAGTGTGCATGATTGACAGAAGCTTTCAACCCTCGGCTCAGGAAGCCCTGCGCGCTCGAGGAACCGTGAGAGCTGACAGCTGAGAGCTTGTTTCCATGGACCTATCCCAACTAGAAGTCTTCCTCACCGTGGCTCGCGAACGCCGCTTTTCCCGCGCGGCCGAGAAGCTCTTTCGCACGCAATCGGCAGTCAGCCAGACCATCCGAAAGCTGGAGCTTGAGATTGGCGAGCCCCTCTTCGATCGTTCTTCCCGCGAAGGTGTGCTCACCGACGCCGGGCGCGTTTTGCAGGAATACGCCGAGAAACTCCTCAACTTGCGGCAAGACGCGCAGACGGCGCTGGTTGAGATGCGCGAATTGCAGAAGGGCAAGCTGGCGATTGCCGCCAACGAATTTACGGCTCTGTATCTCTTGCCGGTGCTAGCCGAGTTCCGCCGCCTGCATCCGGCGATCAAAATCACGGTGCGGCGTTCCCTGGGCAGCCAGATTCCCGACGACGTCCTCAAACACAATGTCGAACTCGGCGTGCTTTCGTTCGATCCGCAGGAGCCGCAATTGCGCTCGGCGGTCGTTTACCTGGACGAACTGGCATTGGTCGTTCCACCCGGACATCCGTTGGCCTCGGCTGGCGAAGTCAGTATCCGGCAACTGGGTGCCGAATCATTCGTTGCCCATATTGTCGCGTCTCCGTATCGCGACAAGGTGATCGAAGCCTTCCGCACCCACAAGACGCCGCTGCACATGGACGTGGAACTGCCCACCCTGCAATCGATCAAGCGATTCGTTTGCATGGGAAACGGCGTAGCGCTGGTGCCGGAGATCAGCGTGGAAAACGAAATCAGCCGCGGAGATCTGGTGCGTGTCCCGGTGCGCGATCTCCATTTTCAGCGCAAGCTTCGCCTGGTGTACCGGGAGGAATCCACGCTGTCGCATGCCGGCAGAGCGTTTTTGAAAGTGGCGGAGCAGGTAGCCAAGGACCGAGGCGGCCGCTATCGCTTCCAGCGGGAAAGGTAGGTCTTGGGAAGGGCACGACTCTAGTCGTGCCGCAGATTTTTTAGGAATGTGTCGCGCTTCAGCGCCCGAGGTGGGCTTTCGCCGGTGGTTATGCCGAGTGCACTTCCTCTTGCACCATCGCTGTTATCGCTTCCGGAACGCTGGCGTATACATCGAGAACCGATACCAGATTGGTGACTTCAAAAAGGTGCCGCACCGATTTCTTGGGGCTGGCAAATTTCAGCGAATATCCGGTGGCTTCCGCCCACATGTGCGTGAGCACAAGTTCGCCTAGGCCTCCGCTGTCCACGGAATCGACTCCTCCTAGATCCACCACCATCCGGCGCGCGGAGGGCAGAACTTCGGCCACGATGGTCGAGAGCGCCCGCGCCTCGCGGTGGAAGATGATCCGGCCCTGGCAGTGCAGCACTAAGGCGCCGCCATAATTTCCCGCCTCCAGGCTAAGTTTGAGGTTCTTGTCGCTGAGTCTGTTAGCCGATGGCTCCCGTGAAGTTGAACTACCCGACACCGCCGCTAGATTTTCGGGTTTCATGACTCCACGTTAGCCGCTGCTCGATAAACATTGGTTGCGCCGAGATGAAAGTTCGGTAAATTCGGTGGACAGTTTTCCCGGTGCGGCTGTGTGCCCCGATGGTTCAAGGTTTGTGGGTTTTCAGCGCGAAGGCAGCAAGTGGAAACCTATTTAGAAGAGTCTTTACGTTTGGATGAATCCACGGCGGGGACCAGCGGACGCCGTAGCGGTACAATCGCACCCTTGGAAGGATCAGCCGCCGCCGTCGCTCGCGCCAAGACTTCCTTTTGGATGTACTGCACAAACTCCTGGATCTGGTGCTGCATCTCTTCCATCCGCTCACGCATTTGCAGAATGATGGCGATGCCGCTGATGTTGACGCCCAGATCCCGCGCCAGCGACAGAATGAACTCCAGTCGCTGCAAATCCTCATCGGTATAGAGCCGCGTGTTGCCTTCGGTTCGGCTGGGCTTGAGCAGACCCTCGCGCTCGTAGAGGCGCAAGGTCTGGGGATGAATTTCATACATCTCGGCGACGGCTGAGATCATGTACGCGCCCTTGGATTTACGCTTAGTCATATCTCCGAGTACAGTTTCAGACCCGTCATGCGCGCAATTCGCACAAAGTCCTGATCGAGCGTAAAAACGCTGGCGCCATGTTCCAGCGCAATGGCTGCGATGAGGGTATCAATTGTGCTGGACGTAATACCCTTTCCGCGTCCAGCCCGGTAAATCGAGGCCGCGCTCCGGTAGGTGTCGAATCCCTTGGGTTCCAGCATGTCCCACTGTGCCAGGAAGCGCTCAATCACGCCAGCGCTCCGCGTCAAACCCTGCAAAACCTCGGCGACGACGATCCCGGTCAGAGCGAACGGCTCACTCTCCTCAATCATCCGCCGCAGTTCAGCCCCTCCACGTCCCGGCGACGGACGAAAGAAATCGACCCAGACGGAGCTGTCGACCAGGATCACACTCGACTTCTCCGGGAGGTCTTCAGATCGCCTTGCCAGATGCCACTTCCGTAATACTTCAGGATCCCCTTGCGGCTTTCAGAACGCACCAGCAGATCGAGTGCCCGGTCGACGATCTGCCGTTTGGTCCGGAGGCGGGTCAGTTTACGCGCCTTCCGAATCAGACTCTCATCGATCACAATGTTGGTTCTACCCATGCGTACAATATACACCATTTTGTCTGCATTCTGTGTATATAGCTCCAAGACTCAGCCGCGAGAGACCAGAAGCAAGAATAAAGTGACGCGCGCGACCTATTGTCTTACCGCCGAGACCGCAGAGGAGAAGAAGACATTGCAGTTTGGGGGACAACGTCGCTATTGAGTTGGTGTTTCGCGCAGACGAGACCTGATCACCTTCCGGCAGACGATCACACCAAGGATGATCCCGAGAAGAAATCCGTATTCTAATCCGATAAGCGGCGCCCAGGGCTGAGAATAAATCAAGCGCGTGTACTCTGCGAACAACGCAACCATAAGCCCAAGCAAACCAAGCGCAATTGATGGAGCAAAAGCTGTGCACACACCAGCCGTCAGCCCAAACGCGACGGTACCGATTTTTTGAAACGTGGTCGGCGGCGGAGTCTCAAACACAGAGCAATACTGGCGCTGGCTCCCTCCACCGTCAAGTGTTCTCGTGCAAAATAGCCACTTCCGTAATGCCCTGTGGTCCCCTGCCCCCGCGGTAAAAGGCTTTTGTCGGCACCAAGAACAAAGAGACGGAGCAAGCTCCGTCTCACACAGCAAAGCGAATTCAGCGAAAAGCTACGCTGCCATCTCCGGTTTAGGCTGCGCTGCCGTCCATCCCGCCGGCTTCAAAGCATGGTTGATCAGATAGGCAAACACGCCCGCGCCAATCAAAATCGCTGCAAACAAGAACGAGCTCATGCCGAGCACCACTTCATGCTCGCTGCGAACAATGGCAAAACCCAGCAGCAGAATTGGAGGAATGCCGACGGCAATCGCTCCAAACAGGCCGCCGGGCACGCGGAACGGCCGCTTTAATTCCGGTTCGCGAATGCGCAGGCAGATCAGGGCCACAAATTCGAGCGCCAGGCTGGCGCCGTAGATCATGATGTCGAGCGTGACCAGGCGTTCGAAGCCGAGATTCAGAGCCAGGCCCCACCCAACCGCCAGCGCCAGAATCGCCACCCATGGCGCGCGCGATTTCGGATGCAGCTTGCCAAACACTTTTGGCAGCATGCCATCCTGCGCCATCGCCAGCGGCAGCCGCGAATAGCTCATGACCAGCGCATTGAACATGCCGAACCCGCTCATCATGCCGCCGGCCACGAGCGCAATCCGAAGCACTGGGCCGCCCATCAACTGGGCAATGTCGGCCCAGGCGCCGGTTTCCCAGGCGCTAGCCGGAAGTCCCGTGATCCACATGGCGGCAAAGGGAAGAACGTAAGTGACGCAGACGATGGCCACCGCGACCAGCATGGCACGCGGATAAGTCCGCTGCGGACGCTCCACTTCAGTTGCGATGGTCGAGGCGTTGTCCCATCCCATGTAGTTCCACATGCAGATGAGCAGCCAGCCGAGAATATCGACGTTCGACGTAGTCGGTTTGGTCACCGCGCTGGCCAGCGCGTGAATCTTGAACGGCGCCAGCACAAAAATGGCCGCAAACGGGGCCGACAGGGCGAAAAACAGCCAAAGTGAAGTCGTCGAGACGACCTTCACTCCCATAATGTTGAGGATCGCACAGATGATCACCACGCCAAGCGCAACGGCCACGCCGCGATGGTTCTCCTGAAACCAGGGGAACATGCGCGTGAGGTACGCCACAAACAGCGTGGGATAAATCGCCATATCGAAAATGGACGCTACCAGCGACAGCCACGCCTCCTGAAATCCCCAGAAATTTCCCATGGCGCGGCGCACCCAGGCGTAGTAGCCGCCTTCGAAGGGCAGAGCGCTTGACAACTCGCAGATCATGAAAGCCGTCGGCAGGCTCCAGAGGAGTGGGGTGAGCAGCAAAATAAGAATCGCTTTGCCGTAGCCCGCGCCGTGCACGATGTCTTCGGTGCCATAAGTTCCGCCCGAGACCATAAAGAAGGTGGCGGCGACCAGCGGCCAAAGCGTGAGGCGAATGGATTTCTTCCGGGGGGCGACGGAGAGCGAAGGCTGCGAAAGGTTAGTGGTGGTTGCGGTAGCTGTTGCCAATTTCTATGGCTTCCTCCTCAGGCGACTCACTCTCACCACCGCGTCTCCCTTGAAAATGCTGCTCGCGTCTCCCGGGCGTCGTGCGAATTTCCCGGGCATATCGGCGAAGTTAGTTCGCA
>VFSW01015886.1_pt1 | contig 10313 bp, 7 predicted proteins | sample 5358111 | NCBI WGS metagenome assembly VFSW01 (sample SAMN11554181, study PRJNA540505) | mine drainage metagenome | isolation source: sediment from site ElyBrook_90M | place: USA: Ely Copper Mine, Vershire, VT | collected 2017
TTTTCAATTACAGAACGTGCCAAGTTCGAGCTGCATGTCGATACCTTTAACACCTTCAACCATCACCAGTACGTGATTAACGTAGGCGGATTGGCAACAGCAGGCTCCGGCGGCGGCTCCGCGGTTGATAACACCGTCGGCGATCCGCTCCAGGGACAGATTACGGGTGCGGCGCCGGCTCGCATCATTCAGCTCAGCGGTAAGATTACGTTCTAAAACGCACCTCCTGATGATTTGCTTCACCTCCGCCACGCCGCTTTGGCGTGGCGGATTTTTATTTGACGGAGATACACTCACTTCATGACGAGAGTTCGATGCAGAGTTTTATGGATCATGGCAAGCGGATGCCTATGGGCAATGGCGACGCAGGCGCAGCCAAGCAATGAAGATCAAGCCGCGCAGTATGCGTCCACCGGACAGCAGGCCCTTGCCCAAGGACACTACGCCGCCGCCCAGGAGGCTTTTGAGAAGCTGGCGAAACTGGATCCGGACATCGCAGAGGTACATGCCACCTTGGCCGTGATCTGCTTCAAGCAACGCGAATATGAGCAGGCAATCACAGAGATCCGAACGGCCCAGAGACTCAAACCAGGACTGCCCAAGCTCGACAGCCTGCTGGGACTTTCCTTGTCGGAACTGGGTGGATTCACAGAAGCCCTGCCGCATCTTGAAAAAGGATTCAAGCAGACCGACCCGGAGATCAGGCGCATGTGTGGGTTGCAGCTCCTGCGCGCATACACCGGACTGAATCGCGATGCAGATGCAGTGGAGACAGCCCTGGCGCTCAACCGGCTTTATCCTGACGACCCGGAGGTTCTCTATCACACTGGCCGTATCTACGGAAATTTTGCCTACATCGTGATGGAAAAGCTGCACGACAAGGCTCCAGGGTCCGTCTGGATGCTGCAGGCGCAGGGCGAGGCCAATGAGAGCCAGAAGAATTATGACGCCGCCATTGTGGCCTTCAATCATGTGCTTCTGCTCGATCCGCGACGCCCCGGCATTCACTATCGGCTCGGACGGGTGTATCTGGCACGCTTCAGAGATGGCCAGAAGGCCGAAGATCGCGATGCCGCCATGAGTGAGTTTGCGGCCGAGCTGGGCATCGACCCAGGCAATGGGAATGCGCGCTATGAGAGTGCGAACCTGGAGGCAGGCCAAGGCCATCTAGAAGAGGCGCGCAAGCAGTTCGAGGAGGTTCTCAAGCGCTACCCAGACTTTGAAGAGGCACTTGTGGGACTGGGCGGCGTTGATCTCGAAAGCGAACAGCCGCAGGCCGCCGTGCCGCTTCTGGAGCGAGCCACGAAAATCAGGCCAGACGATGAAGTAGCCTGGTACCGCCTGTCCCAGGCAGAGCGCGCAACTGGCAACAAGGAAGCGCAGGCAAAGGCTCTGGCGGCCTTCAGGAAGCTGCATAACTCCACGCCAGTGACCCTGCGCAGGCCAAACCAGGACGAAGAGGTTACGCCGCAGCAGGTCGACTCAAAAGCCCCTCTTGAATGAACTCTCTCATCGGCGCCGCGCCTGCCCAACGGAGTAGACCGGCCAACCCCCTATTGGTCGCTCAGCATACCTGATGGAATGCGAGTCCCATCAACTGCGCACACTTCTTAAGAGTGGCTGCTATGTGCCCAACACCTACCGCGCAGTGGTGCGCCGGCCCAGCCGCGTTCCACGCGTTCACAAAGCCGCGTGCGCCGAGCGGAAAGCGATAGCGGCTGTTGGTATTGCCTATTTCCAGAATCTCGCCTGCTACACACTCACCCTCAGCCACAACCAGCTTGAAGCGGGCATCCGCATCTTCGACAACGGACAACAGCGTCACCGGCCCGTGCTTCACGCTCATCTCCACGGAAAGACCGCGGCCCACCTTGCCGTGATAGACCCGGAGAGGCCGCACCTTGGTTTTGCCCTCAGCGATGGCGATATGTCCGGGACCGTCATGTCCCATCAGCACCAGGTCATCGTTGAAGTCCATCGCGTAATACTCGGTAAATGAACCGCCCGCACCCAAAAGATCCATGATCTTCATCGCCAGCGCGTTCTTCACCTCATACTCGCCGGCCACCGGAATATGCCGCGCCGTGAGCAATGAGGTGCCAAGAATAATGGAGCTCATAGTCTCTTCATTGGCCGCATTACCAGAGCCCTTGTAGTAGTAGGCCATTGCATCCAATTCATGCTTGGCAACGAATGCGTCAAGAGCCACAGAGGTAGCAGCAGCGCGGCGTAGTTCTTCAAACGGGCAGTCAGGCTGCACATCCAGGCTGGCGCTGAATTCTTCAACACGCCGCGCGATGGCAGCATCACTGACCTGATTGCGGAGCGCGCTCAACTCGTCTACTTCAAGAATTTCGATATGCGTACCAAAGACAATGGACACCAGCGTCACGTCGGTCATAATGTCCAACATGCCGCTGTAATAGTGCCCCATCAATCCAAGCCGCGCCGACGCCAACGTTGAGCGCACTCGCGCTGCGGCAAGCCACTCCTCAATCTCCTGCCATGTCGCGGCCTCAACCAATGTACCCGTCACCTGATGATAGGGAATGCGCGCACGCATCAAAACGTTCGCGATCTCGGGCATCGGGCAGGCCGAGCAGTAGGCGAGCCACTCTCCGGTCATCGCCGTGCGGTCGGCCATTTGGTTGAAGGCTGCGGAATCAATTGCCGCATCGGGTTGCAGGTTCAGCACCACCACAGGCACACCAGCTCGCTGCACCAGTGGAAGGACCGTGCTGGAGAGAGCGTACGTGGTCACGTACAGGAAGAGCACGTCGATGTCCTGACGCCGGCACGCACGACCCGCCTCGTACGAGCCTTTTGGCGTGTCCACCAGGCCAAGGTTGACCACCTCGACGCCTGGCCGCGTAAGGCGCGTTGCCACTCGCGCCACATAGCCTTCAAGACGATCTTTGAGCCCGGTGAACTGGCTCCAGTAGGCGTCTAGGCCGACGCCGCAAAGGCCTGCGCGCAGTGATTGCTTGGTACTCATGGACCTTCCTTCGCCGCTGGTTCAATGCCTCAAGGCAAATAGAAAACCTCTTCCATCATGGGGAAGCGCTCGCCCGGACGCAAGCCCACGTTGGGCGCAAACAGCGGCGCCATCGCCTGCTGCCAGCGGAGATTTACCGGATGCCCCTCGATGAGCCTCCAGGTCGCCTCAAAATCTGCGGCCCGAAGCGTGAGAACCAGAAGGTCGTCGCGGCGATAGATCGAGTACTCGGAGATACCCGCGCCCTTCAGTAGCGCAAGCATCTCCGGCCACACCGCACGATGCGCCTCATCATACGCCTGGGAAGTTCCGGGCCTCAGACGCAGTAGGAATGCGTAGCGCTTCACCGGCGCAAGGCCGGTGTTTGCCTGCGCGCTCACCAGCTGACCACCGTCACGGCAAATGGCTCCAAGTGAATCACGCCGTGGTCAAGCTTCACGCTGCGCGCAGGGCCATCGCCTGTCTGCTCGTCCACGGTGAGCGCAGTGGCCTTGTCTGCATCAGGAAGAGACACATCCGTCGCTTGGCTGCGCTTGTTGGCCAGCAGCAGTTTGCGGCCCGAGGGTGTAACAAATGCCTGCACTGCTACTCCTTCCCCATGATCGGGCAGGTTCAGCTTCGTCTCCACCAATGTGTCGCCGGGATGAAACGAATCCTTCAGGAGCTTCAAAACCCAATAGCGCGCATTGGGCTTGTTGTTCTCCCAGTTCATCATGCTCACGCTGGGAAACTGCGTGGGATAGCCGATCAACTGCGACTCACCGATCACGTCGATTTGCAGCCGTGAAAGCTCAATGTAAAGGTAGGCATAGAGAGATCCGGCCAGATTCCAATAGGCCGCAGGCGGTGGCACATTGTCCCCAGCCTTATTGTCTGTGGGCAAAATCACGCCCAATTCGTCGGTGTCCGTCTTCGTCTCCGGCGAAAGTCGCTTTCTGATCTCCTCGATATAGCGCACCGTGTTCAAGAATCCGGCAGCCTGATCGAAGAACGTGAATTGCCAACTGTCGATCGTCTGCTCTTTGGCGGGTGAAGCATAGAAGTGATACGAAATCATGTCGAGCGGAATGCCGGGTCGATGATTCTTGTGGTTCAGAAAATATTCAAAGTAGCTAGGATTCGTGCCAGGAATCGCCAGCGCCATTCCCACAAATTTTGTCTCCGGCGAGACCTGGTGGATAGCGCTTACGATTGCGTCGTAACGCGCCGTGTACTGCTCTGGCGTCATCTGGTGCTCGAAATCGACTTCATTCAGCACCTCCCATACCGGCAGCTTATAGTGGTGCCCGGATTCATGACGCACTCCGTTTTCGTCTGTGAAGCCGCCGCTCACATACCAGCTCACCAAGCGGGCGTAATAGTCGCCCAGCGCCTTGCCGCTAGGATCACGCAACTCCGTCCCTTGCGTATAATCCCACGTCACATGGTCAGGATCTGAAGGATAAGTTGCGGGCTTATCGGTCTTGAAAAGCCAGGCAGGAATGGTGCTGAAGTTCACCACTGTTGGATGCCCTGCCGTCGCATCCATAAAATCCTTGGTCATGGGATCGATCAGGCTGAAGTCCCAACTCGTCTTCTGCGGAGTGGGCGATTCCAGTTCCGCCACGGCAAGCCTGGGATAGGGCAGCCACGGCACATAGCGCACATAGTCGGCACCCAGTTCCTTCACAGCTTTATAAGCTGCCTCACCCAGCGGCTGGCCAGGTCGCAGCGGCGGGTTGACCACCACCTGCAGAGTGGGCGTGGACCTGGAAACCACTTCAGTCTTGTCCCAGTGGATCGTGAGTTGCGGCTCCGGCGTTTGGCCAAAAGCAATCAACCCTGCAGCCATGCACCCCACGACATAAATTCCCGTCCTCATCATCGTTCGCCACATCGCGTATCTCCCCTTTTGCTTGCCGCGGCGTTCCACGCGGATCAAGGACACATTGAACCCCAAAGAACCTGCCGGCAAGGTATACCATCACTGGAGTTTCATTTGCAACATGTTCTGTATTGATATGCACCCACATGAAAGCGCGGCCAATTTGAAATATTGAATGGGATCAGAAAGCTATCTTTATTTCGTGTGCGATGAGTCAAAATCGCCCTGGCTCGGAGCTCGCACAAGGTAGTGACCTGAGCCAACGATCAGCCGCACCTGCTGGCCAACCAACTCTGCCGAGACAACTCCCGCCGATTTCCGCGCCGCGACGCCATCGACAACCACCGCATTCAACGAGGGTGACGAAACCTCAATCGTCGCAGTCGAATTTGCGGGAACGGTAAAGCGATACTCGATGCTTCCCTGCTCCCGTTGCCAGCTACTCTCAATCATTCCCAGAGCGGATCGATAGCTGCAACGAACCCACGCGACGTCGCCTTGAACCGAGGGGCGCAAAACGAGTCTCTCTGTACCCTTTGCCGAAAAATCAACACTGATTCCGCCAAGCCCACGATAGAACCACTCTTCCGCATCTCCAAGCATGAAATGATCCTGCGAACTGGCCGGATTTGCATCCCAGGCCTCTGTCAGCGATGTAGCCCCCTGCTCAAGCTGATAGCCATAACTGGGGGAATCTGTGCGCTCCAGCATCTTCAGCAATATATCTGAGCGTCCGCCATCCAGCAATGCATCCACTACGTAGTGGTAGCCTATATCTCCTGCTGTAACGTGATAATTGTGTGCCCGGATATCGGCGACCAGTGCGTCGAGCACGGCTTCACGTTCCTCGTTCGGGACCAGGCCGAGCACCAGAGGCATGGCCTGGGCAGTCTGGCTACCCTTGTCATAACGATGCCCTGCCGCATCGAAGAAGCGCGCATTGAAGGCCGTGCCAACCTCTTCTGCCTTCTGGGCCCACTGACGGCTTTCATCGCTTTTCCCAACCAATGCCGTAACGGCTTCCAGCACGCGCAGATCCTGAAAGTAAATTGCGGTAGCGGTCACGCCCGCGCTGGTGAGCTTGGAAAACCCCGGAGGGCCGGGACCAATGTCATACCAATCGCCCAGGCCGTAATCGATGATGCCATCATGAGCACGCGTGGCCAGATAGGCCGCATAGCGCCGCATGACATCAAGCTGGGCGGCCAAAGCACGCAGGTCCCCTGTACGCTGATAGACATACCACGGAGCGAGTATCGCTGCGCTGCCCCACTCGGGAGAATCATCGAAAACGCCGTAGTTGGCGCCAAAGACCACATACTGCGGCGCGATCTCCGGCACCCGGCCCACAGACGGTCCTTGGGCCGTTTGCGCGTCGGCAATGTTGTGTGCCGTGGCCGCATAGAGGCGCGCAAAGTCATAGTCGTACAGTATGGAGGGCGCCAGCAGGTGTGTCTCCTCAAGCCAGCCCAGCTTTTCGCGGTGCGGACAATCCGTGAATAGGCTTTCTGCATTGTTCTCGATGGCGCGCAGGATCAGCGTGTGAATGCGATTCAATAAGGTGTCAGAAGAAACAAAGCTACCGGCCTCTACCGATGAGGAATGGACGGCCTCGCCTCGCAGGCTGAGAATGCGCGGCTTGCCAGCTCCGTGGCCTGTCCCGACGCCCTCCACCTGCACATAGCGGAATCCGTAGTAACTGAAGCGCGGAGCCCAGTTCTCTACACTGCCACCACTCAGCGTGTAACTAAACCACTGGGGTCTGCCCGAACTTCGCTGTGAGACCGTGCCGTCTTGGTTCAGCAGCTCTCCTGGCGTAAGCTTCACCTTTGCACCAGCTGGACCGCTCACAGAGATTGCGGGCCAGCCGGCAAAGTTCTGGGCCAGGTCATACACCACAATTCCCGGTTTTGGCCTGGATATCTTCACCGGGGAGTATGTACGTAACACGCGCAGTGGTGGCGCGATCTCCGGGGTGAGTGCGCCTCCCGGCCCATCTACTTGTGCGGCATTTCCCCAATGCGTATCGTCAAAGCCAGGACGGTCCCAGCCCGCCGGTTCGCGCCGCGCGTCATAGTCCTCGCCGCCGTAGGTAGAAGAGAATGTGACGGGGCCGGGAATCGTCTTCCATGTGCTGTCACTGATTACATCGATCGCGCTGCCCCCGGCAAGTTCAATGTGCAACAGCAAAGCGCATTTCAGCGGTCCGTATTCGGCCACAAACTTTGTGTAGCGGTCGAAGGTGTGCAGCACGCGATACATTCCGTTTCCTAACATCACCCCCAGCGCATTCGGGCCACCCTTAAGAAGCCCAGTCACATCATAGGCATCGTAGTAGACCGTCTTCCGATAGTCGCTCCAGCCCGGCGTAAGCACATCGTCGCCGACCTTATGACCATTGAGCCGCAGCTCATCCTGACCCAGGCCCGAGGCGTAGAGAAGCGCGCGCCGAACGGGCTTCTCAATCTTGAAGCTCTTGCGAAACAGAGGCAGTGCTTCGTCCTTTGCATTCGCCTCTGTCGCCTGCGCGGCAATCCACTGCGGGCGCCACGCGGGCGCCTGAGTCCAGCCTGCAAAATCGCTCCATGCGCTGGGATGACCGTGCTCGTCCCAGACACGGACTCGCCAGACATAAGAATGCTGCGCGCTCAGTGCGGGTCCTACATAGGTAACAGCCGCGGTAGCTGCAGAATGAACAATGCCGCTATCCCAGAGTGCTTTCCCTGGTCCGACGCGACTGTCTGCCACCTGAATTTGATAGGCGCTCTGGGCAACCCCATGCAGTTGATCGGATGAGACCTGCAACCGCCACGAGAAATCCGGGGTTGCCTCCGCTACCGCCAGCGGCTCCCGCTGTCCAGCACAGCGCAATTCTGTGGCTGGGCGAAGATCACCAACGGCAGCGCGGGATGAGGCGGCCTGGCTCGCGCCTGCGGTGCTTACAAGCGCTGGCAGCGTGCTTGCCAAGCATCCCATCATCAGCCATCGGTATCGCGGAGCAGCCATCATTCACACTTATGCGTTCCTGGATTGATACACCAGGGAGGCCGGCAGTTGCAATTCGCAGAATATATTTACCCAAAACTTTCCATATTGCGCACTATCGGATTCCGCGGCTTTGGATCCGGTGTCCAGAGCAATTGCGCGACAGTGCATAAGATCGTCGGTGAAGTCTCGCTCAGAGTATGTCGTCTTCTTGCGTTTGATTCAATCAAGGGTGGTAGGCGAGGCGGGGATCGAACCCACAACCCCCGGCTTAGAAGGCCGGTGCTCTATCCAATTGAGCTACTCGCCCACAATCTTCATTGTAGCTTCCAATCAGTTTATGTGGCAGACGCTTTGCCCACAATGGAATCTGCGAAGACAGCCAGTGCAGCGGCCAGGACACGCCGCGCGTCGGCCGGGGTGCGGCCAGCGGCGCTCATGTATGCGGTCACCCCATGGTCCAGACTTTTCGGGATTGCAACTGCAAAGCGCACTACAAGGTCCACGCGGCAACAGCGCAAAGGAGTTGCGCCAAGATGGTCGCACAGAGCGCGGCACCATTCTGCAGTCTGTGCAGCGGTGCGCCACGCCTCGGGGTTCCTGGGTAGAAGGTCTATGTAACAGCCCACCGCATGGCGCGCGATTTCGCGTCGAGCATCGAGTTCATCGGGATCAAATTCGGTAAGTGGCCAAAGATCGCACTTAGCGGTCCAGACCGATGAAGCTGCAGCGTTAAGCCGAATCAGGGCGTCGGCCAGGGATGGGAGTTGTTCCACCTCCGGCAGTTCCCTCGCCCGCTCCGGCTCTTGTCGCAGATCAACGAAGCCGGACCAATGGGCCTCAATCACCGGCGCACCACCGCCAATTTCAATCTCCCAATCAGCTTCCATGGTATTTGCCGGCTGCATACAGCAGATAACGCAACGCCGTCGCCTCAGCCCAGTGGATTTCATCGCCGTGATCGTTGGAAAGATAGGCGCAGTGTCCCCCGTGCTGCGTCTCCACCAGGGTGATATGAGGGTTGGCCAGCAGCGCCGCACGCGTCTCGGGTATAAGGCGGATAAAGGGGTCATCAAGGGCGCGAAGGACGAATGTGGGCACTGCGATGCGATCCACAACTCGTGCCGCAGCGGCGCGATAGTAGTAGTCGTCTGCGTTCTGAAAACCGCAATAGCGGGCCACTATCTTGTCGTCGAAGTCGCGCAGGGAGCGCACCGGGCCAACATTGCGTGTGTTGTATATGTGCGGATATAGATCGGCCTTGCGCCGGAACCGCCGCATCAGCCCACGGAGGAAATGCCACTCATACCCGCGATTGATAGGCTCATGGAGCGCATCGGACCCAGCCGCCAGATCAATGGCCGGACAGACAGCCACCACTGCGCACAGCGGCGGCTGATTTCCCCACTCTCCTGCCAGCTTCAGAACCAGGTTGCCGCCCATCGAATATCCGATCAGCGCGATTCGCCTCAGTTCGCGCTGCGCGGCAAAATGGCGCACCACGGCACCCACATCGCCAGAGAGCGCTGAGTTGTAAAGCGTAGGAGTCAAATGGTCCGTGTCGCCACAGTTGCGCATGTTCATGCGCACCACGTTGCAGCCAGCCGCCCAGACGCGCGCGGCAAGGCCCCGAATATACTGCGAAGCCGAGGAACCCTCAAGGCCGTGCACCAGCACCACGGTGAGCCGCTCGGAAGAGCCAGGTTCCGGTTGCCAGTGGCAATGGCAGAGGACGCGGCTTCCGTCAGCCGGGTCCACCTCGACGATCTCGGCTGTTGCGACAAGCTGGAAGGTCGGACGCGGCAGATAATTGCCCACAATCGTCTGCAGGTGGCCGTTGGAGAGGCCTCGCCGCGGTTCAAACGTGGTAAGCCAAGCCGACAGCCCGTCAGCAACGCCGTCAACTGCTGTCTTTCCCTGCGTTTCTGGGGTCACAGAGACTCGGTAGTCTGGGGTTGGTTGGGCGCTCACAGCTCGGGGAAGCTAGGGCGGCTAGTGGGGGTCGAACCCACTTAGACCACCGAAACAAGAGACTTAGCTGATTCAAAAGGAGATGAAGCTCAGAAAATTCACCGAATCATCCCCCTTCAGCACAATCTAGCACAATTTCGCACAAAATGGGATCTCGGCTCGCCTCGAACCCGGGCTTCGATGGAACCCGGATTTGACGTTGGGCCATTTCATTGAGTCAGGAGATATACCCTCCCGAAGAGCCGGGAAAGCTCTGGGGCTTGTCAGCTAATGCCATTCGCGTCCTCTTCGAGGAGGAAGCGGGTGTGCTGAAGATGATCCGCCCAGAGAAGCTGCACAAGCCTAAGTACGCATCGCTCCAAATTCCTGCATCTGTCGCCGAGCGTGTCCATGCGAGCTTTGATCCAAGGCGGAGTGCCGCAAGAAAAGTGCGCCCGAGAAACTTGATCTGATCCGCGGCGGCATGAGTCACAACGCCTTCGGAGGACATGAGCGCTT
>VFSW01015887.1_pt1 | contig 10312 bp, 9 predicted proteins | sample 5358111 | NCBI WGS metagenome assembly VFSW01 (sample SAMN11554181, study PRJNA540505) | mine drainage metagenome | isolation source: sediment from site ElyBrook_90M | place: USA: Ely Copper Mine, Vershire, VT | collected 2017
GCGCCTCGATCGCCGAGAGCTTCAGGCTCGGCGAAGTGCGCGCCTGGAATCCGGGCGCAACAAAAAGCGCAAGTGCGGGGGCGGTGGGCGGCGCAAATCGCGCGCGCCGCTCGACGATTGAGGGCATGCAGGTGGCGGGTCGGTTCGCGCAGACGCTGCGCTCGGCGATTCCGCCCGAAGGGGAAGGTGGGGCAGGGGTGAGTGCACCGATTCGCCCGCCCACCTGAGCGGGTGGGGTGATGATCCATGGAGGGATCCAAACGATGAGCCAGGCCAGTGAATTGATCGGCAAGATGAGCGCCTTCAAGGCAGGCCACTATGCCGAGACTCCCTACAACGCCGCGCGGCGCGAGTGGAACGACCGGACCGGGGCGCTCGTGCGCCAGGCGCACCACTGGCGCGTAGCTTTCTTCGCCCAGACGCTGGTGAGCGTAAGTCTCGTCGCCGGGATCCTCTATCAGGGCACCCGGGCACACGTGGTGCCGTATCTGATCGAGCACAATGCGGCGAGCGGCAATGCGGTCGGCTTAGGGACGATCCCCGCCTGGCACTACACCCCGCAGGTGAACGAGTACCGGCATTTCTTGAGCGCGTGGCTCGAGCGAGTGCGCGGCGTCTCGCTCGATCCCGTGGTCGTCAAACACAATTGGCTCCAGGCGTATGCGTTCATGACCCGCTCGGGCGCCAATGAGCTTAACCAGTGGGCCGCGCGCGATGCACGCCTGACAAAAATCGGCGAAGAGACGGTCGGCGTGCAGATCCTCTCAATCAATCCGATCCCGGCAAGCCACAGTTTCCAGATCCGCTGGCGCGAGACGACGCGCACGCACGAGGGCCTGATCAAGGATACGGCCACCTGGACGGGAACCTTTCCGGTCAAAGTCACGCCGCCCAGTGCGAATGATCCGACGAGTCTTCGAATCAATCCCCTCGGGATCCGCATCGAGGGCGGCTTTGAGTGGAGTCGCGACCTGACCTCCTAACCCAGTTGCATTCAAATCCAAGGAAGGATGAGCCATGCTGACCCGTGTATCGGATGGACCCCGAACGATCCTCAATCGCGCAGCGCTCGGGATTGCCCTCGCGACCCTCGCCGCGCCGCTTGCCTCGGGGGCGACCGGTCATTCACCGCCCGCGACTCACGCCGAGGTCCTGGGCGCGGTGCGTCTTGCGGCCCTCGCTCCGGGCTTTGCCAAGGTTCCGGGGCCTTCGGTCTCGGATCCTCCGTTCCGGCGCCCGAGTCCCCCCACCTGGCGCGATCGGGCGCGGCTTCTCGTCAAACTGCACCACATCGATGATGCGCTGCGGATTCACCGCGTGACCGCGAACAATACCGAACGGCCGATCGATGCGATCGCCGCGCACGGCACGATGCTCTACACCTACACGCCGGGTGGGTTCTACGAGGTCGATGCCTCAACCTTTCACGAGACCGCGCTCGAGCTCGAGCCCGGGGAGACGCTCACGGGTGGGGATCTGCCGACCGCGGGCGATACGGCGCGCTGGACGATCGCGGCAACGCTCGAGGGGAGCGGTGCGCGGGCGCGCACCGTGCTTCTCGTCAAGCCGCTCGCAAGCGGTCTCGATACCGACATGATGGTGACGACCAACCGGCGTCTTTACACGATCCTCTTGCACTCGAGCCGCTCAACCTACATGCCGCTCGTCGCGTGGCTCTACCCGCAGGATGTGGCACGCGAGAAGGCGGCGAAAGTCGCCGCAGCGAAGGCGCGCGCATCGGAGGAGGAGCCGCTCACCGTCGCGCCCGATGAGCTTAACTTCGATTGCCGAGTTCGCGGACCCGATGTGACCTGGAAGCCGATCCGGGTCTATGACGATGGGTCGAAGACGTTCTTACAGATGAGCCCAAAGTTGGCGACGGGCGATGCGCCGGCGATATTCGTGATGCAAAAGAGTACGCCGATGCTCGTGAATTTCCGCGTCAAGCACTCCATTTACATCGTCGATCGGCTCTTCGATCACGCCGAGCTTCGCACCGGTTCCGGTCGCGCCGTCGAAATCTATTGCCATCACCGGGAGCGCTGAGCGATGTTGGATGCTATCGCTAAGGACGGGGAGGGCGAACCCCCAGAAAGTCCCAAGGTGCCACCTGCGCCCGGCGAGGCGAGTGCGGCGAATGCAAGCGCTGCCGAGGATCCGGCCAACGTCTACTACACGCCGCCCGGGGCTGCCCTTAATGGGCATCTGCCGCCGCCGCGCATCAAGCGCTTCAGTCGCAAGATGTTAGGCGTGGTCATTGCGACCTCGAGTGCCGTCGTGACGATTGCGCTCGCCGTCGGCCTGCAGCGTCCGAAAATGAAGCCCGCGGCGCCTGCCGCGGCGCCCGTCGCGGCACCGGCCCCGAATGCGCGCCTGAATGCACTGCCCGATCATCACGGACCCGGCACGTTTGCGCGAGGAGCGCCGGCCGGGGAGACCACGACGGCATCGGGTACCTCACCCACGTTACCCGGGTCCGATTTCGGGGCGGGCGCGATGACACCACCCACGCTACCGAATAACCCGGCTGCGCCCACTCCACTCGAGCAGTACCTCGCGCAGCGCGCGCTCGAGAAGTTGCGCGAGGCGGACCGAGCACAAACCGCGGGCGTGGCCTTCGGGAGTACGGGAGCTGCGCCTGTGACGACCGGAGCGCCTTCCGCGCTTCCGGGAATTGAAGATCGGCTCATGCGACTCGCCGAGCGGCCGGCGGGAGTGGCCGGCGTGCCGGATCCGGCGGGCTCGAGACGTGAGGATCCGAACGGCCAGGTCGAGAAGGGCGCTTTTGCGGGCGCTGCCCGCAAAGGAGAATTTGACCCACCCGGCATCGTCGAGCCACCGCGCTCGCCCTACACGCTCTTTGCCGGAACGATCCTGCCTTGCGTGCTCACCCAGGGCATCGACAGCGATCTGCCGGGGCAGATCGGGTGCTTGATCGCCGAGAACATCTACGACACCGTCACCGGGCGATATTTGTTAATCCCGCAGGGCACGCGGGCGATTGGCCTCTACGACAGTCACGTGACCTACGGCCAGGACCGCGTGCTCATCGTGTGGACGCGGCTCGTGCGCCCCGACGGTAGCGCACTCTCCCTCGAGGGGATGCCGGGGGTGGACCTGTCCGGGTACGCAGGAATTACCGGCCATGTGAATCACCACTACTGGCGCCTGCTATCCGGCGTGGTCCTCGGTTCCGTCATCGGCGCAGGCGCCCAAATCGCGGTCGGTGCGAACAGTCAGAACCCGGGGTTTGCGGCGCTTGCCCTGCAGGGGGCGGGTGAGAACATCAACGAGGCGGGGCAGCAGATCACGCGCAAGAACCTCGCCGTTCAGCCGACAATCGAAATCCCGCCCGGTGCGCGGCTGAATATCTTCACCACCAAAGATCTGATCTTGCCCCTCTATCCCGGAGTCTCCGATCGATGAGTAAGTTACAAGATGCCAAGCTTCCGCCCATTGCGGTCGACGATCCGACCGAGAAACTCTCGCTCACCGTGCCGCTTGACCTGAAGCAATCGATCGAGGAGTTCGCGCGCTACTTCACCGATGCGACGGGGCAGCGACCGACTTCCTTCAATGCGGTCGCCGTCGGAATCCTCACCGGCTATCTGCAGGGACATGGAGGATTTCAGCGATGGGTGAGGAGCGCAAAGGACAACTCGCCGCGCGCCAAGAGCGCGGCGGCGGCAGCAAGCGACGGAGATACGCGCGATCGCTGAGGCAATTGCGTGCGAGTGGTCAAGATATCGCCAGTGCGTGTGGACGGGACATTCTGCGAGCGGGAAGGGCATCGGTGGCGGATATGCACCAGGTTATGGCCTGGGCGTGCAATGGATGTCAAAAGTGCCGTTTTCGAAGCCCGCTTTGTCCGCCCTGCGGCGTATGCCGGTCTGGCTCACTACTGAATAAGGACTGAGTGGCGCATTTGGCATATTGACCCCGCACAGGCATGCTGCGACGCACTAACGGCTGCGTAAGGTCGCTCGCTATGCTCGCCTGGCACGTTCCCTATCTGGGCTGGACGCGGCTACCGGCCGAGGTCTCAGAGTTCGAAATCACCCATTTCTTTTCGCTGCGTGCGGAAGTGCGGAGCGCGGTATCGACCCGATACCGCGATTCGTTGCGTCTCGGCGCCGCCCTGCAAATTGGATTTCTCAAGATGTGCGGGCGACCGCTCGATGCGGTTCAGCGCGTGCCGGCCGATTTGCTCAAACACCTGGGTGAGCAGCTCGAGATTCCGGCACCGACGATTGCTACGTTGCGGGCGTTGTACCTGAAGAGGCGCCGAACGCTTTACGAGCATCAGCGTTGGGCGATGGAATTTCTTGGCATGATCCGGTTTGAACCGACGGACACGGAAATGCTGCTGCCTTCCCTGTGTGACGTTGTCCGCGCCGGCGTCAATGGTGCTCATTTGATGACGGCGAGTCGCAAGCTGCTCTATGAACATCGATTTGTGATCCCAGGGACACGGCGGTTGTCGAATTTGATGCAGGCGGCCGTCTCCCGCGTGGAACACGACACGGTGTCGACGATCGAGCGCTCGATCCCGGTGCTGATTCGCAATCGCTGGCTGGATGCTCTTTGCGGCTTCGCAGATCCGGAGCGAAAAATGACGCTGCTGGAGTATCTGCAAGAGCCCCCCGTTACGTTTTCACCGAGCGCGATTGAGCGGCAGAGCGAGAAGGTGGCCGAGTTACTGAAGCTTGGGACTGACGCCTACAAGATCGACATGCCTCCAGTACTGCTGCACAGTTACGCCCAAGGCATGCGCAAGCGCCGGCCTTCACGCTTCCACCAATTGCAGGAGCCGCGCAGAACGCTGGAGTTGGTGGCATTCATGCGCTACGCGTTGCTCGAACACACGGACACTCTGATCCGTTTACTCGATCGGCGGGTTGCGCGCTTGTGGGGTCGGGCGAGCGAGACAGCGCGCCGGACGCGCGAGGAAGGGTCAGCTACAAATCTGTTCGTTGATGGTGTACGCTCAGCGCTCGCGGCAGCGAGCGCGTCACCCGAAGCGCGCATCGCCACGATCACATCCCTCCTCGCCGATTTGGATGCGGGTCGACTGAAACCGAAAAGCATAGCCGCGCGCCAGCGGGAAATCTTGGTTGGCCAAATCGCGCAAATTCGTCCGCTCCTGAAAGCGTATCTGGGGTTGGATTTGCGCAGCCGCGAGGCCGATCGTTGGCCTGTCCTGATCAAAGCGTGGCGACAATCATTCGAGCTTGAGTTGTCGGGAATGCGGGAGGCAATGTGCCCCCCGAAATCCCGCGCGTGGGACGCGCTGTCGGTGGACCGGAATTCACTCAGAGCGCGTCAAGCGGCGGAAGTCCAAATGTTATGGGAAATACGTCAAGCGCTTCGGCGGGGGAGTCTTTATGTCCCGCACAGCTTGTCGTATCGCGACAAACAGGTCCTCTTCGACACCACCGGCAGCACAGTACGTGCACCGGGCTCGCAACGCTCACTCCCGGAGGTGCTCGAACAATTGTTCGCCAACCTGGAAGTGGGTCTCGAGCATCTCGATGAGGCGGTGTGGTTTGAACATCTCAAGATTGATGGCACGAAGATCCATCAGCATCCGCTTGCGCCGCAGGAAGCCCCTGAGGGACTGGAGTCGGTTCGCGAGGACCTCTACGCTAGTTTGCCAACCGTTCACCTGCCCGAATTGATGATGGCGATTGATAGTGAAATCCGGTTCAGCTGGATTCTACTCGGGCGAGAACCCGCCGATGAGCAGGAACTCCTCTATGTTTATGCGGCTCTCCTGGGTCATGCCATGGATTTGACCGCACAGCGTGTCAGTCTAATGACCCCGGGCCTATCGGTCAGCGGTCTAAGCAGCGCGCTGCAGGTGCTGGAGGACGGTCAAACGATGCGCCGCGCCAACGCGGCGGCGGTCGAGTTCATGCATGCACACCCGGTCGCCGGGGCATGGGGAGATGCAAGAGACTGCGCCGCGGACGCCATGAGCCTGGATGTATCGCGACAGGTCTGGGTGGCGCGGACAGACCCCAAGCGGCGCACGTGGAGTACCGCCTCCTACGTGCATACCCTCGGGCGTCATGGCATCGGATATGACCAACCGATCACTATCACCCAGCGACAGCCGGGCGCCGCTATCGAGGGCGCACTGCGCCAGACCCTGGCGCCGATTCAGCAGATCTTTACGGATACACACGGGTATTCGGCTTGGGCGATGGGACTTGCCAAGCAGGAGGGCTACGATCTATGTCCGCGCTTGAAGAGTTTTCCAGACCGGCGTTTGCATGTGCCTAAAGGCAACCGGATCCAAATTCCGGAATCCCTGAAAGACGTCGTTCTCGCCGACATCTCCATCAAGGACATCGAGAATGGCTGGAAAGAATTCAGTGCCGTCTGTAATGCCGTCGCCGCCGGGCGCATCTCCGCCGTTCTCGCGTGTGAGCGATTCGGCTCGGCATCCCGCGGCGAGAAGGCCCATAAGGCCGGACATGCCTATGGTCTGTTACTTCGCACGCTGCATCTGTGCGATACGCTGACGCTGCAGGAGTTTAGGCGCGAGACCTTGCGCGCACTCAATCATAATGAGCGCACACATAGCTTGCAGCGGCAGATCCGCCGCGACGGCTCGGGTTCGCGTCGGGGTCGGCGTGGCGAAGAACTGATCGCCCAATCGGGGGCGCTAGCCCTGGTCACAAATTTGGTAATGGCCTGGAATACGCATCAGATGCAAGCGATCCTGGACTGCTGGCGGGCGCAAGGCCCCCAGATTGACCCGCAGATCCTGCACCACATCACGCCGATGGGCTTCGAAGGCATCAATTTTGGGGGCATTTTGGTCTTCCCCATGGAGCGCTACCGGTCGCGATTACTACCGTCGAGCCCCCCGCGATCGACTCCTATGGTTGCTTAAACTGGGATTGCCGGGCGGATCAACGCCACAATGCGGACAAATCCGGCTCCGAAAACGGCACTTTTGACATCCATTGCACGCCCAGGCCATCCAGCGTGCCGAGCGCCTCGCGCATCTCGTTCTGCAATTCCCTGATGAAGCGATCGGCATCGAGCGGCAGATCCAACGCTTGGTAGTGGGCTTCCCGGTTCGCCTCGAAATCCGAGGGCAGATCCTCATCGGGGTTGCGGTATCGATTGGCACCGATGACCCAGATCTCCTTGCAACGCAGCTGCTCGCGCAGTGCTTCGAGCACGGCTACCTCGTAGGTGACGCGATTGACGCGATCGTGGCCGGCTGCATCCTTTTCCACCACCGCGTCGCGCCACAGACTACGCACGACGCCGTCGAGCGGCACCTTCTCCTCCTCCGGGAAAGTCCGCAATTTAGTGTCCGCAAAGCGCTTCACCAGATCCAGCGCCTGCATGACCGGGCGATGGCGATCGTTGTTCGACCGGAACTCCAGTGCATCCAGAAGTTTGGGTACCATGCGTCGGTAATGCCCGGCGTAGGAATTACGGATTACAGTGCGCAACGTGGTGCGATAGGTCGGTCCGGTGGCTTTCCACTCCTTGACGAGGTCGCGCAACGTTTGTTCACCCACCACTGGAAAAACCACGTCGCGTACCACGCCATCCGGGTGCGTCAGGGTCGCATCGGCGAGTTCGAACAGCAGGTTCTGCTTGCCGCGGACACGCTTGATGTCATCGAGCAATTCCCGCTCGACCTTGCGCTCGGCGCGGGCTCCGATCCGATGGACCGTCTCGATCAACAAGTCGACCAGATCGTCGGTGAGGCTCCGCGCTCGTAGATAGACGAATGCGGCAAGCCAGGTGATGCGCGCCGCATCGGGATGCCGGCGTAGTTCGTGTGGAGCCTCAACTGTGACCCGCTGGCGGCAGCGCTCCAGATCGCGGGCGGACGCATGATCGAACAAACCGAGAGGCAGATCGATGCCACGGATGAGTTCCAGTTTTGCCAATTCCTCCTGCATGCTCGCGAGGCTCGGCCGCCCGGGATTGCCGCGCAGCCGCAGGAGCGGCGCCGGCGCACTGCTGGACACGTCGACCACCTCCACAAAGCCCAGCAACCCATCGAGTCGCTCACGGATCGCGGGCGACAACCGCGCGTGGATATCTGCTTGGAACCGCTCCTCATGAGCATGTACCGCGGCGCGCGCAATGCGCTCTACACGGTCGGCCGACGGCGGTTCAATCGCCAATTCCCGACATCGGGCCTCCAAGCGCTCGATCAGCGGCTCGATCTGGCCGCCGGCTTCAGCGGCAACGTGATCGCGCAGCCAAGCGGTCAGTGTCTCGGCATCGGCTACCGTAGCCTCCCGGAATCCGAATCGCGCTCGAATCTCCATCCGCAGGCGTTTCGCGGTTCTTTCGGCGGGGTAACTACTCACCCGTTTCCGCATACAGCTGACCGGAGAGAGCGAGTTGGATAGCGACGAGAGGATTGTAACCGCGGTTGGCCATGGTCTGCAGGTAGCTGGAGATGCGGCAGTAGGCTTGTGCGTAGTGGGGTTTGCGAAAGCAGCCGGACACTTGTGTGACGTGAACGAAGAACTGAAGGACCGGTTCTTCGGTGCTACAGAAGTAGATGAGGGCAGGCCCCTCGGTGTCGGCTGGCAGAAGCAGGCATCAAACCAGGCAGTGCGGCTGAAGTTCAAAAGGCTTCGGTCGTGAGCAACTGCTGAAAAGTCAGCGTTAAAGCTGGCAGGTGGTAGTTGAGAAGGTGAAGGTAATAAACCGCCGATGACGCATCGAAAGCTGTCAGACGTTGTCAGAACCGTGGGCGAAGTCTCGTAAGCACTCCAGCAAGCCCGTCTTTTCCGCGATGACCTGACCAGGGGAAGCTTTCGACCGCGGCGCTGTTGCCGCGGAGGCGGAGAGCGCGATGGCGAAGTGGAACCTGGAAGCGCTGAATGAACGTGAGCGAGCATGCTTGGGCCACTTGGAGCAGGCCAAGAGGCTGGGCGTGAGTTTTTCACGGTACTGTCGGGACAAGGAACTGAGCTTGGGCCAGTGGGCATGGGTCAAGCGGGTCTTGGTGCGCAAAGGGGTGGTCAGTGAGCGTCGCCTGGTGGAAGGACCCAAGGCGAAAGCGGTCGGGTTCGCACCGGTCCGCGTCACCGCGGCGGCGGCGACGCTCACGACGACAGCAGCGGCGACGGGGTGTCGGATCCGCCATCCATCGGGATGGACGATCGAGTGTGTGGGTTATCCGGAAGTCTCGTGGCTGTCGGCCTTGATGTCGGGAGCAGCGCCATGATGCGCCCCGTCGGGGAGGTCAAGGTGTACCTGCACCGGGAACCGATCGACATGAGGAAGGGGAGGAACGGACTGGCGGCGCTGGTGCGCGAAGGGATGAGCCAAGATCCGTTCGCGCCCGAGGCGCTGTATGTATTCATCGGACGGCGCTATGACGCACTGAAGATCCTGGGTTGGGATCGCAATGGCTTTTGCGTGTGGTGGAAGAAGATTGAGAGCGATGAGAAGTTTCGTTGGCCGCGGATGCTCGAAGAGGACGTGGTCACGTTGACGGCGGAGCAGTTGAACTGGCTGCTCGATGGCTATGATGTGTGGTCGGCGCCGCATCGGATGATCCGCTTTACACACGTGAGTTGAGCGTTTTTTCCCCGCTATTTTCATTGAGTTTTTTGTTCGGCGCGGTACACTTTCTTTGTGCTCGCGCCGAACAAAAATCCCGTCACGCTGGCGAATAAAATCACCGAACTGTCCGTTCGCCTGAATGTCACCGAGGAGCAAAATCGGCTGCTGCGCGAAGAGAACGAGCGGCTCAAACAGATCGAGCTCGACCATCAGAAACTCAAGGGTGAACATCAGCAGACCGTAGAACGCAAGGTGTTGCTGGAAGAGGAAGTCCGGTGGCTGAAGGCCCAATACTACGGGCGCTCGACGCAGGCGAGCGACGCGGCCGAGCAGAACCCCGACCAGGCGATGCTGTTCAACGAGGCGGAGGTACTCGCCGCGATCGAAGCGGCGGATGAAGCGCACCGCGAGCGCACCACCAAGATCGGCGCGCACGAGCGCAAGCGCTCCGCCGATGCCCACCGCAAGGCGATCCCGGATCACTTCCCGCGCATCGAGATCGAACACGATCTGGAGCCCGAACAGAAAATGTGCACGAAGTGCGCCGTGCCGCATCCCTTGACCCGCATCGGGCAAGAGATGCGCGAATGTTATCGCTTCGAGCCGCCGAAGATCAGCGTCGAGCAGCATATCCGCCCGACCTACGTGTGCGAAGAACTGCACGAGGCGCCGATCACCGCCCCGGCACCGCCCGTCATCCTGCCGAAGTCGATGGCGAGCCCGTCGTTGCTCGCGCACGTGACGAACTCGA
>VFSW01015888.1_pt1 | contig 10312 bp, 6 predicted proteins | sample 5358111 | NCBI WGS metagenome assembly VFSW01 (sample SAMN11554181, study PRJNA540505) | mine drainage metagenome | isolation source: sediment from site ElyBrook_90M | place: USA: Ely Copper Mine, Vershire, VT | collected 2017
TGAAGCCGGGACGACGTGCCGGGATCACGAGAAGTCGTCCAATGAAGCCGGGACGACGTGGCGGGATCACGGGACATCGTCCAGGCAAGCCGGGGCGACCTGCCGGGATCATGGGCAATCGTCCAGTGAAACCGGCACGACCTCCCGTGATCATGTCAGTGCGCGGAGTTCTCCCGCCGAGACAGGGGAACGACACGACGGTTTCGTCCGTCATGCCGCGGTCGACGCATGCTAATAATTTAGCACACAAGACTTGCTAAGTTTTTAGCACCTGGCTAAGAGTCGTCGGCATGTCGAAGACGTCGACCCTCACCCGCCGCGAACGGCAGATCATGGACATCATCCACCGTCGCGGTCGCGCCACGGCGCACGACGTGCTGGAAGACCTCGCCGATCCCCCCAGCTACTCGGCCGTCCGCGCGCTTCTTCGCCTCCTCGAAGAGAGAGGGCACGTCAAACACGCGCAGGACGGGCAGCGCTACGTCTACACGGCCGCCGTCGCGCGCTCGGACGCGCGCAGGAGCGCCCTGTCCCACGTCGTCCGCACCTTCTTCGCCGGCTCGGTCGAGCAGGCCGTGGCCACTCTGGTGGAATCGTCGAAGACGAAGCTCTCGCGCGACGAGCTGGATCGTCTGGCCGAGGTGATCGATCGCGCCAAGAAGGAGGGACGCTGACATGCTCAACCACCATCTCCTGGGCGATGCGGTCCGCGTCGCGGTCCTGCTCGCGCTGACCCTGCTGGCCATGCCCCTGCTGCGCCGCGCGTCCTCATCCACCCGACGCCTCGTGCTCGCGTTCGCGCTCGGCGGCGCCCTCGTGCTGCCGCTCGTGGCGGCCGTGGTGCCCTCGCTGCGCGTTCACACTCCCGGAGCCGTCACGACGTTGCGTGCCCTCGTGGTGAGCGAGCCGCTGGGTCCGGCCAGTCCATCCGCCGAGGCCCCCCGCCCGAGCGGCCTTGCCGCCGCCTCCTCGGCTCCCACCGAACCCGCACGCATGCTCGACGTGACGACGCTCGTGGCAGGTCTGTGGGCCGTGGGCGCCGCGTTCGTTCTGGCGCGACTGCTGGTGGGCCAGGTGCGGGCACGGCAGATCGTGCGTCGAGCGACGCGGGCGCGCACCTGGTCCCTCGCCGCCGCACACGCGGGCAGGGCGACCGGGCAACGGGTGGACGTGCGCTCGACCCGCGAGCTCGACGCGCCGGCCGTCGCCGGAGTCGTGTCGCCCGTGATCCTCGTGCCCGAGGCCTCCTCGTCCTGGACCGACGAGCGGCGATACGCCGTGCTCTTGCACGAGCTCGCGCACGTCCGGCAGAGGGACTGCCTGGCGCAGGTGATCGCGCAGCTCGCGTGCGCCGTGCACTGGTTCGACCCGCTGGTCTGGCTGGCCGCAGGGCGCCTGCGCAGGGAGCGGGAGCTGGCGGCCGATGACGCCGTGGTCGCCGCGGGTGCGCGCGCATCGAGCTACGCCGAGGATCTCCTCGCCATCGCGAGCGTCGCCGGTGTGGCCAGAGACGCGCCCTCGGGTGCGCTCGGCATGGCGGAGCGGTCGCTCATCGCCACTCGCGTCACGGCCATCGTGTCCGCGGGGCGACTGCGTCGACCGCCCACGCCCCTCGTCGTCGCTCTGCTGGCGGCCTCGGTCGGAGCCGGCGTCCTCGCCGTCGCGTGTGCGACCCCGGAGGCCGTCACGGCGACGAAGGTCGACCCTTCCTCCGCCACCGCGTCACCCGCCCCCGAGCTCGCAGGGTCGAGCATCGATCCGCGGATCCAGGGCATCGCCGAGGAGGAGCTCGGCCGCGTGATGGACCAGCGCAAGCCCGCCGCGGGCGTCGTGCTGGTGCTCGATCCTTCGACCGGCGAGATCCTCGCGAACGCGGGACGCGCGCACGGCGCCCCGGCCGACGTCGCGGTGCGCAGCGCCTACACGCCCGGCTCGACCATGAAGGCCTTCACGCTCGCGGCGGCTCTCGAGGAGGGCGTCCTGTCACCGACCGAGCGCATCGACTGCGAGCACGGCGCCTGGAGCTACCACGGCGCGATCATCCACGACAGCGCGGCGAGCGGCGTCCTCGGGGTGCCCGAGATGCTCGCGGTGTCGTCGAACGTCGGCTTCGGCAAGATCTACGATCGCCTGGGTCCGGAACGCCTCGGCCGGTGGCTGCGGGCCTTCCACTTCGCCTCGGCGCCGGCCATCGAGGGAGCCGTCGCCGGGGCGATGCCCGAGCCGATCGACGACCGCAAGGCCCAGGGGGTGCTGGTCGCGATCGGGGAGGGTCTGACGGCGAGCCCGCTCCAGGTTGCCGCCGCCTACGCGGCCCTCGCGAACGGGGGGTTCTACGTGATGCCCACGCTCACGCATCGGACCGGGGACGTACCGCGCGAGGCCATCCTGAAGCCCGAGACCGCGCGCACGGTCGTGGCCTTGCTGGAGCACGTCGTGAGCGACGAGCAGGCGACGGGCACGGAAGCCCGCGTCGATGGGCGGCGCGTCGCCGGCAAGACCGGGACGGCGGTGTGGACGCAGCCCGACGGCAGCGAGCGCTACTACGCGAGCTTCGTCGGAATCGTGCCGTCGACGGCGCCGCGGTTCGTGATCGTCGTCGGGCTCGAGGAGCCGCAGGACGACGACGGCCAGCCGGGCGAGGGCGGGGGCGGCGGGCACGCCGCGGGGCCGGTGTTCGCACGGGTCGCCACCCGGGCGCTCGCGCGCTGATTCGCGCGATCCGGGGCCCTGCTCGGCCCGCTTCCCCTGGCGCATCCCCGCGTCTTGCGCCCCGCATCGCCACCCGCTTACCCTCTCCGACTGAGCGCAGAAGCGCACAACGTCGGAGCGAGGTGATCATGTCGTCGGATCTTTCGATCGGGATGGTGGGACTCGGCGTGATGGGGCGCAACCTCGTCCTGAACATCGAGGAGCACGGCTTCTCGGCGGCGGGCTACGACGCCTGGCCCGAGCCGGTCGACAAGTTCGTCGCGGCGACCAAGGGCAAGAAGATCCAGGGCTTCAAGGACCTGGGCGCCTTCGTCCACTCGCTGCGCAAGCCGCGCCGCATCATCATGCTGGTCAAGGCCGGCGCGGTCGTCGACGAGACCATCGCCAAGCTATTGCCCCTGCTCGAGGAGGACGACCTGCTGGTGGACGCCGGCAACGAGTTCTTCCCGAACACCGAGCGCCGCGCCCGCGATCTGCAGAAGGAGGGCATCCGCTACTTCGGCATGGGCGTCTCGGGCGGCGAGTCCGGTGCGCGCCACGGTCCGTCGATGATGCCCGGTGGCGACAAGGCCGCCTACGAGGAGCTCGCGCCGATCCTCACGAAGATCGCCGCGCAGCACAAGGACGGACCGTGCGTCACGTACATCGGCCCCGGTGGCTCGGGGCACTACGTGAAGATGGTGCACAACGGCATCGAGTACGGCGACATGCAGCTCATCGCCGAGGCGTACGACTGCCTCAAGACGCTCGGCGGCATGAGCAACGACGAGATGGCCGACGTGTTCGACCAGTGGAACACCGGCGACCTGCAGTCGTTCCTCATCGAGATCACGGCCAAGTGCCTGCGCTTCAAGGATCCCGAGGGCGGGGGCCACCTCGTCGATCACATCCTGGACGCCACGGCAATGAAGGGCACGGGCAAGTGGACCGTGCAGGACGCAGCCGAGCTGGGCGTCGCGGCGCCCACCATCGCGACGTCCGTCGAGGCGCGCATCATCTCGGCCGGCAAGGCCGATCGCGTGAAGGCCTCCAAGCTTCTTCCGGGCCCTGCCCCGGCCGCCAGTGGCGCAGACAAGAAGCAGCTGATCGCCGACGTGCGCGCCGCGCTCTACGCCGCCAAGGCGTGCAGCTACGCGCAGGGCATGAATCTGCTCCGCGTGGCCTCCGAGACGCGCCACTGGAACCTGAACCTCGGTGAGCTCGCGCGCATCTGGCAGGCGGGCTGCATCATCCGGGCGCAGTTCCTCGGGCGCATCAAGGCCGCGTACGACCGCGAGCCCACGCTCTCGAACCTGCTGCTCGATCCCAGCTTCCGCGAGGAGATGGGGACGCGGCAGGCGGGCTGGCGCAACGTCGTCGCGATGGCGGCGAAGGCCGGGATGGCCCTGTCGACCACCGGCGGTTCGCTCGCCTATTACGACATGGTCCGCCGCGAACGCCTGCCCGCCAACCTCACGCAGGCGCAACGCGACTTCTTCGGCGCCCACACCTACAAGCGCATCGATCGCGACGGCGACTTCCACACCGAGTGGGCGCCGGAGTGAGGGGCAGCGCGTGACGGCGGCTGTCCCGGGGGGCAACCCGTTCCGCGTCGGCCTCGAGACCGAGCGGACCCCGGCGCCGTGCACGTTCGTCGTCTTCGGCGCGTCGGGTGATCTGACGCGCCGCAAGCTGCTGCCCGCGCTCTACAACCTGGCGGTCTCGCGGCTGCTGCCTCCGGGGCTGTCCATCGTCGGCTTCGCGGTCACCGAGCTGACCGAAGAGGCGTTCCGCAAGTCGATGCACGAGGGGGTGTCGCAATTCTCGCGGCGCAAGCCCATCGACGAGGCCGTGTGGCAGGACTTCGCGAGCCGCCTGCACTACGTGTCCGGCACGTTCGACGACCCCGCCAACTTCCAGAAGCTCCGGGCGAAGCTGGAGGAGCTCGACGCGAAGAACGGCACGCGGAAAAACCGCCTCTACTACCTGGCCATCCCGCCCAGCCTGTTCCCCGTGGTCAACGACCAGCTCGCGAAGGCGGGCCTCGTCGCCGATCCCGCCGACGCGGGCAAGTACTCGCGCATCATCGTCGAGAAGCCCTTCGGCCACGACCTGGCGAGCGGCGATGCCCTGAACGCGGAGCTTCACCGCGTCTTCCACGAGCGGCAGATCTTCCGCATCGACCACTACCTGGGCAAGGAGACGGTGCAGAACCTCGTCGCGCTGCGCTTCGGCAACGCGATCTTCGAGCCCCTCTGGAACCGCAACCACATCGACCACCTGCAGATCACGGTGGCCGAGGACATCGGCGTCGAGGGCCGCGGCAAGTTCTACGAGGAGGCCGGGACCACGCGCGACATCGTGCAGAACCACCTGCTGCAGCTGCTGATGGTCGCGCTGATGGAACCGCCCATCGCGTTTTCGGCCGACGAGGTGCGCGACGAGAAGGTCAAGGTACTGCGGGCGCTCAAGCCCATGCCTTCGCGCGAGGTCTCGAAGCTCACGGTGCGTGGCCAGTACGGCCCGGGGAACTACATCGGCAAGCCCGTCCCGGGCTACCGCCAGGAGCCGAACGTGAGCCCCACGTCGCACGTCGAGACGTTCGTGGCGATGAAGCTCGAGGTCGACAACTGGCGCTTCGCCGGCGTGCCCATCTACATCCGGGCGGGCAAGCGGCTCACCAAGCGCCTCACCGAGATCAGCATCCACTTCAAGGACGTGCCGCATGCCCTGCTGATGCAGGACGGGTCGCACGTCGAGCCCGACGTGCTGGCCATCCGCATCCAGCCCGACGAGGGGATCGCGATGCGCTTCGTCGCGAAGGTGCCCGGACCCACCATGACCCTGCGCCCGGTCACCATGGACTTCCGCTACGGCTCCACCTTCGGCGGAAGCGGGCCGGAGGCGTACGAGCGCCTCATCCTCGACGCCATGCTCGGCGACCCCACGCTCTTCGCGCGTGCCGACGAGGTGAGCGCGGCCTGGAGGTTCATCACGCCCATCCACCAGGCCTGGGCCGCGAGCCCCCCGCCGGAGTTCCCGAACTATCCGGCCGGCTCGTGGGGCCCGCAGGCGTCGTCGGAGCTCATCGGGCGCGACGGCCGCGCGTGGAGGCGCCTATGAGCGCGAGCCTGACGCTCGACAAGGTCGAGGGCGAGCTGGCGAAGCTGTGGGAGGAGGAGTCGCGCTCCGCCGGCGGCTCCCGCGCGGCCCTGCTGACGCTCGTGGCGATGGTGAGCGAGCCGCGGCTGCTCGAACGAGCGCAGAGGGCGATGTCCGAGCTGGTGCGCATCCACCCGGCGCGCACCATCGCGGCCGTCTGGCGTGACGGCGCCTCGCCATCCATCTCGGCGGAGATCGCGATGCACCGCCCTGCCGGGGCGGGTGCGGTCTGCGGCGATTCGATCACGCTCGAAGCCATCGGCGCCGCGCGCGACTGGCTGCCCGGCAACGCCGAGCGCCTCGCGCTCCCCGACCTCCCCGTCTGCGTGTGGTGGGTCGGCGATCTGCCCGACTTCGACGATCTGTTCGACCGCATGGTGGTAGGCGCGGACCTCGTCGTCGTGAACATCGGCGAGATGGATCTGCGCGACCTGCAGATGGTGTCGAGCATCGCGGCGCGCTCGCAGGGGCGATACGCCGTGTCGGACCTCACGTGGATCCGGCTGCGCACGATGCAAGACCTGATCGCGCGCTTCTTCGACGACGCGGAGGGGCAGGCCTGCCTGCCCGACCTCGAACGCATCCTCATCGAGATCGCTCCCCGGCCGGACGAGAAGGACGCGACCAGCACGCAGGCGGGTCTGCTCTTCGGGTGGATCGCCGCCGTGCTCGGCCTGCCGCCGGAGAGCGCGCAGTGGAAGCGTGGCGAGGGCTGGGCCGAGGTCCGCATCGGCAAGCTGCACGCGCGCTTCGAGCAGAAGCCGCGCGCCGACGTGCGTCCGGGGATCGTCAGCCGCCTGGTGATGGAGGCGGGCAAGGCCCGGTTCGCCATCGAGCGGCTCGACGATCCGCGCGTCTACCGCTGGTCGCGCGAGGTGCCGGGGGTCTCGACGCCGCCGCACACCCTGCGCGTGTCGCCGTTCGACGAGGCCGCCCTGCTCGCCCGCTGCATCGAGCGACCGAAGCGCGATCTCCTGCTCGAGACGAGCTTGCGTGTCGGCAGTCGAATCGTCCTGCCCGTGGCGCCGCGTCTGTCCATCCGACCGCCTGCGGTGTAACTTGCTGCCGCCGGTGGGAGACGTGGCGGTGACATGGCCGCTCGGTCGGGCGTCCAGTATGAAGTCGCGTAACCATCCATGATGTCCAGGACGCTGCTATTCGGTCTCGTCGCCCTCGTTCCCGTCGCGGCGTGCTCCGGTAACAGCGGAGGCTCTGGGTTCGGCGACGACGGCGGCACCGGCTTCGGCTCGGGAGATGGTGGTCCGGGCAGTGGATCGGGCAGCGGCGGTAGCGGGAGCGGCATCATCGGCACCTTTGGCGACTCGGGCTCGGACGGCCCCTCCGGACAGTGCCCGCCGTGCGACCCGGGCAACGTGAACCTGGCCAACGTCAACTGCGATCTCGACTGCAGCGGCACGACCCAGCCACCGGCGCCGTGCGACATGGGGCTCCCATACTCCGGCGACGCCACCGCCTTCGCGAAAGCGATGGGCATCTGCCAGCAGGCCTCGGGCAACAAGTGGGGCGTGGTCTCGGCGACGTACACCCAGGGCTACAACAGCACCGCGGCGCCCAACCCGGGACAGCACGCGATCCTCGGCGGCTTCGGAAGCGTCATCAAGCCGCGCGAAGGAGCGAACCTCGGCATCCTCAGCTCCGGCTACGCGCTGCAATGCGACGACGCCAACCCCGGCGCCAACTGCGCGGGACACGGCGAGAGCGATCCCTACTTCAAGGGTCCACAGGCCGGCATGACGGGCCCGGGTTCGGCCCCGCCCGGCTATCCGAAGTCGACGTCCGCGTGCCCGGTGCTCCCCAGCGTGAACGACACCATCGGCGTCACGCTCCAGATCCGCGTCCCGAACAACGCGCAAGGGTTCTCGTTCGACTTCGACTTCTACTCCGGCGAGTGGCCCGAGTACGTCTGCACCGAGTACAACGATTCGTTCGTAGCCTGGCTCCAGTCCACCGCGTGGGCCGGCACCGGCGGCGACCTGAACATCTCGTTCGACTCGATGAACAACCCGGTCAGCGTGAACAACGGCTTCTTCGACCGGTGCACACCGAACACCCAGACTGGCTGCTCGGGGAGCAAGACCGCCACCGCCGCGTGCGGCGGTGGAGCGAGCGAGCTCCAGGGAACCGGCTTCTACAACCTCGGCAGCTATTGCGGCGCCCAGAGCACGGGAGGCGGAGCGACCGGGTGGCTGACCACGAAGGCCCCCGTGAAGGGCGGCGAGGTCATCACGCTGCAGTTCATCATCTGGGACACCGGGGACCAGAACTGGGATTCGAGCGTCCTCGTCGACAACTTCACCTGGTACGGCACGGCGCAGATGACCGGGACGAGCCGACCGCCCGCGCAGTGACTCGCTCCCAGCCGTCGCTCCGGCGACGGTGAGCATCGCACGAACAAAATGGCACGAAGGCGGCCCGGTCACCCGGGTCGCCTTCGAAGAAGCTCTGCTTGTCCGCGTTGGGCGCGTCGTCGCGCGCCGTCGATTGGTTAGGATCGAACTCGTGGACCCGTCACGGTCTCGCATCGTGGTGTGCGCACTGAATGCGAGCCGCGCATCGTGTGTACGGAGTGAGCGTCCCTTCCCGGCCCGCGCCATTCGCGTGGTTCGGGCTGTCGGGCAGGATGGCCTAGCTATTCGCACCGGCCAGCTTCGATCGACCTGTCCGAGATTCCCTCGCTCGTGGCCTCGCTCACGCGAAATCCACGAACCCTCGACCTAGCACTTCGAGGGCAGCGCCTCACGGCGCCTCGAGTGACGGACCGCCCGCGCCTCATCGGCTGGAGCAGCCTTCACCTCGCACAACACCGATCTCTGACATCCCTCGTCGTCATCGCGGGCACCGCCTGGCCGGTTCCAGAACCGACCGGAAGCTGGCGGAGCGCACGCCTTGCGACGTACACCCCGCGTTCGACCCGCGCGACCTAGACCGCCGTCCTGCCGCGCCTTTCGGAACGTCAGGACCGCAATCGGGATGCCTTCCGTCGTGTCACGCTGAACCAGGGTCACCCCTGGCCCCCCTGCCACGCTCGCCGTCCTTGTTTGGATATCGAGGCGTGACATGCGCACCGTTCTCACCTCGGAGCCGCCGCGGCCTGCGCCAGCAGGTCATGCGGAGTGCTCCTCGGCCAGCGGCGCCTCGTCGACTTGCCTTGCGGCTTGCCGAGCGGAAGCGTCGCGCGATGCGTCGGACCGACTTCTGCCATCTCACTTCTTCGTACCAGTACCCGCGCCTCGCCGGATCTCGATGCGTAGTGCCGCTTTCGCGGTGCTCGCATGCGAGGTGTTTGCCTGATGCACGTCAGCGCAAACTCGCTTCGGCGGGTAGCACGAGGCCCCTTTCGTGGGGCGGTTCATCGCGGTGGGCGTTGTCTTCCCGTCGTGATGCGTGCGTACCGAGCCTCTGACACCCCTGTCGCCTCTCCCGCGATGCCGTGATCGTTCGCACGTTCACGAATCATCTCGAGAGCCGCCGAGGTCGCCCCAAACCGACTCGCGTGAACGAGCCTGCCCAGATTGCGACCTGGGGTGCCTTCCGTCTGACGAAAACCTCTGCCCCGCGACGTCCTTTCGAACGCCCGGCTCGGGCCTCTCCCGGCTCTGCGGCTTGGCCACCGCGGTGCCGGTCGTCGACGCCGTTGATCCCCCGGTTTGCCCCTTGCGGAGCTTGCCGTGAGCCTGGTCCCCGTCCACGCGCCCGTTTGCCATCGGGATCGCGCTTCTCTGGACCTTGGCGTCGTTCGTCGACTTCTGCAACCGATGTCGACGCGCGGGCACACCCTGTCGAGCTGTCGTCCCTCGCACGCGAGTGAGGCTTTCGCCCCGCTACTCGCTGGCACCAACCGATGCCAGTTGCGTTGGCCCCTCCACACGTTGCCATGTGGGGAGCCGGCGAGCCGCGCACTGCACGTCCCGGCTTTCGCACGTTACGTTCCACTTGCGTGGACGAGGCAGTTGCACGGGCCGAAGCGCTCGAGAGAAGGTAAGTGCGCGCGTTCTTGACGAATCCGCGCGTACCCTCCTCGTGACGCTCCGGGCACCCGGGTCACCGGCTCGATTCATCCCCTGGCTCTGGAGAACCTGGGGACTCATCGCACCGGCCGAGACCCTTCTTGGATGCAGCCTCGCGAAAGGCTGCACCGTCGAGAGAGTCGAGGTGCCTTTGGCCGCGCCGGAACCCTTACGCGAGCGGAGGATTGCTCCTCCGTGCGCGCCTGGACCGCGCCCCCGTCACTCGACCTCCGAAGAGGCGTTGCTCGGGGGGACGCGCGCCTTTTGTCACCCTCTCGAGGCGCCCTCTTCTGACGAGGACGGCGCTTCGAGGGGGCTCGACCCGTTGAACCAAGGAGAGCCGAAGCCCCGGTGGAACGACGAGTCGCAGCGCCCGTCACGGCTTCTACGACCGAATCAGCTCGCGGGCTGATGTGCCGCGAACTTCATGA
>VFSW01015889.1_pt1 | contig 10312 bp, 8 predicted proteins | sample 5358111 | NCBI WGS metagenome assembly VFSW01 (sample SAMN11554181, study PRJNA540505) | mine drainage metagenome | isolation source: sediment from site ElyBrook_90M | place: USA: Ely Copper Mine, Vershire, VT | collected 2017
GGGTGATTACCGGGCAGACAACCGTCGAGAACCCAGCTTCGGGCAACACGTTCCTAATCTGGACAAACGGCACGGTGCGCGACTTCGAGCTCCGTTGCTCGTTCAGACTGGTCCCAGGCGACAGCAAAGGCTTTGCAAATTCCGGTATCCAATATCGCAGCAAGATCCTCGACCCCGTGCATTGGGTGGTTGGGGGTTACCAGGCGGACATGGAGGCGGGACCCAATTACACGGGCATTCTGTACGAAGAGCGCTTTCGAGGGATCATGGCCCAACGTGGCGAAAAAGTCGTTTGGACCCCAGACGACCGCAAGCAGGTGGTTGGCTCGATTGGGTCAGCGGCTGAAATCGAAGGCTCGCTCAAAAAAGGAGGCTGGAACCAGTATGTGATTGTGGCGAAGGGCAATCATCTGCAGCAATTCGTTAACGGAATGGAAACGGTTGATGTTACAGATGATTGCGAGTCCAAGCGCGCCCTGGAAGGCGTGCTGGCCCTGCAACTCCACGCCGGCCCGCCGATGATGGTCCAATTCAAAGACATCCGAATTAAGAAGCTCAGACCGTGACGGGCCCGATTACAAAAATGTAATCGAGTTTTCGTGAACATCCCCGGCGCTGAGTCGGTCAGATGGCACGAAATGAAGAGCTATCAAAGTCGATTGGCCAAAGGGCAGGTTTGGAAGACTCGCATCGCGCAGATTGAGATTGTCGGGCTGGGCAAACGCATGATTCATTACCGCATAACCAAGCACTTAGGTGTCAAAAGGGTAAGCGCACAAATCAGCGGGATCCAGGCCATGGAAGATTACCTGCGCGCGAATCAAGCGGTGCTTATCACCGGGATCTCTAACAATTAGCGAAACCCTAAATCTCCACCGGGGTGTATCGCGAGGCCGATCTGCTCGATGCCTCCCTGGCGTCCGTTGTACCACAATAGCCATTCAGCGCCATCGTACGTGGCATACGGCTTGTAACACGCATCGCTGTCCCAGCTTTTGGCGCCCGGACGTATGACGGGATTGGCTGGATGACGTTCCCAGCCTGTGATGCCATCGCGCGAACGAGCGAGACCGATTTGCGCATGATCACGGTCTCGAAATCCGATATAGAACATCAGATGCCAGCCGCTCATTTGGACGACATGGCAGGCGGTCACTTTTTCCGCCTCCCAAGCTTGGGAGGGATTGGCCGTGAAAATCGGATTCCTCGTGTCGCGAGTCCAGATTATCCCGTCCGGGCTGGAGGCATAGCCAATGGCATCCGGCTCATACTGCCCGCCCCCCGAATACCACATGCGAAACCGCCCCATCTTCGAATCCCAAAGCACGTCCGGACACATCACGGCGACTTTCTCCCTCGGCTGTTCAGGTGACAGGACCGGACGCTCATTCTGGCGCTTCCATTCGATACCGTCCGGACTTACGGCGCACCCGATGAATGAATGCGCCTGTGCTTGTCCGGTGTACCACATGTAGTAGCGCTTTCCGCGTTTGAGAATCGACGGCCGGTTTACCTCCTCTTCCCAGCCGCTACCGGGGCGGGGTCCGAAGACAATTTGCGGCGGGCTGCTCCAATGGCGACCGTCTCTGCTGGTGACCAATGCTATGCTGTGCCTGGGTCTCCAGGAAAACCACATGCGGTAATTGCCATTCTCCCGAAGAACCGACACGTCAAAACAGGTCCCGTAAGACCCACCGAGCACCGGGTTCCCTTGGAACTTTGTCCAACCCGAGCGGGTGTCACTGGCGAGCGGGAGGACTTCTCCTTTAGCGGAGATACCCGCCACCGGTAGTGTTACCAGGAGGGTGGCCAAAGCGGCCGCCATTGGGTTTCCGGGATAACGTGGTTGTCGCATAGCCCGCGCGAACCCAATTTGGGGGAACAGCGCGGGCTTGGCAATACCGGGCAAGCGAAGCCGCCCGGCCAGGGATCTCAATTCAGAGAAGACCCAGTGTCATTGCGATGGCCTCCTGGCGGGCCGTGAGCACCTGGCGAAGCTGGGCCTGGGCTTGCTCCAGGTCAGCTCGGTTTTTTGCCCGGGCCGCTTCGACCTCAGCAATTTTTGCCTTCAGTTCAGCGGAGGAAGCATTGGCCTGGATGGCTTTCCGGAGCGCTTCGAACTCAGGACTCATTGGGCCTCGAAGCGGCCCCGGCCCTCCAGGAGGACCCGGAGGGATGCCCTGGCCGCCCGCACCGGGCCCGTTGCCAGCCCCATCCTGGCCCGGGGGTGGCGGACCCCCGGGGCCGCCAGGAAACCGGCCGTGCGGGGGAGCCCCAAGGCCGCCTGCTGCGCGCCTGGCATCCATGACGTTCATGATTAAAGCCGACATGGCGTTCCACTCCGAGTCATCCGTCACCTCGAGCCTGGTGCGAATGTGTTCCAGCATTTGCTGGCGCATTTGCGCAGGATCGAAGCTTCCCGGTGGTGGCCCATCCTGGGCTGTTACGTTCGGCGCTCCCACCAGCAGCCACGCCGCTGTTCCGAGCGCCCCCAAAACTACAAACCGAATTGAATGTTTCATAGGCGGCAATATGACACGGCGCACCTTAAGCCAACGTGAAGGTATTCATAGTTGATTCCTAATTCAGCCCGATAGATAATCAGCCCGTCCTTAAGTCCGGCCGGAACCTTTTACGAATTATGTCAAACGAGCGCCAGCGCGGTTTCACCCTGATCGAACTGCTGGTCGTCATCGCCATCATCGCGATCCTTGCGGCCCTGCTGCTCCCCGCCTTATCGCGGGCCAGAAGCAGTGCTCAGGCGACCGCCTGCTCGAATAATATCAAGCAGTTGACCCTCGCGTGGTTCGCGTACGCCGACGATAATGCAAGCCGTCTGGTTAACAATTCGAGCATGGCCGATACTCGCACCTATCGCCAGAGCTGGGTCAATAACATCGAAGACTGGGGAACGAGCCAGGAGAACACCAATCCTGCGTATATCCTCAGCGGAAAACTGGCCGCTTACGTCAACAACAACGTGGGCGTCTACAAATGCCCATCCGATAAATCGGCAGCTCAATGCGGACCGCGGCTGCGCAGCATTTCGATGAACTGCATGGTAGGGGACCCTTTGGTCAGCCCAAACCGGTTTAACCCCTCGTGGCTGCAGTTCCTCAAGGCGACGGATTTTCCGCAGCCGTCGAATTTCTATGTTTTTATCGAAGAACACCCCGACACCATCAACGATGGCTACTTCATGAACCGATGGGACGACATCAAGTGGGGCAATTTGCCGGCCTCTTATCACAACGGCACGGCCAATCTGTCCTGGGCCGATGGCCATATCGAGCGGCACCGCTGGCTTGCCAATACCGTGCGACCGCCGGTCAAAGGCGCGGTTGGCAGCGGTTTCGTTCCTTCACCGCCCAACGATTACCTGTGGCTGCGGCAGGCCACGAGCATCAAGCTCAACTGAACGCCGTACTGGCTCAGCGCGGACTGCAAAAGCGGCCGAATTCAGCACACAAATCCATTGCGCAGGCCGTAGTAAACCTCGTTCCACCTCAGAACCTGTTTGAACTGGCGCAGCGTGGTCGCTGCATCGATCACGACCAGCTCGAGGCCGGCCAGCTCCGCGAAATCCTCCATCATCTCCGAAGTCACCGATTGGCTGAAACCGGTGTGGTGCGCGCCCCCGGCATAAATCCAGGCGGCAGAGGCGATCTGGAGGTTGGGCTTGGGAATCCAGATGGCGCGGGCGACCGGCAGCTTCGGCAGGGCCTGCTCCGGCGCAACGACATCCACTTCATTGATCAACAGCCGAAAGCGATTGCCCAAGTCGATCATTGAGGCGTTTAGACCCGCTCCGGCAGGCGTATCGAACACCAACCGCACTGGGTCAGCCTTTCCACCAATACCCAACGGATGGACCTCCATCGAGGGCTTCCCCTGGGCGATGCTGGGGCAGATTTCGAGCATGTGGGCCCCCAGCACAAGGCTGCGGTCGGTATCGAAGTGGTAGGTGTAATCTTCCATGAACGATGTGCCCCCCTTGAGTCCCGTCCCCATCACTTTCATCGCGCGCACCAACGCACAGGTTTTCCAGTCTCCCTCGGCCCCGAAACCATAACCCTCAGCCATCAGCCGTTGCTCCGAAATGCCGGGCAGTTGTGCAAGGCCGTGCAAATCCTCGAAAGTCGTTGTAAAGCCCTTGAATCCGCCTTCGGTCAGGAAGGCGCGAAGCCCGATCTCGATACGGGCTGCCTCACGCAACGATTGGCGCACCGAATTCTGATCGCGCAGCTTGGGGGAGAAGCGATAACTGGCCTCGTAGCTTGCGACAAGTTCGTCAACGGCCTTGTCAGTGCTGGCGTTGATGCGCTCGACGAGGTCCCCCACGCCGTAGCCATTTACGGAATATCCAAACTGCATCTGCGCAGACACCTTATCCCCTTCGGTTACGGCGACTTCTCTCATGTTGTCACCGATTCGGCAGAATTTCGCCCCCTGCCAGTCGTGCCAGGCGGCGGCAGCGCGGCACCAGCTTCCCAATTGTTGCTGGATCTGGGACTTCTGCCAAAAACCGGCTATAACTTTCCGGTTCAGCCGCATGCGGCTCATGATGAACCCATGCTCGCGGTCCCCATGCGCAGCCTGGTTGAGATTCATAAAATCCATATCAATCGTGGACCACGGGATGTCGCGATTGAACTGGCTGTGCAGATGCGCCAGCGGCTTGTGCAAGTGTTTCAAACCGTTGATCCACATCTTGGATGGAGAAAATGTGTGGCACCAGGTGAGCACCCCGATACAATTAGGGCTGCTATTGGCCTCCTGACAGAGCGCGGTCACCTCCGATGGGGTCGTAACGACCGGCTTAAACACCACTCGGGTCGGGATGGCGGCCGCGGCGTTCAGAGCAGAAACGATGTGCTCGGAGTTCGCGGCGACTTGCTTCAGAGCGTCGGGGCCGTACAGGTGCTGGCTGCCGGTGACGAACCAGATTTCCAGTGTCTTAAGGTCGATCATTGCTTTGCAAAATAATGCGGTGACTCCCAGGGAGCCCCCACCCAGCCTGACGATCGGGCCAGCGAATGGCAACTCCAGTTTGCGAAGCAGAATCGCCATTTTGCGCACCTCGGGTTTTCATGCTGAACGGTTGCTGCCAAAGCGTTTGCGGTAGGCCAAAGGGCTTAAGCCCTTGCCGGCCCGGAAGTAGCGTGCAACGTGTTGGAGGTCTTCAAAACCCAGGGATTCTGCAATTTCGGCCACGGGTAAGGTCGTTTCCACCAGCATCCCGGCGATCAGGTCCGTCCGAACCCGGCGAATCTCATCGAGTGCCGAACGGTTGAGGAGTTTGCGGAAGCGTTTCTCCAAGACGCGTCGAGAAAGCCCTGCGGCTTGCGCGGTTGACGACACCGTCACACCGGTTCGGGCATGGTCACGGATGAATTGCAGCGCCTTGGCCAAGTGTTCGTCTTCTACGGCGAGGATGTCCGTGGAGCGGCGCGCTACCACGTGAGTCGCGCGCACAAGGATTCGGGATGGCGTTGTGCTGCTTCCACGCATCAGAGCGGAAAGCGCCTGCGCCGCTTCGTAGCCGGCACGTTCGAAATTGAGCGCCACACTCGACATGGGCGGGTTGCAGATCCCGCACACGATCTCGTCGTTGTCCGCACCGATAATGGCCACATCGTCGGGTACGTGGAGGCCGGAGGTCGTGCAGGCTTCGATCACTTCCTTGGCGAGGTCGTCGTTGCAACCCATCAGACCCACCGGTTTGGGCAAAGGCCGCAGCCAGCGCAGGATGGATTCACGGGTCTTTCGCCAGCCACCGTCTTTCTGCGTGGCAGGCACAAAATGAGCGTGCACCTTGTGATTCTCCTGCTCGATGCGCTGCCGGAAGGATTCACAGCGCAGTTCGGACCACGGAGTTTCGGAATACCCGCAGAAGGCAAAATGTCTGAATCCGCAGCTCAGCAGATGCTCAGCCGCCATGCGGCCGATCGCCTCGCTATCGGTGACAACGTTGGCCATTCCCGGGAATTCCTTAAGTCGGTGGCCAACCACCACGGCGGGGATCCCCTCCGCCAGAACCTCTTCCACGTGCTCGACATCCCGCAGGATGCTACCGTCGGCGCGCAGCGGGCGGCCTGTGGGTCGGGTGGCCTGCCACCCGCCCGGTTCCCAGTAAAAAGACCAAGCCCCGTGATCGTGGCAAAAGTTGGCAACTCCGCGCAGAAGGGCGCGGCCTGTTTCGCGAGACGATTCGATCAGCAGTACAACCTTCGGCACCCGGGTCATGGCGCCGCCAGGGGTAACATATCCGCTGCAGGAGGAGCCACTATTTAATCGGTCGAACACGGCGGGCCGGCGGTTGGGCCAGGCAGATTGCGTTGATCGAAACGAGCTCACGAACACGACGTTTTAGATACTAACGGTGCTGTTATTTCTTTAATCGGAAAAACTCTTGAAGAGCCGGCGTCGTCAAGGGGAATGGGCTGAGGCCATTGGAAACAACCGTCCAGGGTCCAGCCGCGGAGGGTCCGGCCATCAGGTTGGCGGCGGTGTCGCTCCAATAAAGGACAGACTCGTCCGAAAAACGGGCCCAGGCCAGCACCGGTGGGTCGGTCGCGCCGTTAAGCGAGCGAACCAAGTAGGCGCGTGGAGCGCCCAGGAGTTGACCACCGGTCGGGTCGCTCAAGGTAAGCCGTATGAGCGAGCAGTTCCCCAGGTTGGTCAGCACGAGGGGCAGAGTTTTGGCGAGCTCGCCAGGCGCCAAGACCAGCGTCCCGCTCGCCAAGAAGCCCGCGGGGCATTCCACAACGTAGTTGACCGAGACGGCGTTGGTAATAAAGGAACTGAGTTGCACTACAACACCGTTCGAAAGCCCGGCAAGGTTCTGTTGGTTCGTGACGGCAAAACCAATACCCACAGGAGAATCCGGTAGGGCCTGGAACCGAACCACCGAGAGAGAGTTGGCAGGGAAGGTGTAGTTGAAGTTGGTCGAGACCCCGTTGATTGCGCTGGTGACAGGGTAAACTTTGGCCGGCTCACTTAGGGAGTTTTCGTCGGAAGGGGCGGCTGAACTGAGCAAGGTTGCGGTGGCGAAAGGAGCCAACGCCCGAGCTGCGTTGAGGGCCAATTGCGTGGATATCGGTTGCGACGAAACGTTGACGGCTTTGAGAATAATCTGCCCGCGGGAGGAAGCATAGGTCGCCGAAGCCAGGAGCGTCGGTGTCGAGCCATAACTCACGTCGTGAATCAACTGGCCGTCCAGATAACACTGAATCCGGCTCCCGCTCAATACAACTCGGATATCGTACCACCGACCGGTTTGTACTGGCCCCGGGACGGCGCTGCCGAGGATGGATTTTGTGCCGTTGACCATTTGTTCGATGGCATCCTGGGTATTATTCCAGCCGCCGATGTTCCACCAGGTCCAATTGTTGTCGTCCAGCCAGTTAAACAGGATCAGAAAGCCTTCTGCACCGCCGGTTTTACGAGCGCGCAAAGTGATGGTGTAGTTGCTCCAATTGGTATCGCCGGTAGTCGAACGGCAGTCGGTGGTGATGGCGGTTTGCTGATAAACACCTCCGCTTTCGCTCCAGGTGCCATTGTAAACGCGCCACCCTGCAGCCCCCGAAGTGAAATCACTCTGAAAGAAAGCCGCTCCGTTGCTGGTGGCAACCACATTCGTGTATTCGACCTGGGTATTCCATGATCCAAGGCCGATCGCTCCGTGGGGCGGCGGGCCAGTATTTCCGGTGACGGTCAGGCTCAAAGGCAACACGAGGTCGCCTCGGTTTTGGGAGAACATCTGCTGCACATAATACGAGGGCGTTCCGTAAACCTGATCGCTGGTGAAGTAAATCAGGTCCGGGTTCCAATCCTTGTTACTTAAATTGGCGAAGAGTGGAGCGTACGAAGCCATGGCCACCACATCTGCGTTCCGCTCGAGCCCAGTCATGAAGGCTGCTTCGGCTAGTGCGCCCGCAAGATTGCCATTCCCGCTCCCGGAGGTTACCGCGTATTCACCCACGTACACCTTAGGTCCGCTGCGGTCGTAGGCGTCGTAGCGGTTCGCATTATTGATAAAAAAGGCGGGATTGGAGTAGTAATGCTCGTCCATGATCTCCACGGGACGCGAAATCGGAATCCCACCCCAGACATCGGCGATGAGATGCATCTGGGGGTATTGCGACTTTATGGCGTCGTAAAACAGCGCGTAGCGGTCGTTATACGAGGAGCCGCCGTTTTCGTTGCCAATCTCCATGTACTGCAGATTAAATGGCGCCGGATGCCCATTCGCGGCACGCTGCGCGCCCCAGTAGGTGTTTGTGCCTCCATTGGCATATTGAACGGCGTCGAGACCCTCCTGCACCCACGGCGCCATTTGAGAGAGCGGCACGGCATTCTGATTCACGTCCATGCCGCAGTTGATTACGAATAGCGGTTGTGCGCCCAGATCTTCGCACATTTGCAGGTACTCGTGGTAGCCCAACCCATTGCTCACTATGTAACCCCAAAGGTTAGCCCGCTCCGGCCGGTTGGCAGGATCTCCGACCGTCGGTTCCCAGTGGTAAGCGTTTGCCAGGGACATGCCGTCCACCCAGCTCCCGCCTGGGAAGCGAACAAAAGACGGTTTCAGCTCCACCAGCATGTTTGCCAGGTCCGGCCGCAATCCATTGGTGCGGCGGTTAAAGGTTGACTCTGGGAAGAGGGAAACGAAATCGATCCAAACCGTCCCGGTCTGGGAAACACTCAATCTGAGGCGAGCGGCCGGGTCCGAGTGGTTGGGCACGAGCGAAACTTTGAAGCGCTGCCAATTTGTAGTTAAGCCATTGACTGACGCTTCGGCGTAAACGGTGGTCCCGTTGGAGTCTTCGAGCGCGGCTGCGATTGACGGACCAGCGCTGCCTCGAGCGTAGAAACTCAGGGCATAGTTGGCGCCCTGGGCTGCCGGGATTCCCCAGTAGCCACCGTTGGCTGTGCCCACGCTCCCCACCCCGCTCTGGAAGGTCAAGCGCAACGACTGAGCATTGGTTGCGCTCACCGGGAAAGACCGATCCAGACTCATCTGGCCCACTGCGCTTCCGGTGGTGATCAGGGTCCAATACGGAATCGCATTGGTGCTGTCTTCGAAGGAGCGGTTTCGGATTAACTCGGCGTAAAGTCCCCCGTCACCGGCAGAGTTGATTTCCTCGAAAAAAACGCCAAACAGGTTGGAGCTGAGCTGAATTCCCGGGCGCTCCGCATCCACCGTCAGCGTTGCCGAAACCGCAAAGGCCACGGCCGGCGAAAGGAGGACCCATGGCCAAAAAGCCAAGGACCTCATCCGGGTCCTCATCCGGGTCCAGTTCATTTCAGTCCTGTAAAAAACAGGCGGGCGAGACCCAGTTCTCGCCACCCTGCCCATTCCATTGCGTACCTTGCTTCTAACCCTGCAACCTAAAGCAATCTGCCGACTCAGCCTCTGCCCGGTGCCCCTTCAACGCTCTTTCACTAGGAGCCAGGGTCGAGTGCTTAAGCTTGTGAGCTCAGCCGATCGGCTCATTATTTAGAGAGTCGAAAGTACTGAGCCTTACCCGAGGCCGGAACGGAGACCTGCCAGGAGTTGCCCACAACCTGCGGGGTTTGGGTCACCTGTGTCCACGCTGCCGGAGTCAGGCTCGGAGTGGAGAAAAGATTGAACCCGGTCGAGGCCGCGGGCCAGCTAATCGTGAGCATGCCCCCCGAGAGCGAAACCTCGAGCGTGGGCCCGGCAGCGCTCAACAGTTGGTTGGGTCCCAGGCCCTGGGTCTGGGCGATTTCGTCGGCGTGCAGCACGCCACTGTAAATTCGGAATTCATCGATGGTGCCCTTCAAACCCGGATCCGGCCAATTGTCAGCGCCGATTAAGTTACGCACATCCTGCACGCCGGACATTTGGATGGTGGTGTTGTAGGCATAGTTCATGAGCACGCCATTGGTGTAGCAGGCGATGTAACCGGCCGGTGGATCAAACACGCAGACAATGTGTAGGTTGGTAAGCCCGTCCAACCCCGGCTGAGAGGAGGCGAATTCGGTGTGGACGTTGGCGTTATCGGAATCCGAAATTCCGGTCACCGTATAATTGCCTGAGGCATGAACGGAATTGTGTATATCGTAGGCCGCCTGGCCACTCGCATTCTGCGACCCAAAGTCGAACAGGTTGGCCCAGGTATACTGTCCGGGAAAGACCGTGGCCCAAGCTTCGATGGTGACGGCAGTGTTGTTGGTTACCACGCCGGCTGGCAACTGCAGATAATCAAGCGCCGGGGCGGTGGTGGTCGCGTTGGGCAGCACGAGTTGTCCGCTACTCACTGTGGCGCTGCCCACCAGCGTGCCG
>VFSW01015890.1_pt1 | contig 10311 bp, 9 predicted proteins | sample 5358111 | NCBI WGS metagenome assembly VFSW01 (sample SAMN11554181, study PRJNA540505) | mine drainage metagenome | isolation source: sediment from site ElyBrook_90M | place: USA: Ely Copper Mine, Vershire, VT | collected 2017
GTCCATTCCAAGGACGGTAAAACGAGGCGCTTAAGTAGCCAAAAATCCGGGGCCACCCTGGAGGTGGACGCTGATCATGTACATGCCCATTTTGCCGGCGCTTCCGCGCGAGCAGCTGTAACCGGTTCGCTGGTCTAGGGGGCCACAAGCCCCCTCCGCCCGTGACACTGGGGCAAGCCCCGAAGTCGAGGCGGTGCTACGCGACTGCTCTTTGTATCGCTAATTCGACCTTGGGGCCAACTTCCTTTGTCAAGGCATCTTTGGCCCATCCAAGTTTCAGCTGTTCCGCGATCCTCAGTGCCGACTCGTAGTGCTCCCCGGCCTTAGTTCCGTTCTTGGAGTACGCGTAGACTTCAGCCAAGTACGCGTGGGCGAACACCACGAGGTCCGATGGGGGCAGCCTTCCCAACACGGTGATGCTGCGCTCACCGTGGGCAATAGATTCCTGGATCAGATTGACGTCCCCGCCTTGGTCGGCTTGCCGGAACTCGGCCGCACACAGCTCGGCTAGTGCGTGCCCGAGGACGTGGTCGTTTCCGAGCCTTTCCGCCAACGTGGTGGCGTGACGGGCGTACCCGATGGCCTCGGTCCACCGGCCGGCCTGGCCCGCCGCCGCGGCCATTCCGTCCAGAGTGTACGTCAGCTGGTTAAGGTAGCCAAGGGACTCGGCTTCGGAGCGGACCACGCGCAGCTCGGACTCGGCGTCCTCTCCGCGGCCCATTCTCAAGTAGGCGTGGGCCCGAACGAGCCGGAGGTTGAACGCGATGTCCGAACGCCCCGCCTGGCGCGCTTCGGGCAGAGCGTCCGCCACGATCTGGAGCGCGACTTCGGGCCCGCTCTGCAGTTCCTCGAGTCGCGACCAGGCCGCGATCGCCTCCAGGGCGAGGTCGGTGATGTGGTACCGCCGGGCCGCCAAGAACGCCTCTTGGAACCGGTTCCGGGCGGCATGGCTGTCGCCCTGGGCTTCGGCGAGTCTCGCTTGGGTGAGGGTAAAGAAGGCCTGGAGACGGCGGCTGATCGGCCCGATCCGCTGCGCTTCCTGGAACTCTCCGGCCGCCGCGGCGAGGTCGCGCAGCCGCAGGTAGAGGTCGACGATCGCGAGCGTGAACTCGCAGGCCAGCTTCGGGTCCTCGTGGGACTCCGCGATCGCTCGGCGGAGCGAGACGATCGCCTCCGAGTAGTCGGAGTGCAGCCGCAGGAGGGTCGCTTCGGACTCGAGTACGCGGACCTTCGCCGGACCGCGACCGAGGGCGTTCGAGAGCCGCCGGAACGAGGTCCGCAACGGCTCCGAGTACCCGAGGCTCAGGAGCGTCCGGCGCTGCTGGGAGAGGAGGATCGCGGCCGGTTTCCAGGCTTCGCCGGCGACGAGGTGGAGGAACCGTTCCCGGACCGCTTCGCCCCGGTGGCTGCGCCCGTAGTAGCTGGCGAGCTTCAGGTGCCCTTCCCGCTCTTCGGTCGAGCCGACCCGGGAGCCGAGGGCGGTACGGACCACCTGGAGGGCCTCGATCCGTCCCTGGAGGGTCTTCTGGAGGAGGCCCATCTTGGTGAGCTCGTTCAGCCGGACCGACGTGAGGGCCCCCCCTTCGAGGATGAACGCGGGGGGAAGCGGCTCGTTCGCGAGGGCGACGGGCAAGAGGGCCTTCACCTCGTCGAGCGGCAAGCGGTTGACGACCTGGATCGGAAGGGTTGTCGCGTTCGCGTCGAGCCCGGGGTTCGAGACGGCCAAGTGCAGGAGGAGAGGTGACCCCATCGTCGCCTGGAAGACCGACTCGAAGCGGTCGGCGAGCCCCCCTTGGCGGTCCGTGAGGTCGTGCGCGGAAGCCCGGTCCAGACCCCCGATCGTCAGCCGGTGGGCGGCCATCTTCTGCGAGTCGAAGATCGGTGGCTCCTGGCTGACGAGGTAGAACTGGTGGTCCCGGGCCTTGCCGAGGGCCACGATGAACTCTTCGAGGAACTTGCGGACGTCCGGGCCCGCCATCTGCACGTCGTCGATGACCGCGGCCAGGCCGCGGTCGCCGAGCGCCCGGCTCGTGAGGTCGGCGACCTCCCGGGGGATCGGAGCCCGGGGAAGCTGGGTGTAGTAGGCGAGCTGGGAGCCTCCCAGGAACGAGAGGGCGTGGGAGAGGGCCACGACGAACTGCCGCGGGGAGCTCGCCGGTCGCACCGGGAACCAGAACGGGATCCGCCCCCTCTTCACCCGCCTCAGGTGGCGGCTGACGAGGGAGGTCTTTCCCATGCCGGGGGGCCCGTCGACGAAGACGACGCAGCTCCCCTCTCGGGAGAAGTCGGCGAGCTGGGCCAGCTCCTCCTTGCGGCCCAGGAACGGGTGGGGCGGCGGAGGGACTTCTCCCGAGAGGAGGGGAACCTCCCGGGTCTCCCGACGGAGGCGGAGCCGTCCCTCCTCCGTCAGTCGGTAGACGAGCTGCTTGCGAACCCCGTCGCGGACGAGCCCCCGGCCGGAGCTGAGCAGCCCCTCGTTGACGAGGGATTCGAGGGGCCGGGACATCGAGCAGGGGTGGTAGCCGAGGGCTTTCGCGAGCTCCCGCTGGCTGATGCCGAACCCGCCCTCCTCGGTGGGAGCGTGGGTCTCGACATAGTCGAGGATCTCGATCGGGAGGTAGGTCTGCGCCCCCATCGGGGCTAGGTACTCGCCCTCGCCTACTTAGAGTTATTTTGTACAAATTAACTCCTGAGATTTAAGTACCAATTCCCCCCACGGGATAGTTGGTATGAGTCGGACCCAGGAGAGCGGTGCCTACCTCGGAGGCATCGGAACGATGCTCGGAGACGCCGACGTCTGTCCTTCCTGCGGCCAGGCTCACTCCGACCAGAAGTTCGCGTTGCGCCACGGGGAGCCCCGCGAGTGCCCCCGCGTGGTCCTCGGAAGCTTCCCCGTCATGGCCCGACCCGACCCCGACCCGCTCGAGGACCTCCCGGTCCGGGTCCTCGTGGCCCGCCAGATCCGCGAGTTCGAGCTCCCGGCTCCCGTCGCCCTCGGTTCGCTGCCGATCGCCCGCCGCGAGCCTCCGGCGGCCCGGTCGCGCCCCCTGAGCGCCCCCTGGCTCCTCCCGCCCGACCTCGGCGAGGTCCTCTGATGTTGCGGACCGAGCGCCCGGCGAACCCTTCCCGCTTTTCGGAAACCGGGGGCGCGCTCGGGGGTCGCGAGCTCCTGCTCGCGGTCGCTCCCCCGCCCCGCCTCTCCCCGCACGCCGTCGGAGGCTGGCCGAACTGGCTCGTCCCGACGTTCCGGTCCGGTGGACACCGGCCGGCCGTACGCCTTCTCACTGAGGAGCTGGAATGACCCGCCCGATCTGACCTCATCCCTCACGATGATCTGGCCCCCGTGGGGTACCCGGTCCTACGGGGGCCGCCTTTTTTCCCGGGTCGGACGAGCCCCCACGACCCTTCGGCTCTTGACGAGCGCAAACCAAAGATACCCGCGCCCCGTGGCCGCGCTCGGTAGCGACCATGGCGCAAGCCGCGTGCTCGGTGTGTAAGGGACCCCTGGAGGCCGGATTCGTCGCCACGACCAACGGCTCGGGGCTCTTCTGGGCCCACGAGGCGTCTTCGACCCGCTTCCGCCCGAAAGGGCTCGAGGTGCTGGTCCCGACCGGGTTCGCGGGAACCTACTCGGCGAACCTGCCGGGGGCTCGCTGCGCGAACTGCCGCACGATCGTTCTCAGCCTGGGCCCGGCCAAGAAGTGAGCCCGCCCTAGGCTCCCGGGCCAGCGACCGTCAACCCCTTGACGAGGATCGTGGGGCTGAGGACCCCCTCGGAGAGGACCGCGTCGGAGCCGAGCGCGCCGATCGTGGAGAGCATCGACGGCGACCCCGGCGGGGCCAGGACGACCCCTCCGACGGTCCCTCCCCGCACGGGCTCCGCGAGCTTGCCGTTGCGGATACGGTAGCCGATCCGTACCTCGCCGCCGAAGGCGGTGGAGAGCGGGTCCGGGACGGCCCAGCCGAGCTGCTGGACCCAGATCCCGTCCCCGGCCGCCTCGACGACCTCCCGGTCGCTCCCCGAGGTACCCGGTTCGATCACGATCGTCGTCGACGTGCCGACGGGGGCGTGGAGGAAATGGCGCCAGTCGCGGAACCACTCGCCGTCGCGGACGCCGTTGCCGGTCGACGGGAGCTCGAAGGCGGCGCCGTGGAGGAGGTCGTAGAGGAGCCCCGACACGACCCCGTTCGATACGAGCGTGCGGCTGCGCTGGGGCGTTCCCTCGGCGTCCACCGCGCCGGAGGAGATCGCCCAGGGGATGCGGCCGTCGTCGCGGACCGAAAAATCGGGGACGCCGACGACCGTCCCCTCCGCCGGCGCCACTTCGCGCAGGCGGGCGCCGCCGGTGAACCGGAAGCCGAGGACGCCCGGGAGGATCCCGGCCACGACGGACGACGGCAGGACCACGGGACGCTCGCCGGACGGGGTCGGGCGGGCCCGGCGGACGTCCCGCGCGAACCCGCACCACGCCTCGACCTCCCCGGGCACGCGCCCCGGCTCGATCCGGCGGAAGGTGTCGTTGACCCAGTACTCTCCGGGAGGAGGCCCCTCCGGGCCGCCGAACGCCTTCACGGCGATCTCGAGGGCGACCGTCGTGTGGGCGAACGAGGTCCGAGCGCCGGCCGAGTTCGCGATCGAGGCCTCGGTGAGCGTCGCGCGCAGCGAGCCGAAGCTCGGAACGACATCGGTCTTGCCGTCGAAGGCGGAGAGGAGCGTCGCCACGTGCGCCTCCAGCGCTTCCATCGGCCGCTCCCAGAGGGTACGGTCCCGGATTTCGACGGGCGCGGCCGAGGGGCCGCTCCCCGACGGGAGCGCGACCGACTTCGCCGGGAAGACGGAGTGGCGGGCCACGGCCTCCGCCTCCGCGAGGGCGCTCCCGATGCCCTCGTCGGAGAGGTCGGTCGACGCCTGAAAGCCGACCCCGGTTCGGCCGTCCCGCGGCCGCAGCACGCGGACCCCGTACCCTTCGAGGAGGATCGGCCCCCGGACGATCTCCACCGAACGGCCCGTGAGGTGGATCTCGTAGCGACGGATGCGTTCCCCAAAGACGTCCCACGGGCCGTCGGCCCGGAGACGGTCGGCGACCCGGAACGCGGTCTCGGCGGGCGGGGTGCCGGTCACGCCGACCCCACTACGGCCGTCGAAAGAAGGTACGTCCCGCCGGTGCCCGCCGGCAGGAGGTCGGTGTGTCCCTTCCCGCAGTAGCCGGTGCCGAGCTCGAAGTCGGCGCGGCGGCTGATCCCGCGCGTCGCCCGGAGGAAGTCGAGGACCTTTCCCGAGAGCGCCATCGACGTCACGAGGTCGGTGAGCCGGCCGTTCTCGATCTTCCGCCCCTTCTTCACCTTGAGCTGCATCTGGCCGCCCTGCGGGTCCTCGATACCGCTCGTCGCCCGTTGGAGGAGGATGCCGGCCTTCGCCTCCCGAACGAGCTCGTCGAGCGTCCAGTCGCCCGGCTCGACGTACGTGTTCGTCATCCGCACGAACGCCCGGCTGAGGAAGTCGGCGCGTCGCGTGTTCCCGGTCGCCTTCGTACCGTACGCGGCGGCCGTTTCGCGGTCGTGGAGGGCCCCGACGAACCGTCCCCGGTCGACCAGGACGGTCTTCTGGCCCCGGTGGCCCTCGTCGTCGAAGTAGATCGTCCCCCAGCCCCCCGGATACGCCCCGTCGTCGACGATCGTGAGCATGTCGGGCCCCAGCGTCTCCCCGAGGCGCGGCTGCAGGTACGAACGGTCGCGGAGGAACTGGTCGGCCTCGGTGCCGTGGCCGAACGATTCGTGGGCCATCGTCCCCGCCACGCTGGGGTCGAGTAGGACGGTCATCTCGCCGGCCGGGGGCGCTTTCGCGTGGAGGAGCTCGAGGGCGCCGTGCGCAAGGCGGGTGACCTTCTCCTCGGTCAAGAAGCGGAGCTGTTCTCGACCGCCGAGCCCTCCCTCGCTGAGGAAGTCGAACTCGACTCGACCGTTCTCGAACGCGAGCGGGGCGACGCTCCCCCCGACCCGGGAGAGCCGCTGGAAGCAGCGAGCACCGGCGCTGTTGAGGTAGAACCGTTCCTGGTCGGTCCAGCCGATATGGACCTGGGCGTCCCGAACCCCGGGGACGGACGTCGCCCAACCGAGGGCGTCCTTCGCGAGGCGGATCATCTCTTCCGGGTCCACGTCTCGCATCGGGCGGGCCGGCTCCTCGGTCCTCTCGCCCCGCGTCGTCGCCGGCTCTCCGGGCGGATCGGTCCCGGCGAGCGCGTTCTCGAGCTGCCGGTCGAGCATCTCGACGGCGTTCCCCAGACTCGCCCCGCTGAGGTCGGAGGTCGCGGCCTCGACCCACCGTTCCCCGCCCCAGGCCCGGACGATCGCGCCCTCGAGCCGCGGCTGGGGAGCGAGGGACGTCGACCGCGTGTCGAGGCGAGCGCCGAGGCCGCGGGAGCGGTCGGCCATCACCTCCACGAACCGAGTCCGTCGGCCGAGCCGCTCTAAGAGGCGGACGAGCTCGGCTTCGTGGTCGCGCAGGTCGGACATCGGCGCCCGTCGCAATCGCGCACCTCGCTTTAACCTGACCCGGCCGCGCGGGAGCGGCGGAGCGGTCTCGGGCCGCCGACGGATCGGGCGCGCCCGGCACGTCGCCCTCCCAAAGCGAGCGGGCGGTCCGGCCCGGACCGAGGCCCTATAACCGCCGGTGGATGTCGGGTCGCCGTGCCCCGCACCGCTGCGGTACGCGACTTCGGGCTGACCGGTTTCGATCACATCGACGTGCGGATCCGCGACCGCCCGAAGGCGAAGCGGTTCTTCGTCGAGCAGCTCGGAATGGACGTCATCGGCGAAGGTCCGGACCACACCTTCCTCCTCTTCGGCGACCAGGTGCTCGGCCTCCGGGACGCTCCCGACGGCGAGAAGGCGACCGGCGTCGACCACATCGCGTTCCGAGTGAGCGAATGGACCGGCCTACGCAACCGGGTCGGTCGAGCCCGCGTCGTGATCACGGGCGAGAAGGAGCGGGACGACTCGCGTTCGCTCTTCTTGAGGGGACCCGAAGGGCTGCGGATCGAGCTCGTCTGGCGGCCCGACCCGCACGCCCATACCTGCTCCCACGGGACCGTGGCGACCGTCCCGCCGGCCGCGGACGAAGACCCGGAGTGAAGGCCCGCCGGCGGGGGGCCGCCTAGCTTCGCGCCCGCGGAGCGGCCCGGGCGAGTTCGGGCACCCGGGCGAGCCACGGTTCGTACTTCGGGATCTCGCCGCGCAGGGCCCGGTGGTACGTCTCCATGATCTCGCGCGTGACCGGGCCCGGCGCCGCGGTGCCGATCGCGTAGGCGCCGATCGCGCGGATCGGCGCGAGCTCGGCGTACGTCCCCGTGAAGAACGCCTCGTCGGCGGAGAGAAGCTCGTTGACGGAGATCAGCTTCTCGACGGTCCGGTAGCCGAGGTCGGCCGCGATCCGCAGCGTTGTGTCGCGCGTGATACCGAGAAGTATGTCCGACTCGAGCCCGGGCGTGTAGACCGTCCCGTCGCGGACGACGAAGACGTTCTCGCCGGTCCCCTCCGCGACGTACCCGTTCGAGTCGAGCAGGATCGCCTCGTCGTAGCCGTCCTGGGTCGCGTCGGCGCCGGCGAGGTAGCTCGAGAGGTAGTTGCCCGCCGCCTTCGCGAACGAGGGGAGAGCGTCCGAGTGCGGCTTACGGAACGGAGAGATCTTCGCGCGGACCCCGAGGTCGGACTCGTCCCCGAGGTACTTCTTCGCCGGGATGACGGCGATCGCGAGCGACACCTTCCCCTTGAGGTTCTTGACGCCGAGGGCCGGCTCGCCCCGGTACACGAGCGGCCGGATGTACGACGGCAGAGTGTGGTTCGCGACCTGGGTCTCGAGGATCGCCTGCTCGATCTCCTCCGCCGAGTACGGGATCGGCATGTGGTAGAACTTCGCCGACGCGATCAGCCGCGCCACGTGCTCCTTGAGCCGGAAGACGGCCCCCCCGCGCGCGGTGGGGTAGGCCCGGATCCCCTCGAAGACCCCGACGCCGTAGTGCAGGGTGTGGTTGAGCACGTGAACCTGCGCCTGGGCGAAGTCGACCAGCCGTCCGTCCATCCAGATCTTCTTGCCGTTAGCGGCCATCATGAGCTGGTCGTTCCCGGGGTTCCCCGAGTTCCTCCGGCTCCTACGAAGGGGGTCCCCTCTAAAACCCTTCCCGCGCTCCCGGCCGCGTTCGTCGGCTCCGCTGAGACGCCCTCCCCCCGTCCTTCACGTCGACTCCTCCCGTGAACCCGGGATAAGGCGGGCGGACCGCGGCCCCGGCGGGAGTCCCGCGACTCCGATGGTGCTTGGATGTAGGAGGTCGGGAACATAGTTTACAATGAACACCCCGCCACAGTGCACGTCGAAGTTTTTCGTGTCCGCTCGCGAGAATCTGTTCCGGCCGGTTCACGAGGGCATCCGATCGATGCGGTACGAGTCGGCGGGCCGGTTGCAGACCGCGATCTATGGCGACCTGGCCGAATCGAACGAGATCGTCGCGCGGCTGGAGCACGACCTCGGAGATTCCCTTTCGAACGGTCTTATCGGCCGGCTCCGGACCCACTCTACCCACGAGGAGAAGGACGTCTCTTCCGGGATGCGTCCTCACGACCCCGATGTGGTCGGCGGGAGGATGAAGGAACACACCGGGGGGCCCGGCGCGTCCGTGACGTCCCGAAGGCCTGCGACGAGATCTTGGACGTCACGTCTCCCGCCCGCCGCATCGAAGTGGGGGACCGACTGGACCCGGAGTCGAACGACGGGTTCGCGTCCTACCTCTCGCGCCTCAACAACGAAGAGGCGACGAGGGTGCCCGTCATGTGGGAGCGGTTCCCGGACGAGCCGCTGCGCGCGATGAGGGCCAAGTTCTACGACTCCGCGCCCCCTCCCCTGTTCCCGGCTCGGATGCGCGGGACGCTCCGATCGTTGAACGCGATCGAGCTCCTCGTGCTCTTTTCGGGACTCGGGGCCGGCCATGAAACCCCCCGCTACAACGAGTGCCTCAAGCCGACATGCGGACGCTCGACCGGCCCCACGTGCGAGCCCTCGAGGACCCGTTCGGTCTCGGCCCCGCCGGACTTCCTCCATCGCTCCAACACGGCCGATGACGTACGGATCTGTCCCGTCGCGCTATCGATCTTCGGGACGTCGGCCTTCTCGACGGAGGAGGACAGGTCCTCGAAGGGTGCGGTCGAGTGGGTTCGACCGCAGGGGAGTCTCCGTGGGTGCTCCGCCCTCTTGGCTCGCGAGCGTCGACCCCGTCGGGCTCTTCGACGGGCTCGCGTCCCGCCGAGATGTCCCCTCGCACTTCGCCCCCGCGCGTGTCCGGCCCGAACGGGGCCAAATCACGTGGCGAGTGCGAAGATTGAAGTAGACGATTCCGCCAATGCCCGTGTTCTCCCAACGACGCGCAGGGAAGTTCTCATCAGGAGCGAAACCTTGCACGTCTCCGGAACCGTCCCTACGCCGACCGCGATCCTCGTCGCGGGCGACGAAGAGACTCGAGTGCTCGTGCGAAGTCTTCTCCGTCTTCACCACGTTCGGGTCGACGGCGAGGCGGAAGGGGCGACCCACGCCCTCGAGCTGGTGCGCGGCCACCGGCCGTCGTTCATGGTCGTGGACGTGAACTTAGCCGAGGGAAGCTCCACGGCGCTGATCGCGGACGCACGGGCGATCCTGTCGCGGCTGCGGGTGATTCTCCTCGCGCCGGCCTCGCATCCGCCCGAGCTCGCTCCGGAAGAAGCGGCGCGGCCCGACGTCGTGTTGCTCCGACCGTTTCGGATCCGAGAGTTCGCCGGTGCCCTGCTCGAGCCGGAGCCTGGCCACGAACCCCGGCCCGGCTGAGATGGCGGCGAACGCAGAGCCTCTCGTTACCGTCCGCCCGCAATCTTGCGACCCGTCCTGAGGGCCGCTGACCCTCCTACCGGGCGATCGGCCCCAGGGGGCGCGGTTGGCGGTAGGCGCGGAGCTTCTGGGTGCCGCGACGCCGCGAGCTTGTGCTCGGACCGGGTCGATCTCCCCCCCCGGGCGGTCCGTCCGGCGGGCCGGCCCAACCGGGCCCTTCCTTCCCTCCGGTCGCGGTCCAACGCTCGAGGGGGCCACGCGGGTCTGCGGGAGTCCCGCCGGAAGGCGACACGCGATGGCTGAACGAACGTCGGCCCGACCGGGGGACGGACGTGCCTCCATGGGACTCGCGGGGTAGCTCGAGATCCGGGGCACCGGACCCGCCCCCGGCGACAGGGAATCCCGTTTACCCGGGACGCCTTGGACCGTTCCCGAACACCGCTTTAAATACGATGACGTGATTA
>VFSW01015891.1_pt1 | contig 10311 bp, 16 predicted proteins | sample 5358111 | NCBI WGS metagenome assembly VFSW01 (sample SAMN11554181, study PRJNA540505) | mine drainage metagenome | isolation source: sediment from site ElyBrook_90M | place: USA: Ely Copper Mine, Vershire, VT | collected 2017
GGTCGCTCTCACCGTTCATCGGCGTCCCGGTGCCACCGGAGAGACCATCGGCCGATCCTGTGCTCTACGGCCGGGCCGGGGGAGGCGTCTGGCGCCCCATCTCCTTGAAGACGAGGAGGGCGAGGCGGACCCCCCGCTGGATCTCGGGATCGCCGAGCGCGCGTCCAAGTCCGAAAATACCCGACACCGCCGGAACCCGGGCCAGCTCCCGTTCCCGACGCTCCGGCTCGGATAGGATCTGGAGCGATGAGGCCAGCGAGGTCAGCGCGGGCGCGTTCTCCACGAGGGTCGCGATGAGCGGTTCCATCTCTTCCTTGGCCGGCAGCGACTCCACGAAGCGGACCCATCCGACCGCCGACGCCCCTGCCGATGCGACCATCTCGTCGGACGTCGCCTGGGCTACTCCGACGGCGCCTTCGAGGAGCGTGACGAGGGTCTCGAGGGCTCCGGTCTCCTTCCACTCCGCGAGCTTCTCGACGAGGTAGAAGAGGACGTCGCGCCGCCGTTCGTCCTGCGCGATCCAGTCGACCAGGGAGAGCGCTCCGACGAGGGTCGAGCCGGCCGATCCCAGCATCCGATCGGTGACCGCATCGGTGATACCCACGACGCCCTCTGCGAGGGCGAATAGCCGGTCGAGCGTTCCGTCCGCCTGCCAGCGCAGGAGCCGGTCGTTGAGGACTTGAAGGCCGGACCCCCCATCGTTCGTGGGGGCGCCCGGGGGGCTCGGTGTCGAAGTGGTCGCCATGATCGGCCCCTCTAGTACAGCGCTCGTGCTGTGATGTCCCAGTACGTCCGGTTGTAGATCACTTTGTTCCAGTAGTGGGCGAAGGAGGGAGTGGGCGGATGCGGGGGGTGCAGGTAGTCGAACTTGATGTACGTCGCCTGGGACATCCCGGTCATGATCCAACAGTAGACCCGGCCGTCGTACCGGGCGCTGGGGGACTCCCCGCGAGCGGCGGCGACGACGTTGTGGGCAACCACCTCCGCCTCGTAGTCCGCCGTGGAACCCGCCTTGGAGATCGGGATGTTCGTCGCATCTCCGAGCACGTAGATGTTCTCCTTCCCCTCGACCTTGAGCGCGAACCTATCCGTGGGGATCCAGTTGCCCTTGTCGCCCAGGCCCGAGGCCCCCACGACATCGGAACCCCGATGCGGCGGGATCGCGATCAACAGGTCGAACGGGATCGTCTCTCCCTCGACCCCTTTCACCGTCTTACCCACCGGGTCGATCCGTTCCACATTGAACGGGACGTGGATCGAAACGCCTCGTTCCGCCATGAGCCGTTGCATCGGCTGGGCGACGGTATCGATCCCAAAGACCTTCGGGATCGGATAGGCGTAGTGGATCTCGGTCTTGTCGCGAAGGCCGCGGGTCCGTAGGTAGTCGTCCAGCATGAACGTGACCTCGAGCGGTGCCACCGGGCATTTGTACGGCATTCCCGCGACCGCGATCAGGATCTTCCCGCCCGTGAACTGCTGGATCGCCGTGCGCAACTTCTGCGCGTTCGCGAGATCGTAGAAGCTGTGCGCACCCTCCGTGAATCCCGGGACCGCCTCGGGATGGATCACCGATCCCGTCGCGATGACGAGGACGTCGTACGGAAGCTCCTTGCCGCCCTTGAGCACGACCTTGTTGGCGGCGGGGTCGATCTTTTCGATCTCCGCCCGCACGAGCTGGATCGATCGATGAAGGAGACCGGATTCATCGCGCTTCGTCTCCTCCGGCCGCATCTTGTCGAAGACGACCATGAGGTACCCCGGCTGGTACGCATGGATTCCCTCCCGATCGACCACTTGGATCTGGACCTGCCCGGCGGCCACTTCCGCTTCGAGGCCCTTACGGATCCGGTTGGCGACCGTCGTTCCGCCGATTCCTCCACCCAGTACGATGACTCGCTTCATGATTGATACATCCCTGTACGACCTTCAGGCATGCGACTTGCGGATGATGAACCTATCGAAACCGGGTTCGTTGGTGATCTGAAGGAGCTGATGGCCCGCCTTGTCGATCCACAGCGGGATATCCTTGCGAGAACCCTCGTCGCTCGATAGAAGCTCGAACTCGGTCCCGACCGCTTCCTCCTGGATGACCCGCACGAGCTCCATCAGCGGCCCGGGGCACCAGCTCCCCCGCGCATCGACCACCATTCTACCGCTCCGGGGGGACGCGGTTGCTTCCGAAGATGCGCCGTCGGTCATCCTACGAAGTACGACGCCTCGGCATGCCGAGTCCGATCGATGAAGGTTGCGATCCCGACCACCTCGTCGACGATCGGGTCGAGGTCGGCGGGGGTCAGGTGGAAGAGCTGCATCGACTGGGAACATGCGTAGATGCGCAGGGTGCCGATCCCTTTCGCCGTGGAGAGCATGGACTTCCACGACGGGACCTTACGGTCCGCGAGGGTGCTCTCGAGCTCCGCTCCCGCTGCCCCATGGCCGGGGCTGGTGGGAGGATGAGGACTCGGGCTCGACTTCCGGAACGCGTCCAATCCCCAGAAGCTCGCGAAGACGTGCACTTCGAATCCCATCGCGACCGCCCCGCTGACCAGCGTCGAGAACGGGAGGAGCTTGTCGACGTGGTTCTCCGTGAGGATGATGGCCATCCGCGCAGGGGATGGGGCGTTCCCCACGGACATGGGAGCGTCGGCGCTCTTCGTCCTAGGCGACCTTCAGATGAAGAGGGTCATCGCGTCCGATCGCGAAGCGAGCTCGAGATAGGTGCTCGCACCGATGACGTCGTCGACCTCGCCGACGAGCTGATCCTTGCTGAGACCGAACATATCCATCGTGGGAGAGCAGGCGTGGATCCGCACTCCGGCCGCCTTGGCGGCCTGCATGAACTGCTCGAGCGTCGGGAACTTCTCCGCGATCTTCTTCTGGAGTTCCGGCGGGAAGACGTCCATCGCTTTCTTCCGGCCCTCGGGCGTCAGCAGCTGCATTCCCCAGAACGTGAAGTACATGTGAGCATCCATCCCCAGCGCCCGAGCCGTCGTGGCTAGGATCAGCGACGGATAGGCCATGTCCGCGCCGCCCTTGGAAACCACCAAGATCAGCGACGTCTTTCCGTCCTTCTTCGCGTGCTCCATCGTCTCCGTGGCATGCGCCTTGGTCCCTTCCAACATTTTCGTTACTCTCCTTATTTGTGTTCCAGCACGAACCGGTAGAACCCGTCCTTCTCCTCGTTGGCGAGCAGCGGATTGCCGGTCCGCTTGGCGAACGCGACAAAGTCCGAGGGCGCCGCAGGATCATCGGCCAGTACCTCGAGCTGCCCCCCCCGACCCAGGGAGCCGAGGAGCTCGCTGGCCTTCAGGATCGGCATGGGGCAGAAGAGGCCTCGCGCATCCAGCTGGGCTTTCGGTGGCACGGTTGGGTCCATAGAATTAGCACCGTGCGCCACTGTAGGTTGGCACTCTATTTACGACTTTCCATTTGTCCAATTATTCACTCGTTCTGCGGGGTCGGTCCGCGGCTCCGATAGATCGCCGCTCATGGCCCGGTGCCCTCCAGGAGGAAGGTGCGCCGGTCTAGGATCGTCTCCTTCGGGATGGTGAGGACATGGCGGTAGGCCGGGAACAGGTCGGAGCCGAACCGTTGGGTGAATGGGCCGTTCTCCTCACCGAACGCGATCTCTCCGAGCGCGAGAAACCCCTCGTCCTCGCGCAGCAGAACGCCGGCGGCGTGAAAGATGGGCCCGGGCATCAATCCCGCGACCCCAGGAAACTCGAGGGGAGCTGGGTCGCGGTAGCGGACATAGACGATCTGGATCGGCCCTTGGGCGAGGAGAGGGGCGCCGGTGCGCGCGGGGTCCCCGGCCATCGGAAGTGGAACAAACGTATCGGGTCCCCCTCCAGCGGTCATGGAAACGAGATCACCTTCTCCGCTTGAAACAGCCAGGTGACGATCTGCGCGTAGCTCACGGCTTCGGTCGGTCGGTCCGCGCCCCGCCGGAGTCCCCGTCCTCGATGCTCCTCCTCCAGTACGTAGAGCGGGGTCGTCGCGTGGGCGGAGGATGCGGGGGCACCCTCGGCGGCGTAGCTCGCTGTGCCCAGTACGACCGATCGCAGCCGCACCCCGTCGCGCTTCGCCGCGAGATCGAGCGCGGCCAGGATCGCCTCCTCATCGGCGCCGAGCGGGCCCTGGCGGAGCACGACCCACAGACGCTCCGGGGCGGCTCCGTCCGTCACAGAGGCACCACCCGGTCGGCTCGGACCAGCCAATCCGCCGCTTCATCTGTACCGATCAGCGCGACGGGGAGGCTCTCGATGAGATCTTCGGCACGAATCGACCGGTGGGCGAGCGATCCTCGATGGACGAGCGCGGGGCTCTCCGGACTGATGATTCCCTGCAGCAGCTGCTCGATGGGGGGCCCGAGCCGGTGCGGCTCCTGGTCGCGAACGAGCGCACGGACCCCCTCTTCGACGAAGAGAAGACGCACGGGGGTTCCGAGCGCGACCGTCATCGCCGAGGTTCGGATCATCTCGGCGAGGTGGTTCGTGGAAAAGGGAGCGTGTCGGGCCCAGAATAGGATCATGCGTGTTCATCCCTCTTGGGTCAGCGCGATGAACCGGTCCGCACCGGTGAGCAGGTCGGCGAGGTCTTCCAAGGTACCGTTGCGCGCGTTGGGGATCAGATCCCCATCGGCGAGACCGCGGAAGCGCGCGCAGGTCGAGCAGTTGATGAGGGCTACCGATCGAGGCAACTGCGCGTAGTGGGTCACTACCGAATCCGATCCCGCGGCCTGGAGGGCCCGACTCGTGCAATACACTCCATCCCCAAGAAAGAAGACGGTGACCTGATGGCCCAGCTGAGCGGCGCTCCGTGCAAGTCCCAGTCCGATCGCGGGGAGCCGGTGCTGGATCGGAGAGGGGAACACGAGAATCCCGAGAGTGCCCATCGCGTCCCCGTCACATCCGCGCGGCGACTCTCCAACCGACCTTCGTGCAGACGTACGTTCGTGGACCGATTCGCACCACACCACCGATATCGACCGAGCTATCGTAGAACATCCGGTTGAGCAGGGCAACGTCCTCCGGTTCCGAGGCTGCGGGATCGCCCTCCGCGCTCTCGGCCTCGAACGGATCGCCGAACCGACGCACGATCCGTACGGAGCGGTCGGGCCGATGCGGGGGAGCGGGCGTGGACATCTCAGGCCCCCCGAAGGACGGCGGATCCCGGGATTCCACCGGACCCGTCCCGTGGGCGGCGGGCTTGCGCGATCCGATCGGCGAGCCGTCGCAACCTTCGGGCGAGGACCGAGCCTTCGGTGCTGGTGAACTCTTCCAGCCGGCCGGCGTCCGATAGGCCGGGCAGCCCCGTGGAAATCGGGAGGCTTCCGAGGAACGGGACGCCCATGCGCGTGGCGTACTCGGGACCCCGCGACGGACCGAACAGTTCCACGCGCTCGCCGTGAGGGCAGACGAAGTACGCCATGTTCTCGATGAGGCCCAGGATCGGTGCGTGGAACGTACGGGCCATTTCTGCGGCCTTGGCGACGACCTCCGCCGAGAGTTCCGTCGGTGCCGTGACCAGGATGGTCCCGTCCGGATCGAGCGACTGAAAGACCGTCATGGGGGCGTCGCTGGTCCCGGGCGGAAGGTCCACGAGGAGATAATCGAGTTCGGGCCACGCCGTATCGCGGTACAGACCTCGGATCGCGCTGTTGACCATCGGGCCGCGCCAGATGAGCGGGATCTTGCTCGAGGCGGTCACGGAGGCCATCGACATCACATAGACGCCGCCTTTCGAGCGCAGCGGCTCGATCGTCCGCCCGTCCGGGTTCAAGCGCGGTACCTCGGCCACGCCGAAGACCCGCGCGATCGACGGGCCGGTGATGTCCGCGTCCAGCACGCCCACCCTGGCCCCGTCCCGATGGAGTTCGCTCGCGAGGTACGCGGTGACGAACGTCTTGCCGACTCCGCCATTTCCCGAGATCACCGCCAGTACGCAACGGATCCGCGAGCGATCGAGCCGTCCGATCGAAAACGACGCGTCCGAAGCGGTCGGCGGGCCGGAGGGAGATCGGACCACCGGCAGGGGGACATCGTCGGTGCCGATGTCCGTTCTCGGCATGCTCGTAGATCGAATGGGCCCGGCCGGCCTTAAGGTGGCGGGGGAAGGAACCGGGTCGTCGTTCGATCGGGCGGAGGGGCATCGAGCGGGCGAGAGTTTATCACCGACCGACACCTGCAAGCGTTGGTCGGCGGTGCGGATCCGTACCGCCCATGCGGAACGAGGGAAGAATGACGCAAGTGATGTTCGAATGCCGGTCCGTGGGATTCCCGTGCGAGTGGGCCTTGCGAGCTCCCTCCTCCGACGAGGTCCTTCGTCGGATGTCCGAGCATGTTCGTTGCGCTCACGGGCTCCCCGAACTCGTGCCTCCCCTCCGGGCTCAGGTCGAGGCCGCGGTCCACCCGGCGTAGGCGGAACGGATCGTGGCCGCTCGACTGAGCGTCTCGGAACGCCTCGGCGCCGACTCGTTCACCACCGATAAGGTTCCTCATCTCAAGATCGCAGATCCCCGTCTGTGCCTGACCTGTGTGCTCAAGCCGTGCATCAAGGTCTGCCCCGCGGAAGTCTATCACTGGGACGCGGACCATCTGCGGATCAACTACGAGAACTGCCTCGAGCTCGGGGCCTGTCGGGTCGCCTGCCACGAGTTGGGCAACCGAGCCCTCCAGTGGGATTTTCCGGTCGGGAGTCGGGGCGTCCACTTCCGGTACGGTTAACGGCTTCGGGGGCGGCCCGGTCCTCTCGGGATCTGCGGCGGATGCGTCCGCGGCCAACGAGGGCTCTGCAATGATTGGACAAATGTCGAAGGTATTTTAACGGACCACCGAATCGGTGGTCCGGGAGATCTCCGCGGTCGCGGGTTCCGCAAGGGCCCGTCGCGGCGAGGGCCCCTCGGATCGAACCATGCCTACGTACGTGCTCACGGACAAATGCAAAGGCTGCATGGAATGCGTCAAGATCTGCCCGAGCGACATCATGCACATCGACCCGGTCCAAGGAAGGGCCTACAACATCGAACCGCCGATGTGCTGGGAATGCTACTGCTGCGTGAAGTCCTGCCCCGAGGCGGCGATCGACATCCGCGGGTATGCGGATTTCGCCCCGTTGGGCCACAGTGTCGTCCCGACGCGAACCCTGGATCGGATCCAGTGGAAGATCCGGATGCTCAACGGGGACACCAAGGAGTTCATCTTCCCGATCCGTACGACCCCCTGGGGTTCGATCCGCGCGCCGCAGGAGGCTCCCGAGCCTCCGGTCGAGGCGCTCCGGAGCGAATTGCTCTCCTTCGAGCCCGAGTACCTAGCCGTCGATGCGCTGCCTACGCTTCCCCGACCCGTGAACGCGGGGGCCTGACGATCGGGAGGGGACGATCATGGGCGATCCTTCCTCGTTTGCCACCCACATCGTGGACTGCGACATCCTGATCATCGGCGGAGGATTCGCCGGCTGCGGGGCGGCGTACGAGGCCCGGTACTGGGGCCGCGGGCTCAAGATCGTCGTCGCCGAGAAGGCTGCGATCGAGCGCAGCGGGGCGGTCGCCCAAGGGCTCTCGGCGATCAATTGCTACATGGGGATGCGCTGGAACGAGAACCAACCCGAGGATTTCGTCCGGTACGTCCGCAACGACCTGATGGGACTCTCCCGCGAGGACCTCGTCTACGACATGGCCCGGCACGTCGACTCGACCGTGCACATGTTCGAGGAGTGGGGGCTGCCGATCTTCACCGATCCCCAGACGGGCAAGTACGTTCGCGAGGGACGCTGGCAGGTCATGATCCACGGGGAGTCGTACAAACCGATCGTCGCCGAGGCGGCACGCAAGGCCGCTTCCGAGATCTACGAGCGGATCGTGGTCACGCACCTCCTTCCGGACGCGAACGACCCGAAGCGGGTGGCGGGCGCCATCGGGATCAACGTGCGCGACGGCTCGTTCTACGTGTTCCGAGCCAAGGCGGTGATCGTGGCGGCCGCCGGGGCGTCGCACATCTACCGTCCCCGGTCCGCCGGTGAGGGTGCCGGACGGACGTGGTACCCTCCCTGGGCGAGCGGATCGGCCTATGCGCTCCTGATCCAGATGGGTGCCGAGATGACCCAGATGGAGAATCGTCTGGTGGTGACGCGCTTCAAGGACGGCTACGGCCCCGTGGGAGCGTGGTTCCTGATGCTGAAGGCGGTGGCGACCAACGCCGCCGGGGAACACTTCGAGTCGGCCCGACTTCCCGAACTGCGCACCCGCGTCGGCGCCTACGCGGACGCGAAGCCGAGGCCGACCTGTCTGCGCAATCATCTGATGCTCCAGGAGATCCTCGAAGGCAAGGGACCGATTCTCCTGCACACCGAGCGGGTCCTGGACACTCCCGAGAAAGAAGCCATCGGTTGGGAGGATTTCCTCAATATGACGATCGGTCAGGCGGTCACCTGGGCCTCCCAGGGGATCGAGCCGACGAAGGTTCCCTCCGAGCTGATTCTTTCCGAGCCGTACGTGATGGGTTCGCACGCCGTCTGCGCGGGCGCGTGGACGAGCGGCCCGAAGGACGTCGCGCTCGGGGAGTACTCCTGGGGCTACAACCGCATGACCACGATCCAGGGCCTGTTCGGGGCGGGCGACACCGTGGGAGGTTCGGCGCACAAATTCTCGAGCGGCTCGTACACCGAGGGCCGACTCGCCGCGAAGGCCGCGGTCGCCTTCCTCCAAGATCATCCGGAACCCCCGAGCGTATCGGAGACGACGATCGCGAAGTTCCGCTCGACGGTCTACGCTCCGATGGAACTGTACGAGACGAAGAAGGGGAACGTCACGACCGGGACCGTCAGCCCGGACTACCTGTTCCCCGACCAGGGGCTCAACCGCCTCGAAAAGATCATGGACGAGTACGCTGGGGGCGTGAGCGCCAACTACACCACGAACGAGCATCTCTTGAACCGGGCACTGGAGCATCTCGGTCGGCTACGGGTGGACCTGGGGTCCATGGCGGCGAAGGACCTCCACCAGCTCCAACGCGTCTGGGAGCTCAACCACCGGCTCTGGACGGCCGAGGCCGTGGTCCGGCACACGCTCTTCCGGAAGGAAACGCGCTGGCCGGGATACTACTACCGCGCCGATTACCCCCATGTCGACGACCAGAACTGGCACTGCTTCGTGAACTCGGTCTACGAGCCGGCGTCGGGCGAGTGGAAGATCTTCACTCGGCCCTACCGCGCGCTCTTCTAGCCGACCATCACCGCCGGATCGACATCGTTCTCGCGGAGCAGCAGGAAGAGATCTCCGTGGACCTCGTCGAGTCGGTATCCAACGACCCGTGCCACCTCCAGGGCCGGCCGGTCGCCGACTTCCACGCCTTTCTCGACGCGGTGGAAGAGGCGTTGCGCGGCTCGGACGCTGCGTCGCTGGTCCGGTTGCCCTCCGACCGCCCGATCCAGGTGATCGGGGACAGCCACGGCGACTACGCCTCGGTGGAACGGGCCGTGCGCTACGCCCGGGCCCACGACCCACCTCAGCGCTTCGTCGGACTCGGCGACTACATCGATCGAGCCACGCGGTCCGAGCCGGAGCCGACCAGCCTGCCGGGCGGGTCGGTCTGGAATCTCGCGTTCCTGCTCGCCTGGGCCGCCCGAGCCCCCCACGAGGTGATCCTCCTGAGGGGCAATCACGAGGCTCCGCGCCGGTTCCCCGTTCCGGTGATGACGTTTCTCAAGGAGCTGCGCCGCGAGGTTCCGCGCGGCGAGGCGCTCTCGATCTACTCGCGGTGTCTCGATCTCTGCGACCGGCTTCCGGCCGCCGCCTCCTCGGAGAACGGGGTCTTCCTCTCGCACGGGGGCATCCCCCCGCCCCATCGGTGGGATCTCGGGCGTTCCGTACCCATGGATGCCGCGGTCCTCGAGGGACTCTTGTGGAGCGATCCGATCGAGGATTACGAGGATCGTGGTGTGGGGTTCGCCTACACGGCACAGGAGCTCGAAGGGTTCCTACGGACGAACGGCTGGCAGGTGATGATCAAGGGCCATGCCCCCGTCCATCTCGGTCGCTCGATGCACGGCGGTCGGCTCCTGACGATCCATACGTCGGACCTTTTCCAGAGGTTCGGCCACCAGGGGATCCTCATGGCCGAGATCCCGGCGAAGCGGCCCGTTCGCTCGACGCGGGACCTGACCGTGCGGCGGCTCGTGAACGGTTCGTGGCGTCCGTACACGATCGAGGAAGGAACGCGGGGATCGCACGCACCGGATCCCCTCCCGGAGCCATGATGCGGAAGGCCTCCGGAGACCCGGGTCGAACCCGCCGGCGGGTAGACTCTAATATCC
>VFSW01015892.1_pt1 | contig 10311 bp, 11 predicted proteins | sample 5358111 | NCBI WGS metagenome assembly VFSW01 (sample SAMN11554181, study PRJNA540505) | mine drainage metagenome | isolation source: sediment from site ElyBrook_90M | place: USA: Ely Copper Mine, Vershire, VT | collected 2017
GCTATGTCAGGTACGCTGATATGTGTTGAGGGAGTAGATGGTGCGGGTAAGCATACGCAGGTAGAGATGCTTGCAGATGCACTCAAAAAGAAAGGACATGATGTAAAGGTTTACACTTATCCTGATTACAATTCTGATTATGGTAAAATGATTGACAGGTATCTCCACGGCCATCTTAACCTCAATGTCGACGAACAGATACTTCTCCATCTTGCTGACAAAGTCAAAGACAGCATTCCTGTAAAGAAAGAGCTTGAAAGTGGTGCAATAGTAATAATGGACAGGTATTACTACTCAACAATCGCATATCAGTGTGCAGGAGGCTTTGACTATGAGCGCGCAAAGAAACTTGTTGACTTAATGAATGCTAATGTTCCTAGCTTTTCAATATACATTGACATACCTATTGAGCTTGTTGCAGAGCGGAAGGCAAAGCAGAAAGGCTACACTGACAAAAATGAGCGCAACACAAAGTACCAGCGTGATGTGAAGGCAGTTTATGACAGGATGGTAGCTGAGAAATATGGACCTAAATGGCTAAAAGTTGATGGAACAAAGCCGATTTCTGAGGTCCACAAAGAAATTTTGGACTCACTGGGCAAGAACGGAGTAAAAATATGATATTTTAATGGTGAAAAAATGATACTATCTGATTTTGATCTTGAAAGTTTGATAAACGAGAAGAGGCTTTTAGTAGATCCTTTCAAGAAGGAGATAATTAGGGAAAACGGGCTTGACATGCGTCTTGCAGATGAAGTCGCAAGGCACAATCCTGAAAGGACTGAGAACTTCTTGATTGATCCTTCTGACATGGAAAGCCTAAAGGATGAGTATGTACTTGAGAAGAAGGTTAAGGAGATAATATTAAAGCCAAAAGAGCAGGTTCTCCTTTCAACGATTGAGTTTGTAGGCCTTCCTGACAACCTAATTGGTTTTGTGGAGCTTAGAAGCACATGGGCAAGGCACGGACTGTTTATGCCTCCAACAATCATTGATGCAGGATTTGCAGGCACTGTAACTTTAGAAGTATTCAACAGCAGCAAGTTCTCGATTCTGCTAAGACCAGAGGTAAGGTTCGCTCACATCATATTTGCGACTACTCTAAATAGGGTTAGGAATGCGTATAAGGGAACTTACCTTAACCAGAGAGGTATATTCCTACCTAAGAAGCTGTGATTACCTTGAAAGGTCGTCTACTTCTTCCTTCTTTGCTTCCTGAGTTCCGCCTATAGGTGAAGATACAAGCACTACATCGCTTACATTCTTTACATTCTTGTAGAGTATTGACTTGTTCCTCAGTGATGTCTTGGCGTCTCCTTTCGTTGACTTCCAAGGAACCATAAGAAGTCTGCTGACTTCTCCGCGCTCAAGGTCTATTATTACATCCTGGACTTCTCCTAGGTATTGACCTGCGTCACTGTAAATATCCATACGATATATTTCTGAGAGTTTCATGCTTTCGCCCTGAATAATACTGACAGTAAGCATTTATAAATATTGTAGTCGTCGGAGGTATAGTTTCATATCCTAGCTGATTGAATCTTCCACTAATAATAGCCCTTTACGGCTGGATCCACTCGATCTCGTAGTACTCATTCTTGCTTCCCTTCAGCGTTATCTGCCTTGCCTTGTAGTAGGTAACAGCGGTCTCCCTGTCTACTATTGCAAGTATAAGTTCAAGCTTCCTGTCCTTTGCAACCTTTATTGCAGATGCAAACTCATTTCCGCCTATGAACTCCTCTTCACTAAGTGAAAGCATGCCGTACCTTGGATTATCAACATCTGGCATCTCAGTGAGCCCTCCTTTCCTATGGTACAGGATATAATCAATCTTGACGTTGCTGCTCTTCTTGGTGCCTGGAACAGCAAGTATGAAGGTCTTTCTTACCGAGTGTGCGACGCGTATGACTCTTGCCCACTCAGATATGAGAAGCCTTGACTCCTTTGGAAATACATGGATAACGTGCTTTGAATGCACTCTTGAGGTATCTTCCTGTTTTGTTGGCTTTGCTCCTGGGAAGTATACTCTGAAGTGTGTTCCGAACTTGAAACCAGTCTTTATGATATATCCTTTCTCCCTCCAGTCCGAATATACTCCGTAGAGCTGCGGGAAATCCTTTCTCCTTGCACTTGCAAGCTTGATTACACTGCTCCTAGTCATTCCTTCAAGAGATAGCATGTTCTTTGACATTAGCAGCATTGTCTCGTAGATGTCAAGCTTGTTTAGCTTGCCCCTGTCAGCAGCCTTGTATGATCCGTACTGCCCTATCCAGTAGTTATCGTATAGCTCCTTCGCACCCTCATCCTGGTCAAGGGTTGTTATAAGATCAGATTTGAAGAATATGCCCTTAAGATTGTACTTTGGAAGCTTTAGCTCTGATCTTGGGTACTCTTTTGTTGATGTCTTTCCTGCTCCGGTTATCTTTTCAGATCCTGCCCGTATTATGAGCCCTCTGTCCCTCCAGTCCTTGTATGTAAGGTACCTTGCAGTGAACTTTGGCACTGATTGATACTTTGATGCAAGCTCATTGAATGTTACTTTCTTTCCTTTTCTGGTGCACTCCGCATTTCTCATGTCAATAAGGTAGAGAGCCTCTTCAGGAGTTAGTGTAACGTGGCTCTTCTTATATTCTCCAAGATGGCCCTTCCTTAGCAGGTCTATGCTAGATCTGTCCCGAACTACAAACCTGCCTTTCTCGTACTCAATAAGTATCATATAATCCATTTTAGACGTTGGTAATTAAAAGTGGTAGGATTTAACGGAACTACTGCTGCTTTCTCTTTGAATGGTGGGATGTCTGCCCCGTGGCTGTGGGCGCTGCAGATTGCATTTGTGCAGGCACCTTCTTTCCTACAGTTACGTAGTACATTGGCGCTATAAGGAATATGAATTGGGTTACAACTACTGTAAGAAGGAATCCGAGGAAGCCTTCTGGAGCTCCCAATGATGAGAGCTTTCCAGCAGCTAGGTAAATGCCAGCATAGATTATGAGCCCTATTGCAAGAGTTATATCCATCCAGACAAAATCCTTCTTTCCATAGGCTATTCCTGCAAGTATTGATTCCATAACTCCTTTTTTCTCTACTACTATGAGCGTTGAGGTAAGCATGATAAAAGGCGAGACTATTGCAGCAATTATTAGCAGTACGAAGGCTGAGACAATTGCAGTGAGCTGAAGCGATGCCTGCTGTGCTGGAGATGCGCTGCCTGATAGAGACATGCCATATACAGCTGAAAGGACCGGTGAAAATATTATCAGCGCAATTATCATGAAGGCAACTCCGAAAATAACCGAGTATATTATGAATGGGACGAATCTCCCTACTGAAGTAACTAGAGACTGGGCAAGTGAAACATCATTATTCCTCCAGTTCAGTGCAAGGTAGCAGTACATCTCGAAAATTATTGCCTCAAGTATGAAATATATGAACGTGATTGCAAGAAATCCAGGTATGGCGGCCACCGTTGCCTCTGCCATTTGCGCTGAGGTTGGCGAAGTGCCGCTAGGTGTAACTGATGCTAGTACAATTACTGTGGAAAATGCAAGGAAAAGCGCTGCAACTAGCTGTGGTAAAAAGAATTTTGGGTGCTTTATCATCGCTGTTAAACTGTTGCCCAATACATCCAATGCTTCCATGATAGCTTTTAACTACGGATTACTTAAATATCTATCGCTCGCCAATTGTGCCCTGTCTTAAAAAGCATTTATATTTTTATCAGATTAACTTATGGATGTGATAATGTGGCGTCAGAATCAGTGCAAACGCAGGTGCTAAAGCCGCAGCCCCATATGCCGCAGGAGCTTGCCGCGATGATGAAGAAGCAGGGATACCATTTTGTAGGGCAGCATTCTGCAACAAAAATATGTGCATATACCGCAAGCAGCCTGAAAGGCGAAGGTACATGCTACAAGCACAGGTTCTATGGCATAAGAAGCTGGAGGTGCATACAGGCAACACCTGCAGTTGGATGCAATCTTGCATGCTCATTTTGCTGGAGGATCATTCCTGAAGAGGAAGGATTCAAGTGGAATGAGATAAATGCCATTAAGGAATGGGACGATCCTGCAATGATAGTAGAGGGACTTATAAGAGAGCACAAAAAACTCATAAGCGGCTATAAAGGAAATGATAAAGTTAACCCAAAGATATGGGAGCAGGCTAATGACCCTGCGCACGTTGCCCTAAGTCTTACTGGCGAGCCTCTTTTCTATCCGAAGATGAACCAGCTCATAGCAGAGTTTCACAAGAGGAAGATCAGCACGTTCCTTGTAACTAACGGCACAATGGTAAATGCTCTAAAGAACCTTACGACTCTGCCTACGCAGCTTTACGTTTCGGTTCAGGCCCCAAATCTAGAAGTGTATCAGAAAGTGACACGGCCAAAGACTCTGGAGGCATGGGAGAACTTCATGAAGTTCCTTGAGGTATTCCAGAGCCTTAACACAAGACGAGTGTTCAGATTAACACTTGTAAGAGGAGTGAGCATGGTTGATGCTAAAGGTTATGCCGATCTTATAAGAAGAGGCAAGCCGCATTATGTTGAAGTAAAAGGATTTGTGTATGTCGGCGGTGCCAGAAACGAGAAGCGTGATCTTTCATACCAGCAGATGCCTAGCAAGGAAGACATAATGGCATTTGCAAAGGAGATTGCAAGCGAGTCAGGGTACATTCTTGCAGATTACCATGAAAGCAGCAATATTGCACTACTTTGCAGTGATGAACAAGCAGCAAAGAATAGAGTAATACGCTACGAGAAGTAAATAAAATGGCAAAAGAAGAAAAAGTAGGAATAACAAACCTGGATAAAATAAAGAACAAGAAGCAGTACAAGAGCGCTGTTGGGTCTGCGCGCTCAGCTGTCTTCTTTATCCTGACCCTTAGTTTCATTGTTTTCGTAGCGATAGCAATATACGCAATATGGAGTGAGGGGCTTACAACCTTTGTAAAGACCATAGAGTCGGTAAATCTTGGTTATTTCCTGCTTTCTCTTGCAATAATATTCTTCAGCTACGCGATGCGTTTTCCTAAGTGGTCACTATATTTGCAGAAGCTTGGCGTACACATACCAATTGGAAGGAACTTTGTCATTTATCTCTCCATGTACTCAATGGACATCACTCCTGGAAGATGGGGTAGGGCAATAGTATCATACACGATAAACAACCTTGCGAAGGTCAAGTTCGCAGTTACTTTCCCTGCAGTTGTCGCAGACATCTTCACAGATTTCCTTGGCTTTGCCATAATAACGGACGTAACCGCCCTAATTCTCAATAGGTTCGTTGTGCTTTCATTCATAATTACTATTTTACTCATAATTCCGTTCCTTTTCGTATACATACAGCAGCCATACGAGTATGTAAAGAAGAAATATCTGAAATTCAGGAATAGATTCAAGTTCTTAAGAAGACTTGACCTGGTTGCAAGTACCGCTGATGTGTATTTCGTGCACAACAAGAAGCTTGGGTGGAAGCCTTTTCTCTTCTCAATGGCACTTACGATACCGTCGATGTTCCTAAATGGAATGGCACTTTACGTCATAATAGAGGCCTTTGGAGTGCATTTAGGAACTGGAGACATTGTTACTATACTATTCATCTTCTCTTCTTCCTTGGTGCTTGGAATGATAACAGGAATTCCTGGAACACTTGGTGTAACAGATGCCGCACTTGTAAGCCAGCTCCAGATATTTTTCCCTGGAATCATAGACGTTGGCATGGCCAGCGCAATCACGATAATGTTCAGGATAGCATCAGTATGGTTTGTTGAGATATTTGGATTTGCAGCGCTGCTTTACACACTACGATACTGGAAGGATAAGTAACTAGGAAAATCTTGCTATGTCCTCTTGCTCTGCAAAGTTCAGGTTTCCTGGGAATACCATGCACAGTGTCTTGCCGTCAAATCTACCTGAGAGATCCTTGAGTTTTGACACTGTTGTGTAGATGATATCCTGTGTTTGCCTTCCTACATCTGCCATGACGATAAGTTTTGTATCGTAATTGACCTTGTACTGTGGAGTTATTGCAGAGTCTATGATACTCATTGCCTCGCTAAGCTTCATTGGGTCGCCATTTTTCTGATTTATGTCAAGCAGGACCAGTGTGTGCTGTCCGTTCTCAATGTTTTTTGATATGAAATGTATGAAAGAGATTGGTTTGTAGTTTTCTGACCAGAAAGGTATTGTTGTCGTTGGTCCAAATTTGTAGATATCAAGTCCGCTTTCGCCAATTGCAGCAGAAAATACTGATGATGAGTGGAATATTTTTGTCTGGATTCCGAGTTTTCTTGCTTCCTGAAGAATTATGTGATGCGTTGTTGCAACAAGCGGATCGCCAATCACTAAAATAACGATATTTTTCTCCTTTGCAGACTTGATTGTTTCGTTTACGTTCTCTTCAAGAGCACTTCTCTTCACTTCAGTTATGTCCTTTTGTGTATATTCCTTTATGAAAGATAGGGCATCTGTATTTATTATCGACGTATATCTGTCATAAAGCACAATATCTGCTGTTTTGATAAAATCTAGCGCCCTTATGGATATGTCTTTTGTGTCTAGGCCTATTCCTATCAGAGCAAGCATAGGATCAGCTCGTTAATCCTTTACGCCATCAGGAGTTATCTTTATCACTGCTTCCCCTTCAGGCATATTTGGTGAATCTACGAGTCTTACTATTCTCTTTTCCTCCTTCGACTTTCTCATGTACAGTCTTGTTGTGGCTGCATGAGCAACAACATTTCCTCCTACAGGAGTAGTTGGGTCGCCGAAAAGTATTCCAGGGTTGTCCATTACCTGGTTTGAAATGTATACTGCAAGATTGTAATTGTCTGCAAGCTTCTGAAGCTTGTGTATGTGCGAATTCAGCTTCTGCTGCCTCTCTCCAAGTGCCCCTCTGCCGAGGAATTCGGACCTGAATAGTGCCATCAGTGAATCTACAATTACCAGTTTGATATTTGACTCCCTTACAAGCTTGTCTGCGCGCTCTATTGCAAGTATCTGCTGATCCGTAGTTGTTGCCCTTACTACGTAGATGTTTTCAAGCACGTTCTTTGGGTCTAGCTCAGCTGCCTTTGCTATCTGCTCAATTCTGTCAGGACGGAATGTCCCTTCAGTGTCTATGAATAGTACTCTTCCCTCAACCCCGCCATCCTTTACACTACGCTGAGCATTTACCGCAAGCTGAAATCCAAGCTGCGTTTTCCCTGAGGCGAACTTTCCATATGCCTCTGTTATTGCGTTCTGCTCAACTCCTCCTCCAAGAAGCTCGTCAAGTGATTTTGATCCTGTTTTTATCTTTCCAAGTGCATTTCTCCTTTCAAATACCTGATTTCCTGTTGAAAATTCAAGCGTTGTGGCCTGCTTTGCAGCATCAACTGCGCCTTTTGCAGCCTCCACCTTTATTCCTGTAAGCTCTGAAAGCTCGTGTGGCGATGCGGTTGCTATCTTCTCTATAGAATCATAGCCTGCAGCCTTAAGCTTCTCCGCTGTTGTTGGACCAATTCCAGGAAGGTCTTCTAACTCCTTTATTCCTTTTTCTTTTGCCATATTGATAACCCCGTTTTCCTAGAAAATAGTAATATTATTAGACCTGATAAAGCATATAAAACATTCGATGTCGGCGTTAAAACTAGGAATTAAAATGTAAATAGGAAGAGGCCAGCGAACATGACAAGCATGTGCTGGCAAGGCGACCAGTTTTACTCCTCCATGATAGAGAACTCGTACTTTAATTATAGAAGTATGGATTTAAAAAACCTTGTAATTAGTGGAACTGTAATTATTTTCCATCGTTATGAAACAGAGTTTTTGCTGCTTTTATATAGTTTGTTGGCGTATTACTGAGCATGGCTTCATTGTTTACATTGAACATAAGCGGATCGCTTTTTGCCCTTGCTTTTGGCATACTTGTATTTGTCTTTGGCCTGGGTATGTGGTGGTTTTTCATAGCAGTACTAATTGACTTTCTTGTGCTTTCAGCTATAGCAACGCGTGCGCGGGATGAGGATAAGGCGCATCTTAGAGGCTATGAGAAGCTAAGGAGCTGGAAGAATGTAGTTGCTAATGGGTTTGTACCTCTTTTGATAGTGTTTGTGTATTTCATAAACTCGACTATGGGTTTTGTGCCGCAGGGCGTTTTAGTTTACTCCTTTGTTGCTGCAATGTGTGCAATAACAGCAGATAAATTTGCAAGTGAATTTGGAGTGCTTGACGGAGAACCTATAACACTTCTAACATTTAAGAAGGCAAAGAAGGGAACGTCTGGTGCAGTTACATGGTTTGGTACACTAATGGGAATAGTTGCCTCTGGTCTTATAGGCCTTACAATCTTTGCTATAGGTGGATCCCTACTGGTCTTCATAGTACTGGTGTTTTCAGGATTTGTTGGGAATCTGGTTGATTCAATATTTGGCTACTTTGAGGAAAGGGGATTTGGCAACAAGTATACATCAAATCTCATGTGTTCAGTTGCTGGTGCAGTCTTCTGTGTTGCAGTGCTGATGATATTTCCTAGCCTTTTGTGAAGGTAAGCCAGTCTAGGTACTCTTTGTCCTCTCCCCTAATGACCTTTTCGTACTTGTCATGGAGCATTTTCGTAAGAGGGCCAACCTTACCTGTTCCTGTTGTCCTTGAATCAACAGATGTCACCGGGACTATTCCTGCAGCTGTGCCTGTAAAGAATATCTCATCGCAGTCATAGAGTTCCTCTCTTCTTATGTCCCTTTCCTGAACAGTAAGCCCTGTGTTTTGGGCTATTTTTATCACTGAGTCTCTTGTTATTCCCAGAAGTATGTTTGCGGATCTTGGCGGAGTTATGAGAACGTTGTCTTCTACTATGAATATGTTCTCTCCAGGGCCTTCTGCAACTGTGCCCAGACTTGACATTAGTATAGCCTCGTCATATCCGGCGTCGTTTGCCTCTTTTGATGCAAGTATTGAGTTGAGGTAGTTGCCGCTCATCTTTGCACTCGCTGGAAGTATGGACGAGTTTATCCTAAGCCATGAAGAAACCTTGCACCTTAGTCCCTTCTCTCCTTCACCGAAAAGGGGCCCGAACTTTAATGCCGCTATTGCAAGAGATGTTGTCTTGCCTTTTACATTGAATCCTATCCCGTATTCTTTGTAGAATCCAAATGGGCGTATGTAGGCCTCATCTAGACCATTCTTGTTAATCGTCTCTATGTTTGCTTTTTCAAACTGATTTATGTCGTATTTAAGTGGCATGCCGTATATTTTTGCTGTATTGAAGAATCTCTGTGCGTGTTCATGAAGCCTGAATATAGCGGGTCCCTTTCGTGTGTTGTTGCACCTTATTCCTTCAAAGACTCCGCTGCCATATTGAAGCGAGTGGGTTAGAACATGAACATTTGCGTCCTCATACTTGACAAATTTGCCGTCAAGCCAGATATAATTAGGGTTTGCCATGAATACACTAACTTGATTTGGATTAAAAAGTATTTAAGTCTTATCTGGAAGGCGCGCTGAGAAGTTTACGTTGATCCGGTCAAGTGACTTTGAGGTTGCAGTATAGCAAAAATAAAGGGCTATTATGTTTATTATGTAGAATCCGTCCGAAAGTAAGCCAAACCATGAAGAAACCTGTGAAATCTGGTAGGAGAGCGGATTGTAGCTGTGGTTTATGAGCAGCAAAAGGATTCCTGTGACTATAAGAAAGACAAGAAGCGTTGCGCCGTACCTATAATTTGCCTCGCCAGTATCAATTGCTATATCTTTGAGAGACTGTGTATACTTTACAATAAACACCATTCCACAGATGAAGGTAAGAAGTACGGATCCAGCTAATGCTGCATATATGACTGCAATAGGGCCTGGTGTTAAAAATAATGAAAGAGCTGTTTGGATTGCATTGAAAAGGCTTAGTGAAATGTCAATCACGAAAAATATTATAGTATTTCTAAGCCAGCGGTATGCAGACATGTAGTTATTGTTGAAGTCAAGTTCCGACTCCCCCAGAAGCCTGAGCCCTGAAAGCAGCCTTATCATTCCAATGATGAATATTCCAACTATTACAATGCCCATGTAAGGTATTGTAAAAGGTGCAGCTACGGGAAAGTATCAGATAAATAGATGCAGCGAAGATTAGTACTAGGTATGCTTCCCTTAATCTCTTCAGGCCCTCAATGGCCTTACTATCATTTCGTCGTATCTTCATCATTATACTTTGGGAGTTTGGGCTTTTATTACTTTGCGGTCACTTCCACTCCATTTTTATTCCACCAACGATAGGAGCAATGAAGTTGTAAATTAGTGCGACTATTGCACCTATTATGAACCCAAATATTAGCCCTATG
>VFSW01015893.1_pt1 | contig 10310 bp, 9 predicted proteins | sample 5358111 | NCBI WGS metagenome assembly VFSW01 (sample SAMN11554181, study PRJNA540505) | mine drainage metagenome | isolation source: sediment from site ElyBrook_90M | place: USA: Ely Copper Mine, Vershire, VT | collected 2017
ACGCTCAGGATGACACAGGCAATGCCATCGCCGGTCCTTCGACGTCGCGCGCGCTCGCTCAGGATGACACAGGCAATGCCATCGCCGGTCCTTCGACTCCGCGCCTTCGGCGCTACGCTCAGGATGACACAGGCAATGCCATCGTCGGCCTACAGCGGTTGTGCGCCAATAAAGTGGAGTTGCCTTATGCAACTCTTCTCAACCGAAAGGACGAAACGGTGCCGCCGAGGATCGATACCCGACCGCGGGGGCGGGGAGCGGGAAAAGAAGGGGAGCAGGAGGATGTCTCGTCTTTACGGTTTCCCCCAGAGGGTGCGGGCGACGAACCAGAGCGCGCCCGAGACGAAGAGCAGGATGATGAAGAAGAGCGCCAGCTCGAGCATCACGATCCCGGCCCACTGGCTTCCGCCGCAGATCGCTACGACGTCCGAGATGAGCGAGAGCTTGAAGCGTTCGAACGGATTGCTTGCGAGCCCGGCTATCGAACGCGCTTGCGCGACGACGTCGTCGGGATTCCAGCCCGCCGTCAAGATGACGTCCGCGACGCGGCCGTTCGAGGCGACGATGAAAAGCTTGTCGTTGTGGATGAAGGCGCTCGAACTCACGCGCAGCGAGTCGATGCCGAACGCGTCGAGGAGCCGCACGATCGTCGATCCTCGTCCGGTGAGGATGCTCCAGATCGCGGGGTTCTCGCCGTAGCCGCGACCGTAGCTCTGCAGCACGCGCGGCGAGTCGTACGGCGGATCGAGCGTGATCTCGGCGAGCGCGAAGCGCGCCGGGTCCAGGTGCGATTGCAAGTAGGCGAACTTCCCGCTGATTGCCGGACAGAGATCCCGGTCCGGGCAACGCGTGAAAATGAAGCTCAACAATAGCGTTTTTCCGGCGAACGCGCGCTGCAGCGAAAGGAGCCGTCCCCGCTCGTCCACGAGCAGCGCCTCGGGCAGCGGGCTTCCGATATCGACCGCCACGACGCGGCCGGCATCCGGAAGCCCGGGAACGAAATGTCCTGCGGCAACCGGATCGCGCAGCGTCCACGGGCGCGTCGACGTGTCGACGAAACCATCGACCCCGTCTCCCGTCGCCAGCGCGGTGCGTGGGGAGAGCCGGTAACGCCGCGTCTGCGACGGCAGCATTTCCGGTACGACGTCGGTTCGGATGATAGCCGTCGTTCGGCCCTGCACGTCGAGCACGAACCCGTGAACCGGAATCAGCGATGCCGCAAGAATGAGCGCACCGAGTATCATCGGTTCAGCTCGCGGAGATCGTGAACGAAGGCGCTTTGCGCGTCGCCGTCGTCGTGAACGACGCGAAGCATTCCGCGACCGTCGATCAGGAAAACCGGCGACGCGTGAGCGACCGCATAGCCGCCGCGTCGTGCCTTTCCGGGAATGCGCTGCCTCCAAACGTGGTAGGCTGCGTACACGCGCGCGAGCGCGCGTTGCGTTCCGGTCAAGCCGACGACCCTAGCCCCGCGAAAGCGGCGAACGAAGGCTGCGAGGACGCGCGGCGTATCTCGCGCCGGATCGACGGTGACGAACGCAACTTCCGCGCGATCGTCCAGGGGAAGATCGTCAATGGCGCGAGCGAGCTTGGCAACCGTCAGGGGGCACTCGTCCGCACAGTGCGTGTAGCCGAAATAGAGGGCGACGCTCGTTCCCCGCTGCGACGCAAGACTCCACGCATGGCCGGATTGATCCACGAGCGTGAAGTTCGGGGCAGGGCGCACCGGTACTAACGCGGTCCCGGTAAAGACGACGTTGGGGCCGCACGCTGCGAGCGCGGCAACGATGACGGCGAGGAGGACGAAACGCACAGCACTCCTACCCTACGCCGCGTGCGGCAGGCACCCTAGCGGAAATGGCGCAAAAGGCTCGTGAATGGCTTGGCTGGTCTTCGCGCTGCGCATTCTCGTGGGAGGGCTACTGCTCGCCACGGGCGCTCTCAAGGTCTTGCACCCCGAGTCTCTCGCAGCGGCGATCGCAGGATATCGCTTGCTTCCCGGTGCCGTCGTCGTGCCGCTGGCGATCGCGATTCCTCCGCTCGAGCTGATCTTTGGCTTCTATCTCGTCATCGGGCTCTTCACGCGTATCGCCTCGGCGAGCGTGTGTGCGATGTTCCTCGTCTATGCCGCGGCGGTAGCGTCGGCGGTCGTACGACATATTCCGGCGAACTGCGGCTGCTTCGGGCCGGGTGACGCCGCGACGGCAGACTGGCCGCACGTCGGCGTCGACGCGGCCCTCGCGGCGCTCGCCGCGCTGATCGCTCGGTGGTCACCGGGCTCCCTCGCGCTCGACGCAACGTTGTCGCGCGCTGCCAGGAAGGATCGATAATGCAAGATCGCCGGACCCTTATGTACGCGTTGCTCTCCATCGCCATACTCGGCATCATCGTCGCAATCGTCGTCGTCCGGACGCTTCATCCGCCGCAGAACCTTCAGAGCGCCTCCTACGCTCCGGCGATGAGCACGCTCCAAGCCGGCAGCACGGCGCCGGAGTTCCATATCCCCTCCACGGCCGGCCTCTTCGACCTCGGCAAGCAGCGCCGTCCCGTCCTGCTCGAGATCTTCGCGAGCTGGTGCCCGCATTGCCAGCACGAGACCGCGGTGCTGAACAGACTGTACGCAGCCTTTGGGTCGCGCATCGCCTTCATCACCGTTCCGGGCAGTACGACCGGAATGGACGGGAGCACGCCTGAGTCGGAGGCGGATCTTCTCAATTTTATCGAGCGCTTTCACGTGGCGTATCCCGTGGCGGTTTTCGATCCGCAGCTCGCCGTCGCCAACGAGTACATCCAAGGCGGTTTTCCGACCATTGTCATCATCGGAACGAACAAGAAGATTCTCTACGTCAACGCGGGCGAGATTCCGTATCAGACCCTCGCGAGCCAGTTGGAGAAGGCGAGATAATGAACGGAGCGCGATGAACACCAATACTTTTCGTCGATTTACGCAGTGCGAATGGTGGCGATGCACAGGTATTCGTCGGCCCTTCGACTTCGCTCCACTTCGACAAGCTCAGTGTCGCTGCGCTCAGGATGACACAGGCAATGCCATCGTCGGCCTACACCGGCGGCTGTGCCGCAATAAATCAGAGTTGCCCTAGACGACGGAGCGAAGCGTGTCGATCGTCGTGTGGAGCAAGGCGGGAATCGCGAGGTTGCCGCTGCGGCGGACGAGGATCGCCATCGCGTACGCGAAGGCCGCCTGCGCCGGCACCATGAGCGCGAATGCCGGCACGATGCCGTGTCCGCGCGCGACGTCGGTGCCGAAGTGCCAGAGGCTGAAGACGATCGCCTGAGAGAGCGCGGCCCACTGCGTCGGCATGAACGCGCGCAGCCTTCCGAAGAGCGCTCCGCGAAAGAGGAACTCCTCGCTGAAGCCGCTCGAAAAGAAGCTCGAGAGAAAGCGTCGCCCCACGAGCGCGACCGACGTATCGGCGTACAGAATCGCATAGGCGACGGCAAAAAACGGCAGCACGAGCCAGATCGCGGCGGACGCAGCGCTACCGCGGTTGAAGCTCCCCAACCCCATCTTTGCGAGCGGCACGCGTAGGAGCGCGAGGAGCGCGAGCGGCAGCGCCGCGTACTCCGCGAAGTTCAGCAGCGCCGGTCCCAGGTCGCCTGGCGCAACAGCGGCCAATGCGGAGTCGAGATGGCGATTGATGGATGCCCGGAGCGGCGGCGCAACTGCAAGCGCGTGCGCGTGGACCGCGAGCGTCCATCCCGTGAGCGCGATAACGAGCAGCGTTAACGCGAGCTGTAGTGGCAGGAGATGCCGCGTGATCGGCGCGTCGCGCGCGCTTCGGGGTGGGAGCGTGACGAGATAGGTCAGCGCGCAGCAGAAGAAGAGTGCGAGCGCGACGATCGCGTAGAAAAGCGCCGAGCCGCGCAGCGGACCGGTGAGGAGAATGATTTCGGACGCGGCCCAGAGCTCTGCGAGAACGACGATCGCGCGCATCGCGCCGTAACGTTAGACGCCGGGCGGGAAGGCGTAGTTGGGTGGCGGGACCGCCTTGCCGACTTCGAGGGTAATCTGCTGATGCGCGCGCAACGGAATCGCGCGCAGATCTCCTTGCCAGAGAGCGCCGTTGACGTATGCCGTGACCGCTCCGCGCTTTCCGGCAACGTTATCGCGCGCGAGCGGTTCGCCCCAGACGTCGAAGAACATGCCCAACGTAAAGGGGCCGCCGGAGGGCGCCTCGAGCTGCGGTGCTTCGATGTGAATGATGCCGCTCGCATCGTGCGTATGAACCCAGTAGAGGCAGCCTTGCGGAGGGATCGGAGCGATCCCGACACCCGCCGGAATTTGCACTTGCTTGCCGTCGACGAAGAGCGCGAGGTGCGTATGGATATGCAGCGCCGTCTGCTCGGCGGAGAGGCACGTGATTCCGTCGACGGGCATTCCGTTGTGAGGGTTGACCTTGATGGGATTTGGAAACGCCGGCGCGCCGAGACCGACGTTGTCGACGAGCTGCACCGGCGCGGCGCTCGCGTTGGGGCCCGGCGTCGGCGTCGCGTTCGCCGCGGCGATCGCGCGCTGCTGCTGAATGTTGACGATCGCAAAAGCTGCGATCACGAGGAGCACGATCGCGCCGAACGCGACGTACACGATCGACATAGGGTCGCGCCGCGTAGGCGGCTGCGGTCCGCCGCGTGCGGCCTGGCGGCGCTGCGCCCGAGAGTTGGGTTCAGGCACGAAAAAAGACCTCGCTTGTTAGGATGGACCGCATGGATTCCCCTACGCGGAGGCGGTTGCCTCCAATGGGGCGTCGGTCGGGTCCAGCTGCCGCTCGGGGGCGAGGTAGCCGCGGACGTAGTCGGAGACTGCGTCTGCGAGCGGCGTCATGCGGGAATCGTAGCCGCTCGCGCGCAGGCGATCGATGCGCGCGCACGTCGAGTACTGGTATCGGCCACGTAGCTGCTCCGGCATATCGACGAACTCGATGCGCTCCGGGACGCCGAGCGCGGCGAAGATGGGGCGCACGAGAGCGAGCCACGTCTGCGCGCGACCCGCGCCGGCGTTGACGAGGCCCGCCGTTCCGGCTTGCGCCAAATGGAGCGTGATCTCCGCGACGTCCTTGACGTAGATGAAGTCGCGGCGTTGCTCGCCGTCCGCGAACTCTTCGCGATAGCTCTTGAAGAGTTTGACGCTGCCGCCGGTCAGAATTTGCTCGTACGCTTTCAAAACGACACTGCGCATATCGCCTTTGTGGTCCTCATTCGGTCCGAAGACGTTGAAGTATTTGACGCCGCAGCAGCGGTCGGCCAAGCCCGTGCGGGCAGCGTAGAGATCGAAGAGGTGCTTGGAAAACGCATAGGCGTTGAGCGGGCGAAGCGAGCGAAGGTCGAGTTCGTCGGAGAGGTTCTCCTCGAGCGAGCCGTACGTTGCGGCCGACGATGCATAGACGAAGCGCGTCTCCATCGCGGCAGCGCGCTCGGCGAGCCGCTTCGTGTACTCGTAGTTGTTGCGCAGGAGGTAGCCTGCGTCGCTCTCCGTCGTCGAAGAACAGGCGCCGAGGTGCAAGATCGTTCGCAGATCGCCGAAGGCGTTCTTGCGGTCGAGCAGTCGCTCCGCAAAGATGTCGGCATCGACGTAGTCGGCGAATCGCAACGGAACGAGATGGCGCCACTTCGCGCTCGTGTCGAGACGATCGACGACGAGGATGTCGTCGATGCCGCGGCGGTTGAGGGCCCAGATGATTGCGCTGCCGATGAGCCCCGCGCCGCCGGTGACGGCAATCGTTCCGTGCGAGAGATCGTGCTTACGAGATATAGTCGACCTCCGTCATCATCCCGTCCATCATATGGACCTCGTTGTGGCAGTGGAGCAGCCAACGTCCGGCAGGCGACGTGGCATCGAACGTCCAGCTCAACGTTCCGCCGTTAGCGGGAACGAGGGAGACGTCCTTTGCCAGAGGTCGTAGCATCGCCTTGCCGTTGATTGCGACGATATGGAAGACGTGCCCGTGAAGGTGCATGGGATGCTCCATGTCGGTCTTGTTCGTGAACGTCACCGCGACGCGGTCGCCGCGGCGGACGCGAATCTTCGGCGTGTTGGGCCATTGCGCTCCGTCGATCGACCAGATCGACGTTCCCCACGCGCCGCCGCCGAGCGTCAATGCCGTGCGGACGTCTGCCGGCGCGCCGGCGTACTCGCCGCCCACGCCGCAAGCCTTTTCGTACGTGAAGACGTCCACGCCCTCGAGCGATTGCGAACTGCTCTGCGGCGAAGCGTTCTCCATTCCCGGCGTGCGGACGACGACCGCCTGTTCGAAAGCGAGCGGATCGCTCGAGATGCCTTGGAGAAGCCACGCGCCGGGCTTGGTGACCTCGAACCAGGCGTCGTACCGCTCTGCGACGCCGATTCGCAACGCGTCGACGTCGACCGGTCGCTCGAGCGGATTCCCGTCCCCGTGCGTGACCGTCAGCCGGTGGCCGGCCAAACGCACGTATCGCGTCTGGGTCGGATTCGCATTCAGGATACGCAGCCGTACGCGCTCTCCGACGTTGACGGTGAGCGATTGCGTTGCGGGATAGCTTTCGCCGTTGATGCAGTGCGCGCGATACGAGACTTCGTCGCCCATGCGATCGTCGGGCACCATCTCCGCCATCTCGGGCGAGCCGGCCGGATCGATCATCGGAGCGGAGCTCGAGCCCGCCATCGCTGCGCGCACGCTGCGCATATCGGGGACGTCGTGAAAGACGAGCGCGAACTCGCGGTCCGCACGCGGCTCGCTCGGGTCGTCGACGACGAACATCCCGAATAGCCCTCGCACCGCGCCGAGCATCATGCCGTGATCGTGGTACCAGCGCGTTCCGGACGGCTCGGGCGCAAACTCGTAGAGAAAGCTTCCGCCGTGCGGCACCGGAGCCTGCGTCACGTCCGGGACGCCGTCCATTGCGTTGGGCAGCACCATGCCGTGCCAGTGCACGGTGGTCGCAACCGCGGTAAGGTTCCGATAGAGAACGCGCACCCGCTGACCGTGGACGACGCGAAGAAGCGGGCCGGGCACGCGTCCGTTGTACGCGAGCGCGGGAAACGCGATACCGGGCGCCGGCGCAAAGGTTAGCGGCGCAGCCGTGAGCGCATACTCCACGAGCTCGCTCGCGCGCGCGCGCTCCGAGAGCGGCGCGATCGAGGCGACGGCCATTACGCCGGCGCTGCGCCGCAAGAACGCAGCGCGATTCACGAGCTTCCTCCAACTTCGATCGGTTTGTCGATGACGGTACTCCCGTAGCGAACTTCGACGATCCACGGTCCTGCCATGGTAAACCGCAGGATTCCGCTCAGGACGTGGGGGTCGCTCGCCGGCCGAAGGGAGATCGTGTATTCGTGCGTGCTCACTCCCATGTGCATGATTGCGGCGGCGGTGACCTGCGCCGGTACGGCGCCTGGAAAACGAACGGTCAACGTCGCGGTAGTTACGGGGTTTTCCGGGCTCAGCACGATGGTTGGTCCGGATCCGGCGGCGCCGCCGTCGAGGCTTGAGAGATAGGCGACGATGTCCGCGACTTGCACGGCGGTGAATCCGAAGGTCGGCATCGGCGGATGCGGACGCTCGATCGCGGAGGCGATCTCTTGAAACGTCAACCGATGCTCGATACCGAAGAGCGCGGGGCCGATCCCACCTTGGAAGTTCGCGCCGTGGCAACCGGTGCATCCGTTCTGCATGACGAGCTGCGCGCCAGCGTTGGCCGAGGCGACGGAAGCGGAAGTCGATGCCGGCGCAGGGCCCGCGGCGATCGGTTCGACGGTGACCCCGTCGGGCTCGCCGAACAAGAAACGCTTACCGGGCTCGTACGGTCCTGCGGAGGCCAGTTCGATGCCGATCTGCGGAGCTTGGTTCGGCCCCACGAGCAGCTCGCCGACGAGCGCGAGATTCGGTTGGAGGTTGTGCGAAAGATCGAGCACGTACTGCCGGTTGAGCGTGTCCGAGCTCGCGACGTCGTAGCGGAGCAGGACGTGATTGCGCCACCCGATGTCGCGTTCCACTTCGAACATGAAACCGTTCAGTGGAACGTTGCTTTCGGAGAGCGCCGGCTGCGCGTCGAAGCCGTGGTAGAACATGGTTTGGAAATGCCACTGCGGCGTTTGGTAACCGTAGTAGAGCCCCTCCCGCGTGAACGGATCCGTGCCGGCAAAGGCTCCGAGCGTATCGTGTAGCGGCGCGAAGCCGCGCATTCCGACGACGCCGACGCTCCACGGCTTCGACATGCCGCCGTAGGAGACGTTCACGTCGAGCGTTCGCGGGTTCACCGTCTGGTTGTAGTCGAAAGCGTCGCCAGTCGGTCCGCTACCCGTGAGATACGAGAGATTGTACATGAACTCGTTCGACATTCCGCTGAAGGCCAGTCCCCAGCGTGCGTCGTTCGGATTGAAGACATTTTGGCCGGTCTGCTGCGTTGCGAGCAAGTAGTTACCGAGCGTCCACGCGTGCGCGGGCATGAACGGGAAGGGCGTATGGAACTTTCCGAGCTGAAGCGAGTTCGTTCCGTGAAAGAGTCCGTTCCAGGAGAGCCACATCTGCTCGGTCTGTCCGATTTGGCCGCTGGTGATGGCGTGTTGCTCGAGGTACCAGGTGAAGTTCTGCCCGATGAATCCGGCACCGAGGAGCGAGAGATCCGAGACCATCAAGGAGCCGGGTTGCTGCTTGTTTGCGAGATAGGACGTAACGTAGGCGCGAACTGCGAATGGCAACGCCTGATCTTGCAGATGGCGGTTGAGCGTCTGGAAGTTCGTCATCATGACCATCATGCCGTACGGCGTCATCCCGGGAAACGTCGTGTGGCACTCTTCGCACGAGACGCCCTGTCCGTTGGCGAAGACGGGTACTGCCCGAGCCGTTCGAACGCCGATCAGGAACAGGAACGCGCACGTGCAACAGAGGCACAATGCCGAAAGGAGACGCCTCATCGTCGTTCTTATTCAGGCGTTGCGCGGTCAGTCCTCGCTAAAAGGCCTGCGTCAATCGCACGAGCACGGAGCGTCCGGGCGCGATCTGCGTCGTGTTGAAGCCGTTGGCGATCTTCACGACGTATTGGTGGTCGAGCAGGTTTTGGAGGTCGAGCCGGAGGCCGAGGCCACGGTTCGGCGTCCCGGCGAGCGTTCGGCCGAGCGATGCGTCGAACGTGAGATGCGAGGGTAAGCGTCCGGAGAGCGACGTCGTCGCGTTTTCGAATGCGACGGGATAACCCGTACCGTAGTCACCCTGCAACGTGGCAAACCATGCTCGCGAGAGCCCGAAGTGCATCGTGTATCCTGCCGTCGACGCGACCGTTTGATCGTGGTCTTCCGGCGAGAGCAGCTCGGGCGAGGTGAGTGGCACTCCCGGTGGATTCGGTGCCGGCCCGAAGAGAAACGTCGAACCCGAGATACCGCCGGCCTTCGACGACGAGATCGTCGTCGTGACGTACCACGAGTTGCCGTTCTCGAGAAGGTCCGCCAGGCGCAACTCGATGCCAGTATAACGACCGAGCGCGTTGTTGAAGACGGCGAAGAGCGGCGTATTCAAGAGCTGCGTCGTATCGAGCACGTTGATGACGTTACGCTCGTCCACGTTCACGTATCCCGTGAGCGCAGGCGAGAACGCGTGCTGCAGACCCATCTCGAAGTACGCGTCTCGCTCCGGCTGGAGATTGTAGACCGGGTTCGCCGGGCAGCCGCCGGAGCCGGCTCCCAAGAGCACGCATGCCTGACGAACGTCCTCGAGCTGCGGCGCTGCGTAGAAGCGCCCGTAGTAGACGTGGACGATGTTCTTCGCATCGGCTTGGAGGTTCACCGCGATCCGCGGCTCGAGCATATCTGCGCCCACGTAGCCCGTCGAACGATCGTATCGCAGGCCGTATTGGATGGAAAGGATCCGTATCGGCGTCCACGTGTCTTGCGCGTACAGCCCGATCTGGGATCCCGCCCGAGCCTGCGCCGTGTGGACCGGATAGTACGGCGAGACCGGCGAAAGCGTCGAATCGCACTGGAAGTAGTAGCACGCGAAGGTCTCCCGCGCGGTGAAGTTCTCGCGGTCCGCATCGATTCCGACCTTCCACGCGTGCGTTCCCGTCGCACGAAAGTCGCTGACGCGTACTCCCGCGTACGTCGCTAGGCGGTCCTGATCGAGTCCGACGAGCTGGTCCAGCGTGCCCGTGTTGGGGTCGAACTGGGTTGCGAGCACGTCCTTGGCCAAGTCTCCCGCGTAGGCCACGCGCGTCATGCGGTACCACGGAATTACTTGAAAGACGCCACTGCCGTCGCGCGAGGTGCGGGTGTAGTTTGCGCTTGCGAAGCGATCGTACTCGCGCTGCACGTCGTTCGTTCC
>VFSW01015894.1_pt1 | contig 10310 bp, 10 predicted proteins | sample 5358111 | NCBI WGS metagenome assembly VFSW01 (sample SAMN11554181, study PRJNA540505) | mine drainage metagenome | isolation source: sediment from site ElyBrook_90M | place: USA: Ely Copper Mine, Vershire, VT | collected 2017
CCCGCCCGGCGGGGGCGCGGCCCGCTCCCCCCCCCAGCTGGCCGCGCCCGGCCCCGGCGGGGCCGGCGCCGGCCGCGCCATCCTCGGCCAGAGCGACGCGGACGTCGGAGTTCAGCGCGGCCGCGTGCTCGATAATCGAGCCGTAGGCGGCCGCGTCCATGCATGATGCGATCGCAATCTCGCCGACGCCCGCGCCGGCAAGATAGGCGATCGGCGCCTCGATATCGCCGGCCTCGCCGACGACGATCGCGCGCGCGGCCAGCAGGCGCTCCTGCGCTCGCCCGCCCATCCCGGCAACGATTATCTGCCGGCTGTAGCGATCGACCTGGCGGTCGTTGAGACTCATCGGATACCCGGGGGCAGCTTTGATTTAGGGCGGCGGGGTTCCGGCGGCGCGCGGCACCGCGGCGATCACTCGATCACGTTCTTTTCGATCGGTTCGACCGTGACGCCGCTTTGCCTGAGCCAGACCAGCGCGCGTTCGATCTGATCGTGCGAGCCCTCGAACTCGACCGCGACCAGACCCATCTCGTCCGAGACGCTCGCACCCCGGATATTGAAAACCAGGTCGAACTTCTTCACGAGATGATAGAGGATCGGCTCGCGGATGAGTTTCTTGGGATAGGTCAGGTAGTAGCGCTCGCGGATGCGTTCCATTTTTCAACGAGCCTCAACAGCCGTTCCTTGCGCCACTGCTGCCATCCAATCCATAAGTTGGTCGAGAGATAGCGGTCGCCAAAATCGCAGAACACCGTGACGACGCATCCTTCGCGAAGCCCGTGCGCGACCCGCAGCGCCGCCACCATCGCGGCGCCCGACGACTGGCCGACCAGCACGCCCTCGTCCTGCGCGAGCGCGTAGACCATGTCGTAGGCGTCCTCGGTGCTGACCGGAATTTTGCCGTCGAGCTCGCTTTCGTGGTAGATGCCCGGGACGATCGACGACGCCATGTGCTTAAGCCCTTCGAGACCGTGCATCGCATCGTCGGGTTCGACCGCGATCACCTTGACCGCCGGATTGCGCGATTTCAGATAGCGGCCGGTGCCCATCACGGTGCCGCCAGTGCCGATACCGGCGACGAAATGGGTGATGCGGCCCCGCGTCTGGCCCCAGATTTCGGGACCGGTGGTTTCGAAGTGCGCGAGCGGATTAGCCTCGTTGTTGTACTGATCGGGCTTGAAGTAACGGTCGGGATCGCGGGCGATCACCTCGCGCGATTTGATTATGGCGCCGTCGGAGCCTTCGAGCGGATCGGAATAGATCGGCTTGGCGCCGAACGCCTCGATTATTTTCTTGCGCTCGCGGCTCACGTTGGACGCCATCACCAGCTCGACCGGATATCCCAGCGCCGCGCCGACCATCGCAAGCGCTATCCCGGTGTTGCCCGAAGTCGAATCGATAATCGTCTTGCCAGGGCGCAGATCGCCGCGGGCAAGCCCCAACTCGACCATCTTGCGCACGGCGCGGTCCTTGACCGAGCCGCCCGGATTGAAGCCCTCGATCTTGGCGAACAGTCGGACGCCCGGGCGCAGCAGCCCGTCGGTCAGCCGCGTCAACTCGAGCATCGGCGTATTGCCGATAAGCTCGAGCACGCTATGCGCGCGCGCGACCGGCACGAACTCGGTGCCCGACTCCCGGCTATCTTCCGCCGGCAATCGCTGGGACGATTGAAATATCGTCGCCATCCTTGACCTTCGAGCCGAGCTGGTTGAGAAAGCGGATGTCGTCGCCGTTCAGATAGACGTTGACGAAGCGGCGCAACTCGCCCTTGTCGTCGAGCAGCCGCTCGCCGATTCCCGGATGGCGCCGTTCCAAATCCTGAATGATATCGCGCACCGACTCGCCGCTGGCCGGCACTTCATCCACGCCGCCGGTGAATCTGCGCAGCGGGGTCGGAACTCGAACTCGGATGGGCATAATCTGACCCGGACCTCCTTACCTAACAGCCGTTATACTAATCTCTGAGAGTAAGCCTTGGTAGTTCAGCCTGATTCCTATGCTGGACCTCGAAGCTTTACAAGCGCCGATCAGGCGGCGGGCGCCATTGGGCGCTTGCCGTCGCCGAGCCGCTCATGCAGCGCGTCGAAGTCCTTGAGCCGCGCCTCGATCACGTAGGGCTCGACGATCGCGCCCGCGACCGCCTCGATAGTCTTGTAGCCGTTGCCGGTTATCGAGACGACGACGGTCTGATCGGGCTTGATACGGCCCTGCGCGATCAGCTTGAGCGTCACCGCGAGGGTCGTGCCGCCGGCAGGCTCGGCAAAGACGCCCTCGGTGCGGGCGAGCAGCTTGATCGCGTCGATTATCTCGGGGTCGGTTGCGACGTCGCCCCATCCGCCCGACTCGCGCACCGCGCGCAGCACGTAAAAGCCGTCGGCCGGATTCCCGATCGCGATCGACTTGGCGATCGTGTTGGGCTTGACCGGGGTGATCAGGTCGGTGCCCTTATGCAGCGCATGGATCACCGGCGCGGAGCCCGCGGCCTGCGCGCAATGGATCGCGAACTTATCGTTATCGATCAGGCCGACCTCGGCGAATTCCTTGAAGGCCTTGGCGACCTTGGGCAGGATCGTGCCGCCGGCGGTCGGGACGACGATATGATCCGGCAGGCGCCATCCGAGCTGCTCGGCGACTTCGAAGCCGAAAGTCTTGGCGCCCTCGGTATAATACGGCCGCAAGTTGATATTGACGAAGGCCCATCCGTACTTGTCCGCGATCTCGCTGCATAGGCGGTTCACGTCATCGTAGTTGCCCCGAATCGTGACCACCTGCGCGCCATAGATCGTCGAGCCGACGATTTTGCCGCTCTCGACGCCTTCGGGCATGAAAATGATACATCGAAGGCCCGCGCGCGCGGCATGGGCCGCGACCGCCGTCGCGAGGTTGCCGGTCGAGGCGCATGAGACGGTGGTGAAGCCGAATTCGCGCGCCTTGGTGATCGAAACCGACACCACGCGATCCTTGTATGAGAGCGTCGGATGGTTGACGGTGTCGTCCTTGATATAGAGATGCTTCAGGCCAAGCTCGGCGCCGAGCCGCTTGGCGTGGAGCAGCGGCGTGAAGCCGGAATTGGGTCCGGCCTCGGGCTCGCCGTCTACGGGCAGCAGCTCGCGATAGCGCCAGAGGTTTCGCGGCCGGGCGGCGATAATGGCGCGCGAGATGGCCTTGCGAATCGCGCCATAGTCATAGGTAACTTCGAGCGGGCCGAAGCAGTCGTCGCAGACATGAAGCGGCTTGAGCGGATATTCCTGGCCACACTCGCGGCATTTCAGGTTGCGTACGTAGGTCATCCCGTCCTCACTGATTATGTCCGGCCAGCGCCGGACGCGCGTCCGAATTCGTGGCGGCGCCGCAGCCGCATCCGGGCCGCGGGCTGATGTCGGTTACCCTGATACGGGCCGAACCGCTGGCGTCGTAGGTGAGAATCCTGCCCGCCAGGTCGGGCGTCTTGCCTTCGAGCCACGCCGTCGCCTCGGCGGCCTGGATTTCGCCGATCGCGCCGGCGATCGGTCCGATGATCCCGGCCTCGCGGCAGGTTGCGATTTCCGCCGGGTCGGGCGGAGCTTCGAAGAGGCATCTGAGGCACGCGCTGACGCCGGGTATCACGGTCATCGCCTGGCCAGTTAGGCCGAGCACGCCGGCGTAGACGTAGGGACGGCCCGCCGCCGCGCACGCGTCGTTGATTAGAAACTTCGCAACCGGATCGTCAGTCGCGTCAATTATGAAGTCATAGCGGGCTACGATAGCCGTAGCGTTATGGAGATCGAGCGCGCACGGATAGATCGCAATCTCAGTCGCGCCTGAGCCAAGATGCCGCGCCGCCGCCTCGACCTTCGGATGGCCAATGTCGGCGGTCTCATAGATTACCTGGCGCGCGAGGTTCGAGAGTTCGACCGGGTCGGGATCGATCAGGCCGAGCCTCTTCGCGCCGGCGCGCACCAGCGCGCTCGCGGCGGGCGCACCGAGGCCGCCAACTCCCACCACCAATACCGATCCGTCGAATACCGAGCTTTCCAAAGTCGCCCCGCTCGTTGGCCTTCACGTGCAACCATCATTGAGGAGGGCGCAAAAGACAAAACCCTCTTCCTGCGACAAGGACGAGGGTTCCACGACTCTCGCCTTATCTTCCGAGGCTTAACGCCTCGCAGGACTTAGCACCTGCACCCATGCTGGGCCGGTTGCTGCGGCATCTCAGGGCCTGTCCCTCCGCCGCTCGTGATAAGGCCAAACGCATTCGAGCGTTACAAAACCGGCGCTCGATGTCAATCGGCTACCCTCGTTCGACCACAGCGTCGCCCGCAAAGGAGCGGCTCGGAGCGTCAAGGACGCAGAATCACGCGGCGGATATAGCGCTCGAGCATGGCCGTATCGGCGGCGGGCCCGCGCGCTGCGATTACCTGGTCGGGACGGATCAGAATCCAGCCGGGCGCGTCTATCTCGTAGCGGGCATGGACCTGGCCGTTGGGATCGGACGACTCATCGATCCGGACCGTGCGCAGGCGATCGCCGGCGGCGGCGATGAGTTCGCGCGACGGCTCATCGGCCCCGAACAGGAGCAGCGTGTGGCACGGACCGCATAGGAGCGGCCATAGGCTGCCGCTCGCGCCGCTGGCCGGGTCCTGAAGCGAGGCGTCTCGAGCACGCCGCCCGACGCCAGCGCGTCCCTTCGGCTTACCGGAACTGGCGAGCCTCACCAGCGGACCATCATCGTAAATGATGTCGGTTACCGAGAGTTGAGTCTGAAGCATCCGACGAACCGAGGGGATTCGTGTGAGAATCGGAACCGCGAGGTCGCGAGCGGCGCGAATCACGGCACCGGCGCCAAATCCTACATGCAATCCTTGAGTCGCACCCTTGATTACGTCCCGGGCGACCGGCCGCCGTTCGGCCTCGTAGCTTTCGAGGAGGACTTCCGAATCCTCGACCCCCGCGAGCACGTAGGCGAGCTTCCATCCCAGATTGACCCCGTCCTGAATTCCGGTGTTCATGCCCTGGCCGCCGGCGGGGCTGTGGACATGCGCCGCATCTCCGACGATGAAGCATCGGCCGGAGCGAAATCGGGCGGCGAGGCGCTCGTTGATTCGAAAGACGGAAAGCCAGCTTGCGTCGCGAAGACGGAGACCGCCGGGTCCATGCAGGTCGAGACAGCGCTGTATCTCTTCGAGCGTGGGAGGCTCTTCACTCTTCGAGCCGGTGCGGATCGTGATGACGCGCCAAATATCGTTATGAATCGGAAACAGCGCGATCGAGCCGCCGTTGTGCCACCAGATGTAGATGCTCGCCAAATCGAGCTCGCCTTCGACCCGCGCGTCGCAGAGCAGGAAGGTCTGCTCCTCGGTGAATCCTTCGAACGCGATCTCGAGACCCTGGCGCATGACGCTGCGCGCGCCGTCGCATCCGGCTACGTAGCGAGCGCGCACGGTCTCTTCGCGCCCGTCAGAATGGCGCAGAGTTGCGATCGCCGCCTGGCTATCCTGCCTGATTCCAATCAGCTCGACACCGCGCTCGGTCGCGCCTCCCAAAGACTCGAGATGCCGAGCGAGCAACTGCTCCGTGCGAGATTGCGGGAGCAGGATCGCAAATGGGTAGGGACTGTCGATCCCCTCGCCCACGGAAATCGAGCCGAGCTCGCGGCGCCCGTCGCCAATCTTGACGTTATGCAGGCGCCGGCCTTCGGCGATGAATGAATCAGCCACGCCCATCGCGGAAAACGCTTCGAGGCTTCCGCTCCAAATCGCCAACGCCTTTGAGAAGCGGCTGCTCTCCGGAGCGCGATCGATGATACGGACGGGAAGACCGAAGCGCCGGCAGGTGATCGCGAGCGAGAGTCCGGTTGGGCCGGCGCCGACGATAAGCAGTGGCGCTATCGCTTCGGTACTCAAGGGCATCGCAAAGTCCTCGGGGCCGGCCAAATCAGCGGCGACCGATATTGGCGCGGGCGGATCCGGCGGCTTCGTAATCGATCCAATGACGAATCATTTTGGCGTCGATTGCGATCGCGTGTGAAGTGAGAAAATCGTTCATGTCAGCCGGTAACGGCGCGATGAATTCGAGCCGCTCGCCAGAACGCGGATGATCGATCGACAGGGCAAGCGCATGGAGTGCCTGCCGCTCGAAGCCGTGCGAAGCATCAACGCCACTTCCTTTGACGCCATAAATCGCGTCGCCGAGGCATGGATGGCCGATCGAGGCGAAGTGCACGCGAATCTGATGGGTACGGCCGGTCAGCGGACGCGCGCGGAGAAGCGTCGCGCCCTCGAGGTCATTTCCGGCTCCGCAATGCGGACCGATGCCCGGGGTGAAGCGGGCGAGCACCGCCGCTTCGGTGGTTGCCTCGCGAGCGACGCGCGCCCGCACCGACATCCGTTTGCGCTCGGTCGGATGGCGCCCGATCGGCCGTGCGATCGTAACGGCGTCGCGGGCGACGACCCCGCGCACGATCGCAAGGTAGGTCTTGCGCACGGTGCGATCCTTGAATTGGCGCGCCAGCCCCATCCGTGCAAACGGCGTTCGCGCGATCACCATTACGCCCGAGGTTTGCTTGTCGAGCCGATGGACGATTCCGGGACGCATCACGCCGTCAGGCTCGGCCATCGCGGCGAGCTCGGGAAAGCGCGCGAGAACGGCGTGGACCAGCGTTCCGGTCGAGCTGCCGGGGGCGGGATGGGCCACCATCCCAGCCGGCTTGGCGACCACGATTATCTCGGCGTCGGCAAAAAGCACGTCGATTGACGGCGCATCGGCAGTGTCCGGCGATTCCGATACATCCGGCATCGTTGGCGGGGCGAGAATCTCGATAACGTCGCCCGCGCGGACGATTTCGGACGGGCGCGGAGCGGGCTTGCCGTTCAGGATAACGCGGCCCGCCTTTATCATCCGCGCGATCGCGGAGCGCGAATGTTCGATTTCAGGGAGCGCGGCGACGAAGAGATCGAGGCGCGAGCGATCGTGCTCGGGCGCGACGCGTACCGCTCGTGACGATGGCGCGTCCGCCGAGGCGCCGCCGCCTGAGCCAGGAGTCATCGCGTGCCCCTAGCGCGTGGCGCGGCGACGTCAGGGATTGTAGGGCGACGGATGGCTCTTTTCGTAGGCGGCGATTTCCTTGTCGTGAATAAGAGTCTGAGCGATCTCGTCGAGTCCTTCGAGCAGGCAGTTTTTGAGAAACGGCGTGACCTCGAAGCGCGCCGACAATCCGAACTCGTCCGAGACCGTCTGCTTTTCGAGATCGACGGTGAGCTTGTAGCCCGGATTTTTGGCGGCGGCTTTGAAGATGGCCTCGACCTCTTCGGGCTTGAGCGTGATCGGGAGAAAGCCGTTCTTGAAACAATTGTTGCGGAAGATATCGGCAAACGACGGCGCGATAATGGTGCGGATTCCGAAATCGGCGAGCGCCCATACCGCGTGCTCGCGCGAGCTGCCGCATCCGAAATTGTGGCGCGCGACCAGAATCGAGGCGCCCCGGTAGCGCGGCTGGTTGAGGACGAAATCGGGGTTCTCGTAGCTCCGGCCACCATCCTGCGAGAAGCGCCAATCGAAGAATAGTCCCTTGCCGAGTCCGCTGCGCACGACCGCCTTCAGGAACTGCTTGGGGATAACCTGATCGGTATCGACGTTGGCGCGGTCGCGCGGGGCGACGTGTCCGGAAACCCGCTTGACGGGTTCCATCGGTTGCCTTAGCGCCTTGCTATAGCGCGCACGGCGACTAAAGGCCCGGGCCCGGCCGCCGCCGCGGCCATCGCGGGGCTGACCAGGTGGGTCCGGCCGCCCTTGCCCTGGCGGCCCTCGAAGTTGCGGTTCGAGGTGCTGGCGCATCGTTCGCCGGGGCTCAGGATATCGGGATTCATGCCCAGACACATGCTGCATCCCGACTCGCGCCATTCGAAGCCGGCGCCCGCGAAGATCTTGTCGAGGCCGAGCTTCTCGGCTTCGGCCTTGATCTGCTGCGAGCCCGGCACGACCATCGCGTGCACGCCCTTGGCGACTTGGCGGCCCTTGACGATCGCGGCGGCGGCTTCGAGGTCGCTCAGCCGCGAGTTGGTGCACGAGCCGATAAAGACGCGATCGACGCGGATGTCGCGAATCGGCGTGCCCGGCTTAAGGCCCATGTATTCGAGCGCGCGCGCGGCCGATTCGCGCTCGGCGGCGGTGATGAAATCGGAGAGCTCGGGAACCTTGCCCGTGACTTCGGTGACCATCCCGGGATTGGGGCCCCAGGTGACCTGCGGAGCGAAGTCGGCGGCCTCGAATTCGAGCGAATGGTCGAACGATGCGCCCTCGTCGGTGCGGAACTGAAGCCATCGCGCGGCGGCCTGATCGAAGTCGGCGCCCTTGGGTGCGTAGGTGCGTCCGCGCAGGTAATCGATGGTCTTCTGGTCGGCGGCGATCATGCCGGCGCGCGCGCCCGCCTCGATCGTCATGTTGCACACGGTCATCCGTTCTTCGACCGAGAGCGCCTCGATCGTCGGGCCGCGATACTCGATAACGTGGCCGGTGCCGCCGTCGGTCGTGATCCGGCCGATGATCCCGAGGATAAGGTCCTTCGCGGTGACGCCCGTTCCGAGCTTGCCCGCGACCAGAATCTGCATCGTTTTGGGGCGCGCCTGCCATAGACACTGCGTCGCGAGGACGTGTTCAACCTCGCTGGTGCCGATTCCGAAGGCGAGCGCGCCGAACGCGCCGTGAGTCGCGGTATGGCTGTCGCCGCACACGATCGTCATGCCGGGCTGGGTGAGGCCCAGTTCGGGGCCGATAATGTGGACGATACCCTGCTCGCGCGCGCCCAGGTCGAAGAGCTTGACGCCGAACTCGCGGCAGTTGCGCCGCAGCATCTCGAGCTGGAGGGCGGAGTCGGGGTCGGCGATCGGCCTGGAGCGGTCGGTGGTCGGAACGTTATGGTCGGCGGTCGCGAAGGTGCGTGCGACCGAGCGGACCTTGCGGCCGGCTTTGCTGAGTCCCTCGAAGGCTTGCGGCGAGGTGACCTCGTGAATCAGATGGAGGTCGATATAGAGGAGCGCGGGCTCGCCGGGTTGTTCGCGCACGACGTGGCTGTTCCAGATTTTTTCGAAAAGCGTTTGCGCCGCCATAGCGGTAAATGACCTGCCTCGGAAATATTGAACCTAGAATTATGACGCGCGGGCGACCGCCGTCAAACGGTGGCCGAAGGGGGCATGCTCTGATTTCGAGTTGCTGGTTAATCTTCTTCGTAAGAATCGCGTACGGTCGCAAGCAGAGTGTTACCAGGAACTGGTTGCCCTGTTCCGTCGAGTACGTCCACACCGAAACCTTGATAGGTCGGCTCAAAGCGCCTGGACTTCCAGTCTCCCACTGTCATAGCGTTCTTGGCCTTGTTCTGGAAGGGATACATGCGCATTCCAGCCTTGTCCCCGCGCACGTCGCGACCGTCTTGACCTCTGATAGTTACCGCGAATTGCTCAATGTCCCAAATTCGTTTCTCAACATTCATTACCAGCGCCATTGGAAAATTACCCTCCCCAGCAAACTATTACTTCAGGCAGATCGTATCACGTCCTCGATGCTCCCAACATGGTCTGTAAAGTCTAATTCCATTGCGAGCGAACACTAGCCTTCTAGCAGGCCGTTGAGGAAGGGGTTTGATTAGTCAGTGTGATCGCCATGGTAGTGATAGAAGGGCTGGATTCAGTCGCTGGGTTCGACGGTTTTCGCTGGCAGAGGCGAGTGCGGGGGTGTGGTGGAGTCGTGCTTCATGCGGGGGCCGGGCTGAGTCTGGCGATGCGCAGCAGGTTATAGGCGGTGGCCACCCAATAGGCATGCAATTGGGTGCGGTCGAGGCCGCGATAGCGAGTTTTGCGCAGGCCGCCCACGGTCTTCATCCAGCCGAAGATCTCTTCGACCCGCTTGCGGACCCTTTGGCTTACCGCGTAGCCGGCACGGCGCGCGCTCCGGCGGTCGAGCGCCGAGCCGCCGGTGCGACGCTCATTGCGCGCGATGTGCGGGGTGACCTTGAGCGCGCGGCAGCTCTCGACGAAGTCGCCGGTGTCGTAGCCCTTGTCGGCGCCCAGTGTAATCCGCCGGCTGCCCGGCAACGCAGTCTCCAGCATCGCCCGGGCACTGTTACGCTCGGCGTAGCCGTCGGCCGGTTCGACCGCGAACTCGATCAGGAGACCATTGCGGTTCTCCATCAGCGCGTTGGCCGAGTAGCACAACTTCGCTTCCTTGCCCGCGCCCTTCTTCGCCAGCTTCGCTTCGGGGTCGGTGGTCGATTGATGAGTCGCGTTGCCGCGGCGCTCGCCGTGGAAGTTAACCGTCGGATTGCCGGGGTCGTCGGGCGG
>VFSW01015895.1_pt1 | contig 10310 bp, 7 predicted proteins | sample 5358111 | NCBI WGS metagenome assembly VFSW01 (sample SAMN11554181, study PRJNA540505) | mine drainage metagenome | isolation source: sediment from site ElyBrook_90M | place: USA: Ely Copper Mine, Vershire, VT | collected 2017
GCGCCGTCGATTCCGGCGACCACCCGGCCGGGGGAGCCCGGGCGCCGGGCAACCTCGGGGGCCCCTGCGGCGTGCAGGCGCCGGACGCTGGCGACGGCACCTGCATCCCGACCTTCAGCGGGACCGACGGAGGCAGCTCGAGCGCGCTCTATGGCTACTGCGTCGAGAGCGGCAGCGCGACCGGAGTCTGCAACCCCGACACCCCGGGCAATCCGGACGGGCCGGCGCAGGTGAGCGGCGCCGCTACCCCCCGCTTCCCAGCGACCGACTACTGCGCCGCCGGCGCGGCCTGCGTCATCACCGCGGCGGCCACGGGGACCTGCGAGCCCTTCTGCGTGCCGCAGCACAGCACCTGTCCGCAGGGCAGCTGCGTGGCGCAGGACCCGGGCAACCCGACCTGGGGCCTCTGCGGTGCGTGCATCGCCGCGGGCCAGGCGTGCATCTTCGCCTCCGACTGCTGCAGCCTGAGCTGCGATCCAGTCAACGGCTGCGCCGGGGGCTGCGATCCCCTCCAAGGCTGCTGAGGCGGTCGCGGGCGACAGGTCGGGGCGGTGTCTGCAGGGAATGTTGCAGGGAATTGACGGGGGCCACCCCGCCGGGTATGACCGCCCGACTTTACCCAACTTTACTCGCAAGAATCCCGCGATCTGGAGAACCCCGTGGCCAAGAAGATCAGTCTCCTCGTGACGTTGTGCGCGACCCTCGCCGCCTGTGGGAACAGCAACGGCGTCAGCAGCGGAACCACCGCGACGTCGGGAAGCAGCACGACCAGTGCGTCATCGACGACCTCTGGCACCACGGGGACGCACACCGCCACGACCTCGACCAGCGGGACGACGGGGACGCATACGTCCACGACCACCGCCTCGAGCACCACCGGCGGGACGACGGGTTCCCACAGCACCACCTCGACCAGCGGCACGACGGGCGCAAGCTCGACCACCGGCGGGACGACGCACGGGAGCACGACCGGCGGCACCACGGGGGCGAGCAGCACGACCGGCGCCACGACGACCTCGTCCACGACCGGCGGGACCACCGGCTCCACCTCCGGCAGCACGACCGGAGGCTCCACCACCGGCGGCTGCGTCAGCGCGAAGGAGTTTGTGGTGGGCGTCAACGCGGGCGCCGACTGCGCCGCGGACACCGATTGCGGCTGCGGCCTCCAGTGCGTCACCGATCCCGCCTTCACCGACTTCACCGGAGGCGCGACCCATTCGGTGTGCGAGGTCCCGTGTACCTCGGATGCCGAGTGCACCAATGCCGCGAGCCACTGCACCGCGCCAGCCGCCCACCTGGGAACCAGCACCGGCATGACCTGTTCGGTGAACCTCTGCGGTGCCCTGACGACGCCGGGGCAGGCGTGCAACGCTGGCGGCACCAGCTCCACCTCCGGCACGTGCATTACCCAGTCCGAGACGTCAACCGCTCCCGCGGCTGATCTCGCGATCTGCGTGCCCGACGGCACGGCAACCACCTGCACGATCGGAGTCAACAATGAGGATCCCTCGTTTGGCATGGGTGGTGCCGGGAGTGTCAACCTGAGCGTCGCGAGCCCGTTCGCGCGCGACGTCACCGCGCTGTGCCCGGCAGGCCGGGCGTGTAACTTCAACTCGGACGGCGGCACTGCGACGCTCGGCGCCTGCGATCCCCTCTGCACCCCGGACGGTGGGGCCGCGGGGTGTGCCTCGGGGCTGCGCTGCCTGCCGTCTGACCCCGCCGACACGACTTGGGGCTTCTGTGGCAGCTGCGCGAACACCGGGGAACCTTGCCTGGTCGCCGCCGACTGCTGCGGCGCGATGGCCGTCTGTACCAGCAACACCTGCCAGTAGTCGGCCAGCTGTTCTCTGGCGCTTCTTCGACGGAGCGCGCCTGACCCGCGGCTTCAACCGCTGCGGCTAGGGCGCGCACTCCGGGGGGACCGGCTGCCCGAGCTGCTTCAGCGTGGCGACCAGCATCGGGAGGTAGGCCCGGCACGAGGGGCCGTCGCGCGACATCCCTTGCTTCGAGAAGTCGCAGGGCTGGGTCGTGTCTCCGAAGAGCGGACAGGCGAGGTCGTAGCAGCGCTTCGCCCGGCCGCAGCTCGCCGCGTCGAGGCTCCGGGCCTCGGCCACGAAGGTCTCCAGCCCACGGGTCTCCTCGGCGGTGGCCCGCCGGGCGTTGAACGCGCCGTAGGCGTCGTGGTCGAGCAGGGCAATCGTGCCGACCAGGTGGCCGTCGCGGTCCAGGTGCAGCTTCATCAGATGCGTGCCGGTGGGCAGTCTGCGCTCGCAGTTCCAGGCCTGGGGGCCCACCGCCTTGCACGCGAGCGGCGTGCGGCGCACGCCGGTTCGCGGGGAATCCACCGCGACCACCTCGGCGCCGAACTGCCACGCAGCCCCCGGTGAGCCGACGTCCTCGCCGTTCGACGAATCCACGATCCACCAGCCCGCAGGTGGGGAGGCGAGGGGAGCGGCGAGGAGGAGCAGCGCGAGGCGCATGGCCCAGAGAGCTTAACAGGCTTTGGCCGTCGCCAGGCTCTACGCCGAGAGCTCGCGGGGGGGCCTGGTGGCCCTCTCGTCGCTCGCCAGGATGCGCGCCGGCAGGATCACCATGGGGAGCCCCGCGAACTGCACGCGCCGCTGGATGGCGAACACGGTCCGGTTGTGCAGGATGCGGTCGTACCAGCGCTCGTCCTCGAACATCAGCCAGCCGCTGAAGACCACGACGCTCGAGTACTTGCGCGCGGTGGTCATCACCAGATTCGCCACGTCCGCCACCGGATCGGTGCCGATCTCGCTCGTGCCCTCGGCCGCGAGCCCGAGCCTCCGCGCCAGCGACACGTACCGGCCCACGACGCTCTGGGTGCGGTCGGTGAGCTTCCCCACCTGATCGCCGCCCTTGAACGAGGACGAATCCACGAGCCCGACGTTCACGAACACGAAGTTGTGGAAGTAGTCCGGAAAGGCCCGCTGGATGTTGAGCAGGGTGTGAATCCCGAGGCCGCCGTACTCGGCGACCACCACGATCGCGGTGGGCTTGCGCGGCTCGAAGACCCGGGGCGTCGCGGGCTCCTCGTTCGGGAGCCCGGACAGGACCTGGTTGAGGCGGTACAGGCCGCGGGCCGCCCGCCGGTAGTCGGCGCGGATGAAGAAGCACACCCCCATGAGCAGGCCGGTGATGGCCATGGTGAGGTAGCCGCCCTGGAAGAACTTCTCGTACATGGTGATCGCGAGGATCCCCGCGCAGAGCACGAACCCCACCGCGTGGACCGCGAACTCCCGCTTCCAGCGCGGCTGATCGGTGGTGCGGAGCCAGAAGCGCATCATCCCCAGCTGCGAGAGCGAGAAGGTGATGAACACGTTGATGCTGTACATCACCACCAGGGCATCGACCGACCCGTGCGTGTAGAGCAGGAGCGCCAGCGAGGAGAGGCCGATGAGCAGGACCCCGTTGCGCATGCTCAGCCGCTCGGAGAGCGACGCGAAGCTGTGCGGAAACCACGAGTCGAGGGCCATGTTGGCCATCACCCGCGGCCCATCGATGAAGCCCGTCTGCGCGGCCACGAAGAGCAGCGCCCCCTCGGTGACCAGGGTGGCGATCACCAGCCAGTGACCGACGGCCACGCCGCCGGGGTGAAACCCCTCGAACACCGCGGCCAGCGCCACGGCGTTCATGGTCTTGCCCTCGACAGGCAGGGGGTGGACCAGCAGGTAGATCACCAGGATCCCGCCCGCGGTCACGGCGAGGGAGACCGCGAGGTACACCATGGTGCGCTTCGCGTTCTGGACCTTGGGCTCGCGCATGATGGCGATGCCGTTCGAGACCGCCTCGATGCCGGTGTACGTGCCGCCGCCGAGCGAGTAGGCGCGGAAGAGCAGCATCGTCAGGCCAAGGAGCCCCAGCGAATGCAGGTCGTGGCGCGTGCCGGTCACCACCCGCTGCGCCGTGGCGCCCACCTCGCCAGCGTGCTGGCCCACCCCCACCGCGAGGAAGAGGATGTGGAGCACCACGAAGGCGACGAAGATCGGGAAGAGCGAGGTGATCGATTCGCGGATGCCACGGAGGTTGAGGATGATCAGGATCAGGACCACGATCGCCGCGGCGGTCAGCTTCCAGGGGAGAACGCTGTCGGGGAGGAAGCTGAAGATCGTGTCCGCGCCGCTGGCGATCGACGTGGCGATGGTGAGGACGTAGTCGACGATGAGCGCGGCGCCGGAGAGCACTCCCGCGCGGTGGCCGAGGAGCTTCGTGGCCACCACGTAGCCCCCCCCGCCGGTGGGGAAGTGCTCGATGATGTGGCTGTAGGCGTACGAGATGATGAGCACCGTGCCCGCGGTCGCGAGCGCGAGGTAGAAGGCCAGGTACGAGTGATCGCCGATCGCCCGGAAGGCCTCGTCGGGGCCGTACGCGGACGAGGAGAGGCCGTCCGAGCCGAGGCCGACCCAGGCGAACAGCGGAATGAGGGAGACGTGCTTGAAGAGGTGCGGATCCGTCAGGTCGTGGGGCCGACCGAAGACGATCCGCCGAAGGCGGTCGAGCATGTGCGCACAACTTACGTTGAGCGCGGACGCAGTGCCAAGGAATTCAGCGGGGTTGGGCGCGCAGCGGCTTGACGCGTTGCCCCTCCGGCGCATACTCGGGGAGCCGTGCGGATCCTCCTGGTCTCCACTGTGCCCCCGACTCGCTGCGGCATCGCGACCTACGCCGCGCAGGAAGCGGCGCGCCTGCGCGAGGAGGGCCACGAGGTCACGATCGCCTCGCTGGATGGCGCCGGGGAGGCCGCGCTGAAGCTCGACCTCAAGCGGGCCGCCGAGATCGGCCGGCTCGCCGCCCTCGTGCCGTCCTACGACCGGTGCATCCTGCACTACCAGCACGACTTCTTCTTCACCGGGCTCGACCAGCGCCAGCTGGTGATCCACAACGCCTTGCTCGCGGGCCTCTTCGCCCACGGGGTCGAGGTGGTGGCCCACGAGGTGATCTACGACCTGCTCGCCGGGGGCGCGGGCCGCCTCGTGCAGCACACCGAGCGCCTGAAGTGGCGCGCGGCGAAGCGGATCGTGGTCCACACCCTCCCGGAGGAGAGCCGGCTGCGGGCCCTCGTCCCGGGCGCCCGCATCGTCCGGCGCGATCACGACCTGTACTTCCGGGCATTTCGCGACGTGGACCAGGCGACGGCCCGGCGCGAGCTCGACGTGCCCGCGGCCGCGCGGGTGTTCCTCTGCATCGGGTTTCTGCAGCGCCACAAGGGCTTCGACCGGGCGATGGCGGCCTTCGCGTCGAACCCGGCCTCGGACGCCCGGCTCTACGTGGTGGGCTCGGCGCGCGTCGAGCATCCGGAGATTCGCGCCCACGTCGAGGAGCTCCGCCAGCTCGCGGCGCGGGATCCGCGCGTGGTCTTCCACGAGCGCTTCCCGAGCGATGCCGAGTTCGACACCTGGATCGCGGCGAGCGACGTGGTGGTGCTGCCCTACCGCGAGATCTGGTCCTCGAGCGTGGCCGCGCGCGCGCGCCTCCTCGGCCGGCGGGTGATCGCCACCGCGGTGGGAGGGCTCGCGGACCAGCTGGGCTCGGGCGACGTGGTGGTTCAGGGCGACGCGGAGCTCGCGGCGGCGCTGCGCGGCGTGTCGCCCGCGCCGAGCAAGGCGGCCCGGGTCCGCCGCACCCAGCTGCGCCTGGCGGTCGTGCCGCCCTGGTACGGCGGCGCGCGCGCCGGTGGCGGCGAGCGCGTGGTGCGCGCGACGGCGGAGCACCTGCGGGGCGCCGGGGTGCACGTGGAGGTCTTCACCACCCGCATCGCCGATTACTTCTCGGACTGGTCGCGCAACGCCCAGGCCGCCGAGGAGACGGTCAGCGGCGTCTGGGTCCACCGCTTCCCAGTCGAGAAGCGCGAGACCACCCGGTTCGGAGCCGCGGCCGAGAAGGTGCGCCAGGGGCTCGCGCTCTCCGCGGACGAGGAGGCGGCCTTCTTCGGGGAGATGATCCGCTGCCCGGGGTTGCCCGCCGCCCTCGCGCACCGGCGGGCGGACTTCGATCTGTTTCTCCTGCCGCACTACATGTTCCAGACCACGCTGCAGGCCGCCCGGGTGGTGGGCGAGCAGGCGGTGCTCCTGCCGTTCCTGCACGACGAGCCCTACGCGCGGCTCGCCCCCTACGCGGAGATGTTCGGCGCGGCGCGGGGCAGCCTGTTCCTGTCGGCCCCCGAGGCGGAGCTCGCGCGCACGCTCTACGGCCTCGCCCCCGCGCGCAGCGCGGTGGTCGGCACGGGCGTCGACTTCCCGAAGACCGCTTCGCGCGAGGCCTTCTCGCGGCGGCACGGCGTGGGGCCGTATCTGGTCTACGTGGGCCGCAAGGAGTCCGGTAAGAACTTCCCGGAGCTGCTCGCCTGGTTCCGCGCGGTGCGCGCGCAGTTCCCCGGCCTGCGGCTGGTCACGCTCGGGGCGCGGGCGATCGCGCCCGAGCCGGGTGGGGGCGACGGCCGGACGATCCTCGACCTGGGCATCGTCTCGGATCGCGAGAAGATGGAGACCCTGGCCGGCGCGCTCGCGCTGGTGCAGCCCTCGACGCTCGAGAGCTTCTCGCTCGCGATCATGGAGAGCTGGACCGTGGGGCGGCCGGTCATCGTCCACGCCGGCTGCGCGGTCACGGCCCACCACGTGGCCCAGGCGAAGGGGGGCTTCGCGGTCGAGGACGCGGCGGGCTTCGCGGCGGCCGTGGCGGCGCTGATCGCGGACGAGCGGCTCGCGGGCAAGCTCGGCCGCCAGGGTCGCGCCTATGTGAAGCGCGAGTTCGCGTGGCCCGCGGTCACCGCGCGGCTCCTGTCGGCCCTCGAGCGCTTTCAGTCGCTGCCGGCGCTGGGGCGCTCCGCGGCCTGACGGCGCACTGCCAAGCTCCAAGCGACGGGCCCGCCGACGCCCGCGGCGAGGATTCAGGCAGCCCGGCCGAGCCTCATCTCGGCGCCGGTCCTTCGGCGGCGGCGCGCCGCTTGACCTCGGCCTCGGCCAGCGCGGCGAGGTGCGCGAGCCCCCGCTCGAAGTCCGCGCCCACCCGCTGGTCCAGGTCCAGGAAGAGGTCGAAGGCCTTGCCCATGAAGTCGCGGTCGCCCGTCAGGATCCAGGTGACGGTGACTCCCTCCGCGGTCGGCGCGAGCTTGAGCTCGGTGAGGTCGGTGGCCGTCAGGGGCGAGCGGAGGTCGAGGGTGATCCCCACGGCCTCTGGCGGCTTCAGCTCCTTCAGGGTCATCGTGCCCTCGCCGACCTCGCTGTTGCCCTTCCAGGTATAGGACTGGCCGACGCCGGCCGCGGGCCCGCCAAAGGAGCCGACCATGCCGGGGTCGAGCTTGGCCCACGGGGACCAGAGCGCGAGCTGGTGCAGGTCGCTCACGAAGCCGTAGACCACGTCGGCGGGGGCGTGAACGGCGGCGCTGCGCGCGATGGAGAAGTGGGCCGGCCGGATCGAGATCGCCACCGCGAACACGCCGCCCAGCGCCAAGAGCGCGAACCCGAGCTTCCTGAGCATGCCTCCTCCCAACCTCATCACGGCGGCGCGAAGCGTCACCCCCGGGGCGAGCTTAGCCGAACGGGCAAGCGGGCGGCGAGGCGAAAGCGCGACATCCACGCTCCAGTGTCAACCCCCACTTCGCGATCCGGGCGTGTCCTACATCCCGGGAATCAGCCACTTGCCGTGGCACCCTCCCTGCATCACCTCTGCGCCAGTGAGAGTGCCCATGCGAAGTCTTCGAAAGCTGCTGCCCCTCGCGACGGTCGTCCTCCTGGCCACTCCCGCCCAGGCTCGCGTCCATCCCACAAGGGCCCACAAGGGAGCCAAGACCGCCGCCAAGGCGCCGAAGATCAGCGAGAAGGACCAGAAGACCATCGACGCGGTCAAGAAGGTCACCGTGGCCGACTTCGATTGGCGCACCGACGCTTTGCCCGAGGCCTCGGGGTACTTCCTGAGCACGGTCGATTCCGTGCTCAAGATTGACCCCCGGGGGCTCGACGCGCACGTCGCGACCGCCGCCGACGGGAGCCTCAAGGTCGACGATCAGGTGCGGGTCGACGTGTTCTTCTGGGAGAAGCAGCCGACCGGCAAGTTCACCAAGACCTGGGTGAAGGTGGACGCCCGGAGCCTCGCCCCCGCCGACGCGAAGGCCTCGCTCCTGCAGGGCTTCAGCGCGAAGCCCATGCTCCCCGTGCTCCTGCGCGGCTACACCCAGCTGCGCGAGGCCCAGGGCTTCCGGCCCGCGAAGGGGCCGGCGCGCGCCGCCGACGACGGCTACACCGCCGCCCTGGCAGAGGCGCTGCTCGGGCGCCCGGCCCAGAAGCCGCTCCTGATCAAGGCGACTCCGACCTTCGCCGACGAGGTCTTCAACACCGTGGCCCAGTCCGTGGCGCAGGGGCGGGTGATCGTCGCCGCGACGCCGTGGGAGCCCAAGGACTTCCGGATCCGGCTCGCCGACGCGATATTCACCGGCCTCGCCAGCACCGGCGCCTCGGACCTGAGCCTCGCGAGCGAGGGGCTCGCGGCGGGGCGGGCGTACACGCTCTTCGACGCGAAGCGGGTGATGGTCAGCGACGACGAGATCGCCCGGGCGAAGGAGCAGAAGCTGATCTCGGACGAGGACGTCGAGCTTCAGGGGCCAAACAAGTCGATCCGCTACGTGTACCTCCGGAGCCCGCGGGTGGCCCACGAGGCGACGAGCGTGGCCAACCGCGGCATGTACCGGCTCCCGCTGCGCAAGTTCGCGATCCTGTGCGACCGCGTCTATGTCGGGCCGCGCGTGGACAGCGCGATCGCCGCCCAGCAAGCGAGCGCCCGCTAGCGGCGGCCTGTCGCCAGCGCGAGCAGCCCTGTCGGCGGCGCGAGCAGCCCTGTCGGCGGCGCTTGCAGCCCTGTCGGCGGCGCTTGCAGCCCTGTCGGCGGTGCTTACAGCCCTGTCGGCGGTGCGTACAGCCCTGTCGGCGGTGCTTACAGCCCTGTCGGCGGCGCTTACAGCCCTGTCGGCGGCGCTTACAGCCCTGTCGGCGGTGCTTACAGCCCGTCGGTGCGCGCGATCAGGCGTTTGGGCCGAGCGATCAGCCCTGTCGATCGCTCGATCAGGCGTTTGGGCCGAGTGATCAGCCCTGCTCGCACACGGAGCACCCGAGCGCCGCGAGGAAGAGTTTGAATAGCCCGCGCCCGCCGCTCGTCAGCGCAGTCGTTGACAACGCCAAACCCTCTCGGCTACCCCTTCGCGCCGATGATGAAGCGTCGGCTCGCCGCGTTCGTGGTCCTGCTGGGTGTCCTCGCGACGCTCGCGCTGGCGTTTGGCCACGCGCACGCCCACGGCGAGGCGCGGCAATCGGACGGGTGTGTCTACTGCACGGGAGCGCTCGCTTCGGGGCCCGCGCTGCCGGACCTCACCCGTCCCGCGACGTCGTGCGACGCGCGGGTGTGGGATCGCGCGCCGACGCCCGCGCCCCGGTTTCTCCTGCAGCTGGATCACTCGGGCTGCGCTCCGCCGCTGGCGTAGCGCGCTCGTCTCCCGTCCGACTCGTTCTCCCTGTCCTCGCGCGAGCCGCCGTGCGCGCTCGAGCCCGGGGCGACCCGGTGGGGTCTTCCGGGCGGTCTTCCACTGATCCGTGAAGGAGCTTTCCTCCATGCACCTGGTTGGTCATCTCAAAGAAGTCCTGCTTGACTTCCATGCCGCGTGGGTCATGTGGATCCTGCTGGCGCTCTCGGCGGTCAGCCTGGTCCTGATCCTCGAGCGGACGCTCGCGTTCCGGCGGCTGCGCCTCGACGTGCGCGCGTTCTCGCGCGAGCTGGATGCGCTCCTGCGCGCCGGTGACTACCGGGGCGCCCTGGCGCTCGCGAGCGCCAGCGAGGCCCCCGAGGCCTCGGTGGTCGTCGCCGGGTTGAAGCTCGCGGACCTCGGACCCCTCTCGGCCGAGAAGGCGATGCAGGGGGCGGTGGTGCTGGAGCGGGTGCGGCTCGAGCGCGGGCTGACGTTCCTCGGCACGCTCGGCAACAACGCTCCCTTCGTGGGCCTCCTCGGCACGGTCATTGGCGTGATCGAGGCCTTCGAGAGCCTGGGCAAGCCTGACCCGAGCGGGGTGGTGACCGGGCTCGCGCCCCAGTCGATCATGAGCGGCATCTCCGAGGCCCTCGTCGCCACCGCGGTGGGGCTCTTCGTCGCCATCCCCTCGGTCGCGGCCTACAACTTCTTCACCCGGCGCATCCAGGAGTCGGTGGCCAACGGCGAGGCGCTGAGCGATCTGCTCCTCGCCCACCTCTGCGCGGAGGCGCCGGCGCTGCCGATCCCCCTTGTCGAGCCCCCCGCGGCCCCGCAGCCC
>VFSW01015896.1_pt1 | contig 10309 bp, 6 predicted proteins | sample 5358111 | NCBI WGS metagenome assembly VFSW01 (sample SAMN11554181, study PRJNA540505) | mine drainage metagenome | isolation source: sediment from site ElyBrook_90M | place: USA: Ely Copper Mine, Vershire, VT | collected 2017
CGGCAAGCAGCAACAATGCCACAATAGAAGGGATCCTTTTCATACCGACCTCTCAATCTCGATTTATTTAGTTGATCGACTGCCGCGCACAAGCGCCCTTCAGAATATCTTTACGTCGCCCGCGCTTCGCTGCACGATGACGTAAACTCCCTGTACCGCATCCTGGATCAGACGCACCTCGGGAAACTCCTTGCTCATCTCGAAGTAGATCTCCAGATTCTCCGAATACTGCATGGTCCGGTAGTAGGCCAGCCCCAGGTCGACCAGCATGACCGGGTCGTTGGCCCCGATTTTGTTCTTGTTGCTCTTGTCGCGACCAGCCTCCATGTACCATATCGCCTTGGGGTAGTTCTGCTTCTCAAGAAGGTAATAGCGGCCGAGCTCCGAGTTGAGCATTGCAAATTGCCTGCCCTGCCCGGCGTCTGCAGTCATGAGAGCGCGCGTCACCACTATCGGGCAGTCAACGCCCGCTGTGCTACACGCCGACAGCAGTTCTGCAAGACGATCCGTATTCGCCGGCTGTTGCTGCGCCAGCGCGTTCAGCTCACCCAGCGCCCGGATTCGCTGCCCGATTAGAAAATCCGCAGTCGCACGGCGTACTCGTGCATGCACCAGATACTGCACCGGCGCCTGTGGTGCACCAAGGAAGATGTCGAGTGCATGCGCTGCGTTTTCGGCGCTGCCTGCCTGGATATAGGCTTCACCCAGATAATAGTTTGCGGTGTTCGTCAGGCGCGCATCGCGCGCCGCCTTTTCAAGGTAGATGATGCCGGCACGGCTGTAGAGTTGGGCAAGATCATCGAGCAGATAGGGGGAATAAAACCTGAGGGTCTTCGACCTACCAAGAATCTCGGTATACTCGGGCGCACTCAGATCGATGCCCGACAGCATCCTGAGCGCTCTGTCAGCTTCGCCGTCACGGGCATAGACAGCGAGGAAGTCTCCGAGCAGGCCGGCAGAAGGCTGTTTGCCGGCCGCTCGCAGCGCCGACTCCGCAATGTGCAGGGCCTGCACCTGCCGGATTCCGGCGCGACTGTAGCTCGCCGCCAGGGCCATCCTGACTTCCGGGTCGGAACTGTCGATGGCGTTCCACTGAGCGATCGCCTTGGCCTCCTGGTGAAGGCGTCGGTAACACAAGCCGAGATCGACACGCGCAAGCCAATTTTGCCGTACCGGTGCGCTGCGCTGCGCGATCAGTCTCTCCAGAACATCGGCGGCCTCCCGGGGTCTGCCCGAAACAAGCAATGCCTCACCCAGATAAAGACCTGCAACGTGACTTGTGTTCCTGCCGCGCTCGCGTGAAAGCCGTCCAAAATAGTCCGCCTGCACGACAGCCGCAGTGCGCGCAAGCTCGCGGTGCAGAGCTGCGTTTTTTGTGTAGATCATGCCAAGCGCAAGATCACCCATCGCCTTTTGATCGACGCCTGGCGCGGGGAGCGCCGCCTGCAATTCGGCAGCGGCTTCACTGTAGCGTCGTGCGCCATAGAGTTTCATCGCATGCGTCACCGGATCGGTTACGTCCGCCCGGGCAAGCGTCGACGTGCCGGCATTGGCCGCCACAAGGGCCAGTGCGAGGAAAATGAATTTGCGAAGGAAAGTCATGGCTGCGGCGGGTCAGTTCTTGAGTCCGGCGACAAAAATCTGGTCCCATTGATTTACCTGGGCCCGGAATGCGATCACCCCCTGCGATGAGCAGGCGATGTCATGATTCATCTTGGTATGCGTCACCACCGGCAAATTGGTGTGATGCAGAAGATCCGCGACATATATCGGATTGTAGGCATTACCATCATTCCGCACGTAGACCAGTTGATTGCTGTCGGGCATCCAGGCCGGTCCGCGCTCAATGTCGGCGACGACGTTGGTTGCCACAACCTTTGCAGCGAGCCCCTTCCCGTCTACAGGATCGGATCCATCTGCCGCGATAACCACTATCGACCAGCTCTTCGGATCGTTGTCCTCGTTGTAATTTGTGTAAAATGCGATCTTGCGTCCATCCGGCGACCAGACTGGTCGCAGGTCATCATGCGCCCATGCCGTGAGCGCGTGCAGGCTGGCCCTGGGTTGCGCAACGTCGTCCATCAAATAAATGTGATGATTCTCGTTTCTGCCGTGGATCATGACAATTCTTCTGCCGTCCGGGGACCACTGCGGATAGAGAAACGGGCCATGCCCCCAGGTGAGCCGTGTCAGCAGGTGCGGTGCAAGATTCAACAGGTATATGTCGCCTTCTCCGCTGCGACCGGAGACGAAAACAAGACGGTCGGCGGTGGGAGACCAGCTGGCATGACCGTCCTTTTCCTTGTTATAGGTCAGACGGGTGGTGGCACCATCGAAGTCACGCAGGTACAGGTCATAATTTCCCTGGCCGCCATTGCTCATAAAGACGAGCCGATTACCCTGCGGGGACCAGGTTATGCCTGCATTGTAGCTTGCCTCTTCGTAAACACCTGGAAAGAAGAACGGCTTCTCTCCCTGACCTTGGGCAAGCTCAAAGTAGATGTCCTGCATGATAGTGCCATCCGCATGCGCAATCACAATATCCTTCTTGTCCCCGCGCGCGCGTTCAAAGGCAACAAGTTTTCCGCTCGGCGACCACGACGGATTCGAGTCGTTGCGGCCGGATTCAATCGGCATGAGCGGATGCACATACAGGGGCACAATGGTGTCCGTCCCGCCCGGCGCTGCCTGTTGAGCCGTCGCGCCCTTCGGTCCGGCCACTGGTGCGGCCGACACACTCGGCGGACCCAGCTGCACCGGGTCCGCCGCTGCCCTGATGTCGACAGACTGCGGCAGCCCGGCTGAACAGGCGTCTGCCCATATCAGCAACATTAATACGCAGGCTGCCCCACATACGCTGCCGCGCGTGCCCATGCTTTGATCCTGCACCAGTTACCTGCGACCTCAGTTGTCCTTAATCTGATCCCAGTACTTGCGGGCGGCGTCGCGGCTGTGCTCGTACGTCGGATTGCCTTCAAGTTTTTTCGGGAAAAAATCGAAGTAGTCTCGCCACGCCAGGTTGGCGCTGTTCCTTATTCCCGGCTTTTTGGTCGCCAGGTAAAGCTTGTCGTATGAAAGCGCAAGGTAGTAGTAGGTGTCATGCACCGCCTCGTTGTAGCGGGCATCCGGGAAGAAACGCGTATTCTCCTTGGCTGTCTCAAGGCTTTGCACGGCTTTGGCGAAATACTGTGCAGCGCCGGCTGGGTCCTTCTCGACGAGCTGATTGCCCTTTTCATAGTAGGCATGGCCCAGATTCGTGAACGTCACGGCGAACTGCTTGTATATGAGCTGCTTGTTCTCGGGAAGGGATAATACATTTTCGAATTCCCGGATCGCGCTATCGTAGTCGTTCTTGTCGTCCAGATAGATCTGCGCCAGACGCCGGTGACATTCGGAATAGTCGGGGTGCCCGACCTTGGTGCTGGCATAGGCCGTGATCGCGCCATCAACATCTCCATTCGCCAGGGCCTGATCACCGATCCTAAGATAGTCCTTGTTAAGCACGATGCTGGCGGCGCCGGTACGATCCTCGATCTTCTTGTCAAACTCGACCACCTCCTCCCAGTCACGGTAGTCACCGCCCAGCGTGAGCTTGACTGTGTGGAATCCGAGGTTGACCTGGGTGCCCGCGAGCATCGGAGTCTTCCCGATGAGCTGGCCATCGACATATACGTCTGCGCCACTCGGCTGGGATTCGACCTTGAACAGCGCATTATTGACCTTGAGCGCAAACTGCTTTTTCTCCATGCTTTTCTCGACCCGGATCTTTTCGTCGACCTGCTGATAGCCCTGTCGATACAGCAACATCTTGTAGCTTTTTCCAAGGCGCGCCGGCACCTCGGCCTTGCCATCTACCCCTGTCGTGCCGGCCCAGTTGCCGTCCAGATAGATGTTGACTCCCGCAAGTGGAGCGAAGTCCGGCGCCAGACCGCCCTGTGCCTGCAGTACGAAATAGGTTTGTGCCCGCTGTTTCCCGCCTTCGGTCTCGACGCTGCGCACCACCCGGTCTCCGAGAGCGATCTTCACGCCTTTGGTGATATCGTCAATCTCGGCCCAGGATCCATCCTTGTCCGAGCGCTTGACCTTGAGCCGGCCAATCCCGCGATAACCGCCGGAGCGACTGTCTACGCAGCTATTCGGTCGCATCAGCACAAGACCGGTCCCCCAGCTCACCCGGAAAGGCTTGCCAAGATTGACGCGGTAACGCTCGCTTTCGTTGCCCACCACGCTGCCCTCAAATGGGAACTGCTCGATCGTGCTTGCCGCGATCTCGCGCGCCGCGCTGTTGATGTCGCCCGCCCTGCGGGCATGACTGATCTCGCTCAAAACGAGCTTGCCGCCGGCATCGTAGAACTTGGCCTCCACGGTGTATCCATTATCTTCCTTGGCAACACTGCCTACCACGACCATGTCGACACTGCGCGCAAGCAATGTGTCCCGCCAGCCGTGCGTCGTCATGCGGTAGAGAGTGAGCCGGGCACGTTTCATGTCGGCCTTCAATTCGGTACCCGAAACCTCGCTGAAGACCGGATAGCGGGAAAGCTGGGCCGCCACATTGTTCCCGGCCTGGGTAGCAACGTCCTTCAAATCGACGTTAGGCGTATTGCCAACGAAGTTGTAGACCGCCATTCGGATCGGTCTTGGGTTAACCGGAGAGAAGCAGCGCTGTATTCCGGTATGACCCTCGAGTATTACGGTTGTCCCCGCGGCCGCCGGAACATAGCCCGGCGCCGACAGGGTGATGCGGGCCTTCTTTCCCGGTTCACCGGTATAGCTGTAGCTCAGATTCCCGCGTGCATCTGTACGGCCAACGGTCCTGCCGTTGACGCTCACCGAAATTCCCGAAACCCCGCTGATCCCGCCGTAGGACTCGGTCAGCGCGGATACGTTGACGATAGCCTCGTGCGAAAGGGCCGCCTGCAGTTGTGCCCCAGGTTCTAGGACGCCGCTCTTTTGCCATGTTGAGAAACCTGGCTTGCTCACCGTGAGATCAACACCCTTCGACGGCAGATTTTTGTATTCGTACTGGAACCGGCCCTGGTCGTCGGTCTTTCCCATTTCCTTGCCGTCTGCCCGCACAACGGCGCCTGCCACGGGTTGGCCCTTTTCGGTAACCGTCAGATTAACGAAACGGGTTGCACTCAGATCAGCGTCAAAGTTGTATTTGTCCGCCTCGCCGTTCTTCGGAAGTTTTACGATAAAGTTTGTCTTCCATGGCTCTATGTGGTAACCCTGTTCGTCCTTGGTGACCTGCAGGTCGACCTCGGAGCCCGCCTTTTTGCGCAGCGACCTGGCAAGCAGACCCTGAGCATCCGTTTCGCCGATATCCTTTCCATCCACGAAGACATGTGCCTGCGAGGCGGCCTCCCCGTCCATGCGCGCTTTGATCTGAAGATCGATTTTTTGTCCGCAGCCGAACAGCACGAGGCAGGCAGATACGACGGTTAACGACAGGATGGATTTTCTAACGGCCAGAGTGCCTTGTAGATGCATAATTTTCACCATTGTGGCCGCGCCGCCCTGCGCGGACGTGGATGCGCTTGAAAGCGCTGTGATTCTTATCAGTTCTCGCGATACTGCACAGGCTGACGCCTTTGATGCGTCATGCCGTTACATCATGGGGGGTTCCAGGTTGACCTCTCCTGGGTTAATGATCTTGTCCTCATCTGACGTCGATCCCCTGATCGATTTCCGCTGGCCTTCGTCAATCTTCTTAAGTTTGAAATCCATGCGCTTTTGCGTGTACTTGCCGAGATCAACACTCTGGGTTTCGATCATGTAGCCAATGCGGCTTGCCTCTATGCGATACTTCCCTGGCATCAGGCTGCCTTTCACCGACTCGAACTTGCCCTTGTCATCGACGATCACCGATTGTGACGCCTGCTCAAGAGGCACGCTTGTATTCATCATGTTGATGACGCTGCCATCCGCGGTATCGCTGGTGATCGGCTGCATATTCGCATCCACCAGGCGCACCGTTCCATATATGTGCGTGGCACATGCAGGGAGCAGGGCCAGGAGCACAACCACAGCAGATATACGATATGCGTCTCGCTTCATGTTGCCTTCCCGGTTCGACAGGAGTTGATTATTGCGGATGGAGGAGTTAGCGCACTGCTGATGTATCGAACCCGTTGCATCCGTGCGTACGGGATACAGTTACAACATCGTACCCCGCTCTCCCCGCTTCACACCGCTCTTGATATTAGGCGCCATTTCGTAACATTCAAAGCAGAGATTCAACTCCACAGAGACAAAAGGAGTCGTCTGCCAGATGAAAGGAGAATCCACGCTGCCACCGCCATTTCAACGGTCGCCGGAATCCGGTTTGCCGGGCCAAGCCAGCGGATCTGCATGCAACTCAACAGCTTGTGTGGAAATCGAGCACTGCCCTGAAGTCACGAAGGTGGGTGCCGTTGTATTTGGCCCCGATTTTTTGTGATTATTGGACGCCAATTGCTAACAATTCGATTTTCACGTTTTTAGTTACGGTTTCGAAAAGTTGGCAAAAATAGTCGCAGTGAATGCCGGCCCAAGACGAGTCTTCGGAGATGCACGTCAAGGTACCGGCATCCGCGACAATCTGTGATATCGTGTCGCACTGACCGGCCGAGGCTGGAACAAACAACAATGGACAACAAACTATTCGACGAGCTGCGTCAGCGTGTGTTCGAGCTGCGCACCGAACATCGAAACCTGGATGAAGTCATCGGAAACCTGTCGGCAGATCCGGCAGTCGATCAGCTGCAGCTGCGGCGTCTGAAAAAGCGCAAACTGCTGCTCAAGGATTTCATCACGCGCCTGGAGAGCCAGATGATTCCGGATCTCAATGCCTGAGCGCTGACGCAATACCCTTGGCGCCCGGCGCTTCTCCGCAATGCCACCGCTTTTTTCAACCCTGCTACGTCGACACCGCGCCATGCGCAGTTGCTACTTGTCATCAGACGGAACTGCATTCAGGCTCTTCGTTACAATCTCACGCACATCTCTTGAAAGCACCGCTTCCCGCAAAATCCGTTCAAGCTGTGCCTTCATCATATTCTGACGTCGCGGTTCGTATTTGCGCCACAGGCTGAGACCGCCAACAAGACGCGCCGCAACCTGCGGGTTCAGTCGATCTATCGTGAGCACATGGTCAGCAAGGAATTCATAGCCCGCACCGTTTCGATCATGGAAACGCACGGGATTGCCGCTCGCGAAGGAGCCGATCAGGGCGCGCACACGGTTCGGATTCCTCAGGGTGAATGCCGGATGACGGGTAAGCGCCTTGACTTCCGTCAGCGTTCCGCACAGTCGTGAGGTAGCCTGTAGCGCGAACCACTTGTTCAGGACCAGCGGATCATCGCGCCACTTCCCATAGAAGACAGCGAGCAAATCGCGACGCTCATCGCAATCTGTATTGGCAAAGGCATGCAGAGCCGCCATCACGTCTGTCATGTTGTCACTGCTGTGAAACTGCTCCATGCAAATCGCACGGATACTCTTGTCATCAAGCTCCATGAGGTAAGCAAGGCACAGGTTCTTCAGGCTGCGTTGCCGTATGGATTCCGGGTCCGTGCTGTAGCTACCGTGTCCGGTATTGGCCCGATAAACCGAGAGGAAGTCTTCACGCAATGCTTCTGCGAGCGCCCGGAGCACGTATCGACGCGCATCGTGCAGAGCCTGCGGATCTGCGGGGTCGATAAGATCGGCAAGATAGGACTCTGACGGGAGCGTCAGCGTCTGGGCGATCATGGCCTCATCCTGATTCTCGCTACGCAGCGTCACGCGAAATGCATCGATGAAATCCATGCCCACAGACAGCGCCTGCAGCTGCTGAATTCTGTCTGTGAGGTCAAGAATGAGTCTGGTCGCAAGCTGTTGACCCGCCTCCCAGCGACTGAACGGATCGGCGTCGTGGGCCAGAAGAAAGCAACGTTCGCTGTCTGTCAGATCCGATTGGATTTTCACCGGCGCAGAAAAGCCGCGCAGCAGCGAAGGTACCGGCTCGTGCGGCACATCGACAAATACGAAGGTTTCTTCGGGCTGCCGCAGCTGCAGTACACGCGTCCCGGTCGTACCTGAATGTTCGCCCATGAGTCTGACCGGCATCTCCTGCCCTTCGGCATTCAGCAGGGAAATTGCCAACGGCATGTGAAATGGCTCTTTCCGGGGCTGACCCGGCGTAGGCGCACATGTCTGGCGCACGTGCAGTACGTAGATCCTTGAACGGCAATCGTAGGCCCGCCCGATGTGCAGCTGTGGTGTTCCAGCCTGTTCGTACCAGCGGCGGAACTGGTGCAGATCAGCGCTGTTTGCGTCTTCCATGGCCCGAACGAAGTCGTCGGTAGTTACCGCCTGGCCGTCGTGCCGGTCGAAATAAAGATCAGTACCGCGACGAAATCCCTCGACGCCAAGCAGCTGGTGCAGCATGCGCACCACTTCAGCCCCCTTGTTGTAGACTGTCATGGTGTAAAAGTTGTTTATCTCCATGTAGGACTCGGGCCGGACCGGGTGCGCCATTGGTCCTGCATCTTCCCGGAACTGGTGTGTGCGCAGCGCGTTCACATCCTGAACACGCCTTACCCCGCGAGAAGTCACATCCGCACTGAACTCCTGATCGCGGAACACAGTAAAACCTTCCTTGAGACTCAGCTGAAACCAGTCCCGGCATGTAACGCGGTTCCCTGACCAGTTATGAAAATACTCATGGGCGATAACACGCTCGATAGCCTGATAGTCGGAATCGGTTGCGGTTTCAGGCTTGGCCAGCACATACATCGAGTTGAAAACATTGAGCCCCTTGTTCTCCATCGCCCCCATGTTGAAATCGTCCACCGCCACGATCATGTAGATATCGAGGTCGTACTCTCGCCCATAGACAATCTCGTCCCACTGCATCGCCTTCTTGAGCGAGGCCATCGCATGCGCACACTTATCGGCATTATGGTGCTGTACAAACATGTGCAGTTGAACGGTACGTCCGGAACGTGTCACAAACCGGTCTTCGATACGCGCCAGATCACCCGCAACCAGGGCGAACAGATATGACGGCTTCGGGAACGGGTCCGCCCAGACTGCGCGATGGCGACCGTTGTCGAGATCGGCATGTTCAACCGGGTTGCCGTTCGACAACAGGATCGGATAACGGCTCTTGTCTGCAACGATCGTAGTTGTGAAACGTGCCAAAACATCGGGCCGGTCAAGATAATAGGTGATCTTGCGGAACCCCTCGGCTTCACACTGGGTGCAGAAATTTCCCCCTGAAACATACAGTCCGCTCAAGGAAGTGTTCTTCTGAGGGTGAATCTCGGTCTCGATCTCGAGAATGAAGCGCTCCGGGACGCGCGCAATCGTCAGGGAATCCGCACTTAGCCGATAATCCTTTCCCGGCCTGAGACGACGCCCGTCAAGCGCGACACCTTTCAATTCGAGCTCGCTGCCGGTCAGGACCAGGGGGCGCGCATGCGCAGTCCCGCTGCCGGATATTTCGAGACGCGCGCGAACCCGCGTGAGTTCTTCGCCGAGATCGAAGTGAAGATCGGTGCTGTGAATGTGGTAATCCGGTGGCCGGTAATCCTTGAGGTAAACCGCCTTTGCTGCGCCTGTCGCCTTTGATGCCGCCATGAGCCGTGATTCCCCGCAGATTTCAATAACAATATCCCGGAACCGATGCCGTTCCTGCCGTCCCCGGAAGGGCATCAACTCTAACATGACCTGACAAGGCCTGTCCGCCGGGGCCGCATCTGGATGGCTGCCTGCAGACGATGTGCCCCGGAATTCGATCATGCTGAAGGAAACTGTGACACGCGGCAACGGCGAATTTTCTCTGCGCTGCGGCGCCGATAGATCAAACCCTGCGGCGGCTTCTGGAGCCGGCGCGTAAACACTAAAGCCCGCGTTGCCGGCTGTGCAGTTCGACTTGGAGGTGATACCTCAATTTGGCATCCCGCTCGCTCTGATACAGCTGGCGACAGATTCTTGGTGCAGGATCGCTGCCAGGGTAGTCAAGCAGAGCCCTGTCCGGCAGCAGAGATACATTGAGGCAACCCAGAGATACCTCTGCGTCACAGGGTTTTCGCGCGGCCGACGAATACAGGACACGCCAGACAAGACAAAATTGCGACAACAACGACCTTGAGAACAAAGACCTTAAGCCTCTCCGGATTCAGTATTAGCAATGGCTAATAGGTGATTGCGCAAGCTTCGTGCTGCGTTACGGGTCTGCCTGAAAAAGCCGACTGATTATATGGACAGTTCGCAAATACCGGGGCTACACTCTTCGGCCTGGTCATTAGAGTAATTGGCTTCAGCGGCATGAAAAACTAGT
>VFSW01015897.1_pt1 | contig 10309 bp, 8 predicted proteins | sample 5358111 | NCBI WGS metagenome assembly VFSW01 (sample SAMN11554181, study PRJNA540505) | mine drainage metagenome | isolation source: sediment from site ElyBrook_90M | place: USA: Ely Copper Mine, Vershire, VT | collected 2017
CTCGGCGGCGAACTCGAGGTTCACCTGCACGGTGCAGGTCCGTGTCATCATGTCCAAGCCCATGCTGCCGACGAGGGGCATGTAGCGCTGCATGATGGCGTAGCGGCCCTTTGGCATCCACGGCATCGCCGCCCGCGTTGCCACCGGGTGGAAGCCTAGCGGCGCGAAGCCCAGGTCGAGGCCCTCGCAGGCCGACCGCACTTGGCGATAATGCTCGTCCAGCTCGGTTTTGGTCTCGTGCAAGGTTTCCAACGGCCCACCCGAAAGCTCAAGCTGCCCGGCCGGCTCCAGGGACACGGAGGCCGCGCCTTGCTTCAGTCCGATCGGATTCTGCCGATCCAGGATCGGCGCGCCACCGAATCTGGCAAGGCCGGCCAGAAGGTCGCGAATGGCGCCCGGCTGGCTGTCCGCCGGCAGATAGGGCGGCGCGGTCAGGTCGGCGTGGCGGAATCCGAATTTTTCATGTTCGGTGCCGATGCGGAATTCCGCCCGGGGTTTGCAGCCGACCGACAGGTATGCGGCCATCTGTTCGATCGACGTCAGCGGCGTGTCGTCGGCGTCTCCTGGATTGGACATTGGGTTCCCAAGGCATTTCGGTTGCGACGGCCCGTGGGACGGTACCCATCGGGCGGCACGGCGCACGGGCTGGCCCGAAACGGACCCTACGTGCGCCTGACTGTTAAAACCAGCGTACTAGCCACACCTCGGGGCTTGCAACAAGGCCAGACCCGCGATAGCCGCTGTTTCCGCCCGCAATATGCGGGGTCCAAGGCTCACCGGGCGCACGAAACGACACCGGTCCAGCACCGTGTGGTCGCGCGGCCCGAAGCCACCCTCTGGCCCGATCAGCAGACCGGCGGCACCATCGGCCCGCCCCAGTGGCTGCGCGTCGGCCCGTTCCAGCGCGACATACAGCGCTCGGTCGGAAGGCCAATCGCGAAGAATATCATGAAGTTGCCTCGCCGGACGAATCTCCGGCACGGTCAGCCGCTCGCTCTGCTCCGCGGCCTCCATTGCGATAGCCCGCAGCCGATCCAGATTTACCCGCCCCGCGTTGGTCCGTTCGGTAAATACCGGCAGCAGCGCCGAAACGCCGAGTTCGGTCGCCTTCTGCACCACCAAATCGGTGGTGTCGCGTTTCAGCACGGCAAACACCAGCCAGGGACCCGGTTCCTCCGCCTGCGAGCGCACCGGCGACTCCACGCCGAACGCGCATTTGCCGCGTGCCAATGTGGCGATCCGGCAGGCCCACTCGCCGTCGGTGCCATTGAAAAGATGCACGATGTCGCCCACTGCCCGACGCATGACACCGCCCAGGTAATGCGCCTGCGCCTCGGATGCCTCGATGGCCGCGCCGGGGGATAGAGCCGATTCGACGTACAAGCGGATCATGAGAATGATATATAAGGTATGATTGGACCCATGGAACCGCGAACAACCCCCCTGAACATGCATACGGACATTGTTGTCACCGGCTGGGTTGCCCGCCTGCCCCGCGCCTGGCTGCCCTATCTGCTCCTGGCCCGCTTGGACAGGCCCATCGGCGCCTGGCTGCTGTTTTTACCCGGGCTATGGGGCATTCTCCTGGTTCGGCCGGACGTGGTGGAAGCAGTCCGTCTGGTCGTGCTGTTCGGCATCGGCAGCGTCGCGATGCGATCCGCTGGCTGCGTCGTCAACGACCTGTGGGATCGCGACATCGACCGAATGGTCGCCCGGACGGCTGGACGGCCGCTCGCATCGGGCGCGCTGCGGCCCATCCAGGCGCTGATATTCCTGGCGGTGCTGCTACTGCTGGGGCTGGCGATTCTGCTGCAACTGAACCGGCTGAGCTGGGTGCTGGGCGTGTCGTCGCTGCTGTTGGTCGCGCTTTATCCCCTGGCCAAACGTGTCACCTGGTGGCCGCAACTGATGATGGGTTTCACCTTCGGTTTTGGCGCGCCGTTGGGCTATGCTGCTGCCGCCGGGCAGTTGGATGCGGCCTGGGCCATCTTGTATGCCGCCGCGATCCTGTGGGATCTGGGCTTCGATACCATCTACGCCCACCAGGATCGCGAGGACGACGCCATGATCGGTGTCCATTCCACCGCCCGGTTGTTCGGTGACCGCACCCGGCCGTTCCTGGCGTTGTGTTACGCGGCTACCGTCGCGATGCTGGGGCTGGCCGGGTGGCAGGGAGGGTTGGGACTCTGGTTCTACCCGGCGCTGCTGCTTCCCGCGGCTTTGCTGGCCCGTCAGGTAGTCGCACTGAAAATCGACGATCCGGCCGGTTGCCTGCGGTTGTTCCGGGCGAACCGCGAAGTGGGCCTTGCTGTTGCGCTCGCGATCCTGGCAGGCTGGTTTTGACCTCGGCCCAAGCGGCCGCCATCGCCGCCGAGGCGTTCATCGAGGCCAACACCGTCCTATCGGTCGCACGCCAGGTGCCGGAAGTCCGGCTCTACCTGGCGACCGAGATCACGCCGATTTGGCAGGCCACCGAAACCTGGCTCGCCGAACGCAATATCGAGCCGCCATTCTGGGCCTTCGCCTGGCCGGGCGGTCAGGCGCTGGCTCGGCATATCCTGGACAATCCCGCCCTGGTCGCCGGTAAGCGCGTACTGGATTTCGCCGCCGGGGGCGGTATCGCCGCGATCGCTTGCGCCATGGCCGGTGCGGCGGATGTAGAGGCCTGCGAGATCGACGGCCTTGCCCTGGCCGCCATCGGCCTGAATGCGGCCATCAACGGCGTCACGATCCGCCGATCCGGCGACATCGTGGGTTCGCCATGCCGCTGGGACATGATCCTGTGCGGCGACGTCTGTTACGAGGCGCCGATGACCGGCCACATCATGCCCTGGTTGACCAGCCTGACGGCGACGACCGAGGTGTGGATCGCCGATCCCGGCCGCGCTTACCTGCCCAAACACGGCCTAGAGTCCATTGCCGCCTATCGCATCGAGACCACACTGGAACTGGAGGACCGCACCGACCGCGAGGTAACCCTCTACCGTATTTTACCCGGGACCTGACCGACGGGGGTGCCGTTGATCGTCACGGGGCCGCCGCCGACGGCGATATCCCAGACCGTCCCATCGCCTCCCGGCCGCCCAAGCCCTTGCGCGATGAACAGGACAGGGACGATCTGCCGCAACCGGGTGTTGCCCTGAACACGGGCCATCAGCCCACTCATACCAGACGCTGTCAGGTGGATGTCCGCCCCTGCGTCACCGTTTGGCCGCGGCATGAATCTGACCGAACCATGCACATGAAGCGGACCCGCATCGAAGTCGAGCGACTCGATCGCCGCCCGCGCACCCGGTAGGTTCAGCAGTGCCGCGGCCTGCCGTTGAAGCACTGACAAGTTGGCATCGGGCGCGGTGGCTGCCCGCAGCAATGCCATCAACGGTGCGACCGGCAAGCCCGCGAAAACCGAACGGGCGCTCACATGATGCGGCATGAACCCGGCCATGTCGGAAGACACCGACGCCCACGTCGCCTCGTCCGCCGCGACATCGGCCGTGGCATTGACGATATGATCCTTCGCTCCGCCGTTCAGCAGGAGTTGCATCCGACCGAGGGAGCCGGCGCGACCCCCGCCGAGGTTGAATTCAACGCCATCGACGGTCTCGTCCACGTCGAAATGCGACAGTAGGCCGCTCGTGGCATCCAGCAGTGTGCGCAGCCCCTGATGCTGGTCTTGGCCAGGTGGCATCTCCGACAGCGAACGGGCGGCGATTAGCAGTTTTGCGGCTTCCGCCCGATCCAGCCCGTTCAACGCGAAGTGCCCCTGCAGGTCCCGAACACTGCTGCTTGTTGCGGGATCTTTTGCCGTCGCGTGCCAGTTTTCCGCTGACTCCCGACCGAGTATGTCCACCCGGCCGTCGGCCGCGGCGGACAAATTGGCGTCCAGTGTCAAGCGGTTGAGCGTCTGTTCGCTGTCACGGCCGCCGGCCACGGATTGCAGCGTAATCGTGCCAAGGTTCGCCGATATTTTAGACGCCGTGGCCAGGGTGGGGTCGAGGCGGCCACGGATAGTCTGCTGTCCAAGTGTATAGGACACGGATCGGTCAATGCCCGGCCCGATCGCGCCCTCCGGGGGAAACGACAGGGCAGAGAGCGTCCACGCGCCGTTTTCCGCGGGGCGTGCGACGACCTCGGCAGCCGCGCCCGAGGGTGCGGTGAACCCGGACAATGGGATCTGAATGTGAAAATCCGAACCGGATTGGGTCACCGACGGCGATTCCGTCGGGGCTGACACCGCGCCGAGGGTCAGGATGGAGAGCATTTCGCTCAAGCCCGTTCGCAGGCCTTCGGTGTCCCCGGCCAGAGCCGAACCGGCGGATAGGATGACAGCCAAAACCGGGAGGAGGTGCTTCTTCATGACTGAACCACAGGCAACCAGACACTGACGGTGGTGCCCTTGCCGATTTCGCTTTCTATCAGCAACTGACCGCGATGGCGGTTAACGATGTGCTTGACGATCGCCAGTCCCAGTCCGGTGCCGCCGACCGCGCGCGACCGGCCCTTGTCCACACGGTAGAACCGCTCAGTCAGCCGGGGCAGATGCTCCTTCGGAATTCCGGCGCCCTGATCGGCCACCGAAACCACGACTCCGGGCCGGCTTGGCCATATTTTGCCGGGGGCCGCGCCGATGGCCGTCAATGTCAACGTCCCGCCGTCTCGGCCGTATTTCAACCCATTGTCCAATAGATTCTGTAGCACCTGTGCCATCTGATCGGCATCGCCCGACAGGATCGGCAGGTCGGCGTCGATCCGCAGCGCCAGTTCCACATTCCGATCCTGCAGACGCGGCTCGTATCCCGCCACGATACGTTCCAGCAGCCGCTTCAGGTCCAGCGGTTCGGACGGCACCTGATGTTCGTTCAATTCGATCCGCGACAGGCTCAGCAGATCGTCGATCAGCCGGTTCATCCGTGCACCCTGCTCGGCCATGATCTCCAGGAACCGTTGCTGGGCGGGCGGATCGTCCGCGGCCGGGCCACGCAAGGTTTCGACGAAGCCTATCAGAGACGCCAGCGGGGTCCGCAGTTCGTGACTGACGTTGGCGACGAAGTCGGCGCGCATATGTTCGATCACCCGCTCCCTGGTCCGATCCGACAGAACCACCAGTATCTCGCCGCCATCGGCCAAAGGCGGGTCCATCGGCACGATTGTCGCATAGATATCTCGTTGAACTGGCGCCGGCAGGCTGATCTCGGCGGTCTGGGACTGTTTTGTAGCCATGGCCTTGTCGATGGCGCCGCGAATGGCCGGGTGGCGCAACACAGCTGCCTTTTCCTCGCCAAAGGCCAGCCTGGCCGCTGCATTCGTGCGTCGAATTGTCCGGTCGCGGGCGAGCACCAGAACGGGATCCGGCAATCGCTCCAGGATCAAGGTATCGGCGCGACGATGCTGTTCCTGCAGGGCGGTCCTGGTTGCGAGGCGCCGCGATATTCGATCGACCTCTCTCCCAAGGGCTTCCATCAGAACAGGACCATCGCCGCGGAGACCCGGGCTCCGTTCGTCCGAGGCAACAAGCCTTACAGCATCCGTCAGAAGATCGAGATCGCGCGCCCAGACCAGGGCAAACGCCCCGGACGCCGCCATGCAGACGGCAATACCGGCTAAAGCCGGCCAGAAACTAGCCCAACCCATCGCAGCCAGGAACGCCATCACCGCGACGGGCACCCCGGCCAGGAACGCCGCTATCCCTATAAGCCTCATTCCGGGAAGCCAGAACGGGCCGGCAGATTAGACGTTGGGATCGACACGTTGGTACCGGGCGCGGACCCCTCGTTCGATAGCGGCGGAAACCAGGGAGTCGAGCCCCAATTCGCCACGCACGAATTCCAGCATCTCCAGAGACTCCCTGCGGGCGCCTTGTCCGCCAGCCACCACCTCGCATGCAAGGGCGTAGGCGGTCTCCCGCAGTTTGGCATTGAGGGCGGCGCGCATCAGGCGCGCGGCATGAGCCAGTCCGTCATTGTCGTGCAGCAAAGTCACAGCGCGGTCGGAGGCTTCCGCTAAAGCTGCCGACGTGAAGTCCTGGAACGCCGGCAGCGTCTGTACAAGACCGGACATGATACCGATTTCCCGATCGGTCATACCGCCATCGGCCGCTGACACCAAAACCATGGTTAGGATCAGAGCCTCTGGGGCGTTGATGGCATCGCGAGATCGCATAGGAACCTCTTTGCTCAAAAAAACGTCGTGGAAGCCTTAAGTCCGCAGCCCCGAAGTTAGAAATGCACGAGTCCGTAAGAAAGCGCCAGTTTCGTTGACGGCCTGTGCTAAACCGAGGCGTTGCACCACCACCCCAGCCGGAAATGCCGACATAAGGCGGCTGGGCGCTTGGCGGTCCAACAGCACGAAAACCCCACGGTCGGTGGAGCGGCGAATCAACCTGCCGAATGCCTGCCTCAGACGCAGCCTTACGATACGGTCATCGTATCCCTTCGGATCGCCATCGGACAGATGGACGCGCCTTTCTCGGTGCAGGATGTCGGGGCGAGGCCACGGAGTTCGCTCGAACACCACCAGTCGAAGGGCATTACCGGGGACGTCCACGCCGTCGCGCATGGCATCGGTTCCCAACAGGCAGCTCTCCTCCTCGGCGCGAAAGATATCGACCAGGGTGGCGTTCCCCATCATGTCTACATGCTGCGCATAAAGCGGATAGCCGGCCTGTTCCAAGCCGGGTGCGATGCGCTGATGCACGGCCCGCAGGCGGCTGATGGCAGTGAACAAACCAAGCGCACTGCCCTCCGACGCCACGAACAAAGCTCGGTATGCCGCGGCGAGCTGGTCCAGGTTGTTCGGCATGACATCGCTCACCACGAATGCCCTTGTCTGTTGGGCATAATCGAACGGCGATGCCACGGTCGCCCGGATGGCCGGAGACGGCAGATGCAGGGCACCGACTCGCGCCTCGGCGGAAGCCCAGGCGGTTTCGGGGTCCCGATCCCCCGAATCGCGCAGCGTGGCGGAGGTCACCAGTAATCCCTGGGCGGGCGATGCCAGGGTGGTGGCGAACGGAATCGTGGGGTCCAGCCAATGGCGATGCAATCCGACGTCCAGGTCGCGCAGCCCATCGCGGCGGTCCAGGCGCAGGAACATGATATGGGTCGGGCGTTCGCCAGGGGCGGTTTGCGGTTCGGCCAGACTCCGAAGCATGGCCTGCCACGCCTGAAGCGGGTTCAACGCCCGGCGCATCAGCGATCGGCCGATAGCCTCGATCCGGTTACGGGTCGCCTCGTCGATCTCTTCAGCCTCATCGTCCAGCCGCGCGAGCAGGCGTTCGCGCAGCGTGACCAGCGGTTCCGATATGCGTGCCAATGAGCGAGCAAGCCGGTCGGCGGCCGCGGCGGCTTCATCGTTCAACGGGAAGACGTCGCACTCGATCGAACCGAATGCAGGGCGCCCGTCGGCCCCGGCGGTTCGGGCCAGTATCTGCCTGCGGATCAAGCGCAGGAAAGCCTCCGAGGGATTCGGTCGAGCAGGTTCGACTCCCTCCAGATCCGGGGTCTCCCCCATTTGAATGCCGGCTGCCCAATCGGAGGGGGGTAAGGCCGCGGCGGCTTGCAGGGCGGCATCTAGAGGCGCTTGCAGGGCGGGACGATCCGCCACCAACTCTTCAAGCCGCTTCGATAATCCCCTGGCGCGGGACCGCCCGCCCTCCGCCCCGCGCAACCAACGCCGCAGTTCCGCCGTTTCCCCTCCGGACAATGCAGCCGAGAAAGCACTGTCGGCGGCGTCGAAGACGTGGTGGCCCTCGTCGAACACGTATCGCGTCGGCACGGCGTTGTCGTCCAGCCCGCCCCACGCCGCCTGTGTCATCACCAGTGCGTGGTTGGCGACCACAAGTTCGGCGGTGCGGGAACGACGGATGTTATGTTCGATGAAGCAGCGCCGCCAGTGCGGACAGGCGGCGTGGATGCACTCCCCCCGGCGATCCGCCAACGATGCTATCACCGAGCCGCCAAACAGTTCTGGCAGCCAGCCGGGCAGATCGCCGCCTTGAATATCGCCGTCCTCGGTCGCAATGGCCCACCGGGCGATCAAACCCAACGGGACGATGTTCTGGTTCATGAACCCTGCAGAAGCTGTGCCGATTGCATCTTCCAGATTCAGCAGGCAGAGGTAGTTCTCGCGGCCCTTGCGGACGACGATGCGCCGCCGGCGCTCGGTTGGATCGGGAATAAGGCGTGCCAGTTCGCTGTCGATCTGTCGCTGCAAATGGCGGGTGAAAGTGCTGATCCAGACCGCGCCCTTATTCTTCTCCGCCCACACGCTGGCGGGGGCCAGGTAGCCGAGGGGCTTGCCGGGGCCGGTTCCTGCCTCGACCAGTACCATGTGAGGATCGCCTCTGACTTCCCTTGGCGCGAAGGCCGCCGAGGCAGCGCTGGCATAGTCGCCTTGGCCGGGGCGCTGTTCGGCGTTCGGACCCAGCATGACCGCGAGGCGTTTGCGGGCTTCGGTTTCACTGACCGGGTGGGACGACGGAGGCGGAGGGGTGGCACTATCCTCCCACTCCGGCAGTTTTTTCCAAACTTTCAGGGGATCGTTAGAAGCCGGGGCATCGGGACAGCCTAGGGCATGGGTTATATAGCCGCCCCAGCCCCAACCGGCTTTCTGCATGCGGGCAGCGAGCGGGCCGGCGTCGCGGTTAATCGGCAGATCGCGCCCGTGGGACAGTTGGTTCAGCAGCGCGACGGCGAGGTCCGGAAGGCTGGCAACCTCGGCTTCCAGGCCGATCGGGGGATGGTCGTTGTCCACCGCCATCGCCAAGCCACGGGGTGTCGGCGCGGCGGTTTGTGCGGGACGGACGAAGGCAAACAAGTCCAGCAGGTCGAACGCCGGGCCGGGACGCATATTCAGACGACGAAAAGTGGCCGGCGCATGCACCAGGATCGGCGGCGGCAGAGTTTTCAGCAGGGCAGCCGCTTGTTCGGTCGGCAACACGACAAGCTCGCCATCCGGTGTCAGAATGGCGGCTCGGCCGTGGCCCGCGACCACGGAGGGAGCGTCCGGCAGGGCGATGGATGGATTCACCACCGCGTTGTAGCCGGGACTGGAGGCGCTGTCATTGCCAAGCTAGCCAAAGCTGGGTTGCGGTCCCCGATCGGCGATCCTACCCTGATTGAAACGAATACGGGAGACGTTCGATGAATCTGCGCGCCGCGCTGCCGGTATTTTGCGGCCTTCTGGCCGCCACCCCGGCCATGGCCAGTATCCACGACATTCTGATCGGGCTGGACGAAAAAATAACCTATGACGCCAACGGCCCCGTCAACGGCGCCCCCGGCAAGGATGCCGTGCTGATCGTGGACATCTCCAACCCCGCCAAGCCCAAAATCCGGGCCTCGCTGCCGTTGATGAACTCCCTCCTCGGGCCGCCCGCCAACCTCCAGATCACCCCCGACGGCAAGCTCGGTTTGGTCGCCAATTCCGTCGTCATGAACCAGGACGGTGGCGCATGGAAAATCGCGCCGGACAATAAACTGTTTGTTATCGATATGAACGCCATCCCGCCGAAACTCAGCGATACCGTTACGGTCGGCAGCCAGCCCTCGGGCATGGCGATCTCGCATAACGGCGACCTCGCGCTGGTGGCAAACCGGGCGGGCAAAAGCGTCTCCGTGCTCTCCATCCAGAACGGTTCGGTAAAGTCGCTGGGCGACATTCCGCTGGAGCAGGAAGCCGCCGCCGTCGCCATTACCCCGGATGGCAAGCGCGCCTTCGTCTGCCTGAACGTCGCGAACAAGATCGCCGTGCTGGCAATCGACGGCCAGAAAGTCACCTATGACAAGACGCTCGATATCCCGTCTTCGGTGAACCCCTACAACATCGACGTCACGCCGGACGGCAAATACGCCATTGCCTCCAACACCGGCGCGATGAAAAACAACGCCGATGCCGAGACGATTATCGAGGCAACCGGCCCGCATCCCCATGTCATCGATATCATGTCCCCCGGTAACGGTCCCGAAGGCTTCGCCATCTCCCCCAACGGCAAAACCGCCGCCGCCCCGCTGCTGCTGGGCTCCGGCGCCAAGGACAGCGATTGGTTCAAGACCAAGAACGGCGAACTAGTGGTCATGTCCATCGGACCGGGCGGCAAAATGACAGTCACCGGCAAGGCAAAACTGGGGGGCTTGCCGGAGGGCATCGCCTACAGCCCGAACAGCGATTATATCTACGTCGGTAACTACCTGGATAAGGACCTGCAGGTCTTCCGCCTGATCGACGGCAAACCGGTTCAGGTCGGACCGAATATCGCGCTGCCCGGCCAGCCCGCATCCATGCGCGGGCCGGCACGCTGATCGCGGGGGCG
>VFSW01015898.1_pt1 | contig 10308 bp, 7 predicted proteins | sample 5358111 | NCBI WGS metagenome assembly VFSW01 (sample SAMN11554181, study PRJNA540505) | mine drainage metagenome | isolation source: sediment from site ElyBrook_90M | place: USA: Ely Copper Mine, Vershire, VT | collected 2017
CGTCTGCGCGATGTCGTAGATCTGATGCAGGCGCGGGCTGACAACCTGCACATCGATCGGGGCCAGCGCACCGCTGTTAAGGATCGCGTCGACCATCGAACCGCTGCTGAAGAAAGTACGGAGTTCGGGATACTCCCGCTCGATAGCCTGGCGAACGCGATCCATGTATTCGAAACTGCTGATGCGATGTTCTTCCTGAAGCTGAACCTGGACGGTGGCCGTATAGGGGCCGGCGTTGGTGGTGTAGAGCGAAGAGAAGTCGGGCACAACGCCGATGTTGGATACCACCATCTTGAAGTCGTCCGGCTTGACAACACGGCGGATCAGGTCCTCGACCTTCGCAACATATTGCTCGGTGTTCTCGATGCGGCTGCCGGTGGGTGCTTTCAGGTTGATGGTGAACTGGCCTGCGTCGGTCTGCGGGAAGAATGCCAGGCCGAGCAAAGGATAGATCAGTAGGCTGGCGAAAAAAACGCCGGCGAGGGCGGCAACCGTAAGGCCGGGAACCTTGCAGGCGCGCCGCACCCAGAGTTCATAGAAGTTGAGGAACTTGTCGAAGACGCGGTTGAACCACGCGTTGAAGCGGCCGCCCCAGCTCAGGTCCTCTTCCGGTCCCACTTCGCCTTCCTCGGCTCCTTCGCCATGCGCATCCGCACCATGGTGAGCCGCCGTGAGGAACTTGGAGCAGAACAGTGGAATGACGGTCATGGCGACCACAAAGGAGGCCAGCAGTGAAAGACAGAACGCCAGGGCGAGCGCGGAGAACAGGAACTTACTCACGCCAAACAGGAATGTGACGGGGAAGAAGTCCACCACGTCAACCAGCGTGGCCGCAAGCACGGCCATATTGACTTCCGCACCGCCTTCTTCGGCTGCGACTTTGGGCGAGGCGCCCATCTCCAGATGACGGTAGATGTTTTCGAGCGAGATGACCGAGTTGTCGATGACGCGGGATAGAGCCAGCGCTAGGCCGCCGAGAATCATCGTGTTGATCGTGCTCCCTAATAGCGAAAGCACGACGAACATGGCCAGCGCAGAAATCGGAATCGACAGCAGGACGGCGACGGTGGCGCGTAAACTGCCGAGGAAGATGAGAATCATGATGCTGGTCAGCACCAGACCCATCAAGCCTTCGTGGGCAACCGTCTTCAAAGCGTTCTTGACAAAGACCGATTGGTCAAAGACGAGCACCGCCTTCATCTGCTCCGGAATGTCGTACAGGTGCGAGGTTAACGCGCGTACGCCGTTGACCACGGAGATGGTATTTGTATCCCCTCCCTGCTTCATGATTGGGATGTAACAGGAGCGCTGGCTGTCGACGCGCACCAGGTTGTACTGGATCTGCGAAGCATCCTCCGCCTTCCCGACGTCTCCGACCGAAACCCAGCTTGTGCCGACGGTCTTGAGCGGAGCGTCATCCAACTGCTTCATGTTGTCGACGAGGCTGTTGGAATAAACGTAGTAGTCATACGGCCCCATCTTCACGTCGCCCGCCGGCAGAATCAGGTTGCTGCTATTGACGGCTTTCACGACATCCATCGGGCTCAATTGCCGCGAATAGAGCTTGTACGGATCGACGTACACCATGATCTGGCGGTATTTGCCGCCAAATGGCGGGGGAATCTCGGCGCCCTTGACCACCGCAATCTGGTTCCGGATGGCGAACTGCGCGTAATCGTGCAATTGCGTTTGGGTCAGGCCTTTGCCCTTGACCGTGACCAGGCAGACAGGAAGGCTCGATGCATCGAATTTGAGCACCACCGGCGGCAGCGTGCCGGGAGGGAGACGCTTCAAGTCCGCCAGTGCGAGGTTCGAAATACTGGTAACGTCGGAATCCGCGTTGGTCCCGGGCTGGAAGTAAATCTTGATGATGCTCACCCCAAGCATCGAGCGGGATTCCATGTGTTCTATACCGCTGCCGAGAGTGAAGAAGCGCTCGAGCGGGTCGGTAATGTCGGTTTCGATATCCTGCGGGGGCATGCCGGAATAGAACGTCGCCGCGACCACCTCGGGAAGGTTGATCGGCGGAAACAAGTCAACCGGCATGTTATTGATGCTCACTCCGCCGATGACAACGAGGGCGAGGCAACAGACAATAATGAAGTACGGATTACGGATGGAAAAACGCGGCATGGACTACTATTCTCCCGAGGCCTTCTGACCGGTGTATTCGACGAGTTGGATCGGGTGGGGCGTCACGGCTTCTCCGGGCCGCAGTCCGCTGCGGTCACTGACGATGACCGTGTCGCCGTCCGAGAGGCCTTCGAGCACCTCGGCGTCCAATTCGGTTTCGATGCCGAGCGTCACTTTTCGCTCGGCGACTTTGCCCGACGAGTTGACGACCATCACGGTGGCGCCATTGTCGGATTTATCCACCGCTTGCAGCGGCACCGCCAGAGCGGCATCGTGGCGGTCCAAGGTGAGCGTGGCTTCCGCGTAAACACCAGGCAAAAGGATTCCATCGGGATTCGGCACGTCCACTTCGGTGTGCATCGTGCGTGTGTCTTCCTTCACATCGACCGAGAAGCGCGTGACCTTGCCGGGGAAATTCCGGTTCAGGGCGGGGACGCGGACAGTGACCTGGTCGCCGATGTGAATGTAGCGGACGTACGACTCAGGAACGGGAATCACGAGCCGGAACAAGTTTTCCTGCGAGAGGCGGACCAGCGGAAGGACCTGCGTGCTCGATCCGGTGCCCGCTTGCATCAGCGTGCCAAAGTTGGCGTAGCGCTGCGTCACCACGCCGTCAAACGGGGCGGTGATCTTAGAGTAGTCGAACAGAGCCTGGTCATGCTCCCGCTTGGACTGCGCGCCGGTGAGTTCACTTAGCGCGGATTGAAGCGTGGCTTTGGAGGCCTCCACCTGTGCATCTGACGCCAACGCCTTGCCTTCCGCGTCGTCCACTTCCTGCTGCGCTACCAGCCCGGGCTTGGTTTTCGCCACGCCGTCCAGGCGGTCAAACTCCAACTGGAACACCTTGTGCTGCGCCTCGGACCGCGACAGTTCATGCTCGGCATGCGTCACCATGTCCTGCGCGTTCTTGATGGCCGCGTCGTCTTGCCTCAACTGCGCTTCGAGCTCGGGAATCTCCAGCACCGCCATGAGCTGGCCGGTTTTCACGCGGCTCCCGTAGTCTACATTGAGCTGCTTGACGTAGCCGGACTCCTTGGCATAGACGTCAATCTCCTGGAACGGCACCAGCTCGGAGGAAACGGTGAGCGTGCGCCCCAGGTCCTTTTTCCCGATCTTCACTACGCCGACGGCGAGCGCCGCCGGCTCGGCGCTGGCCGCTTTCGCCGACTCGGTGCCGGAGCAACCCGACAGCATGACAGCGGCCGCGACCGCCGTAAGAACGGCGCCGCACCAGATTGTTTTCCTAACCATAAAAATTCCTCGCATGAAACTCTTCTCCGTCGCCCTTTAGCTCAGTTCTTGGAAGCGGGCCGCAAGCTGGTCGAAACTAAATTCGGAGGAGCGGCAGAACTCGAACAGTTCCTGCTCCCGACGGCGAATCTCCTCGGCCACCCGCGGAACCTCAGCCGCTATCGACAACGGCACGGTTTGCACACCGTGCCGGTCCCCATGAATCAAATCTCCCGGCCGGATCTTCAAGCCGCCGATCTCGACCGGTTCCCCAAATTCCACAATGTGCGCGTAGGCGTGAGACACGCTCACGCTCCCCGCGAAAAGCTGAAATCCCGCAGCCTCGACCGCGGGAAGATCGCGCACCGCGCCGTTGGTCACATAACCCACGCAGTCCAACGCGCGCCCAACCGTAGCGTGAACCTCACCCACGAACGCCCCGATCCCGGGGACGCGGTCCACATCCTGCATGACAATGACGCGCGGCGCAGGCACAGTCATCAAATATTTCCACCAGTCCATGCGGTTGAAATAGCATCGGCCCGTCATCGGGGGCGACGAGGCTCGTATCCGGCCCGTGACCGCATAGCCGGCCGCGGGCGTGAGGTTCGGAAACATACAACGAACGCCGCCGGTGATGAAGCCCTCGTTGCGCAGACGCACATTGAACGTCTCAACCGCGTTCGATACGGTACACGAGTCGAGTGCGCGGAGCTTTTCTAAATCGCTGGGAGAGAGGTGGAGTGTAGGATTCATCAGGTAAGCACAGGGTACAGACAGTTCAAAAGTCTATCGCGAAGCGGCCTCCCTACGATGGCTCTCTGGCCAACGTCGCCAGGATCCGGCGAAGGTGACGGCCCGCGTCAGCTCGTCGTAGCGGTAGGGTTTTGTCACCACATCATAACCGCGGTGCTGGATTACTTCATTCCAGAGATATTCGTCCACTACCGGCGAGGCAAGGAACACACAGACTGGCTGCGACAGGCTCGTCAAGCGGGCCAGCACGTCGCGCCAATCTTCCCCGGGAAGATCGCGATCGCAAATCACCAGAGAGAACTCCTGACTCTCAATCGCTGCCACCGCTTCGTCCGAGGACCGCGCCGCCGCAACCGTCCAGTCCCTGGCGCCAGACATCTCACGGAGTCCTGCTTCGCTCTCTGCATCAGTTGTAATGACGAGAAGTCGAACCGAATCGAGGGCGTCTTCCGTCTCTCCGCCGGATTCGTTCCTGCCCGCTTTCCAGCCCGGGAAAAAACGTCTCAGGTCAAACAAGAGGGCATCGCTCCGTCGCAAAATTACCGTTGGCCGACAGGGGGGAAAACGCTCGTGAGTTCGTCCAAAAGCATCTTGTGTGGGTTAAGCGAGGTCAAGGGATCCGCCGGACTTTGAGGGAAGTGGCAGGGTGGAAAGGGGGCCTGTCACCTAACGAATCCCTTGCCCTCACAACCTGATAGTACCCGCTTCCCTCATTGCAGGACATACCCTGTCACCATGATTTTCGTCCCAGGATGGCCGTATGGCTCGATTCAGTGCTCAGTCGGCCCCCGGCGAGGGCTTCCCCCTCCGGCGCCGGGCTTTCGTTAGAATCGGTACGATTAGAAACAGGGGGCGGACGAAGTGGAAAAGATCCGGATTTTGCTGGCAGACGACCACACAATCCTGCGCGCAGGCATGCGGTTGCTGCTCGAACGGCAACCGGATTTCGAGGTCGTGGCGGAGGCCTCCGACGGACGCCAGGCCGTGGAGATGGCCGAACAACAGCACCCCGACATCGCGGTACTCGACATTGCCATGCCTATGCTCAACGGCATGGAAGCGGCGAGGCAGATCGCGGCGAAGCTGGCCAGCACGAGGGTGATTATCTTGAGCATGCACTCCGACGAGGGATATGTGCTGCGCTCCCTGCAGGCCGGCATCCGCGGCTACCTGCTGAAGGACTCCACCGATGCCGACGTCATCGGCGCCATCCGTGCGGTGAACGAAGGAAAGGCGTTCCTGAGCCCCGAGATCAGCCGCATGCTCGTCGAGAACTACGCGACACACCTGCAGAGCCGCGCCGTCGAGGATAGTTACGAAACGCTGACAACCCGTGAGCGCGAAGTCCTTCAGCTTCTGGCCGAAGGACGCTCCAGCAAGGAGGCGTCGGGCATCCTCAAGGTGAGCCTCGCCACGATCGAGACGCATCGGAACAAGATTTTCCAAAAGCTGAATCTTCATAGCATGCCCGAACTGATTCTCTATGCGGTCCGTCGCGGCCTCGTGTCCTGAAACGGGACCGGAATCCCCACGCGGCGACGGTACAATAGCGGACAACGACACACCCGAACGGGCCCTTAGCTCAGCGGTTAGAGCAGTGGACTCATAATCCATTGGTCGTAGGTTCAAATCCTACAGGGCCCACCAGCACCCAAGTTCCCTTCATCCCATGCGTCTTGCGAACAATTCCGTCTAGGCGTTGCTGGCCTGGAGATGGGGGCCCCATGTCGGACCAATTGTATGTATGCGGCGAGGACCGATCTCGCTGCACCAGTGGAACGTATCCGCCAATCGCTGCAGCCTGGCCGCTTGTTTCGAGCCAACGCCTGTGACCTTCCGGGATACAATCCTCGATGATCTTCATCGGTATTAGCGCCGCAGCGACAGCCCGGCTTTCTGGAGAGCCTGCTTCAGGATTCCTGCCTTCCGACACAGGCTCTGGCTTCGGGCCTCGGCTCACTACCGGACGCGACCTGGCGTAACCCCCAGGTTCGCTTATACTGTCCGCCGCCTGCTGCTGGAACACTACGCGTTCAATTACGGCTATCAGATTCCCGAGGGCGCTGAAATCGGCCCTGGACTTTACTTGGGCCACTTCGGGCCGATCATGGTGAACCCGCGGGCAAGAATCGGCCGGAATGTGAACCTGGCGGTTGGCGTTACCATCGGCCAAACCAATCGCGGATCCCGTTCCGGCGGCGCCACCTCGGGGCAATTGCGTCTGGGTTCGTTCAAACGCAATTGTCGTCGGCGGGATCCATACCGGCGAGGGCGCCCTCATCGCCCCCGGAGCCTATGTGAACTTCGACCTGCCAGCAAACGCCGTCGTGCTGGGCTATCTGGGCAAGATGGTGTCGTAAGGCGGCTCGGAGGGCTACGTCGAAAAGATCTGCCGCGCGTCTCCTCAGCCCGTGCCAAGTGCGCGGGTGGGATGTGAGGAACGCGGTTCGCTATCCGCCAATTGCTTCCTGCTTCAGACGCGCAGTTCGTGGCCCAGCGCGCGCATGCCTTCGATGACGCGGTCGCGAATCGCGGCCACTTCACTCGATGACAGCGTGTGGTCCGGCGCGCCCGCGGTCAGGCGGTAGGAGAAGCTCACCTGCCCGTCAGGCAGCCCGAACTGACGGAGATACTCGATGCGCACAAGGTCCTCCCGCCCGAGGATCGAAAGCTCGTCGAGCAGCGCGCCCGCGGGCGTGCGCGCCGGAGCAACGACGGAAAGGTCGAACGCGCTGGTGGGATACTTGCGCTGCGGCTGCAGCTTCACCACCGAACCGAAGCGTCGTTCGAGCCCGGCGATGTCGAGATCGAGCACCGCGGCGCGTCCCTCAAGACCCAGCGACGGATGCAGCTCAAATAGGCGTCCCAGCGGGCCTTCGGGTAAGCAGAGTTCCGCGGCCCGGCGCGGATGTTCGTACTCGCGGGCTTCCACCGGCTCAAGACGGCACCCGGGCGCAAGACACTCGGCCAGGCGCTTCAGCTCGAACAAGCCCGCGGCGCCATCGTCGCGCGAGAAGACGGACGCGGCGAAGCGCGGGGTTTCCTTCGGCAACTGCTCCGCCGCGCACGGGTGAATCTCGCGCCCAATTTCGAAGAACCGAAACGCACTGAAGTGCCGTCTGTTGTCCTCAAGTACATGAAGAAGACCCGGCAGGAGGCTGGTGCGAAGCAGCGTCTGGCCCGCGGCGATCGGGTTGAGCACGCGAACATGCGATGAGGCATGGAAGCCGAACCGCTCTACCATCTCCTCGCTGACGAACGAGTAGTTATAGACCTCGGTAAAGCCCTGCGCGGCGGCCATCGCGCGCAGATGACGGAGCAGGGCCAGGCGCGCATCCGGCGGCGGCGCATCGCAAGGAACCAGCGGCGCGCGCGGATCAATCGAGTCGTAACCAAGAATGCGTCCGATCTCTTCCACCAGGTCGTCTTTAATCGAGATGTCTTTCGTCGCGCGCCAGGAAGGCACAGAGACCGAGAGCTTGCCCGGTTCCGCGTCGTCCACACCAAAGCCCAACGCCCGCAGAATCCCACACGCCTGCGTCGTCTCCACGTGCCGGCCCAGCTTGCGGTCGAGCCACTCCAATGGCAACTCGATCGGCGGCGCGGGCGATGCAGGACCACCCGCATCCGCAAGTCCTCCCACGAGACGGATGCCCGGGGATATCTCTTCGAGCAGCTTCACTGCACGTGCCAGCGCGCGCGTCGTGTTCACGGCATCCTGCGACTTCTCAAACCGCATCGACGCGTCGGTGCGGAGCTTGAGCTGCACGCTCGTCTTACGGACGCTCGAATCGAGGAAACACGCGCTTTCAAGCACAATGCGTGTGGTGCCTTCGTGAATCGCGCTGCCTCGCCCGCCGATCACGCCCGCGATGGCCACCGGCCCGGCTGCGTCGGCGATCACTAGGTTCGCCGGCTCGAGCGCGTAGGTCTCGCCGTTCAGCGCCTCAATCGATTCGCCCGCGCGCGCCGACCGTACGAAGATCGTCTCGCCGTGCAGCAGGTCCGCGTCGAAAGCGTGCATGGGCTGGCCAAGCTCGGCCATGATCCAGTTGGTCGCATCGACGATGTTGTTAATTGAATTGAGCCCAATCGCCGCCAGGCGCCAGCGCAGCCACGCCCGAGACGGGCCCACCGTCACGTTCTCAAACACCAGCGCGCTGTAGCGAGGACACAGCGTAGGGTTTGCGATTTCAACATGAAGACTTCCCCCCGGCGCGGGCAGCGGAAGCCCATGCGCCGGGTCCCTCAACTTCTTGCCAAGGATCGCCGCAATCTCCCGAGCCATGCCGAGATGACCCCACAGGTCCGGCCGGTGCGTCAGCGATTTGTTGTCGACCTCGATGATGTGATCCGGCTTGAGCCCAAGCTCGCCCTCGATTTCAAGAACGCCTTCGTGGTCCGTGCCAATGCCAAGCTCGGCGGCGCTCACCAGCATGCCGTCGCTCTCCACTCCGTCGATCACCGCTTTACCGATCTCGCGATTACCCAAACGCGAGCCCGAAGGCACGTACACCGAGCGCAGCCCGGCGCGGGCGTTCGGCGCGCCGCAAACCACCGTGCGCCGCCCGTAGCGCACCGTCTCAATCTGCACCTTTTGGTTATGGCTGCCCTCGATCGGCTCGACCGAAACCAGCGTCGCGGCGTCGGCGTGAGCCAGATGCGCACCCGCCTCCTCGACGCCTTCGCACTCGGCCACCTTCATCGTCATCAGCCGCATAAGCGCTTCGGCCGGTTTATCGAGGCCGTCCACCAGCTCGCAAATCCAGTTGTAGGAGAACTTCATCGATCTCGCTTCCGAAGCTAAAACTGTGTCAGGAACCGCAGGTCGCCGCTCTGCAGCATCCGGATGTCATCGATTCCATACCGCATCATGGCCAGCCGCGTAAGACCGAGGCCGAAGGCGAAGCCGTTCCACTCCTCGGGATCCACGCCGCTCATGCGCAAAACATTCGGATGCACCAGACCGCAAGGCATCAGCTCCACCCAGCCGCTCTGCTTGCACACCGGACAACCCTCGCCGCCGCAGATTAGGCAGCCGATATCGAGTTCGAAGCCCGGCTCCACAAACGGGAAATAGCCGGGCCGCAGACGCACCGTGACTTCCCGCCGGAAGATGCGCCGCAGCAGCGTCTGCATGAAGTAGATCAGATGTGCAACCGAAACGTCGCGGTCGATCATCATGCCCTCAACCTGATAAAACGTATGCTCGTGCGAGGCGTCCACTTCTTCGTTGCGGAACACGCGCCCCGGCGCGATCATGCGCAACGGCGGGCGGAACTGCTCCATGCCGCGAACCTGCACAGGCGAAGTATGCGTGCGCAGCAGCCGTCCGCCGTCGAGCCAGAACGTATCCTGCATGTCCCGCGCCGGGTGATGCGGCGGAATGTTGAGCGCGTCGAAGTTGTGATACTCCGTTTCGACTTCGGGACCATCGAGCACCCGAAAGCCGAGCGATAGGAACAGGTCCTCGATCTCCTGCTGGATCAGCGTAACCGGGTGAAGGCTCCCTGGTCGCGGTCCCGGCGCGGGAAGCGTGAGGTCCAGCCACTCGGCATCGACACGGCGGTCAAGCGCGGCCCGTTCAAACACCATCTGCCGGCGCTCGATGGCCGCTTCCAACTCCTGTTTGGCGGCGTTTAGCGCTTTCCCGGCCTCGGCGCGCTGCTCCGGCGCCAGCCGCCCGAGTTCCTTGCTGAAGGCGGCCAGCGCCCCTTTGCGCCCAAGTACTTCAACGCGCACGGCCTCGAGCGCTTCCTGCGTTTCGGCCGACACGATCCGGGCGAGCGCGTCCTCGCGTGACTGTTGGACGTTGGAATTCGTCACGAACTTAGTCGGAAGCTCCATGCTCGTCAAGAAGGTGAACCATTTCGGCGCGGCCGCCCGTAAGCGCCAGGTCGAGCGGCGTCTGGCCGTTGTTCGCCGCGGCCTTCACCCCCGCTCCCAGCGAGATCAGCAGCAGCCCCATTTCCTTGTCGCCATTTTGCGCCGCCGCGTGCAGAGGGGTCCATCCGCCTTCCTGCGTTGCATTCACTTCCGCACCGTGAGCGAGCAGCAGCCGAGCTACGTCCAAGCTGCGTCCTGACGCCGCGGCGTGCAGCGGAGCATTTTGCATCGCGTTTTGCGAGCTCGCTTTCACGTTCGCGCCGGCCGCAAGCCGCGCCTCGGCCGAGTTTGCGGTCCCGAAGA
>VFSW01015899.1_pt1 | contig 10307 bp, 4 predicted proteins | sample 5358111 | NCBI WGS metagenome assembly VFSW01 (sample SAMN11554181, study PRJNA540505) | mine drainage metagenome | isolation source: sediment from site ElyBrook_90M | place: USA: Ely Copper Mine, Vershire, VT | collected 2017
GCGGAGGTGGCGAAATTGGCAGACGCACTAGCTTGAGGTGCTAGCGCCGCAAGGCATAGGGGTTCAAGTCCCCTCCTCCGCACCAATATTTAGAATCAAGCACATAAAAGAAGGCCAGCCCGAACCGGCTGGCCTTCTTTTATGTGCTGCGGTGTAGGATCGGTTAGGCCGACTTGATTGCGTTGAAGACGGTGGTATCGGGTTCGCGGTTGGTCTCCCATGCACCCGCTCCATAAGTGCAGAAGGGGGAATATTCCTCCGGCTCCCAGTAGAAGACGCCCAGTCCGCCGAAGTTCCGCACGCCTTGGATGAACTGGGTCGCCGCGGTCGCGGTGGCACCGGGACTGGAGAGGTTGCCGCCGAACTCGACCTGCATCACTGGCTTGCCATATTGGCTCTGGAATCCCTGCATGGCGGTGATGATACCCGGAACATTGCTCCCCGATGCATAGGACGAGAAGCCAGTAACATCCCACTTGCCACCGTGGGACATGTAAGCGTCCAACATGTCCGTGACACCGGAGGAATTTTGCGGCTGGGCCAGGTGGATGATGGTCGCACATCCCGAGAAGACAGCCTTGACGTTGTTGTAACCGGCCATGATCAGGCCAGTCATCTGCGAGGGGTCCGAAAGAGTGCCCGTCGGATGGCAGATGCCGGAGTTCTCCTCGTTGCCAAGTTGCACCCACGTTGGGGTGACGCCAACCGCCTCCAGCGCCTTCATGAAGTTGTAGACGTAGGTTCCCAGGGCGCTTTCCATCTGGGTATAGCTCATGCTGGACCAGGCGGCGGGTGGATATTGGTGGCCGACATCGTTCCATGTGTCACCGAAGTGGAAGTCGATATCGATGGCCATCCCCTGCTCTTTGCAAAGGTACGCCAGGTGCACGATCTCCGACTGGCTGCAATGCCCATTCACCGGGTCGGAAGAGGGGTTGACCCAGGTCCGCAGACGGATGGCATTGATGTTGTAGCTCTTCAGGACGCCCAGCAGATAATTGATATTCCCGTCCGCATTGGTGCCGGGGGGTGGGTATTGGCCGCTGGCGTTCTTCCACCAATAACCGGTGGCAGCCATCTGCTGCGCCCAACTGATGTCGCAGCCCTTGTAGAACGTGCTTGCCTGGACCGGTACTGGGTTCACCAGGCTCTTGGCCATGTTCAGAGGGCCTTTCAGGATGGTGCCTGCTGCAAGCGCGCCTGCGGTTGCGCCAGCGCCCAGAAGCACCTGGCGACGTGAGAGGTGGAAGCTGAGTGGGGGGTTCTTTTTCGTCATCTTGATTTCTCCTAGCCTGCTTGTGTGGCTAAAGCGTACTGTGCGTCGCAGTAAGAAAGAGTCCTTTTCTAGCCGAAGACTGTCCTCTGCGAAGTTTGCACTCGATTGCAAGTGAATGTTTAGGCTGGGAGAAGCGCCTCTAGGCTGCCTATAAGCGTCAAATCTGATCGATCAGAAATCTGAAGAGTCCTCGATTGCAGGAATTGTGTGCCTGCGCACAATTCATGCGGGCCGCTCCTCCCTTTGTTTGGGCGGGCGGAAAACAGAAGCCTGGACACTGCGGCTGCAATGCCCAAGCACTGGTAGAGCGATCTAGAAGGTTACATGCGACCCAAACTCGATCTGCCGCATACCGCCCAAGGAGGAGTTAGCACCGCCGACGATGTCGGTGATCTGACCGCCGCTGCTGTTCACACCGCAGTCGATGCAACCGTTGGGGTTCTGAAGGTTGGGATGGTTGAAGAGGTTGCGCACGTCGATTTCAAGACTCAACTTTGCGTCTTCGTGCAGGTTGAAGGACTTGCGCAGTGTGGCGTCCGTGGTGAAGATCCCAGGGCCAAACAGGCTGTTGGCCTGTTCATTGCCCCAGGTATAAGCGGCAGGCATCTGCCAGGCACCTTGGGTCTGGCCGTTGCTGGTGAACGCTCCGGAAGGGGTGAAGTACTGCACGATGTGGTTCGTGGTATTCAGACTGCTGGCTTTGGTGCTGAAGCTGCCCACCTTGTTGGGAAGGCACTCCCCGGTCGGATCGCCCAACGCGGCGTTGGACCAGCACCCAGTACTGAAGTTGGCGGTGTAGGGCAGGCCGCTGCCCCAGCCAAGGGATGCGTCGACGGTGAACCCTCCAACAATCGCGTTGGCAATCGAGTTCATCCCTGCGCCGAACTGTCTGCCACGACCGAACGGCAGATCGTAGCCGCCAAACAGCTTGAAGTAGTTATCGCGGTTGTAGCCGTAGTGCCCCCAGTTGATGTGGTTGTCTTGGACGAACTGGTTGGCTCCGGTAACGCCCATGCTTCTGGAAAGCACATAGCTGGCCTGGAACTGCAGGCCCTTGCTGTAGCGCTTGTCCAGAACGAACTGCAGGGAGTTGTAGTGGGCGTTGGCGTACCCGGTCATGTCGGCTTGCCATTGCCCGCAGTTCGTTACGCCGGGAAAGAGCTGGCCAAACTTCAGGTAGAGGGGAGAGGCGTTGCAGGTCAGATGATTCTGGTAGCCATACATCGGAGAATCGTTGACGTTGAAGCCTTGCCATCCATCGCCGGGGATGGTGTGGGTCGACTTGCTCCCAACATAGCCCACGGTGAGCGCAGTCGTACGGTCGATCTGCCACTCATAGGTCACGTTCCATCCGTAGACATCGGGCAGGATGATCCTGTTCGACCGGGTTCTTGGAGCCTGACCGTTGGGAAGCAGGAACATACCATTCGCCGGAACCGCGTAGGTGGAGGGCGCGTCAGGAGAGTTTGCGATGTTGTAGATGGAGTTGTTGGAGGGGTTGCGCGCCGCATCGGTCTTGTCGCCGCTCGCAGGCGAGAACGTCTGACTTTGCAGAACCGGGATGGTCTGGGTCAGCAACTGACCGAAGATACCGCCCCAGTAACCCGGGTCCTCGGCGCGGGCAATACCGGCCCGCAAGACGGTCTTGGGTGTCAGTTGATAGGAGACGCCAAGGCGCGGCTCCAGGTAGGAAAAGTTGTTCTTGACGCCGCCTGAAAGACTCACACCGCCTACGCCGGCAACCTGGACCATGTCGGTGTCCTGGTTCCAGAAACCGCCCAACTGTGCGCCGTTGACGTGCTCCGGAAAGTAGACCTCCCAGCGTCCGCCGAGGTTGAAGGTGAGTTTCGGCGTCGCGCGCCAGGTGTCGTTGACGTAGAAGAACATGCGTGGCTGGATGTCCATTGCATTGGTGCTGGTGCTGTAGTACCGGGCCATCTGACCGGGGTTGCCGAAGAGGTAGGAGGCGAGCGCAAGGCCGCCGCCGCTCACTCCGGGTGCCGGGGTGGTTGAGGAAGCCTGCTGCGAATAGAAGGTGAATTCACCAGCGCGGTTGGTGTCGCTGGGAATGCGGAGTTGCCTCAACATGCGCAGGTCGACACCGAACTTGATCGAATGGTTGCCCATGTCCCGCGTCCAGTTGTTGACGATCTCGTACTCATTCTCGGTTTCATTCAGCGGACAGTTGCAGTGCAGTCCACCACCGTTGCTGCTGCCCCATGAGGTGAGACCGAGACCGTTGTTGTCGTTGAAGTAGACCGCGGATGCGCCGCCGGCATTGTCGGTCAGGCTGTTCAGACCAGCCCAGCCAAGGTTGCTCATCAACGGAGTGGTCCCGTCGTACTTGGCCTCCACAAGGGCATAGTGCATCCAGCCAAAGCGGAGTTCAGTCAGGAGCTTTGTATTGATGGCACGGTCGGCACCGATTGCAAGACTCTGGTTGTCACCGGTCTCAGTGCCAGCCCATCCGCCCGCGCCGTAGCCTGGGCCGCCCGCCGCGCCGAAAATACCCGGTGAAGACTGGTTGGAACCGAGATAGCCCCAGCGGCCAAACAGGTGCATCTTGTCCCCTATCTGGGTGTCGATGCGGACATCGTACTGGTTGAAGTTGTAGACGGCAGAACCACTGGCCAAGTAGTTGTTTACGACGGGGTCGCCTGGGACATTGGGGGTCGGGACCAGGTTCATCAACTTGATCGCCGCGAGCGAACCAGGGTTGTTCAAGTACGAGTTGGGAAGAAGGTTGCCCGGGATAATCGTATTGCCTGCACCGGTGTATACGCCGCTCACAGGCGGTCCCGAGAGGGGGATATACGCTTGGTAGTTGGGACTGTACGCCAGGTACTGGCTCAGGTCGCAATTGCCGGAGCCGCTGCCAGTGCAAGTCTTTTGCACCTCTGCCGTGGGCACCGTCGCAAGCAAGGAGGTGCCCGCCTTCGAGCGGGTTCCCTGATAATCGCCAAAGAAGAAGAGCTTGTTCCTGAGGATGGGCCCGCCGACCGATGCGCCGAACTTGTTGTACATCGTGTGCGGGACGTCAGGATTGCCATTCTGCCCGGAGCCTGGGTACTGGGTAAATGGGTCGCGCGCCTGTTGCGCATCGCTGTGACGGAATTCGTAGAGGCTGCCGTGGAATTTGTTGCTGCCCGACTTGGTCTGCATCACCGTTATCCCGGCGATCGCGGCGCCGAACTCGGCGTCGTAATCCTGAACGATGAACTTGGCTTCCTCGAGCGAGTCCAGCGGCGGATTGAGGACAATTTCACCGATGAAGCTGTCCTTGTCGTCCGCGCCGTCGAGGACGAAACCAGCGGCGAGGGGGGTCTGGCCGTTGGCCGAGACCTGGACCGAACGCTGCGGATCTTCTGCGGGGGCGTTGCTGAAGTAGCCCGCGCTTGTTCCGGGGGCCAGAATGACCAGCGACGTGACGTTACGGTCGATGTTTGGCATGTCGACGAGCGTCTTTGAGTCAAGCAGTGTCGCTACTTCGGTGTGGTCGGTGACAAGCAGCGGAGCTACCTGTGTCACCTCAACGACCTGGGAGCTGGTGCCGATCTTCAGTTTCACGTCAAACCGGATCGTATCGTCGGCCGTCAAGGTCAACTGGTCGGACTTGGCGGTAGCGAACCCCGCCGCATCAATCTGGAGGGCGTATACGTCGGGGATCAGGTCGTGAACGATATAGCTGCCCGTTCCGTTCGTCTTTACGACACTCTCGGTGCCCTTGTTGACATCGGTGACAGTGACCGTGGCTCCGGGAACAGCGGCTCCCGTGGAATCGAGAACCGTACCGTCGATCTGTCCGTAGACGACTTGTGCATGCGCCCCAGCCGGACACAGCAGGCAGAGGGTGGTGACGACCAGTAGGGACAGAATGGTTGCGCGGGAGGCTGTGGTTCGTTTGCTGAAGATACAGAGGCGTTGTGTCATAGACCTTCCTTGAATGTGAGGCTGCACGTCGAATCAGTATGATGGCGCATGGATTCTTTTCCATTGCGTCCGGATGAACTTGAGTTTTATCCTCAGCACGCAACCTTAGTCCCTAAAGGATGGAACACGGATCAGACTAAAGTCGGAGTCCGTATCTTTTTTTTGAAAGCCGTACCCCTGAAGTAGGAGTCCCCGTTAAATCATGCATTTACGCCTAAACAATGTTCGACGCAGGTCGTTGGGACGTGCTCTTCTAGGTACATTGTTGGCCTTGCCCATGTGCCTGTCCGGCTCCGCGATGCCTGCCCGGCACCCGCAAGGCCCGGTCTCAGGCGCGCCGGACACATGGAGCTATACCGTTCGCACATGGCAGTCTCAGGACGGCCTGCCGGAAGAGACCGTGCAGTCGTTCGCACAGACTCCAGACGGCTATCTGTGGGTGGGTACTACGGGTGGACTGTTGCGCTTCGACGGCGCAAGATTCAAATTGTTCACCTACGAAAACACTCCCGCGTTCGCGGAGAACAGCGTCTTCTGTTTGAAGGCGACGCGCGATGGCCGCCTTTTGATCGGTACCGACGGTGGAGGTCTGGTCGAGCTTCGCGACGGAGTCTTCCGCGCTTTGCCCGACCAGAATGGCCAGACGGCGGGGTTCATTCGCGCGATTGAGCAGGACCACACCGGCTTGATCTGGGTCGCGTCGGACGACGGGCTTTTCTGGGCGAAGAATGGACACCTCGAACGGGCGGACAAGCCGCTCAATATCCCGGCCTTCAATGTCCATGCGGTGTTGGAGGACCATACTGGACGCATCTGGGTAGGCGGCTCGCGCCTCTACTCGGTAAGGAACGGCCTGGTCCACGAGTATTCGCTGCCGCGCAACGACAGCCGCAATAAGGTGAAGTCTTTTCTGGAAACTCCCGATGGCTCCATCTGGGTTGGAACCGTAGCGGGACTGCACCGCCTGCTTCCCGGCCACGACCGGTTCGAGCCAGTGGCTGGAGTTTTGGGAACTGTCCGGTCGCTGCGTCTGCTGTCCAGCGGCGAGGTGTGGGCAGGCACGATCGGCGAAGGAGTCTTCAGAATCTCCAACGGGCGGGTGAGTCGGCTCAAGGCGCCCTCCCCCCTTCTCAGCAACACCGTGCTGAACATCTTCGAGGACAACAATGGAAGCATCTGGATAGGCACCCAGGCTGGCATGATGCGCCTCAGCAACACCCCAGTACGCGTGCATCCTCTGCCCGGCGCAGCCGACTCCGACTTTGGCACGGTGGCATTGGACACGGACGGATCGCTTTGGGCGGCCTCCAACCAGTTGGTGCACGTCCAGGGAGACCGGGCGTCTCCCTTCCAGTTCCCAACGCTTAAAGATGTCCGGGTGCGAAATGTCTTTCGCGGCCGGGACGGTTCTGTCTGGATAGGCACCGATGGCAGCGGCGTCTACCACTTCTCGGCGGCGGGCATTAAGCACTTCACAACCCACGAAGGACTGGTAAACAACTTTGTCCGTTGCTTCCTTGAGGCAAAGGACGGATCGCTCTGGATCGGCACAGACAGCGGCGTCAGCAGACTGGACCGCGGAGGGATTCATAATTACACCGACCAGAACGGACTGGCGTACAACAGTATCCGTTCGCTTCTGGAGGAGCGCAACGGGACTGTCTGGATCGGGACCGAGCATGGCTTGAGCAAGTTCAGAGACGGCCAGTTTGCGCAGGATATGTCAACGGCCGCGCTCGCCAGCGAAAAGGTCTGGGCGTTGCACCAGGACAGTGACGGTGGAATCTGGGTTGGCACTCGCACCCATGGGATCTACAGGTTCCGTGACGGTCGGCTCACTCACTATACCGCCGCGAACGGCCTCGCCAGCGACAGCATCTACTCGATTCTGGAAGACAGGAGCGAGCACTTCTGGGTAAGCGGGCCGAGCGGCGTGACGCTGCTCAACCGACACGAGTTGGATGCCCGGGCGCTGGACCCCAGTCAGGTTCTTTCGCTACACGTCTTCCTCGCGAACGAAGGCGGCAAACCCACACAGTTTTACGGGGGGACACAGCCGTCGGCGACGCTGGACAAATCCGGTCAGGCCTGGTTCCCCACCAACCAGGGACTGTGGAGCATCCGCCCCGAAGAGTTGCAGAGGCCATCCGTCGCGCGCCTGGACATCGACTCCGTCACCGTGGATGGGCAGAAAGTTGCGCCCAGTGCGAATGTTCCCCTGAGCGCTGGTGCCGCTCGCCTGGAGATCTCCTATGAGCCGATTCTGTTGCGAGCGCAGGACGGCCTGCGCTTCCGCTACAAACTCCTCGGCTTCGACCAGACCTGGACGTGTGCCACCAACTCGCAGCAGAGACTGGCAACCTATACCAACCTCCCTCCAGGACAGTACACCTTCATGGTCGAAGCCTGGGAGATCGATCAACCGGAGCGCACTGTCAGCGCAACGCTTGGCATCAGTAAGAAGCAGTACCTCTATAAGACGCCGCCGTTCATCGGCATCTGCGTTCTCGCCGCGATCATCGTTTCCGTGTTGATCTACCAGATGCGGATGCGACAGATCAATGGCCGGTTCAAGGCAGTGCTTGGCGAAAGGGCACGGCTTGCGCGGGAGATGCACGATACCCTGATCCAGGGATGTGTCAGCATCTCTGCGCTGTTGGAGGCTGCAAGTCACGAGGTGGAAGATCAGTTGTCCCGCTCGCACCTGATTGAGTATGCTTCCACCCAGATTCGTGCGACCGTGGACGAAGCAAGACAGGCCGTGTGGAATCTGCGCTGCGACGACCAGTCGTCAATTGACCTGGAGACGGGACTGCGGCGCATGGCCGAACGGATCAGCCGGGAACACGGCGTCGGGATCGCGTTCCATCAACAGGGAACTCCGTTTGTCGTCGGCCAGCAGGCAGCCCATGAACTCTTGATGGTGGTCCGCGAAGCCGTGTTCAATGCCATCCTGCACGGCCATTCACAGAACATCGAGACCAGACTTACCTATGCCGATGAGTCCGTCTCCCTGTCCGTGAGCGATGACGGCTCAGGCTTTGACCTGGTTGAGTCCGTACCGGAGAAGCACTTTGGATTGCGCGGAATGCAAGAGCGGATCCACCGGTTTGGCGGGAAGTTCGAGATTGAAAGCGCTCCTCGACGAGGCGCTTGCGTTAGGGTTAGAATTCCACGAACTCAGGTCGCTCTGTAGTCAGGCCCCGAATCGCCAGCAAGTGTTGTCTGAATCAGCTGATGCTAAGTCGAGAGGCATATCCGAATGATCCGAATTCTCATCGTCGACGATCACCCCATTATGAGAGTTGGGATCTCCGCCCTGATCTCCGTCTCGAAGGACATGCAGATGGTCAGCCAGGCCGGCAATGGTGAGGACGCAATTAAGCAACACGCACTGTTGCACCCCGACGTTACCCTGATGGACCTGAGACTCCCCGGCATCAGCGGAGCGGAGACGATCCGCAGGATTCGCTGCCAGTCTCCAAAGGCGCGCTTCATCGTGCTGACAACGTATGACGGCGACGAGGACATCCACCAGGCCATGGAAGCGGGCGCAACCGGCTACCTGGTGAAAGGGATGCCCCAGGAGATGCTTGCCGATGCCGTGAAACGCGTCCATGCGGGAGGGCGTTACCTGCCGACCCCCATGTCGCGCGCACTCGCCAACCGCACGCCGGATTCGAGTCTGAGCCACCGCGAGCGTCAGGTGCTTGGACTGTTGGTGCATGGGAAGTCGAACAAAGAGATCGCAACCGAACTCGGCATCACCGAAGCCACCGTGAAGTGTCACGTCGGCGTCATCATGAACCGCTTGAACGCCAACGACCGGACTCAGGCTGTGGTCATCGCAGCGCAGAGAGGATTGATCCATCTCTAGTATTCTGAGTCTGTAATAAGCGGCATAACTTTCCACCGTTGTCATTCTGAGCGCAGCGAAGAATCCCCGTATTTCGCTCCCGCCCATGCTCAATTTCAGGCTTCAACTATGCTTACAACTTCAGACTCAGGACACTAGAGGGACTGCGATGAAAGGGTTTCTGATCGCAGGTTCAGCTAGCGGTGTGGGAAAAACCACGACATCGCTTGCGCTTTGCGCGGCCCTCCGAGCGCGCGGGCTTACGGTGCAAGCCTTCAAATGCGGCCCTGACTTTCTCGACACAGGTCATCTCTCCGCGGTCACGGGGCGGCCCGCCAGAAATCTGGACGGCTGGATGCTGGATGAGGCGGCGAACCGCAAGGGCTTTCTCCGTGCCACCGTGGACGCGGACATCGCAATCGTCGAAGGCATGATGGGCCTGTTCGACGGAGTCTCCGGGCAGGGCGACAGGGGCAGCGCCGCGGAGATCGCCAAGTGGCTCTCGCTGCCGGTGGTCCTCGTACTGGACGCCTCGAAAAGCGCGCGCAGCATTGCGGCTGTTCTCCGCGGCTTTGAAGTATTCGATCCTGCCCTGCGCTTTGCTGGCGTGGTGCTGAACGGGGTCGCGGGCAAGTCGCATTACCGGATCTTGGCAGATGCGGTTCGCAGCACCTCTCCGACTCCGCTGCTGGGTTGGCTTCCGCGCGACGAGTCGGTTCGGATTCCAGAGCGGCACCTTGGCCTGCGCACCGCTCAGGAGGAGCCTGAGTGGGACCGGAAGACGGAAGCATTCGCAGCGCTTGCGGAAAAGCACCTCGCTCTGGATGAACTGCTTGGGTCCGCACCGGACTTGCCAGTCGAACTGCATCGCAAGCTGCTACCAACAACAAGCGCAAGGGTCTCCATTGGAGTGGCACAGGACCGGGCATTCTGCTTCTACTACCAGGACAATCTTGACCTGCTCGAGCGTGCGGGAGCGAGAATCGTTCCTTTCAGCCCTTTGCGCGATGCTCATCTGCCGAAGGGGATCGACGCGCTCTACCTGGGCGGTGGGTATCCCGAGATTCATGCGCCCCAGCTCAGCGCGAACACATCCCTGACCGCGGAGGTCCGGGCTTTTGCACAGCAAGGCAGACCTGTCTATGCAGAGTGCGGCGGTATGATGTATCTCTCCGAGCGGCTGCGCACAAGCGACGGCCAGGTATTCCCGATGACCGGCGTCCTTCCGGTTGAGATTGAAATGAC
>VFSW01015900.1_pt1 | contig 10307 bp, 7 predicted proteins | sample 5358111 | NCBI WGS metagenome assembly VFSW01 (sample SAMN11554181, study PRJNA540505) | mine drainage metagenome | isolation source: sediment from site ElyBrook_90M | place: USA: Ely Copper Mine, Vershire, VT | collected 2017
GTTTTATTTAGGCAACAAAATATCTATTGACTTAACTTTTGGGCTTGGAGCCGGAAAAATATTCTATACTTCAACTGTGAACTCTGAAAACTGGGAACCCCTGAATCGCTACCTAAACGAATCTTATACATGGCAAGATGGCATAATAAATGTAAATATAGGTTATAGGCTTTAAAAAAATTTGTTATACGAGTTCGCGTACAAAGCGGCAACAACTCGCGGTGCAAAAAGGTGGTAAAGGAGTAACAAAACTACCTGCTAATTCTCGCACTTCCGCTCACCCTGTACTTATCCCGCCCAGTTTTCCCTGTCGAGGCTCCGGTAGTTAATTGCTTCGGCAAGGTGCACGGTCTCTATATTATTCGATTCGCCAAGGTCGGCTATGGTTCTTGCAACTTTTAAAATCCTGTCGTAAGCGCGGGCGGAGAGATTAAGCTTTTCCATTGCAGTTTTAAGCAAGGCATGGCCGGCCTCGTTTATGGCGCAATAGGTTTTCAACTGTTTAGAACTCATTTGGGCATTGCAGTAAATAGGAGAGCCTGTAAAGCGTTCCGCCTGTATGTTCCTGGCGTTTATTACCCGTTCCCTTACTTTTTCGCTTTTTTCACTTACCCGTTCCGATGATAGTTCTCCGTAAGCCACCGGCACCACCTCTATGTGTATGTCAATGCGGTCGAGCAATGGTCCGGAAATACGGTTGAGGTACTTTTGAACCGTTCCCGGGGCGCACACGCATTCCTTCTGGGGGTGGTTATAGTAACCGCATGGGCATGGGTTCATGGCTGTAACCAGCATGAAGCTTGCCGGAAACTCCACCGACGACCTTGCCCTTGAAATTCTAATTATCCTGTCTTCCAGAGGCTGGCGCATTACCTCCAGCACGGTTCTTTTAAATTCGGGCAACTCATCTAAAAACAGTACGCCGTTGTGTGCCAGAGATATTTCGCCCGGCTGCGGGAAGCCTCCCCCGCCAACGAGGGCTACATCGCTTATGGTATGGTGCGGTGCACGAAAAGGGCGTGCCGTAATCAATCCCCTGCCGCTCCCCATTTTTCCTGCCACCGAATGTATCTTGGTTGTTTCGAGCGCCTCTTCAAGGGTCAGGGGCGGCAGTATGGTAGGCAGCCGTTTGGCAAGCATGGTTTTACCGGCTCCCGGCGGACCGATGAGTAATACATTATGCCCTCCGGCCGCAGCTATCTCAAGCGAGCGCTTAATGTTTTCCTGTCCTTTTACATCGGCAAAGTCAACATCGGAAAGGGCAAGTTGCGTGTAGAACGAATCTTTTGCATTTATAACCAATGGTTCCAGTTCAAGATCGCCGTTCAAAAAATCTATGGCCTGCTTTATGTTCTTAATGCCGTACACGGTAAGTCCGTCCACTATGGCGGCTTCTCTGGCATTTTCTTCGGGCAATATGATACCCTTCATCCCTTGTGCGCGCGCGTTAATGGCAATGGGTAATACACCCTTTATGGGCTGCAGGCCGCCATCGAGCGACAGTTCGCCCATGATCACATAATCGCCTACCATGCCGGGCTTAATTTGTTCCGATGCCGCCAGTATGCCTATGGCAAGGGTAAGGTCGTAAGACGAGCCCTCTTTGCGGATGTCTGCCGGGGCCATGTTTATGGTTATCGTTTTGCCGGGTATGCGGTAGCCATTGTTTTTAAGGGCTGCATCTATACGCTGCTGGCTCTCCTTTACGGCGCTGTCGGGCAGGCCTACAAGGAAGAAGTTTACGCCGGTTCCTACGTTCACCTCCACTGTTATCAGTGTGGCATCGATTCCGTGTACTGCGCTTCCGAAAGTTTTTACAAGCATTTCCTTGAGGGTAATTTGCAACTATTGAAGAACGAAGATAGCTATTAAGCAGGTTGACCTTTAAGGTTTCTTATCAAAGTGATTAATATTTTTTTATTTTTACAGCGTCAAAAAAAACATCTGAACCTTCCTGAATTGATGATAACGACTGTTGTTGGCTGTACCGCAGCCTGCTGCCTTGTAATGTTGCTGGTGTGGATTTGGGCATACCGTATTCAAAACGCCGGGGTGGTGGATATATTCTGGGCTTTTAATTTTTCAATAATAGCCATTATATTGCTGCTGACGGGCAGGGGCCTGCCTGCACGTATACTTATGGTTAGTTCCATAGTTTTCATCTGGAGTATGAGGCTTGGCATATATCTGCTTATACGAGTGGGCTCACACCTTTCGCAGGAAGAAGGCAGGTACAAAAAATTGCGAGAAGAATGGGCGCCTAACGCAAACCTTAAGTTCTTCTTCTTTTTCCAGATGCAGGCATTGTCCAACATTTATCTTGCAATACCTTTCTTTTTAGCTTGCTTTAATCCCGCGCCTGAAATAAACATGCTCGAATACATTGGCGTTGCTGTATGGGCGGTAAGCCTTGCCGGCGAGGGCATTGCCGATGCGCAGTTAAAAAATTTCAAGAGCAATCCCGAAAACAAGGGTAAGGTTTGCAATGCAGGCTTGTGGAATTATTCGCGTCATCCGAACTATTTCTTTGAGTCGATGATATGGGTGGGCTACTTTATAACGGCGGTTACCGCGCCATACGGCTGGCTGGCCATTCTGGCTCCTGCCACCATATTATTCCTTGTATTGCGCCTTACAGGCATTCCGATGACCGAAGAGCAGGCCATACGGAGCAAGGGCGACGCATACAGGGAGTATCAAAGGACTACTTCGGCATTCATTCCCTGGTTTAAAAAAAGCAGTTTGTAATGAATTAACGGCAGAAGAAGAATCAGGGAATATACCGGACACCCCGCCAACTACCGGATTTAAATACTATGTGGTACACCCCTTTACTGGAAAGAAATTTATTGCCCGATTCCATAATACGTTATGGCATCCGGCGCCTGCTTCGTAAGAGGCTGAAAGAAGAGGATAAAGGAAATCCCGAAGCCCAGCAGGAGCATTTGATGAAGTTAATAGAGAAATTAAAGCAATCGCCGGTAGCAATTAATACGGCCGATGCCAATGCACAGCACTATGAAGTTCCGGCCAATTTTTTTTCTCTCGTTCTCGGCAAGTATATGAAATACAGCAGCGGTTATTGGAATAATGGGATAACTGACTTGGATGGCGCCGAGCGCCTTATGCTCGAATTAACCTGCGAACGCGCAGAAATAAAAGATGGTCAGAAAATTCTGGAACTGGGCTGCGGATGGGGTTCACTCTCTTTATTCATGGCTGAACGATACCCGAACAGCAGGATAACGGCCGTTTCCAACTCGCACAGCCAGAAACTGTTTATTGAAGGCAGTGCCCAAGGCAGAAAGATTAATAACCTTACCGTGATCACCGCTGATATGAATGATTTTGAAACAGACGGGCGGTTCGACAGGGTGGTGTCGGTTGAAATGTTTGAGCACATGCGCAACTACCGGCTTTTATTGGAAAAGATAAATGGTTTTATGGCCCCCGGAGGTAAATTATTCGTTCACATATTCACGCATAAGGAATATACTTACACCTTCGATGTACGCGACGAATCCGACTGGATGAGCAAATATTTTTTCACCGGCGGCGTCATGCCGGCTGATCATCTTTTATTTTATTTCAACGATCATCTCCGTATAACGGGGCACTGGATTGTAAACGGAACCCATTACTCCAGAACAGCAGAAGCCTGGCTGAATAATATGGATAAGAATAAGAACAAAATAATACCCATTCTTAAAGCAACATACGGGGCACACGAAGCGGAAAAGTGGTGGGTTTACTGGAGGATGTTTTTTATGTCCTGCGCCGAATTATGGGGTTATAAAAAGGGCGCCGAATGGTTTGTAAGCCACTACTTGTTAAGCCGGGGCGGAGAGGTGGCCTCTGAAAGTACGGGCGGTTTCAGGGCAGAGCGGAGAGCATAGCTTTAATTTGCTTTTGCTTTACAGGCGTTAAGAAACAATAGATGTTTCTAAGGGCAAACTCGAAATAAGCGGCGCTGAACAATGCCATTGCAGGGACCGCCAAACCAAGCGCAGAATGTAAAATTACAATGAACAGGATGCCGAGAATTATCATGTAAAAAGTTCCGAGGATTACCAGAGAGCCAAAGAAAACAGAATCGTAGAATACATTGCGGCGGGTGGTTTTTCCGGCAATGTAGCGGCACAGGCAATAGGGTATGAAATTTAGTATAACCGCAACAGGAATAATAAGTACACTAAAGAGGAATGCGGGCAGTGAAACCCTTGTTTCGGAATAGTATCGCACTTTTTCATTAACAATATAGCCGGCAAGCTTTTTAACCCTGTCACCGTCCGGCGCTCCTTGCTGCTGTTTAAATAATTCAAGGGTCTTCATGGCTTTTTCTGTGCCGTTGCGCAGGTTTTTCATGATAAAACCTGTTACAACGTTCTGGGTTTCGGCATCCTTCCCCTTGTCCATGCTTACACATTTCTCTGCCAGCGCGTTTCGCAGCCTTTGATTGAATCCGCGCAGAAACAATCCCTGCTCACGGGGTAATTCCTCCAAGTTTAGCGCCGGCAGAAAATCCACATATATTTTGTTGCCTGCGCCCAGCCATCCGCTATAGTTTACAGCAACAGGTATCACTTTCATCTTCTCGCTCAACGTCTTGTCGCGGAGGGCCTCAAACACCAGCCTGGCCGTACCTTTACGGAACGGGCGCAGATGCCATTCATTTTCGCAAACGCCTTCGGAAAAGATAAGCACCGCGTCGCCGTTTTTCAAAACCTGGTTGCAGTAACTGAACGACTCCATGTTCCTGGGCATGTGCTCCGATCCTTCCTCTTTGCGGAACATGGGTATATTATTAAGAAAGCGCAGCAGCTTTGCACCGATAGGTCTTTTGAAAGCGTCGCCGCGTGCAAGGTAATAAATGGGCTGACCGTAAATAACCGTGATGATAAGCGCATCAAGAAATGAATTCGGATGGTTGCATGCAAAGATACATGGCCCGTGGGCAGGGATGTTACTTCTTCCCTTTACGATCACCTTTTCAAAATAAGCCGCAGCGGCAATACGCATCAGCAGCCTGATGACCGGATGAACCATATTCTTTAACCTGCCTTCCATATCTGCTGCAAAGGTACTAATGCTTATATCCTTTGCAAAAGAACCAATCGCTGAATAGCGGGGTCAGTTTGAAAAATGTTTTATTCTGCCCCAAACACTGCTCTTGCAATTTGAATGGTGTGCAACCTGTTCCTGCATGGTTAATGAAATTTAATTGCCCGCTGCCTTCAGCAGGGCATGGCTTCCCCAGTATTGGTAGGCATCCTTCACATGCCGCAGGGCGGTATCGCGGCCGTATCCGGTTTCCGAGCAAAAAGGATCGTTTATCCCGTAATATACTTTATTGTCCGCAACAGCATTTTTCATTGCAATTTCATTTTGCACATTGGCTGCCGATATCGGTTTCTCTCTTTTCTGATCTATGAAGAAAAAGGAAATAATCAGTAATAAAAACGCCCCGGCAAGTATTGCTGCATTGCGGTTCATTATTGCCAGCAGCCGGTAGTAAAAAACTTCCACCAGCAGCAAAACCAGCGGCATAAATCCGAGCACCGAATAATAGTAAGGAACAAATTCGCCTTCAATGCCTGTTTGGTAGCGCCCGAGCGGCACGGAGACATTGCTTGCAAAAAACCATGCCGAATAAAGGGTAACTAATTTTTTATCGGAGCTTTTGTTTTTATACCCGATAAATATTACCGCCGTAAGCAGCAGGAAACAGGCTATCTTCAGTTTTGAATGAAAGAAATCGTAGATGAACAGGCTGCGGCAGATATTAATATCCATGAACAGGAAAAAGACCTTAATGATAACGGGCAAATGGTTAAACACGGTAACATGTCCCGAATCGCCAATCAGGCCCCACAGCACCTGTATCATAAACATGCCCGCAAAGGCAGCGGAGCCTATGATGATAAGGCGTGCTTTTGCCGGGGTCCGGAACAAAAGAGCATAGACAATGAATATTAGCGGGAAAAAAATACCGTTGCCGAAGGAGTAGTTTTGTAATATGAGGAACGCCAGAAATAATAGAAGATTGGATGTGCCGCCGGTACGGGTGTATTTCAAAAAGAAAAGCACGGCGCATGCCTGAAAAAAGATGAGTAAGGTTTCATCGATGGTAAGCGATAAGCTTAACAGGTCGCTGTTTATTGGGTTGGCAATGATGAATAAGGCGGCAGCCATATATATATAGTTCATCGGCCTGCTGTTCTGTTCATTGGAATTGCTTATCCCGAACCGCATGGTTTTATAAGCCGCATACACTCCGCCGGCATAAATAAGCAGGCTCAAATACTGGTAATAGTTATTCTGTACTCCAAATATCTTCAGTTCAAGAAAATACACGAATAAATATACCGGCATGATGTGCGTATTGTAGGCTTTAAAGAATAGAATAACTGTGGGATGCAGGAGTGCAACCATCCAGGGCCATTCGTCGGAGAAAAAAAATGAGTTGGAGAGCCTCCAGTAAGCGAAGGTGCTAAGGAGAATAATACCGAAAATGAGTACTTTTTTGATATTCAGGTTTTTGTGCAAAATTATAAAATACAGGCTTCAATAAATTACACCTATTTGTTTTAAACTTTACCCTGCAGGGTATCTTCTGACTTGAATTTATAAAAGCGTGAAGCCGCAAGGCTTACCATGTAAACGGCGCATACCAGCATAAAGGGATAGGCGGGTACAAAATAACGGGCTTCGCATTTCCCCAGTAATATGGGATGAACAATCACAGTATAAATCACAATAGAGGTAATGAGCGCAACCGGGAAACACTGCAGGCTTGGCTTGGCTAAAATGAGAACGGCTGCCGCTCCAAAGGCAAGAATGAAGAGGTAAAGCCCCGAATAAAAGATTTTTACGGCAAGTAACCAAGTTCCTAATCTGGCGGCAGGAACATTGAACAAATTATAGGTTCCGGAGTGAATCAGGAATTTTTTGGTAAGAATAAGCGGCGCCGCAATATAATACAGGAAGGGTTTTTCCTGCTTTACCGACTGGGTATAACGCTTGCATTTTGCCCGCACAGTGGCGAGAAGGGCTTTCCGGCGCAGGGAGTCCTTTATACTGTCGGTTCCTGTGGCCAGATATAACGATAGCTGCCTCTTAAGAAGCTGCAGTGAATCGAGATTAAATTTGGAAGTACATATGTAATCGGGCAAAGTGATTGCCTTGCTTTGTATGGGATGCGGCATTGCCAGGGCTGATTCAGGCATAAACCATCTTATGTCCGCGCGGGGATCCCAGTAAACCTCGCTGCCGCCCCAGCTTTTGACAAATGTGTTCAGCGGACCCTGATATGAATTTTCAATTTCCGGCGAATAGATTGATTTCATTGTAGGAATTACCCGATGATAAATGGCATAATTCCTGGCTATCCATACACCATCGAAAAAGAGCACAGGCGATACCAGAATGAGGAGGCGCAGCATCAGATTCTTTTTTGAACGAAGCCTGACGGAATGAAGCACGAGTACTGTAACATAAACAGCAATGAGCGGTATAAAAACAGGACGCAGAAAAAATGTTTCGGTAAAAAATAAACCCGACAGAAATAAATATACCCGCTCATGCCTTGTCTCCGGCTGAAATGATTTCAGGAGAAAAAAGACGGAAAGTATTAAAAACGAAACGGTGAAACTTTCGGAATAAAGCATATCGTCGAACAGGCTTGTATATGTGCTTATGGCATATAGATAAAATGTAAGGTAAAAAGCCTTGTCCGACTTAAATAGGTGAAGCGCAATAAGCGCAAGCGGATACACTGTTAGCGCTGATACTATGTATTGAAGTATGATGAGTAAATTGCATGCGGCCGCTTTAGTAAACAGGTAAGCGAAGGGGAAATATAAAATTCCATAGCCGGGCATCCGGAGGTCGGGCGTGTAATGGCCGGTTTTTATTAAGTTCTCAATAGGCAGCAGGTAACTTGGGGTATCGCCGCCTGTGCCGCCCCAAAAGCCGGGTATCGTGTTATAATCGTGCCTGTAAAGAAGGAAAGCAAAAATGAGACCTTTGAATATGAAAGCTGTAATTACCCAGAATACCCGGGAATCGGTTTTTCGCAAAAAGAAATTATTTAAAAATCGCTGCATCTCTGTATCTCTGCGCTCCCGTGGCTTGTGCTATTTGTCAATGATTATCTTATGCGTCTCTGTTCCGTTCTTGTTCACAAGTTGCACAATATAAATGCCGTTAGGGCGGGGGCTAAGGTCAATAAATTGCTCCTGTGCAACCTGCTCATCATTTAGTGCACTCTGATACATATTTCGGCCCAGCTCATCGTAAATAGTAAGGCGTTGGAATCCTGTTCCATGTATGGCTACTGTTACCATTCCGCTGCTGGGTACGGGGTATATCCTTACGTACTTCCCGCCTTCTGCAACAGAGTTAAGCCCCATAGGGAGCATTATCGAGTCCTGCACCAGTCCGCAGGCATTTGAAACATTGATATAGGTTACGCCCGGCGAAAGGCCGTGAATTACCAGGCTGTCCGAAGCTGTAGTGCTGTCGCTCCCCGGCGACCAGGAATAGTAATAGTTAAAGTACTGGTAAGCGCTGTCGCCGTTCGGAATGCCCCCTGAAACATAAACTTTGGCAACGCCGTTATTGTATGCAGGCCAGGTGGCGGGAGTGTAAACAACGCTGTCAATTTTCAGGGGCGGAGCTTGTGTAATGGTGCATATCAATATGGTTGCGCACCCGTTGGCATCGGTTACGGTACAGGTATAACTGCCGGTTTTCAGCCCTGTAATGGAATCGGTTGTAGCTCCATTGCCCCAAAGGTATTTAAACGGTTTGGTGCCTCCATTTACAAAAGCCCTTGCAACGCCGTCGCTGTCGCCAAAACAAAGATTGGATACCGAGGGTGCGGGGGTAATCTGCCCGGGCTGGTAAATATGAACTGTATCGGTAAGGGTTATGCCTCTTGAATCTTTTACGGTACAGCGGTAGGCGCCTGCCTTTAGGTTGCCTATCGAGTCTGAAGTGGCTCCGTTGCTCCAATTATATGACAAGGGTGGAGTTGCGCCCCGCGCTGCTATTTTAGCCCAGCCCGTACTGTCGCCGAAGCACTTTAAACTGTCGTTGCCCTGCATGCTCATGCTCATAATTTGAACAGGGCTGCCATAAGGGTTGGCGCCTACCGTATCGTTAAAATTAATCAGCACCGAATCTTTGCCGGTATTCAGATTAAAGCTGAAAAGGGTTCCGAGATTATATGTACCGCCATTCTTAGTCATTCCGTAAAGTATTCCACCGGAACCAAGGAGCAGGTCTCCTTCGGGTGCATTTCCCGAAGCAGCCGAAAAATTGAAGAGTATGCTGTCCTTGCCCGAAACAGGGTTAAAAAGGAAGATGTCGCCATTGCCCAAAGGCCCGCCGGCAGAAGTCATACCGTAAAGAAGGCCTTTGGAATCATGTATCAGGCTGCCATAGGGATTGTCACCTGATACGGAACTGAAGTTATAGCATACCGAATCTTTTCCTGTAGCAATGTTATAGCTGAAGAGCACACCCCCATTCCACGTTCCGCCGGCATTGGTAAGGCCATACAGCAGGCCGTTGGTGTCCTGCACAAGGCTTCCGAAAATGGGGTGGGCGCCGTTGGTGTTGTTAAAGTTTACGAGTACCGTTTCTATATTCGTGCGGGGATCGAATTTGAAAAGCACCCCGTAATTGTTGGTTCCGCCGCCGTAGGTCATTCCGTAAAACAAGCTGTCGGATACCTGAAGGAGGGTACCGGTAGGGCTGGCGCCCATGGCGCCGCTAAAACTGAAGCGTGTGGAATCTTTACCTGTGTAAGTATTAAAACTGAACAATACGCCGGTGCCGGACGCTCCGCCCTGTGAAGTTAAGCCATAGAGCAGGCTGTCGTGCGCCTGAATAAGCGAACCGTAAGGCGTTGATCCGTTCGGTCCGGTAAAGGAAACGCTTGCCGAATCTTTTCCTGTTGCAGGGTTGTAGTAAAAAAGAGTTCCCAGAGACGGATTTACACTTGTAAGGGCATACAGGTTGCCGTTCAATGCCTGAACTAATGAGCCATAGGGCTGGCTGCCCGCCGAAGGATTGAAGTTCAGAAGCAATTTATTCTTCCCCGTCAGAGGGTCGTAATAAAATAGGGTTCCCCCGCCGGTATAGGATACATTGGTTATGCCGTATATCAGTCCCGGAGCCTGACTATATACACTGAAACTACACAGCAGCGCAAAAACCGGTAACAGGAGCAATTTCCTCATCATAATTCATTATGATACAAAGATATATGGCCGTAAAGCTTTATTCTCTGCCGGCGGAAT
>VFSW01015901.1_pt1 | contig 10306 bp, 9 predicted proteins | sample 5358111 | NCBI WGS metagenome assembly VFSW01 (sample SAMN11554181, study PRJNA540505) | mine drainage metagenome | isolation source: sediment from site ElyBrook_90M | place: USA: Ely Copper Mine, Vershire, VT | collected 2017
CTCATAATTATTTTATATTCTGATCCGGGAAATTTATAATATCCGGCACCAGATATGCATCGGGAAATTCTTTACTTATTATCTGAAAAAGCCTTGTGGCTTCCGTCCGGGTTCTGAAGTCTCCAACCCTTATCTTGAAGTATCCTGGTTCAGCATAAAGGGGATATGAGACCAGATCAGGAAATTTACTGATAAATTCAGCCCTGACCTTATTTGACTCTTCCCTTGCGTTCCTGTTTGAACTGCTATAGATCTGTATCCTGAATCCTTCCATTCCGTAATGTCCGTTATCCCTGTAAATATTCTGACTAATCAGGATATACCTGTTAATCAGGGTATCAATTGAAGGATCCTGGACAATTCTGAGCTGCCCTGCACTGTATTTATCGTCGGCTCTCTTGAAAAGATCTGTTGTTTTGACGAATGATTGTGCCCCGATATTCCCGGCGGAAAAGCCGAGAATAATAATAATCAGGCTGAAAATTCTAATCATGCTGCAAAAATAACAATTCCCTGACAGGATAAAAGGGTATTCCCGGGAATAATTATCAGGATTATTAATTGATAAAATCGTTTGCATATCTCCTGCCCGATTTTGACGGAAGAATAACAAGCTTGAAGGCAAAAAGTTTATTCACTGATTTTTAACGACACTCTGACAGCCATTAATGTCTACTCCAGCTCTTCAGCCAGTTCATCAGTCATTTCAAGATTATGATAGACATACTGTATATCATCGTCATCTTCAAGGGTATCGACAAGCCTCAGTACTTTCTTTGCAGACTCAAGGTCAAGTTTTTTGGTATCATTCGGGATCCTCTTCAGTCCGGCCTCTTCAGGCTCTATGCCCAGTTCTCCCAGCTTCTTGTTTATGCTTCCGAAATCCTCCTTGGCACATGTAATTGTAATCATATCACCATCTACCTCAAAATCTTCTGCGCCTGCATCAATCATTTCAAGTTCAATGTCCTCCAGCGACAGACCTGCATCCCTGACAGTAAAGATCCCCTTCCTTTCAAACAGGAAGCTGAGTGATCCGTTAGTTCCAAGGTTGCCTCCGTGCTTATTGAATGCTGACCGTACTGACGCTACTGTTCTGTTATTGTTATCGGTAAGGCACTCGACGAAAATTGCAACGCCACAGGGTCCGTAACCTTCAAATGAGGTCTCGGAAAAAGTCTCCGCATCCGCACCGGTAGCTTTTTTTATTGCCCTTTCAATATTATCCTTGGGCATGTTGGCGCCTTTGGCATTCTGAATTGCCAGCCGTAACCGGGCATTGGATTCAGGATCGCTTCCACCCTCCTTGGCCGCAATTATTATCTCCTTTATAATTTTGGTGAATTTCTTTCCCCTTTTAGCATCTATTGCCCCTTTCTTCCTCTTGATCGTAGACCATTTACTGTGACCTGACATATATTAAAAGATTGATTTAGCAATGCAAATTTACATAATTCTTTCAAACCTCATTCATACTTTATAGATTTGTGCCGGAGAATTCCGGCATCAGACTCCCGGTATCACGAACACCTGAAACCTGTAGCCTGAAACCTGCCGTTTTTTACTATATCCGTAATAATTGAGAGATGGAGAGAAAGGTATATATTGAGACATACGGATGTCAGATGAATGTAGCTGACAGTGAAGTTGTTATTTCAATTCTGAGAAGTGCGGGCTACACTCAGACCGGGAACATCAACGAAGCAGGCCTGATACTTATAAATACATGTTCAATACGTGATAATGCGGAACAGCGTATCCGGGGCAGAATAGATGCCCTGAGCCATCTCAGGAAGAAAAGAAAAGATCTGAAAGTCGGAATTATCGGGTGCATGGCCGGAAGGTTAAAGGAACAGCTTTTAGGTCCTGACGGGATGGTGGATCTTGTAGCCGGACCGGACGCATACCGCCAGCTTCCGCTACTGATCGGAGAGGCTGAAGCAGGGCACAGAGCCGTAAATGTTTTGCTTTCGCGGGAGGAGACCTATGCCGACATCTCCCCTGTTAGGATGGACAAAAACGGCGTATCATCGTTTGTTTCAATAATGAGGGGCTGTAACAATATGTGTTCATACTGCGTGGTTCCGTACGTACGCGGAGCTGAGAGAAGCCGTGATCCTGAGTCGGTACTGAATGAGATCAGGGATCTATACGGAATGGGTTACAGGGAGGTCACTCTCCTTGGGCAGAATGTCGATTCCTATAACTGGACGAGTGAGGGTCAGGTAACAGGTTTTGCCGGACTCCTTGAAAAAGTTGCAGGTTTGTATCCTGCTATGCGCTTCAGGTTCTCAACATCACATCCCAAAGATATCTCTGACAACCTGCTGAATGTGATCAGCAGGTATGACAACATCTGCCGGCATATACATCTGCCGGCCCAGAGCGGCAGCAGCCGGATCCTCAGGCTGATGAACCGCGAATATACTAGGGAATGGTACCTCGACCGTATTGAAGCAATCAGAAGAATCATTCCGGAATGTTCCCTTTCAACTGACATGATCACAGGATTCTGCACCGAAACTGATGAAGATCATAAAGAATCCCTTACGCTGATGGAGCTGGCAGGATTTGATTTTGCCTATATGTTTAAGTATAGTGAAAGACCGGGTACAAAAGCTGCAAGAAAATATAAAGACGATATCCCTGAGAATATAAAATCAGATAGACTCAGTGAAATGATATCACTTCAGAACAGGCTTTCCGGAAGATCAAAAAAAGCAGATGTCGGTAAAACCTTCCAGGTCCTGGTTGAAGGATCTTCGAAAAGATCTGAAGAATTTCTTTCCGGGCGCACCAGCCAGAACAAGGTTGTGGTTTTCCCCGGAGAAGGTCATAAGAAGGGTGAATATGTTCAGGTTCTGGTTGAGAGGTGTACTTCAGCCACGCTTATTGGCAGAATAGTCTGACCCTGCCACAGAGCCTGCAAGTCTGAAAAAACTGAGTCCCGCTTCTATTTCTTCTTCCCCTCACCAAGAATAAGATGCAGCTCATCCAGCTGTTTATCAGAGATATGCGCCGGAGAATCGAGCATAACATCACGTCCGGAGTTATTCTTTGGGAAAGCAATAAAATCACGAATTGAATCCTGTCCACCGAACATTGCTACCCACCTGTCAAATCCATAGGCAATTCCGCCATGTGGCGGGGCGCCAAACCTGAATGCATTCAGCAGGAATCCGAACTGCTCATTCGCCTCCTCTTCGCTGAATCCAAGTACTTTAAACATTTGCTTCTGAACTGAAGCATCATGAATCCTGACTGATCCTCCACCAATTTCGACGCCGTTTATTACCATATCGTAGGCATTAGCCCGTACCCTGCCGGGGTCCGTTTCAAGCAGACTGAGGTCCTCCGGCACCGGAGAGGTAAAAGGATGATGCATCGCAAAATATCTCTTTTCCTCTTCATCCCATTCGAGCAGCGGAAAATCAATGACCCACAGGGGAACGAACAGATCCTTTTTTCTCAGGCCCAGCCGGCTGCCCATCTCAAGTCTCAATTCCGAGAGGGCCGTCAGCGTTTTATTTCCGGGACCTGAGAGAATAAAGATCATGTCTCCGGGTTGCGCGTTCATCCTGTCGGCCCAGGCTTTCAGGTCACCGGGCGCATAGAATTTATCGACAGAGGATTTCAGAGTACCGTCGGCGTTGTACCTGACCCAGATCAGTCCTTTTGCTCCTATCTGTGGTTTTCTGATGAACTCTGTAAGATCATCCAGTTGTTTCCTTGTATATTCCGAACATCCCGGTGCGGAAAAACCACCTGTATATTCCGCTTCTTCAAATGGTGCGAATCCTTTACCTTTAACAATATCCGTAAGCCCGTAAAACCTCATCCCAAATCTCAGATCGGGTTTGTCGGAGCCGTAATAGTTCATTGCATCCTTATAGGTCATCCTTAAAAACGGTTCATTGAACTCTATGCCCTTTAACTGCCTGAAGAGGTATTTCGCAAGTCCTTCAAATGTATCGAGGATATCGTCCCTGTCAACAAAGGACATCTCACAGTCGATCTGGGAAAACTCAGGCTGACGGTCGGCCCTCAGATCTTCATCCCTGAAGCATTTCACGATCTGAAAATATTTATCAAAACCGGCTACCATCAGAAGTTGCTTTAATGTCTGAGGCGACTGGGGCAGAGCATAGAAGGTACCGGGCTGCATCCTGGAGGGCACTACAAAATCGCGTGCCCCTTCAGGGGTTGATTTAATGAGAACCGGCGTTTCAACCTCCACAAAACCGATAGAGTCCATGTATTTGCGTACCTCCTGCGCAAAACGGTGACGCAGAATGATATTTTCCCTGACTGATGATCTTCTAAGGTCAAGATAGCGGTATTTCATTCTCAGCTCCTCTCCTCCGTCAGTATCCTCCTCAATTGTGAACGGGGGAACCTCACTTCTGTTGAGAATATTCAGTGTCTCTGTTTCTATCTCTATTTCACCGGTAGGTATTCTGAGATTCTTATTGCTCCGCTCCCTGACTTTCCCTCTGGCCTGTACCACGAACTCACGGCCAAGCTTCCGGGCTTTTTCGCACAGTTCCCTGTTTGTATCCATGTTGAATACCAGCTGCGTTATCCCATACCTGTCACGGAGATCGACAAATGTCATTCCGCCAAGATCTCTTGATTTCTGAACCCAGCCGGATAATGTAACATCCTCTCCTTCATTTTTCAGGCTCAGCTCTCCGCAAGTGTGTGTTCTGTACATCTCTTTCATTTTAAATCCGGACAAAAATAAGAAATTATCAGATGCGTGTGGAAGGCGGATTCTCAATTTTCTTGCTACTTTTAGAGATCAAAAAGTCAGGTAATGGCCCGGAAAACGGAGGAGTTCTACATGAAAGCGGCGCTTGCCGAGGCAAATAAAGCCTTTGACAAGGGTGAAATACCTGTCGGCGCTGTTGTGGTATGCAATGATACAATTATAGCAAGGGCACATAATCTTACTGAGACTCTAAGGGACCCGACTGCCCATGCCGAGATGCAGGCTATAACGGCTGCAGCTGAGTGGCTCGGGGGAAAGTATCTGACAGATTGTACCATCTATGTCACCCTTGAGCCATGCGGTATGTGTGCCGGAGCGATCGGATGGAGCCAGGCGCCGGCGCTGGTCTACGGAGCTGCAGATGAGAACAAGGGGTTCAGTTCAATTAAGGGAACATTACTTCATCCCCGGACGAGTGTAACATCCGGAATTCTTGAGAGTGAATGCAAAGAAATATTACTGAAGTTCTTTAAAGCACGACGGTAATCCGGGAACGGGCAGATTTATTTAACCGGTAATGAAATTGCGTAAAGCAATTATGGAAAATGAGTAAATTAAAGATTAATTTTACCCAAATTCATTTAAATGACTTTTGATAACAGCAAAACAATAATCAGTCTCAGGATTAAACTGTTCGGAGTCACAATTATCCTTCTGACCTTTATTGTTCTCACCTATATCGCCAGATTGATAAGATACCCGCTTCTTGGCATGAGCGAAACAGCCTGGACCCTGATTCTTGTGAGCCTGTATCTTGTCTATGCGTTTCTTCCCATGTTTCTGAATTATCAGTATGTCTGGTATTCAGATGAAGAGGAAACAATCGTTTTCAGGTATTTCAGAACAGGTATGGGCGGGAGCCGGAAGAATTCCATTGAAATTAATAAGAAAACCTTCTCGGGTTATAAAACTGAAACCAGGTACTTCGGTCTCATGCAGAGTATTACCCTCTACCAGAAAATCAACGAAAAAGTTGCCAGGTACCCGCCGGTGTACATCAGCGCTCTCTCAGCAGAGGAACGGAAGAAAATTCTGGGCTCGCTGAATTTATACTCACCGGGGAAGTGAAGGTTATCATCAGATAATATGAGTTTTATCATTTTTAATAAATAATAGCAGCTACAAATTTGAATATGTATTTATCCCCGGCAATTAATTAAAATATCAGGTATAATGAATGTAGATAAAATCATGAACAATCTCGAAAGGAAGCATCCCGGAGAGGTTGAATACTTACAGGCTGTAAGAGAGGTTCTGGAATCAATTGAAGAGGTTTACAATGAAAATCCTCAGTTTGATTCCTCCAACATCATTGAACGTATTATTGAACCCGACCGGGTTGTTACCTTCAAGGTGCCCTGGGTAGACGATGAGGGGAATGTTAAGGTCAATCTTGGCTACAGGATCCAGTACAACAATGCCATTGGTCCTTATAAGGGTGGTCTTCGTTTTCACCCAAGCGTCAACCTCTCGATACTCAAGTTCCTGGGGTTTGAGCAGATCTTTAAGAATGCTCTCACGACTCTTCCCATGGGGGGAGGCAAGGGAGGTTCTGATTTCGATCCCAAGGGGAAATCGAATGCCGAGGTGATGCGATTCTGCCAGGCGTTCATGCTTGAATTGTGGAAATATATTGGACCTGAGACAGATGTCCCGGCCGGGGACATAGGAGTCGGCGGCCGTGAAATAGGTTACCTTTATGGTATGTACAAGCGGCTCTCAGGTGATCATACAGGTGTGCTCACCGGAAAAGGCAGCAACTGGGGCGGATCGCTGGTACGTCCAGAGGCTACCGGTTACGGCTGTGTATATTTTGCAAAGGAGATGCTTGCCACCCGGGGAGAGAGCTTCAGGGATAAGAGGGTTGCAATAAGCGGTTTCGGTAACGTGGCATGGGGAGCTGCCATGAAGGCCACGGAACTGGGAGGAAAGGTTGTTACAATATCAGGACCTGATGGCTACGTATATGACCCCGATGGTATATCAGGTAAAAAGATTGAGTTTATGCTTGAGCTCCGCGCCTCCAATGAGGATGTAGTAAAACCATATTCCTATGCCTTTGAAGGAGTTGAATTTCATGAGAATAAACGTCCATGGGAAGTCAGTGTTGATATAGCCCTGCCATGCGCGACCCAGAATGAGCTGGATGGTCAGGACGCTGAAAACCTGATAAAGAACGGATGTATATGTATCTGTGAAGGGGCAAACATGCCCAGCACGCCTGAAGCGATCGAGATTATTCATAAAAACCGCCTGCTGTTTGCTCCCGGGAAGGCTTCAAATGCCGGGGGAGTAGCCACTTCAGGTCTGGAGATGACCCAGAATGCCATGAAGCTTCGCTGGAACAGGCAGGAGGTGGATGACCGCCTTCATGAAATAATGAGCAACATTCATGGCCAGTGCGTCAAATACGGTAAAAGGCCTGATGGATATGTTGATTATGTCAAGGGTGCAAATATTGCAGGATTCCTGAAGGTAGCAAATTCAATGCTCGATATGGGGGTGATTTAGAAAGACATTCCGTGTAATACAAAGCAGGGGCTGTTGAAAAAGTCCTTTGAGAACTTTTATCAGTATTGCTAAAAGCAGCTCAAAGGGAATAATATGAATTATTTTACTTTTTCAACAGCCCCGCTTTTATTATATTTGTATGTCTCAATTACCCGTGCTATGTCGGAAACAACTCTCAGGCATAAGATTGCTTTAGGTCTGATTCCCCGGATCGGGGATATTAATGCGCGCAAGCTTGTATCGCATTTCGGGAGTGTTGAGGCTGTCTTTCACGAATCATACAGGAATATTATTAAAATCCCCGGGATCGGATCAGGTATCGCAAAATATATCACTGACAGGTCCTATCTTGATATTGCCGAGAAGGAGGTCGAATATGTTACACGAAACAACATCAGGACCTACTTTTACCTCGATAATGATTACCCGTTCAGGCTCCGGCAATGTGACGATTCTCCAGTTGTCTTCTTCTTCAGGGGCAACTGTTCGCTTGATGCGGCAAAGATACTGAGCATTGTCGGTACCCGTAACGCGACGCCGCGCGGCAGGGAACTCTGCGATAAAATCGTGCGGGGATTGACGGAAGATCATCCGGATCTGATAATTGTAAGCGGGCTGGCTTATGGAATCGATATCGCTGCCCATAAAGCTGCCCTGGCAAACAATTTGCCGACTATAGGGGTTCTCGGTCATGGATTTAAAACGATATACCCGTCGGTACATGCTTCAATCGCGAAATCGATGGTCATAAACGGAGGTCTGCTTACTGATTTCGTCTCCGATACTCTTCCCGAACGCAATAACTTCCTGAAAAGGAATCGCATCATCGCGGGGCTATCCGATGCCACCCTTGTTGTCGAATCAGGGATAAAGGGGGGAGCTCTTATAACGGCTGATATAGCCAATTCATATAACCGCGATGTGTTTGCGGTACCGGGCAGGCCTGAGGATCCCTGGTCTGCCGGATGCAACAGTCTCATCAAAAACAATAAAGCTTTCCTGGCCGGATCCGCTGAAGACATCGAATTTTTCCTCGGATGGAAAATTGAAAAGGCAAAAGCACCAATCCAGAGGAGCCTGTTTTCCGAGCTCGATGAGGTGGAAAAGATGATATATGAGCTTCTGCTTAAACAGGGAGAGATGAATATTGACACCATCTGCAGGACTGCCGGAATTCCTGTTTACAAATTATCTTCCCTTCTCCTTCAGATGGAATTTAAAGGGCTGCTTAAATGTCATCCCGGGAATCTGTACAGTACGGCCTGAAAAAGTGGATAATTAATCAGGTTAAACGCGGCACAATTCCAATTGATTTCATAAATTTATGATTCTTTTTCACTTTTTACAAAACCTTTACAGATATGGATCCCAGAGTTCAACAGTTTATGACCATGATCAGAGATAAGAATCCGGGCGAGAATGAATTTCACCAGGCAGTTCAGGAAGTCTCGGAATCGCTGATCCCCTATATCGAGGAAAACCCCCGTTACAGGCATGCCAAGATCCTTGAAAGGATTGCAGAACCCGAACGCACAATAATATTCAGGGTACCGTGGCTTGATGATAAAGGAGAGGTTCAGATCAACCGCGGATACAGAATTGAGATGAACAGTGCAATAGGACCTTACAAGGGAGGCCTGAGATTCCATCCTACGGTCAATCTTGGAATTCTCAAGTTTCTTGCATTTGAACAGGTCTTCAAAAACAGCCTTACCACACTGCCCATGGGAGGCGGGAAAGGAGGATCGGACTTTGATCCCAAGGGCAAATCGGATAATGAAGTAATGAGATTCTGCCAGAGTTTTATGTCTGAGCTTTTCCGGCATATCAGTGCTGACACCGATGTTCCTGCCGGCGATATCGGAGTCGGGGGGAGGGAGATCGGCTTTCTGTTCGGGCAATACAAAAGACTTAAAAATGAGTTTACGGGAGTACTTACCGGAAAGGGAATTGAATGGGGAGGCTCACTGATACGTCCCGAGGCAACCGGCTACGGAGCAACATATTTTGCCCAGGAAATGCTTGCCACCCGCGGTGACAGCCTGAAAGGGAAGACTGTCTGCATTTCAGGCTCAGGAAATGTTGCACAGTATGCAACCGAGAAGGTTACCGAGCTTGGAGGGAAGGTTGTCACGTTATCAGACTCCAACGGGTTTATTTATGACCCCAGAGGGATTGATGGTGAAAAGCTCAGATATATAATGGAGCTTAAAAATATTAAAAGGGGAAGGATAAAGGAATATGCAGAAAAATACGGGGTGGAATATTTTGAAGGTAAAAGGCCTTGGATTATCAGGTGCGATCTTGCCATGCCAAATGCCACCCAGAATGAAATAAATGGCGAAGAGGCCGACATGCTTGTAAAGAATGGCTGTACCTGTGTATCTGAGGGAGCCAACATGCCCTGCACCCCGGAAGCCGTTGAGGTGTTCCTCAGGGCTCACATTCTCTATGGCCCGGGAAAGGCAGCCAATGCCGGAGGAGTCGCCACTTCGGGACTTGAAATGACGCAGAACTCCATGAGACTTCCGTGGTCGCGGCAGGAGGTCGATGAAAAGCTTCATACAATAATGAAGAACATCCATTCAACATGCGTCAGATACGGCACCGGTGAAGATGGTTTCATCAATTACGTCAACGGAGCCAACATCGGAGGATTCGTTAAAGTGGCAAACGCCATGATAGCCCAGGGTGTCGTTTAATGAAGCTTATAGATACTCATACACATCTCTACCTTCCGGAGTTTGACGCCGACAGGGAGGAGGTAGTGAACAGGGCTGTTGCAGGCGGTGTGGAAAAGCTGCTGATGCCTAACATTGATATACATTCCGTGGATAAGATGCTGACCACGGAATCGGTATTCCCGGGCATCTGTCACTCTATGATAGGGCTGCATCCGACTTCCGTCAAGGAAGATTATCTGAATCAGCTGGATATACTCGAGGGTCTCTTTTCCGGACATAGATTCGTTGCTATTGGTGAGATAGGTATTGATCTCTATTGGGACAAGACTTTTCTGAAAGA
>VFSW01015902.1_pt1 | contig 10306 bp, 5 predicted proteins | sample 5358111 | NCBI WGS metagenome assembly VFSW01 (sample SAMN11554181, study PRJNA540505) | mine drainage metagenome | isolation source: sediment from site ElyBrook_90M | place: USA: Ely Copper Mine, Vershire, VT | collected 2017
AATGCAGGCGCCGGTATAGTCGCGCCGTAGCCCTTGCGAGACGACGACATCCAGTTCGTCTCCGCGCCGCCCGCGCGCGTAGATCACGCCCGCCTGCGCGCCCTGCAGGCTGATCGAGCGGCGCAAGATGCTCGCCAGCAGCTCGCGCGGGTCCGAGCCAACCTGACTGGCGGTGTCGAGTGTCGTCGCGTGCAGCGCAAGCATCTGCCCAATGCGCTCCTGCGCGACATCCGCCGCCTCCTGAGCGCGAAAGCGCGCCGTTACCTGGCGCGTCACATCTACCGCCGCCACCAGCACCCCGCCGATCAATCCGCCGTCGCCGATCACGGGCGAGGTGGTGACGTTCCAGTACGTGATGCCGCGACCCAGGTGGATTGGCAACTCGATCATCGCCTGCGTCTCTGAGCCATGGTACACCGCATCGAGGCGCAGCATCGCCGAGAAGCGCTCGGCCCGGTCGGAGATGACGCTGTGCAGCGGATAGCCTAGCGCGAGCGAGCTATCATCCACGCCCAGCAGGTCGAAGAACGCGGGATTCGCCAGCGCCAGAACGTGATCGCCGCCGGTCAGCAGCGCCATCGCCACCGGCGCGTGACGCACCATCGTTTGCGCCAGCGCCTCCTGCGTGCGCGAATAGCTCAGCAGCCGGTCGCGGTCCGCCGCCAGCGCCAGCAGATCGGAAAGCTCATCGAGCGCGGTCAGTTGACGCTGCGCCAGCCGCCGCCGCGTCGCCAGCGCCAGCACGCCGAGGAACTGCCCCCGCGCGCGCAGTGGAAGCGCCAGCAGTGTGCCCGGCCCATACGGCGCTTCCTCGCCTGGCGTCCCACCTGCTGGGGCGTCGGCTGGCAATCGGCTGAACCACTCGCCCGCAAACGCTGGCGCGGTATCGCTGAACAGCACGACGGGCCGCCGCGCGGCGGCGACCTCTTCGATCAGCGGATCGGTGGCCGCTGGCTCGCGGGTTATGGTGACGCCGGGCGGCAGGTCGCTTGGCTCACCGACGGCGGGCGGTGCGGCGGTGGGCGATTCCGCGGTCATGCACGCACGCAGCCGCAACGTGGGGAACAGCTCCAGGCCACCGATATGCTCGTTCGGACCGCTCCAGACGGCGGGGTCGGCGATCCATACCTGCAAGAGGGCGGGCGCCAGGCTCGCGGCCAGATGGGCGCCCGCGATGCGCAGAGCGTCATCCAGCGCGCGATTGAGCAGGGCGTTGCGCATGGTTGGCATCGCGCTGAGCAGCGGATCGAGCAGCGGCCCCATGCCTAGCAGCGAGGGGGTCAGGCGCGCGCGCTCTACCAGTCCAACGACGCCGCTCTCGCGGCCCCGGCTGCGCAGACCCCCGCGTCGTGCGCGCGTGGCGTCACGGGTGGCGGGCGCGGCGCTATCTCCCGGCTGGCGCAGGTCGTTGCGCGTCGCGCTCGCCGCTCCGGCTGCTCCGGCTGCTCCGGCTGTTGTGGCGGCCATGCTGGCTGCGGCGCGTCGCCGTGATCTCGCCTCTCCCATCACCATCGCCTCTTCCTGAATCCGCTTTCCAGAATCCGCTTTCCAGCGCTGCGCGACTCGGCCCACTACGTCTGTGAGGAGCGGCCATACCGCACAGTCTATGCGGCGGGCGCGCCAAGGTCAACGCGCGGCGTCTTGTGATGGTACAATCGTGCGGCGCAATGACTGGTGATATACTGGCGCTATCAGCCACGCAAAGCCAACCACAGAAACGGTGACATTGGTGAAGAGGCCAGCGCGACGAGCCTCATCCACTCCTCCACACAGAGAGTACAACCACCATGGTGACTGGCGACCAAGGAGCGCCGCCTGACGGACAAAGCATGCCGCGCCGCATGGCGTCCGCGACGGATGTCAGTGACGAGCGGACGGTGCTGATTCCCGGCGCTAACAGTGTCTCCCGACCGCGCGCCCAGCCAGAGCGCTCGATCCCTGGCGCGTCCGCGACGCAGCGCGCGGGCGCCGATCTCGTCGCCATCGAGCGCGAGCTGAAGGAGTTGGCTGGCGCGATGCATCGCCATGCGCGCGCGCTGGAGCCATTCGTCGAAGGCTCATTCGCCAGTGATCTGAGCGACCCCCGCACTCGCATGCTGGCGGATGCACTGGAGGTCGCGCGCGCCGCAGACCAGCGTTTGGGGCGGCTCGATCTGCTCGTGCGCGAGCTAAACGAGGCCGCAGGAGCTGTCGTCAGCGATCTGGAGGCGATCGGCGCTGAGCGTAGCCGCCTCGCCACGCTCTACACCATCGCGCAACAGATCAATAGCGCGCACGATCTCGATGAGCTGCTGGGACGCGTGTTGGCGCTGCTGATTGACGTGGTACATGCTGAGCGCGGCGTGATCCTCCTGTGGGACGATGCGCGTGCGTCGCTGGCCTACACCGCTGCGCGCGATCGCTCCGGCGCCACGCCCAGCGAGCAGCAGATGAACCTGAGCCGTAGCGTGGTCGAGCAGGTCTGGTCGTCGCAGCAGCCACTTGTGACGATCGACGCACAGGCCGATGAGCGACTACGCCTGAATCAGAGCGTGGTCAGCTATGGCATCCGCTCAGTGATGAGCGCGCCGCTGCGGGTGCGCGAACAGCGTGTCGGCGTGGTCTACGTGGACAGTCGCCGCGACACACGCCTCTTCGACCAGAGTAGCCTCGAACTGCTGGCGGCCTTCTGCAACCAGGCGGCCATCGCCATCGAGAACGCGCGCCTCGTGACCGACCTGCGCGCCAACATCCGCGAGCTGAACGCGATCAAGTCGTACATTGACAACGTGTTCGCGTCCATCGCCAGCGGCGTCGTCACCGCAGATACTGCGGGCCATGTGACGACGATGAACCAGGCGGCGGCGCGCATTCTGAACCGTCGTGGCGAGATGGCGCTGGGTGGCCCGGTGGAGGAGGCGCTGGCGGAGGTCGCCGATGACACGCTGCGCTCGGCGATGCAGCGCGCCATCAGCGATAGCGCCGAGACGCTTGGGTATGAGCTGCGGCGCGAGCTGCCGGAGCGCGGCGAGGTGGCGCTGCGGCTGAACGTCTCGCCACTGCGCGAGCCAGGTAGCGGCGAGGGCGTGAGCGAACCGCTGGGCGTGGCGCTGACGCTGGAAGATTTGACCGAGCTACGCCGCAGCCAGCGCCAGGCGCGCGAGATTGAGCAGCTCTTCGGGCGCTATGTGCATCCTGCCGTAGTGCGACAGTTGCTCGCCGACCCAACCGCCGTGCGGCTCGGTGGGGAGACGCGCCAGATCAGCGTGATTTTCGCCGACATCCGCAACTTCACCGCGCTGGCGGCGCAGATGGCGCCAGACGCCGTGGTGCGCACCCTGAACCACTACCTCGACATCCTCACCGCCGCGATCTGGGAGCATGAAGGCACGCTGACAATGTTCATCGGCGATGCGCTGATGGCGATCTTCAACGCGCCGCTGTCCCAGACCGATCACGCGGCGCGGGCGGTGCGCGCGGCGTGGGCGATGCGTCAGGCGCTGGAGCAGGCGAACGCGCAGGCGCCCACTGATACTGCGGCGGCGCAATACGGCATCGGCGTTCACACCGGGCCAGCGCTCGTCGGCAACATCGGCGCGTCTGACCGCCTGCAAAACTACACCGCCATCGGCGACGCGGTGAACATCGCGCAGCGGCTGCAAGCCAACGCCACGGCGAACCACGTCCTGCTAAGCGCCGATACCTGCGCTGCCGTCGGCGGCGGCTTGCACATCCGCCAGCTCGATCCACTCACCGTGAAGGGCCGCGCCGACCCGCTGCCGGTTTACCAGCTCGAAGGGTTGCGTGAGACGCCCAATGGCCAGTGAAGGTTCTTCGCTGACGCGGCGCTCTGTAGCGGCATAGCGTTCAGTCTGTTGGGTGTCGAGGCTATGCGTGCCCACGTACACATGTGATCATTGAAAGTGCGGCATGCGCTGCGAATGCGCATCTATCCCAGCGCCGTAGCGACCTCCTCCAGCTTGCGCAGATACAGATTGTCGCCCAGCTGTGTCAGGACTGGCCGCGCCAACTCGAGCGGTGTCCGATCGCCGGTACGTTGTGCCAGTATGACGCGCATACGAGCGGCGTGAGGGATGAGGCCATGCGCGTCTGCATCATCTATGGCCAGCGCCAACTTAGCGTCATCGCCGTCCGCCAGTGCGCGCGAGATGGGATACCAGTGTTTGACGGCGTCTTCAGTCTGGATGACGCGCCCCCCGGCAAGCAACTCAAGCACCCGCTCTGGCACGGGTCGCCCGTACTCGCCGAGCACGCGACAAAGCGAGCGATAAGATGGAAGCAAATCGAGTTCATCGGCGCTGGTGACGCCGCTCAGCATGACCTCCAGCGGCGCAGGGTCGTCACCGAGAATCGCTTCGATCCAGCTCTGGAGCGCCTGGCGCCTCAACTCGCGCGGTTCCTGGTTTGCCAGGCTGCTGAGTGTCTCGGTGATCCGTTCCACCGCTGATCTGTCTTCGTGAGCGAGCGCGATGAGCAACGCAGAAATGAGATCGCCTTGCCGCAGACGCAACAACCGAAGATCCTCTACCTGGCCGCCCGCTTCCTCCCAGATTTCGACTATTGTGGCCTCGAAGTTCGCAAAGTCTGACCACGCGCCAGACAAGAAGGCGTCATCGCGCGCCGAGAAGAGAGGAGAGGCGAACTCGGTGGCAAGTTCGCTTGGACGGCGCTGCTCAAGAAGGTCACGCACAGTGTGTATTGCGCCAGAGTAGTCGCCGCGATTTGACAGCGCCCAGATAACCGTATTGAGCGCATCATTGCGTTCAAAGCGTGTGAGCGATGGCGCAGCCAGGCGGCGATTCGAGGCGGCGAATGTGGCGTCCCAGTCGCCTATCATGAAGGCCAGCGTGCCATAAGCGTCTAGCGCCTCGCTGAACGCCTCCCAGTCGTTATCGGCCTCAAACTGGTTCGCCACGTCCCATGCTCCAGCCAGCAGATCGGTGACCCCGCCGGCGGGACTGTCGCCTGTCCACCAATACCAGAACAGATCAGCGGCTCGAAGGCGCTGCAGTTCGTATTCGGCGCCTGCCTGCTCCGCCAGCCGCTGCGATTCTTTGCGCAGCGCGGCCATCTCAGCGCGCTGCGACGTGTCTGGCGCCATGCCACCATGCCAGCGCATGACATGGATGATGAGCTTGCGCATGAGGCGCGCGCCATCACGTGGAGCGGGACGCGCGTCGGCTCGCCACAGCGCCAGCGCAGAGCGATACGCCGGAATCGCGACGTGACTCAACACGCCGCTGCGGTCTCCCAGTTCTTCCGTAATGCGCAAACGCTCACTCTCTGGAGCCAGCGTCAGCGCGCGCTCAAGATGGCCACGCGCCTCGATCAGCGCGCCAGCCTGAAACGCCAATGTCGCCGCCCGCTCCAGATAGTCCAGTGCGCGCGCTACGTCTATTGGCGTCTCCAGCGGCACAGCTGACTGGCGCGCCAAATCAACCGCCTGACTGTAGTGGTAGGCGATCAACTCGACGAACTCGTCGAGCCGACCAGCGGCAAACGTCTCAAGCCACTGCGCCACCACCAAGTGCAGCCGGATACGCTCTGTGCGCGCCAGCGCATTGTAGGCGACATCCCGAATGAGCAGATGGCGGAAGGTATACGCGCCGCCATCGGCGGATACGATCAGGTCACGCTCCATCAGGCCATCCAGCGCGGCCTCGATCTCGACGGGGGGGCCGCGGGCGGGGGCCCCGTTCGCGCGCGCGGCCGCCACTGCGCCTGGTCAAATGGCGCTACCGGCCACCGCCGCCGCCTGCAAGACGACGCGCTCATGCGACGGGAGGGCATCCAATCGCTCCTGCACAGCCGCCTGCACAGTATCGGGCAGATTATCCAGCGTAGCGACACGCCGGAGCCCGCGCGTCAACTCGATGGCGAAGAAGGGGTTGCCACCACAGCGCTCGGCGATTTTTGCCCGCATCGCTTCGGGCGCGCTGGGGGCCAATTCTCCGACGAGCGCGCGGGTTTCCGGTTCGGTCAGCGGTTCCAGCGTAAGGTGAGTGAAATTGCGCCGACCGCCGCCCCATGCAGGCCGCCGATCCAACAGATCTGGGCGGCCAGTCGCAATGGTCAGCAGCGCCGCCTCAGTTCGCGGCTGCATGATGTGCTCAACCAGATCGAGCAGACTCTCGCTCGCCCAGTGCAGATCTTCAAAGACGATGATGCGTGGCGCCTGCCTCGCGAGCGACTCGATCAGCAGTCGCCAGGCAGTGTGGAGAGTCTCGTTCGCGACTTGCTCCGCCGACTCCATCCCCAGCGCCGCCAATGCCTGCGTCGCCAGCCGATGCGCATCCTCCGTCGCATACCCAGCGGCTGTGAAGACGCCCACGACCGCGTCGAGGGTGATATCGCCTTTCAGCAGCTCTTCAAGTAAACCACGCAGCGGCCAGTAGGTCAGCGTTTGTCCATAGGGCAGGCACTGCGCGGTCGCGACCTGAATGCCGTCCTCCTCAAAGAGGTGCGAAAGGAATTCTTCCAACAAGCGCGTCTTGCCGGAACCCGCTGGGGCGATGATCGAGACGAGTTGCGGTCGGCGCTCGCGCAGAGCACGGTCGCGCAAGAACGAGAGTTGCGTGAGATCGCGCATGCGCCCGACCAGCGGGGGGCGGTTCAGTTTGCGGCTGGCGCGCTGCTCGACGAGCGGGAAGACACGCAGGAGTTGGCTCTTGCCCTTCGCGGCGACGCTGCGTGCCTCACCAAACAGAAAACTAGACTCGGTGTTCGCTACCGTGCGCTCGCTGACAAGGATCTCGCCTGGCTGGGCGTTCTGCTCCAGGCGCGCCGCGACGTTGACGGCGTCGCCCGTCACCAGGAAATCACCCCGACTCAAGTCACTGCTCGCCACGACCGAGCCAGTGTTCGCGCCCAGCCGCAATACAAGGCGCTGATTGAGCAGTGGATCGCCGGCAACGGTATCGCGCAGAGCAAGGGCGCTGGCCAGCGCACGCTCGGCGTCATTGGAGTGCGCATGGGGCAGCCCGAAAATCGCCATCACCGCGTCGCCGATAAACTTCTCAAGCGTGCCACCATGTTCGGCGACGATGCGGCGAGCGTGCTCGTAGTAGCGCCCCATGAGCGCGCGCAGATCTTCGGGGTCCAGCTCCTCGCCTAGCGCTGTAGATCCAGTCACATCGGCGAAGAGGATGGTGACAAGTTTGCGCTCTTCTGACATACCCCTTCCCTGCCACCTTCCCAACCGCCGCCACCGTGCGCGTAGCCTCGCCTTCCCAGCGGCAGTATGGACCATAGGCGAGAGTGTGTCAATTTTGCCACACCGTGCTATGGTCGCGGCTCAGCGGGGGAGATCATCCGCCCCAGCGCGAAGCCGCGTGGGCGCGTGAGGTAGAAACCGAACCACTCATAGATCTGGTGGGCGCGAGTGTTCGTCTCCTCGGTGTTCAGTACGATCTTCCACGCGTTCTCTCGCTGGAAGTAGTGAACCGCCTCTGCCATCAGCCGCGTCCCGACGCCGGCGCCCCAGGCGCGCGGATGAGTGGCGATGCGCACGAGGTAGCCGATTTTCATGTCTACCACGTTGAACTGATAGCCGACGATGCCCTGCGCGTCCTCCGCGACGACGAAGTAGGGATACAGTCGCGCCGCCTCACAGAACGCGCGCGCGTCGTGACGCCAGAGTTCGTCGAAGCAGAGCTTCTCCAGCTCCGCCAGCGGCTCGGCGTCGGCGGATTGAAATGGGCGTACGACCACCGACTGATTGCCCTCCGACGGCACACTATAGTCGCTCTTGTCGTACGAGCGCAGCATGCTGACCAGCCCGAACCCCAGGCCTTCCAGTGGCTCACGCAGCCAGTCGTTGTCGTAGTCGGCGCCGGAGTAGTAGAGGCTGCGCGCGCCGCGCGCCCAGAGCGCCGCCTGCAGCGGCGGCAGCAGCAGCGCCAGGTAGTCGCGGTAGCGCTCGCTATTGCTCCACGTAACGCCGAAGCCGCCGATCCAGGCGCAGGGCGGCGCCATCTCGTTGACCAGCGCGAACGCCTGGAGCGAGCCGCCCATCACGCGCCCCAGCGGCCCCTGCGCGCCGCTGAATGCGCCCACAGCGGGATACAGCTCGATGAGGCGCCCCAGATCATCTGGCGAGAAACGGTAGTGGACGTATTCAGACGTGTCGAGAATCCGCCGCGCCTGGGCGACATCAGGGCGCCGTAGCTCACGAAGCGTGAGGGTGTCATGCGTCATCATGCGACCAGACCTCCCTTCGCCGACATCCGTCGGCGCGTTAGATCGGCGGAGCGCCATGCACGTTGAAGAGCGCGCTCAGCGAGAGTCCTGTGTGCAGGCGGAAGATCGCGTCACTCAGCAACTGCGCGATGCTGACAATTTCCAGCGTGGGCAGCGCGGCGACCGTTTCGAGCGGCGTCTCTATCGAGTCCGTCACGATGACTTGCTTGATGGCAGGGTGATTGAGCCGCCGCGCCGCGTCTCCGGCAAAGACACCGTGCGTCGCCACAACACGTACATCCGGCTGTGCGCCCGCTCGCAGCAGCGTCTCGACCGCCTCCCAGATCGTGGCGCCAGTGGCGATGATGTCATCAACGATGATGGGCGCGCGGCCACGCACGTCGCCAATCACCGCCGCGATCTCCACGCTGTCGCCACTCTCTCGTCGTTTGTGCAAGATGGCGATGGGAAGATTGAGCTGGCTGGCGTAGAAGTCGGCGCGTTTGACGCCACCGGTATCGGGCGAGACGATCACGCTGTTCGGCGGAATCGTGCCGCGCAGAGCGTTCGCCAGCAGGGGGATTGCCGTCGGATGATCCATACCGATGTCGAAGAAGCCCTGAATCGCCGGGCTGTGCAGGTCAATCGCCAGCACGCGGTCGGCTCCGGCGGCGCTGATGAGGTTCGCCACCAGCTTCGCCGTGATCGGCTCGCGTCCGGTGGATTTGCGGTCCTGTCGCGCGTAGCCGTAGTAGGGGATGATCGCGGTGATGCGCCCCGCCGAAGCGCGACTGAGCGTATCGAGCAGGATGAGCAGCTCGGTCAGGTTCTCGTTGACCGGCGCGCAGGTGGACTGAATCACAAAGGCGTCGTGGCCGCGCACGCTCTCCGCTAGCCGTACGTGCATCTCCGTGTCAGGGAAGCGCCTCAACTCGACGCCCACCTGCGCGTAGCCGCTCAGCTCCCCGATGCGCTGGGCGAGCCGCCGTGAGGCGCTGCCAGCGATCAGGCAGGGTGGCGCAGTGATGAACGTAGACTCGCGCTCGCTCTCATGCCCGCCTGTCATCGTCTTCGCCCTCCGCGCGGATTCGCTCCCGCTGGATGCCGCGCGCTCGGGCGCCACATCCGCCGCTTTTCTTGGCTACATACGTCCGTTACGTCTGCGCGCTGGTCCTGCGGCTGAGTCCCGCGTCGCGCTCGCTTGCATCATCGCCCGTCATCGCGGCGGACGCTTGCCCCACGCCCGCCTGTCGCTTGCCTGCCACGGTTCGGCCATTGACCGGAGGCGGTGGCGGCTCATCGCGGTAGCGATTCGTGAGTGGCAGTCTGCGGTCGCGGCCAAATGCCCGCTGCGTGATCTTCACTCCCGGCGGCGACTGACGGCGCTTGTACTCGCTGCGGTCCACCAGCGCCATCACTCGCCGCGCTACCGCCGGATCGAACCCAAGCTGGGCGAGCGCGTCAAACGAGCGGTCCTCCTCGACGTAGGCCCGCAGAATCGGGTCCAACACCTCATAGGGCGGCAGCGAATCGACGTCCTTCTGCCCCGCGCGCAGCTCCGCCGAGGGCGGCTTCTCGATCGTCGCCCAGGGGATCAGCTCACAGCCAGCCTGCGCGTTGCGCCAGCGTGCGAGGTCATACACCAGCGTCTTGAACACATCCTTCAATACGGCGAAGCCGCCCGCCATATCACCATAGAGTGTAGCGTAGCCAACCGCCATCTCCGACTTATTGCCCGTCGTCAACAGGATCGCGCCAGAACGATTCGAGAGCGCCATCATCAACAATCCGCGAATGCGCGCCTGAATGTTCTCCTCGGTCAGAGTCGAGGTCGTCGGCCCGAACAGCGCCAGCGGCTCGGCCAGCGTGTAGAGCGCGGCGGCGAACATCGGCTCGATGGCCATCGTCAGGTAGCGGATGCCCAGATGCTCGGCCAGCGCGCGCGCATCGTCGCGGCTGCCTGGCGACGAGTACCGCGAAGGCAGCGAGACACCCAGCACGCGGTCAGCGCCGAGCGCATCCACCGCAATCGCCGCTGTCAGCGCCGAATCGATGCCGCCGGAGAGCGCCACGAGCGCCTCGCCAAACCCACCTTTGCGCACATAGTCACCCACGCCCAGCGTCAGTG
>VFSW01015903.1_pt1 | contig 10306 bp, 6 predicted proteins | sample 5358111 | NCBI WGS metagenome assembly VFSW01 (sample SAMN11554181, study PRJNA540505) | mine drainage metagenome | isolation source: sediment from site ElyBrook_90M | place: USA: Ely Copper Mine, Vershire, VT | collected 2017
CCTGCACCTCCAGCGAAGCCGCCGAACCCGAGGCCCACTGCCTCGCCGCCGCAGGCAGCGCCGTCGGCAAATCGCGATCGTCCAACGCCGACGCCCGCAAGTCCATCACCGAACGCCGCGCCTCCGTCACACTATGCCGCGCCATCTTCCGCGCCAAATCCAGATGCCGCGCCGCCGCCGCCCGGTTCTTCGGCATCTCGGTCGCCACCGCGTCAAGCTGCGATGAGATCCCGACAAACCCCTGCGCCAGCGTGTCGTGAATCTCCCTCGCCAGCCGCGCCCGCTCCTCCAGCACGAGGGAAAACTGCATCCGCACGCCCCGCAGTCTCAGTTGATAGATCCCGTAAATCGCCGCCAGCACCAGCGCCCCGCACAAACACAGAAACCATGCCCGCTCGTAAAAATATGGCCGCAGTTCAAAAGGAAACGCCGCCGTCGACCAGCGTCCACCCGCCAAACCGGCCCGCACCACAAACCGGTACTTCCCATGCGGCAGGCTATTGTAGTTGATCGTGCGCCGGTTCCCCGCCGGCACCCAGTCATGATCCAGCCCCTCGAGCATGTACTCATACCGCACCCTCTCCGGCGCACTCAAGTAAATACCTGTGTAGCGGAACTGCATCCGGCCCGATCCCGGCGGTAGACTCACCGGGCGAGTGAAATCAATGTCCCCGCCCGCCACGGATGCTTCGACCAGATGAACCAGTGGCTCCGCCGCCGCCGGCTCCGGCGTGCCTGGACGAATCACCGCCAGCCCGCGCGTCGTCGGAAACCACAGCCGCCCGTCCGCCGTCATCGTCCCACCCGCGCCTGTCGGATACCCCGGCTAGCACTGCGCGCTTCGCAGCCCATCGTCGAGCCCGTAGTTCACCGGCGTCAGCACCTTCACCCGCCCGGCGGCGAAGTCTCGCAACTGCGCCTTCGATACCTGGCAAATCCCGCGCGTCGTGCTCAGCCACAACCAGCCCCGCCCGTCATCCTCCACATGCGACACGTTGTCGCTCAGCAGTCCGTCACGCGCCGTGAATCGCGTGAACACACCGTTGCGCAGCAGGTTCAACCCTCCGCCATACGTCCCGATCCACAACCCGCCATCGCGATCGAGAAGCAGCGAACGAATCTGGTCGCTTCCGAGCCCCTCCGCGGTCGTCAACAGCCGCGCCTCGCCGCCCGAAATCCGCCACAGCCCCTCGCCGAACGTGCCGGCCCACAACCCTCCCGCGCCGTCGTCGCAGAGCACCACCGACGCACTGTTCAGTAGCGCTCCCCCCGGCGCGATCGTCTTCCACTTTCCGCCCGCGAACCGCTGTACGCCCGCTGGCGACGCCACCCACACAGCACCCCACCGATCCTCGATCGCATCCAAGGCGATCCGCCGCTCCAGATCGTCCGGCTTCTCAATCCGAATGAACCGCCCGTCGTGCATGCGGCACAGCCCCTCGCGCGTCGCCAGCAACAGATCCCCGCCGCGCGTCTCGCGGATTGCGAAAACTTCATTTGAAGCCAGCCCATCGGCCGTCGTAAACACCTTGTAACCATGCTGCGAAAACAGCACCAACCCGCTGTCGTGATATCCCACCCACACGCGACCTCGTCGGTCCTGATCGACGGCCAGCGGCTGGTCGCTCGGCAGACCCTCCGTCCGTCCGAACATCGCAAAGCGCCCGTCGCGGAACCGGTTCAGCCCGCCGTTCATGCCCGCCCACAGGTTTCCTTCGCGGTCATCGAGCAAACATCGCACCCAGTCCCGTTCATGCCCGCCTTCAAGCAGCGCGGCCGCGAAATGTCCGTTCTCAAACCGGCTCAGGCCGCCGTTGGTTCCTACCCATAAGTTCCCGTCGCGGTCCCGGCACAGCGCCCGCACTAGATTGTCCGGCAGTCCGTCGCGCGTCGTATACAGCCGCAGCGCCCCATCGCTCGACCGCCGCAACAGCCCTTCGCTCCCGCCGATCCAGATATCACCGTTGTCGCCCGCCAGCATCACCAGAATGATGTTGGCGCGCAGTTCCGAAGACGACAACACCGGCACGAACTTCCCGCCCGTCCGCTTCACCAGCCCGCCGTATCCCGACACCCACAACACATGATTCCGATCCTCAGCCAGCGCGCGTACCGCTTCAAGCGGCTTCAACTCGTCCCAAGAAAAATTCGTGAACCTGCCCCCGCTCCACCGGCTTAACCCCACGCCGGCGGCGATCCACAACGAACCATCCGCGGTCTGGCACAGCGCCGTGATGACATTGTCGGGCAGCCCGTCCCGCGTCGTGTAAGTAGTGAAATTCCCGCTCCGGTAGACGGTCAACCCATTCGACGTCCCGATCCACAAAGCCCCGTCCCGGTCCGCCAGCAGCGCCGAAATCGAGTTACTCGGCAACCCCTTCGGCTGCCGGGTGAAGTTGACAAACTCGTAGCCGTCGAACCGCGACAGCCCTTCGTCCGTGCCCAGCCAGAGAAATCCATCCGCGGTCTGCGCGATCGCCCGGATCGAGTCCTGCGGCAGTCCCTGCTGTTGCGTCCACACCGTGCGCGTGTATTGCGACACGGCCTTGCGCGGATTCAGCGCCTCCACGCGCCCAACGGCGCAAAACATCCCGACGATGGCGGCGAACCTGCGGAACAGTGCGGCGAAATGGGGGCTGCGAAGCGGCAACCTGACTTCACTGTATCAACCGTGGCGCAGCCCCGCCAACGCCCGTCTTAGTTCGACGGAACGCCGAACACCGTCTGCGTCCCCTGGTACGCCGTGATCATGTGATAGGCGAACCCCGTATCCCTGGCTCGCGTAACCACATCCAGATCGACCGTCCGCCCTTCGAGATGATCGAGATACGCCCGCTCGAGGTCGAGCGTGAGACGCGTGTTGAGTAGCCAGTCGCCGGCCGTGTAGAAGTTCTTCCACTTGCCGTAGTCCGCCGAGTCGAGCGCGCGTTGCGCCGCTTCGCACTCCGCGATCGCCTCCTTCAGCCGGGCGATCTGTGCGGCCTTGTCCTCGGCCTGCGCCATCTCGGTGAGCTTCACGATGATGCGGTTGAAGTGCAGATGCAGATCCACCTGCGTCAGGATATTTGCCTGAAAAAACTCCTGCCGGTCCGCCGGCGCCAGCGCCTTCATCGCCAACGCTCGCGCGTGCGCCCAGCGCGGCTCGGCGGCCTGCGAAGCCGCAAGCAGGTGTGACGCAAAGCCGTCGACCAGCGCCAGCAGCAGACGCCGCGCCACCGTCTCATAGTAGTTGTCGGCCGCCCGCGCATCTTCGGCCTCGCCATACTGCGCCGGCGCGGCGAAATACGCCTTGTAGTAATCCTCAACCGCCTCCGCCGCCCGCTCTCCGAACTCCTCCCGGCTCCATCGCTTCAGATACTCCGCATCGCCTTGCGGCTGCGCACCCACCCATGGCTTCGGATTCCACGCCAACTCCATCACCGCGCGCGTCGTCATCACCACCGGCCGGACATTCGCCGTATTACTCAGCAGCCATCGCGTCGCACCCGCGGTGACGGCGCGCCCCATCTCGCGCTGAATGCGCTCCAGGGACACCATCTCGCTGTAGTAGTTCGACATGTAGTCGAACATCGCCGTGTGGTAGTACTCGCCCTGACCGCTGCCAATCGCACCCTTGTCTTCGAGCACCCATGCCCGTTATCCGGCCAGATCAGCGTCACGCCGTCGGGTATCTTAAAAAATCCTTCGTGAATCAACGTCGGCGCCTCGCGCCAGGTATTCAGGAAGATCTGCGGATTCGTGTCCTGCTTCCGCACAATGGCGATCTGCGCATCAATCGCCGAGCGAATGATCCGCGCGCGACCTTCATCCGTCCGCGGCGCATTCGCGTCGTTCAACCAGAACGGATAATCGTTCTGCCCGCGGAACCCGACGCTCCACAAAACGTCCAGCCCTTTTCGGATACTGGCTCGCCGCGCGCGTCCAGGCCTCTTCGAGCGATTTCGGATCCGAGAGAAACGACATCGGCCGCGTCGCCGGCCAACGGTACGTGTCCAGCCCGAGCGTGTCGACGTGATGCTGCGTCACCACCAGCCCCCGTTCTCCGGCCGCGCGAATCTGCGGTTCATACGGAAAGATCCACGTGCCCGGCACCACCATGTTGCCCTTCAACCGCAGAATGGCCTCGAAGATGTGATCCCACGTGTTCAGCGCGATCCCTGTGCTCTCCTGAACCCCCGGCGTCCATCCGGTGAGCAGATCCTCGTCGTTCAGGAACCACCCGCGGTAGCGGAACGCCGGCCCCTCGGTGTGCGCGTACCCATCGGGCATCGTCGCCTCTGCCCGCCGCTGCGGCGCATGGTCCGTCCAGTAATAAAGAGGATCGACCCCCAGGAACTGTTGCGAGAACTGATACACCGCATACATCGCGCCGCGCATGTCCGAACCGGTCAGCACCACGGCTTGCTGCGTGGGATTTTCCACCGCTTGAATCCGCAGGTTCTCCCAACCGGTCGGCCGCCTGACCGATGCCGGCAACCTGCCCTCGAACGCAATCCAAATCGTGGACGCGCCCGCCTGGCCCGCCTCGTGAACCATCCTGGCGTGGCGCCCGAACACGCGCTCGAAATCCGCCGCGAGGTCTGAGGCAGCTATCTTGAGCGGCCCCGGTTCGCGCTCGTCGATGAGGATTGTCGTCGTCGCGTTCACTCGCACCTGCGCCGAAACGAGCGCGGGCAGGCTCAACATCGCAGGCAGCATCAGGGCAATAGCTTTCATCCGTTTCGGTTCCCTTGCAGCTCAAACTATATGAACTTCGTGCGCCGCCGGGCAAGGCCAGCCAAAATCGCACTTGAGCGGCGTTAAAATAGAGGGCATGAGGCGTCGTGACGCGCTGCGATGGATGCTTGTCCTCGTGCCCGCCGCGGTTCACGCGGCTTCCACCGCTGGCGCGGCAAAATCCGAATCGATCCGCGGAATTCTTACGAAGTCCCCGGACGGCAAACCCGCGCTCAAGACCGTGGACGGCAAACTCATCTTCCTGCACGGCGACCCCGACACCATGGGCGTGCTCAACGATGTTCGTCTTGCCAACATGGACTTTGAGGCCCTCGGCCATTACACCGCGCCCGATCACTTCGAAATCGATCCGATCCACGAGCGCGCCATGTTCGTCCACAAAAACGGCAAGCGGCTCATGGTCACCTACTGGTGTAATGTCTGCTACATACGCACCTACACGCCCGGCCCCTGCTGGTGTTGCCAAAAATACACTGACCTCGACCTGCGCGAATCCGCAAACGAATAACGCTGGTCTAGCGGCGGTGACTTTGGTTACTGAGCTTCGCACCCATTACGTCTTACTCTCAGAACAGCGATGAGACTCGGGATTTCTCCAGACCGCCTCATACCGCGATATGCTGTTCGAGCGGATGTGCCGTGCGCCATCGCAACGCAGTGTGGCGTGGGCAGGAGGAACAGACGCTAATGCCGCGGCGCCAACTCGCTCTCGGTACTCTTTCCTTCGCTGTGTGCTTCGCAGCCTGGGGCTTGATTAGCGCGTTCGCGCCGCGCTTCCGATCTCTCTATCACCTCAGCACCAGCCAGACTGCATTCCTCATCGCGGTCCCTGTACTTCTGGGCGCGCTCGCCCGCGTTCCGATGGGCCTGCTGACGGACCGCTTCCACGGCCGGATCGCATTCCCCGCGCTGATGCTGTTCTCCGCCCTTGCCTGTGCGTCGGTTCCCTTCACAAACAGCTACGCCAGCCTCCTCATCGCCGCGTTCTTCCTCGGCCTCGCCGGCTCATCGTTCGCGGTCGGCATCGGCTTCGTCTCGCCCTGGTTCGATCGCGAGCGACAAGGCTCCGCGCTCGGCGTCTACGGCCTCGGCAACATCGGCCAATCGGCGGCCGTGTTCGGCGGGCCCGTGCTGGCCGCCCTCATCGGATGGCAGAACGTCTACCTTGTTACCGCGGCCCTGCTGGCCGTTTGGGCCGCTACGTTTTATTTCAGCGCGCGCAACGCACCCCGTCTGCCCCCTCCCAAGACGCTCGGGGCCATGCTCGCCTTGCTGGGCCGCGCACCGCTCGCCTGGGCGCTCGCGGCCTTCTATTTCCTCACCTTCGGGGGCTTCGTCGCCTTCTCCATCTACCTTCCCAGCCTCCTCGCCCAGGAGTTCCATCTCACCGCCACCGACGCCGGCTTCCGCACCGCCGGCTTCGTCGTCCTTGCCACGCTGCTGCGCCCCGTCGGCGGCTGGCTCTCGGATCGCATCGGCGGCGCGCGCCTGCTCTCCGCCGTCTTCCTCACCATCGTGCCGTTCGCTCTTCTGCTCGCCTGGCCTTCGATGACCCCGTTCACCGCCGGCGCCCTCGGCTTCTCCGCGCTGCTCGGCCTCGGCAACGGCGCCGTCTTCAAACTCGTTCCGCAATACTTCCCCGCCGAAACCGGCACCGTCACCGGACTCGTCGGCGCCATGGGCGGGCTCGGCGGCTTCTTCCCTCCGCTCCTGCTCGGCGCCTTCAAGGACCGTCTCGGCATCATCTGGCCCGGCTTCTTTCTTCTCGCTCTCACCTCACTCGTTCTCTGGTTCCTGAACGCCCGCCTCTTCCTCCCCAACGAAGCCGGCATCCCCCGCACACCGGGCTTCGAACGGGTCCGCGCCGGGGTGTGGGCCACCCTCTGGACGGGCCTGCTCATCGCCGCCATCGTCGTGGGTTCGCGCAACCTGGAGAACTTCGACCCATCCCTCGTCATCTACACCTTCGCCGTCATCTTCGCCACCTGGGGCGTCGTCTATCACTACAACGTCTGGATTGAAAAGCCCCCAACGCGCGTTTACTGGGACCGCGGCTGGGAACTATTCTGGCGCAATGGCCCGCTCCACGCCTCGGCCACGGTTGTCAAAACCGTCTACACCCACCTCCTCACCCAGCGCTTCATCCTGAACCGCTCGCGCCTTCGCTGGGCCATGCATCAGTGCATCTTCTGGGGCTGCCTGCTCGCCATCGCCATTACCTTCCCGCTGGTCTTCGGCTGGATCAGCTTCCGCAGCCTGCCGGATAATCAGATGATCTACGTCACATACTTATTCGGCTTCCCGGCCGGCCAATTTCCCATCCGCACCATCACCTCCACGCTGTTGTTCCACGGCCTCGACATCGCCGCCCTGCTCGTGCTCACCGGCATCGGCCTCTCGCTGTGGCGCCGCCTGCGGGACCAGGGCGCGCAGGCCGTCCAATCCTTCGCCATGGATTTCTCGCCGATCCTCATCCTGTTCGCCATCTCCGTCACGGGCCTCGCACTCACCGTTTCGCAAGCCTGGCTCGGCGGCGCGTCGTATAGCTTCCTCGCCATCCTCCACGCCATCACCGTCATCGGCGGCCTGCTCTATCTCCCCTTCGGCAAGTTCTTCCACATCTTCCAGCGCCCCGCCCAGGCCGGCATCAAACTCTACCAGCAGGCCGGCGACGCCGACCCCGGCACCCTCTGCGGCCGGTGCGGCGAGCGCTTCGCTTCGAAAATGCAAATCGACGATCTCGCCACACGCGTCCTGCCGCGCCTCGGCTTCGACTACACCATCAAGGAAGGCATCGAACACTGGCAGGCGCTGTGCCCGGCCTGCAAGCGCAAATCGCTCGCCAGCGCGCAGCTTCGGCGAAAGGAGACCCCGCACCGTGGCTAAGCCAACCGCGCCGCTCGCCGAACTCCAACGCGATTACGGACCGCACCTCAACACCATCCCCGCCGGCGGTTGGCGCAGCGAGTCCGAGCGGCCGGCCGAGCGCCTGGTACAAACCCACTGCTGCTTCTGCGGCCAGCAATGCGGCATCCAACTCAAGGTCCGCGGTAACACCGTCATCGGATTCGAACCCTGGGAAGAATTCCCGTTTAACCGCGGCATGCTCTGCCCCAAGGGCGTGAAGCGCTATCTCCAATCCAACCACCCGGACCGGTTGCTCGAGCCGCTCATGCGCTCCGAACACGGCTTCCGACGCACCTACTGGGACGAAGCTCTCGACGAAACCGCCAACCGCCTGCGCGAAATCCAGTCCCGCTACGGCCCCGATTCGGTCGCCGTCTTCGGAGGCGCTTCGCTCATCACCGAGAAGGCGTATCTGGTCGGAAAATTCGCCCGCCTCGCCCTCGGCACACGCCACATCGACTACAACGGCCGCCTCTGCATGGTCTCCGCCGGCGTCGCCTACAAACTCGCCTTCAACTTCGACCGCAGCCCCATCCCCTGGAGCGACATCGCTGAAGCCGACGTTGTGTTCCTCGCCGGCGCCAACATCGGTGATTGCGCCCCGATTACCACCGACTACGTTTGGCGCGCCCGCGACCGCGGCGCACGCCTCATCGTCGCCGACCCGCGCCTGACGCCGATCTGCCGCAACGCGGATCTCTACCTTCCCGTCCGCCCCGGCACCGACCTCATCCTCCTGATGAGCATGCTCCACGTCATCCTCCGCGAGGGCCTCGAAGACCGCTCCTTCATCGCCGAACACACCACCGGCTTCGAGGCCGTCGCCGAGAGCGTCCGCCCGTGGGAGCCGCGCACCGCGGCGGAACTCACCGGCGTTCCGCCGCAATCCATTGAAACCGCCGCCCGCTGGTTCGCCGAAGGCCCCAACTCCGTCGCGCTCCACGCCAAAGGAATCGAGCACCACTCCAAAGGCGTCGAGAACGTGCTCGCGCTCCTCAACATCGTCCTCGCCACCGGCCACATCGGCCGCACCGGCAACGGCGTCGCCATGATCACAGGGCAGGGAAATGGCCAGGGCGGCCGCGAACACGGCCAGAAGTGCGACCAGTTGCCCGGCGCCCGCTCCATCCACGACCCCGCCGCCCGCGAGCACGTCGCCAAGGTTTGGGGCATCTCGCCCTCCGATCTCCCCGAGGCCGGCTACTCCGCGCAGGAGATCATGAACGCCATCCACTCCGGCGAAATCAAGGCCCTGCTCAGCCTCTGCTTCAACCCGCTCGTCTCGCTGCCGCAGGCCGAGTTCACCCGCGAGGCTCTCAACAAACTCGAGTTCTTCGGCATCATCGACTTCTTCCTCTCCGAAACCGCGCAGCACGCCGACATCGTCCTGCCCGGCAGCCTGCAGGAGGAAGAAGAAGGCGTCACCTGCAACACCGAAGGACGCGTCATCCACATCCGCAAGGCCGTCGATCCGCCAGCGCACGCCCGGCCCGACTCCGAAATTCTCTGCGACCTCGCCCGCCGTCTCGGCAAAGGCCAGTACTTCCCCTTCCAGTCCACCCGCGAAATCTTCGACGAACTCCGCGAAGCCTCGCGCGGCGGCATCGCCGACTACTACGGCATCACCTACGAACGCATCGACCGCGAGTACGGCGTCTGCTGGCCCTGCCCCACCGAGGACCACCCCGGCACGCCGCGCCTGGTCGAAAACGGCGTCTCGCTCTTTCCCGACGGCAAGTGCCGCTTTGAGGTTACCGTCCCGCGCGAAAGCGGCGACCCCACCGACGCTTCGTTCCCCATCTACCTCACCACCGGCCGCGTCGTCAGCCAGTATCTCTCCGGCCCGCAAACGCGCCGCATCGGCGGCCTCGTCGCCATCTGTCCCGCGCCGCAAGTCGAAATCCATCCCCAACGCGCCGCCGCCCATGGCATCGCCGACGGCGATTGGGTCGTCATCGCCACCCGCCGCGACGAGATCACCCTCCGCGCCCTCGTCGTCCGCACCATCCGTCCCGATACCGTCTTCATCCCCTATCACTGGCCCAACGGCCAAAGCGCGAACAAGCTCACTCACCGCACGCTCGATCCGCGCAGCAAAATCCCGGAGTACAAAGTCTCGGCCTGCCGCATCCGCAAATCCACCGCTCCGCCGGAGAACCGCTAATGTTCGGCTACGAGTTCTACGTCGACACTACCCGCTGCATCGGCTGCCAGTCCTGCGTGAAGGCGTGCGAGGAATGCGAAACCCACCGCGGCGTTTCGATGATCAACTTCGATTACGTCGACCGTCCGAACACCATCGCCACAGCCGCCTTCGTCTGCTTCCACTGCGACGATCCCACCTGCGCGCAGGTCTGCCCCGCCGACGCCATCAAGAAGGACGAGGACGGCATCGTTCATTCTTCGCTCAAGCCGCGCTGCATCGCCTGCTCCAATTGCGTCTACGCCTGCCCCTTCGGCATCCCGAAACTCATCCCGGAAATCGAGCAGATGGTGAAGTGCGACATGTGTTACGACCGCACCTCGGTCGGCCGCCGTCCCATGTGCGCCACCGTCTGCCCCAGCCAGGCGCTTGCCTATGTCCGCCCCGAAGACATCGCGCGCCGCCGCGAAAAACCGGGAAACACCGTGTGGTTCGGCAATCAGAAGGTCACCACCAGGG
>VFSW01015904.1_pt1 | contig 10305 bp, 12 predicted proteins | sample 5358111 | NCBI WGS metagenome assembly VFSW01 (sample SAMN11554181, study PRJNA540505) | mine drainage metagenome | isolation source: sediment from site ElyBrook_90M | place: USA: Ely Copper Mine, Vershire, VT | collected 2017
CGATACATGGTAAGGCCTACCCTTATAATCAAAGTCAATACAAAGCTTTTAAACAGTCGCTTTGCATATTTTTATCGTTTGAAGAATTACATAAATCTCTAGCCTCTTTGTCTCCACCGAAATAATACTTGAAATCCCTAGCAGCTCCTATTAAGCACCCAACTTTTTGTTCGTAATTTTGCCCCAGGAAACATATATTGCGGGTTAGGGCGGCGTTACTTATTGTATAGCCCGAAGCGTCTCTTCCCAAGCTTTGGTAACATTGAGTAGCATAGTCTCCGGCCTTACTGCATTCTTCAAAAGTCTTGGCAAAATCATAATTTTCCTGCCTTAATATATACGAAGATTGCATCAAATAACAAGTTGCTTTATACTTTTCAGGCGAAGAGTCGCATGGGTACAAAAGGTCGTCAGTTTTTAGATATTTTGTTTTGTGGTTAATGCCATCGGCTATGACATTTTCCATAAAAACTCCCGAGGCGCAGGAAATTTGCTCCCAATTGCCGGTCAGTTTGTCGCAGTAATTTAGTGATTGGAAAAGTTCGTCATTGGTGATTGCCATTAAGCCGTGGCCAAGGCCATGGATGCAATTATAATAGTCTAAGCTATAAGACGATTTTCCTTGAATATTGCTGCAAACAGAATTTAAATTAGCCAAAAGTTTAGTCCGTCCCATTTTCCCGGCTATTCCTTCCAAAACTCCATGGTAGTAGCCGGAGGAGCAAAAATTATCTCCGTAAACAAAAGCCTCTCCCGGAGTATCGAATTGTTGGGCGGCAGCACGCCCTATTGCATGAGTGAGCGGATGACAGATTTCTTTTACAAAATTATCGGTTGTGTACCGAGTCTTAAGGTCATTAAAAGCCTCCTTAATTCCTTCAACTTTAACAACCTGCGAATAGTAATTTTCATAGCATTGATAATCGGCGGGGGTGCATTTAAATGCAACTGGGGGTATTTTTTGAGAGTTTTTAAGATAGAAAACTGCGCTTAAAACGAGTAGAATTCCAGCAAAAATAAAGGGTAGGAAAGAGATTTTTTTATGGCGCATGGCATACGCTTGTCGGGCCGCATGTAGTTTGGGTTGCGCCTATTGTGCAGTTTGGGCAGCTTGATGGGCAAGTGAAGTAATATTGTCCTCCGTTGTACCATTGGCTACCTTGGCAAGCCCATACAGTCGAACAGCTTGTTGAAGGACAGGTATGGCCTTGGGAGTCTATACACGTTAAAGAACAGGAGGGACTGCATTGGGAACCGGTTGGACTGCAGCCAGTTTGGACTGTCTGGGCAGTTCCGTTTGCAGTACAGGTAGTTCCCGAAGGACAAGAAACCGGTTGAGTTGGAGGCGGTGGGGCGTAGGTTGGACAAGAAGTTCCGCATGCGGCTTGACAGCCGGAAAGTGTTGAATATGTTCCCGGGCCGTTTGTGGATGCTTGGCAACTGGAATTGTTTACGCAATTATAGCCATTCGCAGTCGGGGTCGGGGTTGGAGTGGATGGGCAAGTTGTTACATTTGGTCCTGTAATTTGGCCGTAGGGACAACTTCCGTTTAAGCAAGTATTTGAGGGAGCAGTTCCTGGGCAACAAGTTTTATAAAATCCTCCTGACACGCAAGCAGCATTGGGATTTGTGACTTGGCCATTGACAACAGATACGTTTGATAAATCACAGATTCCAGGAAGTATTATTCCCTGGGTGTTCGTTCCAGTTCCTCCTCCGCCGGCAGGGCCGGGAACTCCCAAGGGAACGTTGTTTACGCCAGGACTGCTATCTTGGCATCGATCTGCTGTGCTACAGTTATTTGATTGCCACGCGCAGTCGGCGGTACCAGTTGAATTTCCCCAGTTAGCATAAGTCGTATCATAGACAGCCCTAGAACATTGCGGATTGTAATAAAACGTCCATGTTGATGTGTCACAATAATCTTGAGGATTGTTTTGATTGCATGTTGCATAGTATAAAGCGCCAGAAGTTGAGTTACAATCATAATTGTTGCCCGTTGAGGGATCTGTCCAACAGGTAAAGGTCAACCCACTAACAGGGTCATTCCAATATGGTGCTGTTCCTTGTGCACAAGCACCCTGAGAATTAGCAAGCCAACACCCTTCCGTGCAGACTGCACTTGCCGCGTATATATTTTTTGGTACAGAGAAAAGAAAAAAAATAAATCCAAGAAAAAAGAAAATCAAAAAGCAGACAAATTTCATTAGGTGTTTGAAATTACAGCAATTTTCCCAGTTTCTGTGTGAACCCATTTTTGCCAATCATTTAAGGAAGGTGTTAAGTCTACAGCTCGTCCTAGCGTATAATTATTTGCTTCACTCGGACTTTCTGCTTTAGATATACCTACCGCCAATTGGTTAGATTTAGCAGAATATTGACTACTGTCACCGCCCACAACGGAACCTGAGCCTAAAAAGTCAAAAATATGCAAGCCTTCGGAGATCTCGGTTGAAGCTTGTTGTAGTTGACGAATATTAGGTTTATCTCCGAGTGCATCATATTCTGTAAGATATCCAACTCCATCCTGTAATCTTAAAATATCTATTTCATGCGGTCCAGTAAATGCCAATTTGCCTGTTTGCGAGGAATATACCTCTACATTTTGGCAATAGATTGATATGTATCTTGTTCCGTCAGCAGTGCGCGTTAATTCGCCAATGCTAAAGTTGTTATCTTTAGGATTAAAAGGAAAAGTGACTAGGTCAGGTTGGGTTTTCAAAAGCTCTGAAAATTGTTCGGGTGTTACCCTTTGGAAATACTGATTAAAGTTTTCAGGTGTTGCCATATCAAATTTCTCATGGTTAAAAACTCTTGCCCCTGGAAAATCTTTTTCTGATGCAGGTTTCATTTCGGATCTTGAAGTTGGAGTCGGTTTTTCGGTTGGGGCTTTATTCTCTCCTGCTGTCGCAGAAGGTGAGGGTGTAGGGTTAGGACTAGATTTGGTCTTAGTCGGCTGGGATGGAAGGTGTGTTACTTGGTCAACGAAGAGTCCTAAGCCTAAGCCTCCCAATCCTGCCAGAAGAATTTTTCTCCTTGTAAATTTTGGTTCTCTATCTCCCATTTGATCTGCTCCCATATTATAGTGAAAGTTTTTTATTATTCAAATCCCCGGGTTTTAAATTTAAGCTTACATTCTTCATTTTTTCTACAATATAGAATTGAAGGCTTATGTTAGGGAATCCAAAATTTTGTAAGTATTTATCTGAAACCTGATCTAGAACGTCACCTTTTCTAACAGAAACTCCTGCTTGGAATTTTTTTAACTCCTCTCCGCTTATTGTTTGGTTGTTAGGAATAAAGATGTATCTTGCTTCGTATTTCCCGTCATTACTTCTTAATAATACTGCACGAAAATAACCTCTTGGTCCGCTTATATCATCCTTGGAAAGCTTTCCGTCAAAAACCGCCTTAATGGGTGAGCCTTTTGGCAAATTCCAGCCCAATCCTTGGTAAGCTTTTGTGTGTGGAAAGTATAAAATTTGCGCGTTTTTGCAAAAGTTTTCTTCAACAGGACATCCGATTGTTACCGGCTCTTTGGGTACAGTAGTTTGAGCTGTTGACAGAGATTTGTGGGGAAGTGAACCGAAAAGATTTGGGTAGATTCTTGACAGGGAGAGGATGTTGAAGTAGTTTAAAACCCCGAAGATAAGCAAAATCCCTACAATTAATCCCAAAATTCCGAGCAAACCTGACTTTGTGGAATCCATAAATTTATCGTAGGGAATAGGGTAGGACTTGTCAAGTTAGGCGAAGGTTTTTTTAAATTTGGCGAGCTCGAGTAAGGCGTCCTTAAAAGCTTTTAATCTTTTCTGTTCTTCCAACTTTTTTAAAGCAATCCTGAATCCTTCGCCGTGAACTTCATAATATAATCTCATCTTTGAAACAGTCATCTCCGTGAGGTGAAGCATTCTGGAAATTTGTGAATCTTTCATCCCTTCCTTAAGAAGAATAACTGCAGCCACTCTTTTCCCAAGCATGATTTTCTCCGTTGGGGTGAGCAGGGAGTTGAGGAACACAACCATTTCTCTACTGTTCGATATAGACGAAAAAATCACGTTCAAATTTTCTATAATTTCATTTTCGACTTCTTTGGAGAGGGGGTTTCTCGATACATGAGACATAATATACTAGTATATTAGTATATTATGATTTTTAAGTCAAGTTTTTCCTATTTTATGTATTTTCAAGATTTCAATAGAAAATTAGCGGGCGGAGGGTGTTCCCGTAGCAGGTGCTGCGGAGGTAGAAGACAAGCTAAACGTGACAGGTATAGTTCTAAAAAGGACAGATTTTAAAACTCCTTCTGCCGAAACAAGGGATTTTGCGTTAAATCCGATTGTTGTTGTGCCGGTCGCTTGTAGCTTCGTAAAAGTTATTGTTGCAACGACTCCCTGTCCCGAAATTCCTTTTTGTCCGAGTCCTGCCCCGACTGCGTAGGAGATCCGGCCGCTTTGGCTGTCAATTCTTTTGAAAAGTTCATCGGGAGATTTAAAGAAAGTTCCGGGAGTTATGTCTGCAACAGAAATAACAGATGGATCGTAAGTTAATTCAATTTGCGCTGCGGTGGCTTTATTGCCTCCCGTATTTATAACTACGTTTGATTGATAGTTTGATGTTGCGGGGACGGCTTGAGGTTGTGTCAGAGATAAAGTCGTTTGGGCAACCGATGGGGTTGCGGCGGGCTGGACAGGTGTTTGGGTATTAATAGACAAAGCGATAAGTCCGGCTGCAGAAATTATCAAAACCAAAATTAAAATAAAAGTTCTATTCATACCTCAAAATTTATTTTATCACAAGTTGTGGTCCTGTACGTATTTGTATTCCCGGATAAACAAGTTGTAGTCAAATTGGTCGACAGTTCCCGAATCATCCAAGTCTGCGGAAGCGCAAGCGCCAACTGCGGCTTTAAACATACAGCTTGGGAAGAAGTTGTAGTCCAAAATGGTGATGCGTCCATCGTGGTCCGCATCTCCTGCAAGAAGGTCGGTGTCGGGCAGAGTCACGGTAGCACCCGGAGTAAGAGTGAAAGTTCCTGCTTGAGCAAGATAACCGTCCGATTTAACTACGACTGAATAAGCGCCGGCCGCAGGTATATCAAATGATGCGGATCCCGTAAATTTTCCGTAGTTAGTATCGGTCTGGTTAGAATCATAGTCAAGTGTAGTGGTAACCGAAGGAAGTTTTTTGTTGCCATTGGCGTCGGTAAGGTAAATTATTAAGTTTCGGGAACGATGCAGCGGGTTTTTATTAGAGAGCGAAGCGAGATTGTTGCTTGCTCCCGAACCCGTTGTTCCGATACCGTCCAAACCTATGACGAGGTTAACTGTTGCCAAAGAAGGATTAGGAGTTGCACCCGAAGAGCAAGTTGGCGCGACGTCATAAAGGTTGGTGGAACCATTTAGGCAAGCCCAATTGTTGCCCGAGAATGGACCATAAATTGAGTAACCTGGCGGGCAGGTGGGTTTAGTTGCACAAGTTATCTGGTTGGGAATTGCGACGCATTGATTATTGCTGCAATAATTTCCGGCGTTTGCATCACAATTGCTCGATGAGCAAGTCGAAGCAGATGATGGATAGCACCAATTGGAGTTTGTTTTTCCCTGTTCAACCTTAGAGGGTGTCGTGTCATAGTAGGAATCGTACCAGCAATTATTAGATTGGCATTGCATTATAGATACTCCGGAACTTCCGTCAGGTCTCGTGCATGCTGTGGGATTATTCTTTTGTGTATCCACGCCAAACTTACAGGGAGATACAAATCCTTTGGAAGCATCGCATGTTGGGGTGGATGGTGCCGTCGGAGTAGGACATGGGACAGATGCCGTTGTTCCGCTGTTAAACCAACAAAGAGGGCTTGATTGGCCGTTCAAGCCTTCGCATGCTGCGTAATAACATTGTCCACTCGTTGATCCGCTGTCGGAGTAATACTTTGTATCTCCCGCATTGCAACTTCCTCCCCAAAGCTGATTTCCCGGCCTTGTCGGAAGACTTCCCGGAGCGCCTGGGCAAGTCGGATTAGAGGATACTTGGTTTGTCTGAGGAGTTGGTGTTGGAGCTATTGTTGGTGTTGGCGTGGGAGGGGTTGTGGCAGTTCCGGAATTTGTACACTGCTGACAGAAAAATGGAGCGGGTCTGGTTTCTCCGTTTATCTGACAAACTCCGGCTCCGCCTGTGTTGGGACCGCACGTTATTCCATTTGCTGGGTTTGTAATATCCGTACAAAAAGGACCAATGGGATTACATGTGCTTGCGGCGCGCTGTCTTAACTCCTGTTGTTTTTGGGCGATTTGGACGGTGAGCGGGATTGCGAGAGCGATTGTCAGAACGACGAGGATACTGATTGTTCGGGAATGGCTTGGGTTACCAACAAAATCGAAAAACCTCTTAAAAGGGTTCACAACTTTAGAATAGGTAACTTGGAAGATGTTGTCAAGGATTATCTTGGAAGTATCGATTGGCCGGAAAGAATTCTTGAAAGGTCGTGGATTGTGATAAGTGCAATAAGCGCCAAAAGCAAAGCCATTCCGATTGCGTGTGCATAGCTTTCGAATTTCGGATGAACTTTTTTGCCCGTGACTGCTTCTATTAGAATAAAAAATAAACGCCCGCCGTCAAGAGCTGGAATCGGAAGTACGTTTAAAACCGCAAGGTTCAGTGATAAAAGAGAAACGAGGGAAAGAACAGGGAAGAAGCCGTTTTGCGCTACCTGGCCTGTCAGTTGCGCGATTCCTATTGGACCTGCGACATCTTTCGGGACAACTCCCTGGGTAAAAAGCTGGACTACTACCATCCAAAAAGCAAGAATAATAAGCCAAGATGTTGTTAGGGCTTCTTTAAATCCTTCGATAGGTGCTTGATACCATGAGTACTTTTTAACCTCAAAACTTTGTGATATAGTTACTCCAATAGGCCCTTCGCCTTGGGGTGATTTCTCCCGCGGTTTGAGTAAAATGTCTTTTGTAACACCTTTGGATATTATTTTAAGGTCTATCTCTTTTCCTAAATATTTTTGCGTCTGTTCTATAACCTGCTGGGTTGAAGTAATCTTTGTATTATCCAAAGAAACAATTACGTCGCCAGGTTTTATTCCTGCGGTATAAGCAGGAGAATCTTTCGAAACGTTTTCGACAATTACTTTATTTCCGGGAATTGCAACTCCTACAAAAATAAAAAGGACGGAAAACAAAATTACGGCAAGAAGAAAATTCATGACAACTCCAGCGACAACGACCAATGCTCTTTGACATGGGTTTCTTGCAAAAAAAGCCCGGCTTACATTTTTAAACTTCGTAAATTTTGTAATTTTTAGTCTCCCAGCGCCCGCTTCGTCTTCGCCGTAAAGTTTTACAAATCCGCCGATTGGCAGAGAGTTTAGCGAATAAATAGTTTCTCCGATTTTTTTACCCCAGATCTTGGGAGGAAATCCAAAACCGAATTCTTCAACTTTAATGTTTAAAAATTTTGCAACAAAATAATGTCCTGCTTCGTGGATTAGGACCAAAACGCTTAATATGAGGATGAAAACCAAAATAGTTAAAATCACAATGCTCTCAACTCTTCTTCTTTTCTTTTTCCGAGCTCGTCTATCTGGGCGATAAAATTATCTGTAGCCGTTTGTACTTCTTTTTCGAGCCTCATAACGTCGTCTTCGCCTATTGTTTTCCCGTTAAATGCTTTTTTAATTTCATCCATCGCTTCGTGACGGGCTTGTCTTATCTGAATCCTTCCGCCTTCAAGTTTTTGATTTACCAGTCCGATTAACTCTTCGCGTCTTTCCCCGGATAGCGGAGGAATAGAAATTCTTATCAGCTGTCCGTCGATAACAGGGTTTAGCCCGACATTTGTTGATGCTATCCCTTTTTGGATTTCTTCAATTATCGATGAATCGAAAGGAGTAATAACGATTGTCTGGGGATCGGAAACGGAAATTGTTGCAAGTTCCAAAATTCTCATTCTTGCCGTTGCCCCGTATACGCTTACAACAATGTTTTCTACAATTGAGGGAGTTGCTCTTCCTGTCCGGACTGTCGAGAGGTCGGCCCTTACGACATCAAGGACCTTTTGCATACTGTTTTTAACTTGATCGATATCCATTAGACTTCAAATTTCTTGAATTCTTTGACCTGAATATTTTCTCCAAGTTTTGCGATGTGTTCTTTTATGAGTTCTCCTACGGTTTTTTTTTCGTCCCGGACGTAGGGAAGATCCATTAAGGTTTTTACATCTTTTGGTCCCATTGCATTTATTTCCATAGCAATCTCGTGTGCCAGATTTTTAAATTCATCTGTTCTTGCAACAAAGTCTGTTTCGCAGGTTAAAACAACGGTTGTGCCGGATGTTTGAGTATGATGAATGTAGGTTTCGACGATTCCTGCTTTTGTCTCGCGTCCATCTTTTTTTCCTGCTTTTTCAATTCCGTGTTTGCCGAGCCAATCTTTTGCTTTTTCAATATTGCCGTTTGATTCTTCCAGAGCACGGCGGCAATCGGCGACCGAAGCTTGAGTTTCGTCCCTTAATTTCTTTAAATCTTTTATGTCGTATGCCATATTATTTTTTCTTTGCTTTTGATTTTGCCGTCTTTTTCTCCGTTTTTTTTCGCAGGTTTTTTTGCTTTCTCCGCTTCTTCTTTTTTGGGTTCGGCTTTTTTTTCTTCTTTTGGAGCTTCCGCTTTAGGAAGTTCTTTAACTCCCGTGTTCCATGCGTCTATCAAATAGGATGTTATAAGTTCGATTGATCCCGCTGCGTCGTCGTTTGCAGGAATCGGGTAAGTGATAACGTTGGGATCGGCATTTGTGTCGACTATTGCAACTGTTGGAATTCCGGTGCTTAAAGCTTCTTTTACGGCCAAATCTTCCATGTGAGAATCTATTATATATAGTGCGTCGGGGATTTTAGCCATTTCCGATATTCCGCCGTACAGACCTTCGAGTCTTTGTTTTTCTTTTTCCCAGAGGCCGATTTCTTTTTTGGTATATTTTGATTTTTCCTCTTCGTCTTTGAGTTTGGCCGATAGATCCTGAAGTTTTTTAATATTTTTGTAAACTTCGGGGAAGTTAGTCAAAATTCCTCCGACCCACCTTTGGGTTATGAAAAGAACGAGTCCCCGGCCGCGGTCGACACGCTCGAGCTGTTTTTTAACAATATCCTGCGCCTGTCTTTTTGTCCCGACTATTAAAAGTGAACCGCCTTTTGACGCTAAGTTCCTGACAAATCCGCCAGCCTCTTCAAGCCCCTCTTTTGTTTTTGCCAGATCGATTATTTGGATATTGTCTCTTGACTCAAAAACAAAATCCCGCGCTTTTGGGTTTGCCCTTGTTACTTGGTGGCCGAAATGGCAACCTGCAGTTAATAATTCTTCAAGTGTAATTTCCCGCATATACTTGTTCCTTAATCCGCCATTCGGGCAAACCGAGGTTCAGGAACAAACCCGAATGTGTGTGATTTGGAAATTATACTGCAAACGGAAATAATTATCAATATAATCAAAGTGTGGATATAAGAATTGTCGTTTCGGCAGAAAGCGGAATAGATCTTGCGAAAAATATTCTTTATGAAAAGTGTGCCCGGGATACGGTCCTTTTTCTCTCCGGTGGAGAAACACCCAAGCCTTTGTATAAAGCACTCTCCGCCGAACAAAAATTAAGGGCGGGAGCAGTCGCAATGGTTGATGACAGATATTCTTTCCATCAGCAGTACAGCAACGAAATGATGATGAAAGAAACAGGGTTTTTAGATTTTTTGGACAGGAAAAATATTGCCTTTTATTCAATCTTAAAATTCGGCCTATCAAGGGAAAAAACTGCGAGAGAATACGATGAAACGGTGAGTTTTCTTCTAAACCACTTTCCTAAAAGTATCGCAATTATGGGAATAGGGGCGGACGGGCATACGGCGGGAATTCCGGCCGGAATTCAAGGTTCAGAGATGCAAGTCAAAAACGAAACTTATGTAACGGAGTTTAATACTTTCCCCAATGAGCCTAAAGAAAGAGTAACTCTGACATTTAGGGCATTTTCAATGATAGACCTTTTGATTGTTCTTGCTTTTGGAGAAGAAAAGAAAGGGGCGCTTGAAAAAGTCTTTACATCAAAAGACGAGGTTGAGACTCCGTCGTGCTTTTTTAACAGGCCAGAGATCTCGAAAAAGACTCTTTTAATAACCGACCGGAAGGTGTAAAAATAGAATCGATGGAAAGTCCTTTTATAATGGTAATCTTCGGCGCGACCGGAGATCTGGCACTAAACAAACTTATTCCTTCACTTTTTTCTTTGTTTAAAAAGAATATTTTACCCGAGGATTTTT
>VFSW01015905.1_pt1 | contig 10304 bp, 10 predicted proteins | sample 5358111 | NCBI WGS metagenome assembly VFSW01 (sample SAMN11554181, study PRJNA540505) | mine drainage metagenome | isolation source: sediment from site ElyBrook_90M | place: USA: Ely Copper Mine, Vershire, VT | collected 2017
GCCTTCTTGCGCTTACGCTCCTGGGTCGGCTTCTCGTAGAATTCACGGCGGCGCAGCTCCGTGAGCACGCCGGCTTTCTCGCAGGCACGCTTGAAGCGACGCAAGGCGGCGTCAAAATACTCATTCTCGCGGACACGGACGCTGGGCATTCAGACCTCAATAGATCGTTAAATCGGGTCGCCGGCATCGGGCGACGGGGCGCGCATTCTAAGGTGCGCCTGCGGAAAAGGCAAAATTATGCGCGTAATCGGCATCGAGAGTTCTTGCGACGAGACCGGAGTCGCCGTTTACGACGCCGAACTCGGCCTGTTGTCGAACCGGCTGCACAGCCAGGTTGCAATGCACCAAGCGTACGGCGGCGTGGTCCCGGAACTCGCCTCGCGCGACCATGTCCGGCGCCTGCTGCCGCTGGTCGATGCGGCCCTGACCGAGGCCGGGGCGCCGCCCGGCTCCATCGACGGCATCGCCTATACGGCCGGCCCCGGGCTGATCGGCGCGCTGCTGGTCGGCGCCTCGTTCGCGCGCAGCCTGGCTTACGCCTGGGGCAGGCCGGCGATCGGCGTGCACCACCTGGAGGGGCATCTGCTCGCGCCCTTGTTGGAGCGCGACGCGCCGGCGTTTCCGTTTCTCGCGCTGCTGGTGTCGGGCGGCCACACGCAACTGGTCGACGTGGGCGGACTCGGCCGGTACCGCGTGCTGGGCCAGTCCCAGGATGACGCGGCGGGCGAGGCCTTCGACAAGACCGCGAAGCTCCTCGGCCTGCCTTATCCCGGAGGCGCCGCGCTCGCCGAGCTCGCCGAGCGCGGATCGGGCGGACCCCACCGGTTTCCGCCGCCGATCCTCGACCCGCCCCGCCTCGACTCCACTTCCAGTGGCCTGACGACGGCGGTCCGGGTAGCCTTGCGCGGCCGCGTGCTCAGCGAACAGGAACGCGCGGACACGGCCCGCGATTTCGAAGAGGCGGTGATCGACACGCTCGCCGAGAAATGCCGGCGCGCGCTCGTCGCGACCGGGCGCGGGCGCATGGTGGTCGCGGGGGGAGTCGGCGCCAACAAGCGCCTGCGCGAGCGTCTCGCCGCGGTGGCGCGCGAACAGGGGGCGCGCGTGCATTTTCCCCGGCCGGAGTTTTGCACCGACAATGGTGCGATGATTGCGCTCGCCGGGTGCATGCGTCTCGGCGCGGGCGACAGGACGGGTCTGGATGCGCCGGTGCGCGCGCACTGGCCGCTCGGCGACGACGCCAAACAGGGTGATTGAGGGTTCCGATGGACAAGATTTTCATTCACGCGCTGAAGGCCGAGGCGATCATCGGCATCTTCGACTGGGAACGGCAGGTCAAGCAGACGATCGTCGTCGACCTGGAGTTCGGCATCGATGCGCGCAAGCCGGCCCACAGCGACTCGATCGCCGACACGCTGAATTACAAGGGCGTCGCCAAGCGGGTGCTGGCCTTCATCGAGGGGTCGGATTTCCACCTGATCGAAGCCCTGACCGAACGGATCGCGATGCTGCTGCTCGAGGAATTCGGCGTCGTCTGGGTGCGGGTGGCGCTGTCCAAACCCGGCGCGATCCGCAGGTCGCGCGACGTCGGCATCATCATCGAACGCACCCGGGCGGATCTCGACGCATGGCGCGCGCCGCGCGCAGCCGCATCCGCCCGCCCATGACCTTCCGGCTGTTCGCCGCGGGATTCCGCCCGATGTTCCTGGCCGCGATGGCCGCGGCCGCGCTGCTCATTCCGGCCTGGGCCGCGGTGTTCGTCTACGGCGCCTCGCTCGAGAGTCCCTGGCCCCCGACCCTGTGGCACGGCCACGAAATGGTGTTCGGATTTCTCGGCGCGGCGGTCGGCGGATTCCTGCTGACCGCGGTTCCGAACTGGACCGGCAGCCCCGGAGTCGCCGGCACGCGGCTCGCGCTGCTGGCGGGGTCGTGGCTCGCCGCGCGCATCGCGATCGCGACCGCCGGCTGGTGGCCCGCCACCGCCGTGGCGGTCATCGACGTGGCCTACTTCGTGCTGCTCGCGGCGCTGGTCGCGCCGCCGTTGCTGCGCTCCGGCAACCGCAACGCACCCATGCCGGTCGTGCTGTTGCTGCTGGCGGTCTGCAATGCCGTGTTTCACTGGGCGCTCGCGCACCACGACGCGGTGACGGCGATGCGCGCGATCCGCACGGCGATCGACGTCATCCTGGTCCTCGCGACCCTGATCGGCGGGCGGATCCTGCCCGCGTTCACGTCCGGCGCGCTGCGCGAGCGCGGCATCGCGATGCGCCGGCTGCGCGGCATCGACGGCATCGCGATCGCCGCGATGGTCGCCGTCGCGATCGCCGACCTGCCGGCGGCCGACGAGCGCGTCGCCGGCGTCGTCGCGGGCTGCGCCGCCGCGGCGCAGCTTCTGCGGCTCGCGCAGTGGCGCACGTTCCACGTGCTCGGCAAGCCGATCGTCTGGGTGCTGCACCTCGGTTACGCGTGGATCGGGGTGGGACTCGCGTTGAAATGCGCCGCGCTGCTCGGCGGCTATGCGGTGGCGGCATTCTGGCTCCACGCGCTCACGGTGGGCGCCCTCGCGACCTTGGTCGTCGGCGTCATGAGCCGCGCCGCGCTCGGACACTCGGGCAGGCCCTTGGACCTGGATGGACGGACCATCGTCGCCTATTTCCTGCTGCTGTTGGCCGGATTGACGAGGGTGTTCGGCCTCGGTGTGCTGCCGGTCGCGTATCCGACCGTGGTCTTGATCGCCGCGTTCCTGTGGACCGCGGCATTCGCGCTGCTGCTGTGGGTTTACGCACCGATCCTCTGGTCGGCGCGGGTCGACGAACGGCGCGGCTGAGCGGCCGGCGTCAGCGCGCCGCCAGCGAGAACCAGCCGGCGGGATTCTGGGTCACGGCGATGCCGATGATCGCGGCGAATGTCAGCCAGGCGCCGAGGGTCGCCACGATCCGCCCGCGGCGCGACCGGGCGCGCTTCAGCGCGAAGCTGCCGAACGCGATGTAGACCGGCAACAGCAGCACCTTGGCGGTCAGCCACCCGTCCACGAACGGATACTGGCGCAGGATCAGCGTCAACAGCACCGCGGCGCCCAGGAGCGTCGTGTCGATCAGGTAGGAGGCGAAGCGCAGAACCCCGTGGTCGGCCGCGGCGCCGCCGATCCGCAGCAGCGCCCGGTACGAGAACAGCCCGCCGGATAGTGCGACGCAGGCAATGTGCGTCGCCCGGATCCCGGAGAAATGCGCCGCGAGCATCTCCTACCGCGGCCCGCCGCGGCGCATGTCGGGCTCAGGGCCCGAGATGGGAGCTGCCAAGATCCTTCCACTCATAGCGCGGCACCTGGATCCACCGCCCATCCTTGTACTCCGGGACCTTGTGCACCCTGGTCTGATCGACGGTCATCCGGCCGTTCTTGTCGTCGACCCAGAAATCGATGTCGTAGATCTGGTGCTTGGTGCCGACGACGCGAAAGTCGGTGCACGCGAAGTAGTGACCGTTGCCGTCGAGCTGCCGGATCGGCTGGTGGGTGTCGACGAATTTCAGGCGCAACACCTTGCCGGTCTTGTCGTCCTTCAATTCGAACACCCCGCCGTGCAGCTCGCTCGTTTGCAGCGCATGCCGCTCGACCGCCGACATCACCTCCCAGCCGCGCTTCACGGCCAGCTTGCCCGGATGTTCGGACGCCGGGATCCACCACCAGGGAATCGGCTGGCGTTCCATCATCTTCCACCGTCCGTCCTCGAACAGCGGCGTCTTGTAGATCCGTATTTCCCGCAGCGCCAGTTGTCCGCGCACCGGCGCGACCCAGAAGTCGATCAGATAACGCTTCTCCGGGTGCGCGCGATCGTGGAATTTCACGTCGGGAAAGAAGCCATAGCCGTCGAGCGTGCGCGTGAAGTCGATGCCGTCGAAGGCGAGCTGCAGATGGTCGCCGTTTTCCGGATCGACCACCGGAAAGGCGCCGCCGTTCGCGCGCAGCCCGTCCTGGATCACGCGCGTGACCAGCGTCTCGGCATCCTTGCCGTCGAAATACTGCATCTGCTGCTCGGTCGACGCGACGCGGCTCGCGGCGATGAAATCGCGGGCGCGACGCAGGTTCTGGGCGGGATCCTTCAAGAACAGCGCCTTCGCGGCCGCATCCTTGAAACAGTAGTCCTTGCCGTCCTGATCGCGCCATCGAACCGCGCAGTCGGTCATCACGTGCCGGCCTTCGGCCAAGGCTTCGGCGCACTGTCCGCCGAACTGCGCCTGCGCGCCGGACGCCGCGGCGGGCGCCGGCACCACCGCCGGCTCGGACCAACACGGCGCCGCGGCGGCCGCGAGCAACGCCGCCGACAGGGTCGGGACGGAAAACCGGGATCGTGATCGCGGGAGTCTGTTCATGCCGGCCATCCTCCAATCCGCAGGGGAATCGTCACGGAACCATCGGGTCGATATCGTCTCACCAACGGGCCGCCTGGGGGTATACCCCCAGGCCTGCCGGCTGTTGCGCCGCGGCGGCGCGCGTGCCGATGCGCGGTGCGCTAGATGCTGCGTCCGCCGTCGACGGCGATGATCTGGCCGGTGACGTACGGGGCATCCCGGGTCAGAAACAACGCGGTGCGCGCGATGTCCGCGGGAGATCCGTGCCGCTTCAGCGCCGTCTTGTCGATGATTTCGCGGCGCAACTCCTCGGTCATGGCCTGTTCCGGCCAGAGCACCGGCCCCGGCGCGATGCCATTGACGCGAATGTCGGGGCCGAGTTCGCGCGCGAGCGATCGCGTCAACATCGCAAGCCCCGCCTTCGCCGCGCAGTACACGGGGTGTTCGCGCAGCGGACGCAGGCCGTGAATGTCGACGATGTTGATGATCGAACCGCGGCGCGGCCGCAAGGCCGGCGCCGCGGCCTGGGCGAGGAACAGCGGGACTTTGAGGTTCGTGCCCACGAGGTCGTCCCACTGCGCCGTCGTGATCGCGCCGACCGGGGTCGGGTAGAAACTCGACGCATTGTTGATCAGCACGTCGAGGCGCCCGAATCTGGCGGTTGCGGTCGCGACCAGGGACCCGGGCGCATCCGCGTCCAGCAAATCACAGGCATGGCAATGCGCGGACCGCGGGCGCAGCGCGTTCAATTCCGCGGTCAGCGCTACCGCCTCCGCGGACGAGGAGCGATAATGAATCAGCACGTCGGCGCCGGCGGCGTGCAGGCGCCGCGCGATCGCGGCGCCGATCCGGCGCGCCCCGCCGGTGATCAGCACGACCCGGTCCTTCAAGTCAGAACTGTCATCATCCTTCGTCATGCAAATCTACGATACCGGAAGTTCCGGGCAGCGTGAACCTGAACCGGACGAGAACGAGGACCGGCACGCCGCGCTCGTGCGCGCTCACATCGCCGCCGAGATCGAGCGGGCCGATGGATGGATCAGCTTCGACCGCTACATGGATCTGGCGCTTTACGCGCCGGGCCTCGGCTACTACAGCGCCGGTGCGCACAAGCTCGGCGCGGGCGGTGACTTCGCGACCGCACCGGAGATCTCGGCGCTCTTCGGCGCCTGCGTCGCGCGGCAATGCGCGGAGATACTCGCGGCGCTGGACGAGGGGTCGATCCTGGAAATCGGCGCCGGCAGCGGCTGCCTGGCGGGCGACGTCCTGCTCGGCCTGGAAAGGGCCGGGCGCCTGCCGCGCCGCTACGCGATCCTGGAGGTGAGCGCCGACCTGCGGGCGCGCCAGCAGGCGCACCTCGGCCGCTGCGTGCCGCATCTGGCTTCGCGCATCGAGTGGATCGACTCCCCGCCGGCGCGGCGCTTCGACGGCGTGATCCTCGCGAACGAGGTGCTCGATGCGCTGCCGGTGACGCGCTTCCTCCGGAGCGGTGGGACCTGGATGGAACTCGGTGTCGGGACGGGGAGCGGCGGCTTCTTCCCGGTGCCCCGGCCCGCAAGCCCGGCGATGGCGGCGCAATGCGAACTGCTTCGCGCCGGCGCCGGCTGGCCGGACGGCTATGAATCCGAGTATTGCCCGCGCCTCGCGCCGTGGACGCTGGCGGTGACGGGCGCGCTCGGCGCCGGAGCGGTGTTGTGGTTCGATTACGGGCTGCCGCGGGCGCAGTATTACCTGCCGGAACGCAACCGCGGCACGCTGTTGTGCCATTACCGGCAGCGGGTGGTCGAGGATCCGTTCCTGCGCCCGGGACTGCAGGACATCACGGCCTGGGTCGACTTCACCGCGCTCGCGGAGGCGGGCGCCGGTGCGGGCTTCGAGGTCTCCGGCTACACCACTCAGGCCTATTTTCTCGCCGGCACGGGCGTCGATGAGGCAATGCGGTCACTGGCGGGTGCCGATCTCAATCGAGGCGCGCGTCTCGCCAACGAGGCGCGGCGCTTGATGATGCCGGGCGAGATGGGTGAACGCTTCAAGGCGATGGCGTGGACGCGCAGCCTGGATCCGCCGCTTGGCGGCTTTGCGCTGCGCGATCTGCGCCATACGCTGTGAGCACGCCGGCGACGGCCGCGCAACGGTGCTGCCGCAGGAACGGAGCGATCGCCGCGCCCTGCCGCCCCTCGAGATCCAGGGCGCCGGGTTTCACTGCGGCGGCGGCATCCCGGGCGCGGCGAAAGAACTCGCGCTGCGGGTAGGGGCGCGCCTCGAAGCCGGTGCGGCCGCGCGAATCCGCCTCGCAGGCAATCAGGGCATCGTCGAAGCGATCCGGCCTGCGGATGCCGTCGGCCTTTTCGATGACCGCGAGCACCGTTTCCGCCCGCAGTTCGAACGCCCGGTGCACGAGACCGTGCCAGCGCGCGACGATGATCGCGCGGTCGCGGGATTCGGCCGGTATGCGCAGACGCGCGGCCATCGCGGCGACGGCCTGCACGCCGCGTTCCTCGTGTCCATGGTGGCGCGGCCACGCCGAGCGCGGCGTCGAGCCCTTGCCGAGGTCGTGCACGAGCGCCGCGAAGCGGACGCGCGGGTCGGCGCTCAAGCGCGCCGCCTGGTCGAGCACCATCATCGTATGGACGCCGGTGTCGATCTCCGGGTGCCACAACGGCGGCTGGGGCACGCCGAACAGGGCGTCGATTTCCGGGAAGACCGCGCGCAGCGCGCCGCAGTCGCGCAGGACCTCGAAATACGCCGACGCGGCCGGCTCGCGCAGCGCCTTTGCGGTCTCCTGCCAGACGCGCTCGGAGACCAGGGCGTCGACTTCGCCGCGATCGACGATCGAGCGCATCAGCGCGCCCGTTTCCGGCGCCACCCGGAACCCGAGCGGCGCGAAGCGGGCCGCGAATCTCGCGACGCGCAGCACGCGGACCGGGTCCTCGACGAAGGATGCGGAGACGTGGCGCAGGACCCGCGCGTCGATGTCGCGACGTCCTCCGTACGGGTCGATCAGCGTGCCGTCCGCGGCGCGGGCGATCGCGTTGATGGTCAGGTCGCGGCGCTGCAGGTCCTCCTCGAGCGTGACGCCCGGGTCGAACCGGAATTCGAAGCCGTGGTATCCGGGCGCGACCTTGCGTTCGAGCCGGGCGAGCGCGTATTCCTCGTGGGATTGCGGGTGCAGGAAAACCGGGAAATCGCGTCCCACTTCGCGGTAGCCCAGCCGCAGCAGCTCCTCCCTGGAGCCGCCGACGACGACCCAGTCGCGCTCGCGCTCGGGCAGCCCGAGAAGCGCGTCCCGGACCGCACCGCCGACCAGATACACTTGCATGCATGAATCTTAGCAGCATCCGCCGGGTGCTCCGCACCGTGACCGCGATCGTCCTGCTCGGCTCCTCGGTGAGCGGCTGCTACGAGCTGCAGGCCGCCGCCGGCCAGGCGGCATTGATGTGGCGGCGCGAGCCGATCGGGAGGGTGATCGCGGACCCGCGCACGCCGCCGGAGCTGCGCCGCGCGCTGCTCGGTGTCACCGAGATACGCGATTTCGCGACCCGACGGCTCGACCTGCCCGACAACGGCAGCTACCGCAGTTACGCGCGGCTCGACGGGCGGTTCGTCGTGTGGAATGTCGTCGCCGCGCCGGAGTTCTCGCTGTCGCCGAAGCAATGGTGCTATCCATTCGTCGGGTGCCTTGCCTACCGGGGCTATTTCGCGGAGCGCGCGGCGGCGCGATACGCCGCGCGACTGCGCAGCCGCGGTTTCGACGTTTCCGTCGAGGGGATCGCCGCCTATTCGACCTTGGGCCATTTCGACGACCCGGTGCTGAGCTCCATGATGGGCTGGAGCGACGTGGAGCTGGCGTCGATCATTTTCCACGAGCTGACCCACCAGAAGATTTTCGTCGCCGATGACACCCCTTTCGACGAGGGGCTCGCCACCTTTGTCGAGCGGGAAGGCGTGCGCCGCTGGCTCGTCTCGCAGGGTCGGGGGGCCGACCTCGCGCGTTACGCGCTGACCCAGCGCAGGGCCCGGGCGGTGACGAAGCTCCTCGACGGGGCGCGCGCGGACCTGCGGACGCTGTATGCGCAGGCGCTGCCGCCGGCCGCGATGCGCGCGGCGAAAGGCGCCCGGTTCGCCGCGCTCGGCGCGGCATATCGCGCGTTGTCGGCCGGATGGGGCGACGATGCGCCTTTCAAAACCTGGTTCGCCAGGCCCCTGAACAACGCGGACCTGGCCTCGGTCGCGACCTATGAGCGCTGCGTGCCGGGATTCGCGCGGGAATTCGCGCTCGCCGGCCGGAATTTTCCGGAGTTCTTCCGGAGGATTCGAAAAATCGCGGCGCAGGGCCGCGGCGCGCGCGACGCCGCCGTTTGCGGTGCCGCGGGGTCCTAGCGGCCGGCCCGGCGCCGGCCCGCGGCCGCGCGCCGGCGGCTGCGCCGCGCGGTGTCCTCGGTCGGCCCCAGCAACTGGCGCGCGGGCCCCGCCCTCGACTGCGGCTTGATGCCGAGCCGCGCGAACCCATCCTCGCGGCACACGCTGTCCACGGTCAGCGAACGATAGTTGTCGGTGGAAAACGGCCGGCCGGGAACGAAGTCCATCATGAGCGCCTGCAGGCGCGCGGCGAACCGCGGCAGACCGATGATCCAGCGGCGCTGTCCGGTGGTCGCCGCGACGAAGGCGACGATTTCCCTCAGCGTGTAAATCCGGGAACCGCCGAGCTCCAGCACCGCGCCGACCGGCGCGCGCCGCTCGACCCCGCGCTGCAGGGCGTCGACGACGTCATCGACGTGCCCCGGTTGCAGCCGGGCATCCGGCATCGCGAGCGGAAAGATCACGGGCAGCGCGGCGAGCAGCGCCGCGAACCGGTTCAAGAAGGAATCGCCGGGACCGAATATCACCGAGGGCCGGTAGATCGTCCAGGCGATGCCGGCACCCTCTTCGCGCACGATCCGCTCGGCCTCGGCCTTCGTCCGCAGATAATGGCTCGGGGCGTCGGCCGCGGCGCCGAGCGAAGAGACCTGCAGGAAGCGGCCGACCCCGGCCGAACGCGCGGCCCGGATCGCGCCCTGGGTGAGGCGGACGTGCGCGCGCCGGAACCCGCCGCCGCCGAAGCCGCTCTCGTTGAGAATGCCGACCAGGTTGACGACGACGTCGTGACCGCGAAAGTTCTCGGCGAGCTGGGCGTCGTCGTACACGTCGCAGTTCCGCAGGACCAGCCCGGGAACCACGCGCAGATCCTTGTGCATTTCGCGATCGCGCGTCAGCACGACCACCCGATGCCCGGCCTTCACCAGCCTGGCCGCGAGCCGCGAGCCGACGAAGCCCGTACCACCCAATATGCAGACGGATGCGGAAGCCATGATCTCAATGAATCGGGATGAGGAGCGTCGATGCGCCGCGCCGCACCTTCAGCATCAGGAAATTCGCGCCCTTGGCCATCGCGCGCAGCGCCTTGGTGTTGGTGAGCGGGTTGCGGCCGACGCCGATGATCATGTCGTTCGGCCGCAGCCCGGATTGCGCGGCGGTGCTGCCTTCCTGGATCGCCTTGACCAGAATCCCCTCGCCGCCGGGCGCATCGGCGAGTTCCGCGCCGTCCAGCGCCTTGTTGATGATCCCGGCGTTGGCCGTGTCGGCGTCGGCCGGTTCCGAGATCCTGGCGGTCAGGTGCCGCGCCTTGCCGTCGCGCAGCAGGCCGATGCGGATGCTCGAGCCGACGCGCAACATGCCGATCGCGTTGCGCAATTCGCCGGCGCTCTTCATCGGCATGTCGTTGATGGACGTGATGATGTCGCCGGTCTTGATGCCGGCCTGGTCGGCCGCCGAGCCCTGGATGACGCCCGCGACCAGGGCGCCGCTGACCTCGTGCAGACCGAATTCCTTGGCGATGTCCGGCGTCACGTCGTAGATGTTGACCCCGAGCACGCCGCGCTTGACCTCGCCGTAACGGATCAGCTGCGCCATCACGTTCT
>VFSW01015906.1_pt1 | contig 10304 bp, 12 predicted proteins | sample 5358111 | NCBI WGS metagenome assembly VFSW01 (sample SAMN11554181, study PRJNA540505) | mine drainage metagenome | isolation source: sediment from site ElyBrook_90M | place: USA: Ely Copper Mine, Vershire, VT | collected 2017
CGACGATGCAACTTCGGTATCCGAAGTTCATCCACGGCGAGTTCATGACCCACCGGATGTTCTCGCGCAACGTGAGTTCATCGCGCGCCATCCCTGTCGAACGCATGATCCAGGATGTCCTGGATGACCCGGCGATGCCCATGTACTGGGGCAAGAACCAGAAGGGGATGCAGACACGGGAGGAGCTGTCTGGGCAGGAACGCATGACGGCGATCGAAGCCTGGATCAAGGCACGAAACGAGGCTGTTGAACACGCCGAACGCCTGCACGGTTTGGGCGCCCACAAGCAGATCGTGAACCGGCTCTTGGAGCCGTTCATGCACATCAACGTGGTGGTGACGGCGACCGAGTGGGCCAACTTCTACGCGCTGCGCCGGCACCCCGACGCGCAGCCGGAGATGAAGGCGTTGGCGGATGCGATGTGGGAAGCGCAGCAGGCGAGCACGCCGACGCTACTGACACCGGGCGCGTGGCATCTGCCTTACGTTGAATACAGCAACTTCTGTGACACAAAGGGTTTCATGCCCCAGGAGTTTTACTCCTCTGTAGGACCTCGGCTCTCCGCCGCCCGCTGCGCCCGCGTCAGCTACCTGACACACGACGGTAAGCGGCCAAGCGTCGAGGAAGACCTGAAACTCTATGATCGGCTGGTCGGCAGCACGCCGCTGCACGCTTCGCCGGCGGAGCACCAGGCCACGCCAGATTCCTACAGGATGGGCAACGGTATCGACGAACCGCGGCGTGTTTTGAAGGGAGAATGGGAACTGCCTGAGCAGCACGGCAACTTCCGTGGCTGGCGTCAGTACCGGAAGATGCTGCCTAACGAGAACGTGAGGGACCGGTGAGCGTCTTGGAACAGGCAGATAAAGGAACTGCCGCTCTGCACTTATATTTGGCTATGGAGAAGGTTTTCGGCGAACCTGTTGCCATGCGTCGGCGACATGATCTCGCCACGGCCGCAGCGTACGGGCAAAGAGCTGCAATCCGTGAATACACAGAACATCCTATTACATTCACGTTTGAGCAGCCGCTTGTTACCCAGCGGAACGACGCAACCTTCTGGCTTGGCGCAGAAGGAGCGCCCTGGGCGTGAACAGTCCTGAACCGGAGATCACCGCCGCCGACGGCACCGTGCGCAAGGCGCACTACGGCGCCGGAAAGCAGCCGTGGGACATCATCGTCGAGACGGGCTGGGGCGCGCAGTTTGCTGCGGGCAACGTGCTCAAGTACGTGCGCCGGGCGGCGGCGAAGAACGGCGACGACGACATCGCCAAGGCGCGGCGGTATTTTAAGAGACTTGTGGAGATGGCAGAGCTGGGTGCGTCGGTGCCGTCAGGTAATAGAGCCGTCGCGGCCCGGATAGCGCACATCAACCTTACCCGGATGCTGACGCAAGACGAACTGCGGTGCGTTCATGGTGATACATGACTATTTTTTCACCTGACCAGCTCCGCGCCCTAGACGTCATCGAGCGGTTCCTTGCCGACCGCTCCGGCCGGCGCACGCACGCCTCCCTCCACGGCCTTGCTGGCACCGGCAAGACCTTCGTCATGGCGGAGCTGGCGCGACGCTACCCAGGCGCAACGCTCTGCGCGCCCACCGCCAAGGCCGCGGCCGTGCTGCGGGCGCGCAGCGGGCTGATCGTTTCAACCATCCACTCGGTCATCTATGACTTCAGGGGGCTGCGTGAAGATGAGGAGACGGGCGCGCGACAGCCGATCTTCACCGCCAAAGAAGACGCGGGGCTACGCGATCGCGTGGTGTTTATGGATGAAAGTTCCATGGTGGGAACAAGGCTCGCGAATGATCTTCTTGACACCGGCGCGCGCGTCATCGCCAGCGGCGATCCGGGGCAGCTCCGACCGGTGGCTGATGAGCAGTTCTTCACGCAGCCGGACGCGACTCTGACGGAGCCGCATCGGCAGGCACTCGAGTCCGCGGTCATCCGGCAAGCCCACGCCATCCGGGCCGGCCGCTCATACGCACCGGACGGCCCTGACTTCCGCGTCGTGACGCGCGCCACCGACGCTGAGCTGGGCGCCGTGGACGTGGCGCTCTGCTGGCGGAACGCCACGCGTCGCGCGTTGAACCAACGGCGCCGGGGCGCGCTTGGTCACAGCGGTCCGATCCTGCGGGTCGGCGAACCCGTCATGTGCCTACGGAACGACTACGCGCTGCGGATCTTCAACGGCGAGATCTATGAGCTGGCGCGGGACCGCGCGCCGGGAGACGACGCGCTGCTCCGCACGCCGGACGGCCGGGAGATAGAGGTCCTGAACGCCATCGTGGAGGAGTTTGACGACGCATTCGATGAGCTCCGGCACGAGGAGGCCATGACGCCCCTGGCGCTGGCCTATGCGGCAACGGTGCACAAGTCGCAGGGTAGTCAGTGGCAGAGCGTGCTGCTGGTAGATGAGTTCGGCAACGGCGACGATCGTGCCGCGTTCCTGTACACGGGCGTGACGCGGGCGCAGAAGAGCGTGATAGTGGTGAAGGCGCGATAGATGATTAGTAAAGAACAAAGATTTTACGTTTACTGTCTTATGGATGAAATTGGTGTTCCATTTTATATAGGAAAAGGCACCGGTAAACGAATCGATCGTTACGTAAAATTCGGTGTATCCGCAAAACCTAGATATCGCTATGAGCATATTTGCGCGAGATTAATGAATACTATCGGGGATGTTCCTCGCGTCATACTGTTATATAATCTAGAGGAAGAATTTTCATTTGAAGCAGAGATGGCCTGCATTTCGTTTATAGGACGTGACCCAGATGGACCACTACTCAATCACACAGCGGGTGGTGAAGGTATCCGTAACCGAGACGCTATTGCATGGGAGAACCATCGTAGCGCAATGAAGCGACTAGATGTAAGAGAGAAGCTTCGCGCATCTAGCACGGGAAGACGTTACACAACTATTCAACGTATAAACCAAAAAATTGGAGTAAACAGGCCAGAAGTTCTTGCAAAAAGACGTCAATCTATCATTGGCAGAAAGTGGATGAATGACGAAATTACTGAATTTCTTGTCGCGCCAGTAGGACCGTTTCCTTTAAGTTGGGTAACAGGTAGGCTAAGCATAGTTGGTCAGAAAATATCAGCTAGTCGTGTAGGCATCAAAACCGGTCCGCGTGGACCGTATAAAAAATTTGAATGAGCAATACACTGAATCAGTAGGAGAACACGATGTTACTTGCATTTGACACAGAGACCGACGGTCTCATAAACTATCACGAAACTTACTCTCATGCGTCACAGCCGCATATCGTGCAGCTTTCAGCTATACTGTACGATGATGAGGAAAATGAACGAAGTTTAATGTCGGTAATTGTAAAACCTGACGGCTACAGCATACCGCAGGCAGCAGCGAACGTGCATGGTATAACTACAGAGCAGGCCAGTAATTACGGCGTCCCGCTTGTAGTTGCGCTTGCAATGTTCAATCATCTAGCTAAAGCAGCAGACGCGCACGTAGCTCATAATGTTTCGTTTGACTTATGCGTTCTCGGCGCCGCCTTTCACCGAGCCGCGCGCCCGCAGCACCCCCTGAACCCGCGCTGCACGCAGAACTTGTCCACGCCAATTCTGAACTTACCTCCAAGTCCGCGGATGATAGCGGCCGGGTTCAATAAGCCGAAACCGCCCCGGCTGTCAGAGTGCTACCAGTTCTTCTTCAATGAACAACTTGAAGGTGCGCACGACGCGCTGGTGGATGCCAGGGGGTGCGCGCGGGTCTACTTCGAGCTGATGCGCCGGGCGGCGGCTGCGTCGTGAACCAGATCGCGCCGCGTGGCGTCCAGCCGGGAGATCAGGAGCTCCTTCGCTTTACCTACGGCGGTCTGCCGTGGGTGCTGCTGCTGCGGCCGCACCCACGCAAGCCGGGTCAGCAGGTGAAGAGCTGCCAGCCGATCGGCCATCGGCCGGATGGGGCGCATCAGTGGCTGAAGGCGCTGCGGAAGGGCGTGGCGCTGTTGGACCGCGGTGCAGGTCGGGCGTGAGCTCAGAGCGCGCCCTCTGGGGCACGATGCGCCGGGCGCTGTCGCCGTTCGGGCGCCTAGTGCGGATTGAGAGCCCGATTGCGCCGGGTATCCCAGACGTCTACTATCGCCTGCGCGGCGTTGGTGGGTGGGTGGAGTTGAAGGAGCATGACGGGTGGCCGGTGCGGCCAACGACCGCGCTCCGACTGCCTCACCTGCGCCTGGAGCAGGTGGCGTGGCTAGAGGCTGAGCGCGCGGCCGGCGGTCTCGCGTTCTTGCTCCTGCAGATCGGCCGCGACTACGTTCTTCTGGACCCTCATACGGTCAGGGGGGTGTTCCGCCGGGAGCTGACCCGTGAGGCTGTGACGGCCGCGGCCGTGGCTTACGGCCAAGGGCGCTTCCCCACGGCCAGCGTGCTGCGCGCCCTGACGGGACGGCTTGACGCCTAGGGGTGAGCCTAGAGGACGTTGGGCTGTTACAATTCTTTTGCCCATCGCCTCATTTTTTTATTTACCCACGTGCGGTCAACGTGTATAAACGTCTTGCTGACCTGAACCGCAGAACGGGAGATTTGCACCGATGAACGAAGTCGATCGCGCCAACGCTGACTACCTTGCGCTGCTTGAGGCTCAAGGGGCAGCCCTCACGGACGAGGAGGCCGCGCTTGTCGCGCGTTGGAGCAACATCCGCGCGCCTGAGCCGGCGCCTGAGCCGGCGCCCGCGCGGCGCGCGGCCTGGCGGTTCCCTTGGCTCGTCGCTCTCCTTGGCGCCGCACTCTGGCTCATCGCCATCTTGGCGATCATCGGCGGCATCACGGTGTTCGGGCTATGATCGTGCTCCGTCTTGCCGCGGACGCGGGCCTCGTCGGCGTGCTCGTGGTTGCGTTCTGCGCGGTCTGGAGGATGCGGTGCTGATCTGGGAACGGCAGGAGTTAAATCATGAGTGAATCTCAGTGGGTAGTCGAGTGCTTTACCTTGGACACCTGGTGGCCGCAGCGCATGGACCCCGGCGGCGTGCCGCGTGAGCCGACGATCTACCCAACGCAGGCCGCAGCGCAGGGGGCGATAGACGCACTGGCCGCGCGCCACGGCGCTGACTGGGTTACGGGTCTGCGCGTGGCGCCGTGGCCCCGCGCCTCGGAGACGTCCGTGTGATCACGCCGGAAAAGCGCGCCGAGATCCTCACGCTGCTTGCGGCCGGTGGCAGCAACCGCAGCGTGGGCGCTCGTGCCGGCGTCACCCCCAACGTGGTAGCTGGCGTCCGATTCCGCGCCTACGGCACGCCAGTCGGCCGCTCCCAGGCGGACGTAGCTGCCGCGCATCGAGAAGGCCGCAAGGCCATCCTTGACACGCTCGCGCAGACGCCAAGGCGCCCGAGCGAAGTGGCGGTCTTGACGGGGCTGTCACGAGACACCCTGAGTAAGTTGAGCGGGCAGCTCGTGCGATACGGTAAGATCACGCGCAGCGGTCACGGAAAAACATTACGATGGGAAAGGATCTGACATGCCGAGTCGAGCCGCTGTTCCAAAGCCACGGGTAGCGCCGGGCGCCAAGAAGCGGCCAACGACGGCCGCTTCATGCCGGCAGCTTCGCGTTGCGTGTCCGACCTGTGGCTACCTCGCGCGCGTCACGCGAAAGTGGCTGGCGCGCGGCGCGTTGATCTGCCCGACGGATGGGTCGCGGTTAGTGGAACGGTAGAAAACGCAGTCACGATCACTATCAGAATAAGGAGAACCATCGTGCCAGCACCATCAACAAGCTCGGGCCGCGCGTGGGCTAGTAGCGTCCCAGCCGCCTGCGACGTCTGCGAGAAGCCCATCGTCGACGTCTTCATCGATGGCCGAACGTGTCGTGGACCGTGGGCGAACATGTGCCCGGCCTGCCACGCCCGGATCGGTGTCGGCCTCGGCGTCGGCCGCGGCCAGCGCTACGAGCGAACTAAGGACGGCACTTGGCGTCAGCCGGCGCCCAGATCATGAGCACCGTTCGAACCGGCAACCAGCACGGGCGAGAGCTGATCCGATGGGCCGAGGAGAGAGGTTGGCACGTCGCCATCACCGGCAGCAACCACCTCCGCTTCTCGCACCCGCTGGTAAGCGCGCCTGTGTTCGCCCCACTCACGCCACGCGTTCGTGGTGGTCACCTTGAACGCCAGAAGCTGGCGACCGCGCTGCGGCGCGCGACCGCTCCCGCTCTCACCCCCCGAGCTCGGCCGACCAGTAGATCCAGGAGCCGTAGTCTTCACGAAGCGCGGGGTCTAGGAACTCCAGACCGGCGCGCAGCAACTCGATGGTCGTGGGGCGCCGTGGCGCTTTCAGGGGGCGCATGCCGGCGCCCTTCTTGCCGCTCCAGTCTGCCGGCCGGTCACGCTTCAGCTTGTTGCACTCAACGCAGGCTGACAAGATGTTCTCCCACGTGGTCTTGCCGCCGCGGGCGCGCGTAATCACGTGGTCGAACGTCAGCTCGTTTGAGGCGAATTGGTTGCCGCAATACTGACAGCGGAACCGATCGCGCAGCAGGATAGACCTCCGGCAGAACTTCGGCTCAGCGTTGATCGGCGCGTACTCGTTCAGGGCCACGACCTTCGGCACGCGGATCTCGCGTGACGGAGAGTGGAAGACCGCTTCCCACTCTTCCACGACGGCCGCGCGCCCGCGGTAGACGATGCTCACGGCCTCCTGCCCCGTCACGAGGCTCAAAGGCCACGTGGACAGGGGGCGATAGTCAGCGTTCAGGACGAGCGTTCGGAGAGAGATAGCGAGGGCCATGATCGTTCTTCTGCTCTACTGCGTTGGTGCCCGCGCAAGGAATTGAACCCTGATCGGCCGGATACGAGCCGGCTGCTCGGCCGTTGAGCTACGCGGGCGAGGCTGGAGGACCGGGAGGGAATCGAACCCATCCTATTGGCGGATTAAGAGGCCGCTGCCGACACCAGTCTGGCGACCGGTCCTTTAGTGGTGCGCGCGGTCAGATTCGAACTGACCCTGTTCGAGGTTTGAGCTCGATGCCTCCTGCCGCTGGGCTACGCGCGCGACGATTGGCGGTCCCGGCCGGGATCGAACCGGCAGCTTCCGGGTTCGGAACCCGGCGTGCGTCCACTACACCTCGGAACCGTGGTGCCCCGTGCAGGAATTGAACCTGCCGACGTGGGATTAGAAGTCCCTGGTCCGTCCCAGCGGACGGGGCGGTGATGGCGCTCCCGGCAGGACTCGAACCTGCATAGACCGGTTTCGTAGACCGGCGCCCATCCCTTGGACCACGGGAGCGATTGGTCGCGCGTGCGGGTGCTGACCCCGCCTACTCCGGTTTGAAGGACCGGGCGCCTCTCCGGAGGCAACGCGCGAAGTTGGTAGGCACCCAGGGGATCGAACCCTGCTCTATCCGGTTTGTAGGACCGGTGCCATCCCCAGATGACTAGGCGCCCTTGAAACTGGTCTGCGCGGCAGGACTCGAACCTGCATGATCTTCGCCCCAAACGAAGCGGTCATCCTTTGACCCACGCGCAGATGGCTCCCTCGGGCGGAGTCGAACCGCCGCACTCCAGCTTAGGAGACCAGACGCCGCAGCCGGCGGCGAGGGAGTGGTCGGGGTAGTTGGATTCGAACCAACGGTCTCTCGCTTCCGAAGCGAGCACTCTGGCCTGGCTGAGCTATACCCCGAAGATGGCGCCCGTGACGGGAATCGAACCCGCCCGCAACCGCTCGACAGGCGGTGTCTCCCACCAGGGAGAAACATGGGCAAACTGGAGGACCGGGAGGGGATCGAACCCATCCTAATCTCCTGCTTAAAAGGCAGGCGCCCACACCAGCGGGCCACCGGTCCGATTGGTCCTTCCGCGGTGAGTTGAACACCGCTCGGTCGGTTATCAGCCGACTGCTCTGGGCCGCTGAGCTACGGAAGGTTGGTGAGCAGGTGTGGTTTCGATCCACTCCTCCGAAGAGAGCGGTTTTACAGACCGCACGCCAGAGCCACTGGCTTTCCCTGCCCAAACTGGAGCCACCGCTCGGATTCAAACCAAGGTCGGCCCGATACCAACGGGCTGCACTGTCACTGTGCTACGGCGGCGTGGCGGAGCGGCAGGTAATCGAAACCTACACCTTGCGGTGCGCAGGGATTAGCAATCCCGCTCCGGCGCCTGCCGGATTGCGCGCTCCAATGGCGGAAGGCCGACGTGTCGATCGCCACACCTTGCGGTGCCATCTCGCTTCGAACGAGCGCCGGGAGCCGTCCCGGTTGACCTTCCAAGTGGCGGATGCGTGGTCGTGTCGATCGCCATGCCTTTCGGCACCATCCGGCTTCAAACCGGCGGCGGGGGCCGCCCCGCTTACGCATCCATGACATAGGCAGCCAACCAAGCGGAACTACCCCGCTCGTTTAAGCACCTCCCGTAGGCACTAGGTGCGTTGGCCCCTATCTAGTGGCGGACGGCCAGGGGATCGAACCCTACGCCTTGCGGCGCCAACCGGCTTCCAACCGGTGCTCGGCCCAGCCGAGTTGTTCCGTCCGTGAACTGGTACTCCCGATCAGATTCGAACTGATACTGCCTGGTTTCTAAGACCAGTGCCTCCTACCGTTGGGCTACGGGAGCGTGGTGCGGCCGGTCGGACTCGAACCGACGCTGTGCCAGGTTTAAGCTGGCTGCCTCTGCCGTTGGGCTACAGCCGCAAGATGGTCGCCCGTAGCGGTGCTGACCCGCTACCTCCGCCTTGAGAGGGCGGCGTCCAGACCGCTAGACGAACGGGCGTGACCTGGTTCTGCGCGAAGGTATCGAACCCCCTGCCACGGGCTTCAAAGGCCCGCGCCCCGACCTCGAAGCATTAGGCTCACGCAGATCAAACTGGTTCCAGGGGATGGAATCGAACCACCCATCTTCGCGTTCAGAGCGCGACGTTCAACCGCTAAACTGCCCTGGAATAAACTGGTGCCGGCAGGATGGGATTGAACCTCCGTCTGCGAGGTACAAGCTCGCTGTCCTGCCACTGAACGATGCCGGCGTTGGGGTGGACGCCGGGTGCTGGCCCCGGACCTGCGCTTTCACAGAGCGACGTGCAGACCGCTACACCACGCCCACCGTCAGTCTGGAGAAGCGCCGAGGAGTCGAACCTCGTGACGCGAGGTTGCAGCTCGCTACCCAAAGCCGTCGGATTCGCGCTTCAAGCTGGCAGGAGTGGAAGGAGTTGAACCCTCGCCCGCGGAGTTGGAGGCCGCTGTGCTACCATAACACTTCACTCCCAGAAACTGGCTCCCCATCCAGGTACCGCCCCTGGCGAACTCGGTTTAACAGACCGGCCCGTTCGCTTGCTCGGGTCATGGGGAATGGAGCGGGATGCCGGAATCGAACCGAGCCTCACTGGTTTGGAAGACCAGCGCAGTCGCCAAACTGCAAATCCCGCAAACTGGTGCCGAGCCGTCGGATCGAACGACGTTCTTCTGCTCTTCAGGCAGACGCGATGACCACACTCGCTCGCTCGGCGTGGTTGCGGCGGACGTAATCGAAACGTCGAGACGGCGGGTATGAACCGCGTCGGGCACCCTGGCCTCACCGCAACATGGTGGACGCGCTCGGAATCGAACCGAGACCAAGCCGTTATGAGCGGCTAGCTCGACCGTCAAGCTACACGTCCAGGCAAACTGGAGCGGCCAGGGGGAGTCGAACCCCCATCTGCGCGTTGGCAACGCGCTGCACGAGCCATCGTGCTGTGGCCGCGGACGCTGGTGGAGCGCCTGGGAGTTGAACCCAGCTGACCCGGTTTGCAAAACCAGGCACCACGCCGGTGGGCGCCCCTTGCGTCAAACATCTCTCGCCGGTCCCAGGCTGGGACCGGCGATCATGGCCAGATGAGGTTGTCAAAGAGCGCGTTGGAGAGAGGCTTATACGCCGCGACGTCGTGAGCGTAAACCTCAATTTTCCAGCGTGGCCGCTTGGTGGTATGATCGCGATCTAACCACCTAAGAGAACTTCATCATGCCCAGACCTTCCTTCCGCGCCGTCTCCAAGGAGGCGGCGGATCGTGCCGGCGCTCTCCAATCTATCTTGCTGGAGATCCGGCAGGGAAGAGCGCCGACGGACATGGCCGTGAACGACCTCCAGCTTCTCAGCAAGATCAGCACGAGCGGCAGCGCCGTCTTCTACCACCTGACACAGGAGTGCCGGGAAGCGCTCCGGGACGGCGGCCGACTGCCGTGGGGCGCGTGACCGGCTGTTACAATTCTTTTGCCCAACCACTCATTTTATAGTTTACACGGGAGCGGTCGGCGCGTATAAACGTCTTGCCGGCCGCGGTTGGTTTGACGCACGCCAGAGCACATGTAGAACTGGAGAAC
>VFSW01015907.1_pt1 | contig 10303 bp, 3 predicted proteins | sample 5358111 | NCBI WGS metagenome assembly VFSW01 (sample SAMN11554181, study PRJNA540505) | mine drainage metagenome | isolation source: sediment from site ElyBrook_90M | place: USA: Ely Copper Mine, Vershire, VT | collected 2017
AGTGACGCAGACGTGAAGTGGCTTATAACCTCATTGTAGATCTTTGAAACATCAGACGGCTTCTGAGGATCTAGATCGATCGAAGCGTGATATCTTCGTGGCCTAGCTTTTATGGACACGGTTCCTTGTTCGGATACTGGAGTTTGGGGTGCATGCTCATCGGTTTCATCCGCAACGATAGAGGATGCGTCTTTAACTTGGCTAAGGTCTACTTTCAGCTGCTTGTCAGCGATGGTGCTTTTTACGACTAGCCCTTTATCGCCGTTTTGTATTGCCATATCCGTTCCGGCGCTAAGACCAATGAAGCGATCTTTTTGATCGTCATAGCTTTCCGCGTATGCAAAGCCGTCGTTTCGCCATGTGAGAAGCCGTACACCCGCCTCAATGGCCCTGTAGATAACATTTGGAGATGCAACTCTTGGAAGGTAGGTATAACTTGCGAAGTACTCAACGAGTTGCGATATCGCGACACTCTTTTCACCATTTTGCCAAAGGGGAATTCGATCTATCTCCATCAGGAGTCGGTTTCCACCCAGAGACGTAAGTAGTCGCTCTTCATTTTGGAGTTTCTTGGCAGCCCGGGAATCCAGATTTCCCTGCCCAGTTAGCTTTAAAACGTCGATCTTGACCGGTTCGCTTGGGTTGGCCTGTACTGGAACGAGTAACCATTGATACGCCTCTGATAATTGGGCATCGACTCGTTGATGTGCTGCACTCTTTTGCGTTTCGGCTTGTCGAATTTGATTCATCGTAAGATCCAGCGAATCTTTGTCGTCGATTACCGACTCCCAAGCCAAGAATATACGTATTGCTAAATCCAACTCCTGGTATCGCGCAGAATCGGCTGCCAGAAATACCAATGTATTTCGATAACGTCGCGGTGCGTTGCCTCTGGATTCGAGAATCTCAATCGTTCGTTTTTCAGCAGGACTTTTTTCATTCGGGTCTTTTATGTATGGCTCATTTGGTCCTAGGATCACTAGCCGAGTTACGATATCGTCTGGAATATCCCCAGCAGTTGGTGGAAGTTTATGGATCGCGGCGAATTCACTCGAGCCACAGTTTGCATTTAGTCTTTTTCGTAGCTCATTAGTTGCCTTGTCCGGGTTACTAGTGAATTGTTCTGCACGATCTTCGACGATCTTTGTGACAGTCGGCTGTGTGTCGAACCAGTAGCGAGCGTCGTCGTTATAAAGATATGTAGCTGAACTTGCAAGACGTCTTAGTGCGTCATTGAACTTCGCAGCGGGCTCCCCCGGCATCACGCAGCCAAGTTTTATCCGTCTAAGGTCGAGGCCTTTGTTAGCAGCCTTTGAGGTTGCCGCTGATCCTAGGTATATGGTTCGTGTCACTCTTCGGCATGCGTGGTACTTCCCCAACTCTGGGTTTTGTGTATCGATGCTTACGGGGAGCGAGTTAGGTCCATCGATGTCCTTATCGATGATCGGAGACCAGTTATCTGGAAGATAGCGAGTTAGTTCCGAGCGAACTCTCGAGTCATCCATCGGTAGGTGGGCTGGGAGAATAAGGGGGCTTGAATCTTCACTCGACCAAAGAGAGTGTATAACGGTTGCCATGAGACGTAGCACTCCACGGGTGCGCTGGAACTTGGCTAGCGTCGACCAATCGCTATAGAGGCGTTCGAAGACCTCGGGATGAATTGGGTATGCATCGCGAATTGCTTTTTCGTAGTCTGCTGTTTTGCATTCTGCAGGAAAATCTTCTTTGTTATCGATATAGAGCTTCGAGAAACTATTTGCCACCACGTCGCGTGCGACAAATTGCTCACGCTCAATTAGGGGGTTGAATAGCCTACGTCTGACTATTTCAAAGCTCTCTTCTGCGCTAGCTGGACGCCAGGTCGCCTCCACTCTGCCGACAGCATTACGCAGGCGCTCAAGAGCAGCGCGTCCTCTTTCGCCACCAACTTCATTATCTTCTTTTTCTGAGTTGAGTGATGAGCCGGTGTCTGATGCTGGGAGGCTAACAACCAACAAGCAGTTATTAGAACCGCTTGCTGACTCAGTTAGAGCCTGCGCAAAGGTGAATTGCGTATCAAAATTGCCGCCAGGCAAGTCAAACTCATCGTGAAGCTGACGCGCATAGGCAACCCATTCATCGATCAAAATGAGACACGGTCCATACTCATTCATTAGCTTGCGAAGCGCATCTCCCGGACTTGTCGCATTTTCATCGTCTTTGGCGATTATTGAATATGCCTCTGGGCCACCGAGCTGGTATGCCAATTCCCCCCAAAGAGTGTGAACTACTGTTCCGTCAGGCTTGATGGAGGGTGTCGATGGCGAAAGTTTCGTTCCGACCAAAACAACTCTTTTCACCTCGGGTAGTTTCGATATTTCGGCTTCCTTCATCAGCTCTTCGACACCTAGAAGAGAAGTAGTGTCTTGGCTGGAGAGTAGGTGATATAAGGCAAGCATCGAGTGGGTTTTGCCACCTCCAAAGTTGGTTTGGAGCTGTATTACAGGGTCTCCTCCCTTGCCGGAAACACGCAACATTGCTCCCTTTAGAAGTCCTCTCAGACTTTGAGTTAGGTGCGTCCTGCGAAAGAATTCAATTGGGTCCTGGTACTCGCTCGAGCCCTCGCCTACGAATACCTGCCAGAGGTCAGCAGCGAATTCGGCATTTTGGTAGCTCCCTCTAGCTACGTCTTCGTGAGGCTCGACTACGGTCCGCCAAGGTTTCAGTAGCATGCTTCCTTGCGACTCGATGTTTACAGTAGTTAATTTGCGTCGTACATTGCGCGATTGCTCTTCAAAGTGAAGGCGCATGAGTTCGGATTTAGATCGGCTGATCTCTTGAGCTTCGGCAACTGCCGAAATCGACGTTAGCAATCTTTCGGCAGAGTCTAAAGCTCTGTATGTGTCGTCAAAATTGAATGGTTCTTGGTGGGCCCACTGATTGCGAATGGTTCTAAGCTCTGACACCAAGTTCCGGTCGGAGAAACCCAATGTGTCTCTGAAAATTTCGTTCCAGGTGTCTCCAATGACTATTAGTAAAGCCGAAACGTCCCACTCCCGTGGAGGCTTCTTGGCATTAATTCCGTCCTTGGGCACAAGGCGTGTTCCGATATCTTCAGCCTTGATCTTGTATTTATTTACTATCTCGCGCTCTACGAATGGACCGAGTCCACTTCTAAGGAGTTCCATTACCTTGGTGACGCGATCGAAGTTTGAAATTGCCATAACTGCCCGATCCTAAAAAAGTGAGTCCTGTGCGCCACTATTGCCTACATCAATTGATCCCTTGAGGGTCAAGATCTCTTTCCAGCTTTGAACCAGGGAGTTGTACAGCAAGCCGTCACTAGCTCGCCCTTTTCGTTCAGAAACTACGTATAGGCGATAGGCCAGTTCTAAACAAGCATCCGCAGTGCTACCTAGTTTGGCGACCAATCTCGCAGCGTCCACTTCCGCTTCCGCTTGAAGAACTCGTATTAGCTGATGGAGGGCCTCCCAAGCGGAGAGCCGCTTATCGGATGAGGGATCCCACTTTTCGTCGAGCTCACTTGGTCTTAAGAGGCGCACTTTGCCTTGACCGGATGTGGCGATTCCGCCTTCCACTACACCCGAGATAGACGTATTCTTAGCTTTAGAAAGTGTTTCAGCGACTCCAAATTCCCCGGCATCAAAGCCGTATTGCTCGAACCACGAAATAGCCCACCGAGTATCGCCATCGAAGTCCCCTTCTTGCTCGGCAATAACTTCATCGAGCGTTTGATTTATGAGTGATAGTGCTTCTTTTACGCTAACTCGTTCTCCGTCGGCATTTATGACTTTCGAAAAAGAAGTAAAAATTGCCATTCCAGGTCCAATTGAGGCCTGTGCCAGATCGACGGGAGCAATATTTGTTTCTTGCATTCTCGCGAAGGCGACAGGCATTTCAATTCTTAGTGCAGAAATGAATTCGCCGCGAGTGGCAATACGTGCACTCTCTTCGCGTTTTCGACAAACGAGGACTATCGAGGAGGCCAGAGCATTGGATCCATTGCCGACCATGCGATTCGAAAGTTCCGTCCTCATAGGCCACGTACCACTTATTTTGAATCCGGCTGTCAAAACAGCTTCGAGGAATGTCTCCCATCCCGTCGATGAAGTACCTGATTTTTCGTCGGTTTCGCTTTGCTTGAATGCGTAATAAATTGTGACCGGTATGGCTGGGTGCGAAAGGTTGCTTAGCTGCGCCATGGCATCGGTCATACCGCGCATGAAAAATTCCTCTGCATTTGCCTTACTTCCATGTCGATAGGGTGTTGCTACGAGTTCGTCAGCTTTAGGTACCGCAAGGGTCGCAAATATTTCTCGATAGATACTTGCTAGTGATTGCCTAAGCCATACGTAAAAAAAATCGGCCAAGTCTGCATATCCGATATTGTCGTAATAAGGTGGATCAGTTGAGACGGCTTTTAGATTCGATATTTGCTGGGATTGTGCAGCACTTTGAGTGCTGAATCCTTTCTTAGCTGGGAGAAGACGCTCAAGCATTTCAGTTAAGCCGCCAACTGCGCCACTAATGCTTCCGGTTGAATCCGAAAACGGGTTGACTTCTGCAAAATCCCATGTCATTGCTATTGCTTGACGTGAAAATGTATTTCGAGTAGATGACCTCGACGTATCCCATGTGACAATGGATGAACAGCGATCGGCGATTCTGTCTATTACAAACCCCAAATACACCCCAACTGCTTGTGCATACGCCTTTGCGCCAATACCCCCTAGCGCAAGCCCTTCTTCGTCGTTGCTCCACCCGGCAGCTATAGCATCCCTCTCGACTTCAGCAATGATTTCAGGAATCAAGTCGGAGAACGTCGTAAGGGCTAAGAGTTGCCTAGATGTGAATAAGTCGCCAAAATTTGATATTCCATAGATTGGTGTGTTGAAGTTGCGCGGATTATTTGGCAACTCGAGATCAGGCCTCCAAAGTGGTTCCGCCTTGAGCGCCAACTCCTCTTGTTCTGAGGTCGGTGAAAGATAAACTCGTCCCCTATCGCCTTCGCAGACAATAGCCATGAGACGTGATCCCATCCTTCCAGCTTTTCCTTCGGCACGAAGATACTCAAATGGCATCGGAGCACCTGACATTATGCAAGTTCCCCCGCCCGAGCGTTTCACGGTCCCTTCAATCCTCGGTTTTCCTCCGATCCGCACTTTGAAATCGTATCCACTTTGGTCCTCGCGGATAACTGGATCAACCCACGCCTCTTTTCCTGCTTTGGTAGACAACGCGCACGAGGAAATAAGCGGTACTTCAATTTTTGCATACGCAGGATTGGGAGAGTGCACCGTCCTTGTCCAAAGATAGGCAATTACAGTTAAAGATTCTCCTTGGTACTTAAATAAATCAGGACGTTCGAGGGTCATCTCTGAAGTGATGGTGATCTTGGGATAGAACTGACCAATTCGACGTTCAGCTTCCTCGCGCATGCGATTTCCGTAATACGAAACATCGGCCGCCAGCCCCTTGGCACCACTGTACTTACCTTCAAGGACTCCAGTCTTCTCCATTGCTGTAGGATTTATTGGTGCCTTATTTGCGAACTTCGGAGGAATCTCAATCATTGCTTTGTTGATTAGAACCGCAACGGGGTTCAGGTCAGAGGCATAACTCTCAAGGCCCAATCGCTGAGCCTCAAGAGGTATTGCACCTCCTCCAGCAAATGGATCGTGGAACGCAGGCAGAATATCTGGATTGAAAAGTTCACTTGCTCGAGGATGTGACGCATTCTCTGCACAAGTTAGCCTCCATGACTTTCGGATTTCTTCGTTTGCGCTCTCAAATAATTTTTGGTTTGTAGTATTTTCCCACTTCACGAGCTCTTCGATGATTCGGAAGAGTCGCTCGCGCTCTTCGTGCTGATCCTCTTCTGTTGGATAAATTTCTGGGTGCGCCGATGGGTCATCTACTAGCTGCGCGAAGAGAACCGCCCTCGCTGCAGCTAGTGGTCGCCTTGCCCACCACAGGTGTAAAGTTGATGGATGGCCATGGCGAATTGACTTTTCCCGCGCTGATGCTTCGTTTATTGCGGCGAGAGGGAGCGCAACTTCGATTAGCTTTTTTGCCATTGATTTTTCCATCTTTCCAATGCGATGATTCAATACCCGAATCTCGCTTTAATTTCTATCGAGCCGAACGAGGATGCAAATCGTCTCACTTATATGTAATTTAGTACGTCTATGTTCGGCCTAAGGATTGTCACGAACTCCATATTCAATTAGTTCTGCGAGGGAGTAATTGACAGATGTCGCGAAAAAATCCGGCTTAGTTCGAAAGGGTTGTTTGAGATAAGTCTCGCGGTACGTTCCGTCTTCTAGAAACTCCACGACTGCAAGAATTGCTTTGTCGGGATTATTTATCGATGTTACAATCTCGTTCTTTGTCAACGTAATCGTCTCTGAGTCTGCCATTCTTCCCTTGACTTCGATAAATCGCAATTCAGAATTGACTGGATTGCGGCTCTCAATGTCGTAGCCCAGTTTTTCTAATTCTTTGTCCACCGGTTCGAAGCCGTAACTTCTCTCCCGCTCCATGACGATTTCTCTTGCGCGAAGTGCGATTGCCTGACGGTCGGCTATCGGCCTTGCGGCTATCTGGTTACTTTCAGTAGATCCTTTCATGGCATCCAATAGTCCTCTCGGTACAATTAGAGCGGCTCCAAAGATTACTGGCGGCAATGGGACAATCTCCTTTTGTAACGCAATGTGGGCTAGTCTGCGATCTCGCCGCTCGACCAGTTCATCTGCTCTCTTACGCGCCTCATTTGAATTGAGGCGTGCATTAGGTTTCCCTTTCACCTCGTCTTCTGCCAATTGATCTGCTCTGAAATACCAGTAGTTGAACTCCTTTGTAAGACGCTCGTGAACTGCCTCCGCTGTCTTTTGGAGCAATGGCAATTTGTAGCGACGAACCTCGTCAAGATGCAATGGAACGACCTTTTCGATGCCGTACCGCACAACAAGGCCCTCTAAATCATCGCCGATCCAGTCGCACTCGCTCCTATGCAAGATGTCATCAACGCTAGGGTCGTCGCTCACAAGTGGCCTGTAGTCAAGATACGGTGCATACGCAATATGTTGAGCGTTCAGCTGGGAGTCCATCTCAACGTATAGCATTCGCTTTGAGATAATTTGGTGCGATCCGTCGTTATTGCGAGTGCCATCTCGGATCGTGTGGTTCAGATAGAAAAGCACTCTTGGGACGGTGCCTGGATCGTTTTCATCAACGAGGGTCGTCCCCTCTTTCAAAAGATGAAGATGCATCTCTAGAACTGTGTTGATTATGGCCTTTAGGAGGGGATGTCCGGGAGCAATAAATTGAGCCGTCGGCGCGTCCTTATATGAGATCAAGGATTTATCAAATACAACGCGCTCATATTTAGTTAGAACTGTTTCGCGAAACGAGAATTTTTGGGTTGCATTTCGTACTTGGGCTGGAACAAACGTTATTTCGTAGCGGTTCGCTTCTCGTTGGAAATACCTTCCTCCAAGTAGCGTCAAGGCGCCCAGGAAGAAGTCTGCGATGTAACCAGGCTGCAGCCGACGTGCCTCAGCACGTTCCATCTCTTCCTTGACCCTAAAGACAGAAGCCGCACTCATTGTTTCGGTTACCAGTGCTTTGTCACTAATAAGATCCCTGAGATGCGATATATCTAGAGCATCGCTTACCACAGTCTCGAGGCGAGCTTTCACGTCCGGACGTTCAGAGTAACGAATTGCATCAAGAAGTAGATCCCTAAGTGGCCTACCACCAAAATCAATCTTTCCTAAAACATCAAATACTTGACCCCCAAGTGCCGCTCGTGCCTCGTCAAGCTTGCGAAGTAGTAGAAGATAAACATCTCCCTCTCGTGTTCCCCCGGCAACTAGGTTCCAAAGGTAGCAAACGTCCTTTTGTCCGATTCTATGGATTCTTCCAAATCTCTGCTCGAGTCGGTTTGGATTCCACGGAAGGTCGTAGTTGACCATTAGATGAGCACGTTGAAGGTTGATACCTTCGCCGGCGGCATCTGTTGCAATCAATACTTTTACATCGGGGTCGTTTGTGAATCGCTCTTGGATCTTCGTTCGCTCATGCCTTGGCACTGAGCCATGAATAGCGACCACTGATTCGCTTCTTCCGAGATACGTGCTAACTCGGTCGACAAGGTAATTAAGCGTGTCCCTATGCTCTGTGAAGATAACGAGCTTCTCACTGGGTTTTTCAACAGTGCCCACCCGAACTGCGCCCGATTTATAAATTTCACCTAGGAGTTCAAGAAGCTCGCGCCACTTTGAGTCAAGACCACTTTTGCGCACGATATCAGCGAGTTGCTCAAGTTCTTTCAATCTTTCAATTTCGATTTGAAGTTCGGCGATTGTCCCGGCAGCTGTAGCTTCGTCGATGAGTTGATTTTGAATTTCATCAAATTCGGCGTCTGGAAGATCTTCAAAATCTTCTAAGTCGTCAGGGTCAAAATTTTTAGTAGAGCCAAGGCTATCGAAGCTCTGTTGAGCTTTTTGAGCTGCAATAGATTCATCGATCTTTTTCTCAAGGCGTTCTCGTCGCCTTCGCAAGGATTGGAAGATCGCCTCCGGCGATGACGCCAAACGCCTTTGAAGGATGGTGAGAGCGAAGCCGACTGTGCCGGCTCTTTTATTGTTGTTTAGTGCTTCGGCGCGGTTGAATTCTGCCCTGACGTATTCGGTTACGTCTTTGTAGAGCTCGGCTTCCATATCGGATAACTCATAGGTAACGGTATGGGCAATTCGCTCGGGAAACAGCGGAGTTCCATCGAACTTCAGCAGCTGTTCTTTTATTGCACGCCTCATTAGGTCGGTTGCGTCGATGCGACCGACTCCATCACGATTTTTCCCAACAAAGCGATCAGGATCAAGAAGCGAGAGAAAAAGTTGAAAGTCCTGATCCTTCCCTGAATGCGGCGTGGCGGTGAGAAGGAGTAGATTCCTGGTAATGCCCGATAGTAGTTCTCCGAGGCGAAATCTTTTGGTGTACTTCGGTTCATCCCCGTAATAAGTTGCCGACATCTTATGGGCTTCATCGACGATAACCAGGTCCCATGATAATTCGGTAGAGGTCAGCATTGCCTGCAACTCAGGACTACGTGAAAGTTTGTCGAGTCGCGCTATCACGTAGTTGTTCTCGGCGAAATAGTTCCCGCTGCTAGCTGCGTCAACCTTGTCATTTGTAAGAATATCGAACTTTAGTTGGAACTTTGTAATTAGTTCATCTTGCCATTGCTCTGCGAGTGAACCGGGTGAAACAATTAGGCATCGATTCAAATCACCACGCGTGATTAGTTCCTTGATTAGTAGTCCCGACATTATGGTCTTGCCCGCGCCAGGGTCGTCAGCTAGGAGAAAGCGTAACGGCTGCCGTGGAAGCATCTCTTCGTAAACGGCGGTAATTTGGTGTGGTAGCGGATCAATTACTGAGGTGTGCACTGCGAGAAGAGGGTCAAAAAGGTAGGCAAGATTTATCCTTTGAGCTTCGGATGCTAGGCGGAAATGGAGACCGTCTCCTTTGAACCCCCACGTCCTACCACTGTCGAATAGCTCTAGATTGGACTCGTCTGATCGATACAGAATTTGGTTAGAAAGAGAGCCATCTTCGTTTTTGAAAGTTAATTCAACTGCTTCTTTTCCAAACCACTTTACGTCTACGACCGTCACAATTGCATTCGGAACGACTCCTTTGAGCCTTATGTCCCTTGCGAGTTCCTCTAGCTGCGCCAAGTTTGTTACCGTTTCAAAATCAGATGATTTACTCTACCATTGTTATATTAACCGCAAATGCGGAGCTGTGTTTGAAACCGATATTCGACAGATTGACTTTAATTGAACCTCGAGTGTCCCTATTTGTAAATTCCCTCAACTAAGGAATCAATGACTAGGGACACTCAATGTTGCATCTGGAAAGGTAATCGCCACCACGACCACAGCACATCGTGCAGTTGAATTTATCTCATTTCTAGATCTCATTGACAAAAAGGTACCAAAAGGTCTAGAGGTCCACCTCATTATGGATAACTACGCCACCCATAAGACAGATGCCGTACGCCAATGGCACCTTGAGCACCCACGCTTTCCCTTTCACTTCACTCCGACGTATTCGTCTTGGATGAATCTTGTACAGAGGTGGTTCTTTTGAACTAACTACCAAGACGTTACAGAGGTCAACACACAAGTTTGAAAAGCAACTCGTTGCAGCAATTACAAAATGGACGAAAAACTCTGAATGAGGATCCCCGTCCATTTATATGGCACAGGAGCGCGGATGAGATCTTCAAATCCAT